>Ga0268283_1000272_pt1 | contig 42499 bp, 39 predicted proteins | sample saktaG_13_FD_190140 | JGI IMG/M metagenome (GOLD analysis project Ga0268283, IMG submission 190140) | Saline water microbial communities from Sakinaw Lake, British Columbia, Canada - sak_2013_06_06_36m | ecosystem: Environmental > Aquatic > Non-marine Saline and Alkaline > Saline ...
TAAACGTAATTTTTCTGAAGCGATTCTTACAATCTCAGGATCTGGTGCAACTGGAGTTTTACCAAAATAACCAAGAACCATTTTTCCATATCCCGGAGCAATAGCTTTCCATGGACCTTGCATTACATTGTTAAGTGCTTGCTGAAAATAAAACTGAGAGACCGGAGTCACAGATGTACCGTATCCACCTTTTTCGACAACTTCACGCATCGCATCGATAACTTCCGGAAATCTATCAAATATATTGTTATCACGCATCATCTGCGTATTTGCAGTCAACGCGCCACCAGGCATCGGAGAAAATGGTATCAACGGAGATACTGTTGTTGCTTCTGGAGGCATAAAATAGTCCTCTAAACAACGTTCAACTTCTTTTTCGTATGTTAAGATTTTCTCAATCTCAAGTCCGCCAAGGTCATAGTTCATCCCTTTAGTTGCATGTAACATAGTCAAAATATCTGGTTGAGATGTTCCACCGCTCACTGGAGCAGCAGCCATGTCTATACCATCGATTCCAGCATCAAGAGCTGCAAGATAAGCAGCAACAGAAACACCAGCTGTCTCATGTGTATGAAGACGTAAATGTGTTCCCTCAGGAACTAAAGCACGCGCCATTCTAATGGTATCGTACACTTTTTTAGGGCTTGAAGTTCCACTTGCATCTTTAAAACAGATACTGTCATATGGAATGCCACTGTCTAAGATATCACGTAAAGTTTTTTCATAAAAGTGAACATCATGAGCACCGACACATCCTGGAGGTAAATCCATCATCGTTACAACCACTTCATGTTTTAATCCGTAGTGTGTGATTCGCTCAGCTGAATACTTGAGGTTTTCAACATCATTTAATGCATCAAAATTACGGATCGTAGTCGTTCCATGTTTTTTGAACATCTTTGCATGCAGATCGATAAGTTCTCTTGAACCAGTATCGAGCATAACTGTGTTAATACCGCGAGCAAGCGTTTGAAGATTTGCATCTGGTCCAACGATTGCGCGAAATCTGTCCATCATTGTAAATGCATCTTCATTCAAATAAAAATAAAGAGACTGAAATCTAGCTCCACCACCAAATTCAAAGTGTGTTATTCCTGCATGTTTTGCTGCTTCAACTGCCGGGAAAAAATCATCCATGAGTACACGACCACCAAAAACAGATTGAAATCCGTCTCTGAATGTTGTATCCATGATATCAATAAATTTCTTTGCCATTATTATCCTTCACTGTGATGCATAATTGCCGCTGTTACTGCCGCAATTACTTTTTTATTGTCCTGCTTCGACCTGTGATACATAATCGCCGCTGTAATTGCCGCGATTATCCTTCGCTTGTGTTGCTCTGACATATGTTCAATACGAGTTTCCGTATATGTTTCTTCTAGGGACAGACTTTTAAGTTCCGGAACAAATCTATTAGAACCTTTAGTTACAGCTTTTATAACCAAGATCATAACCAATAAGAAAAGGAAAACTGTTCCCATGCCAAGAAACATAAACTTCGTTCCCTCTAGAACTAAATTTGTGTCCATATCATTCACCTTATCAAATAATTCATAATCATATTATAATTAAGTTTAAACTTTTTATAGATTTCCCTCTATTGTGCACATTTATGCAATCTTTGTTACTTTTTTTAAACTATTTTACGAACATATAAAGTTTAAACGATATAATTTCACCATTAAAAAATTAAGAAGGAAATAAGTATGAATCTAGATAAAATCGGTTACGGCGAAAATCCAGACAAAGTAAAAGCAATCATTGAGATTCCATGTGGATCAAATATTAAATATGAAGTAGAAAAAGAGAGCGGCGCTCTTGTTCTTGACCGCGTTATGCATTCTGCCATGTACTATCCCGCAAACTACGGTTTTGTAAATCAAACTCTTTCTCAAGATGGAGATCCTGCAGACGTTTTAGTTCTTGCCCAGTACCCTATGCAAGCTGGTTGTGTTGTTAACTGTCGTTTAGTTGGTGTTTTGATCATGGAAGATGAAAGCGGAATAGATGAAAAACTTTTAGCAGTTCCTGTTTCTAAAATCGATCCTACTTTTGATGAAATCCAAGATCTTGGAGATATTCCAAAACATACTTTAGCAAAGATCAAAAACTTCTTTGAGACATATAAAATGCTTGAGCCAAACAAATGGGTAAAAGTGAAAGGTTTTGAAGATAAAGCAAGTGCTACAAAAATTCTTGAAGATGCTATCAAAAACTATAAATAAGTATTTAGTATGATAGCAGGAATGTTTGAACAAGATTTTGTAGCTTATTTCATTTTTGGAATATTACTCAATTTTGTTTTTTCCATACTTTTTGGAATTTATTTAAGTAAAAATATTGGTGTGGATGAAATGATAAACTCTAAGGGTGAAAAAATACAATCATCTTTAGTTGCTATCTCTCTTTTCATACCTTATGTAAAAATGCTCATCACTCTTTATAGAGTAAGCATACTCCAATTCTACTTTTTAAATCAAGGTAAGACTCATAAAGAGTTTTGGATCTATTTAACACATGAAGATTAGATGAAAATCTAATCTTTAAATCTTCGTAAAATTTTTCTTTCTTTATATAAAGAGATTAAAAACATAGATATATAACTTCCAATAAGCGCGACAATAACAGAGATAATATTTTTTGAATAGAACATGTATATCATATAAAAAAGCGCAACAAAAGAAGCGATGCCCCACAAACGAATAAAGAGTGCCGATAAGAAATCGCCACTTGCTTTGATAAATGCAATCTGATAAGCATTTAAAATCACAAAAACAAAGAAAAATGAGATATGTATTACCATCAGAGCTGATTCTTCATAGCTTGCTGAAAAAAGATATAAAATAACTTTATCGGCAAAAAGTAAAGAAAGTACGATAAAAGTAGTACCTACACTCAAAGCAAATTTGAAAACCCACATCTTTATTCTATATAATTCTTTATATTTCTTTTCTCCATAAAGCTTTGAGAGTTCAGGCAGAACAAAACGAAAGATCGGAAAGACAAAAAGCATTAACATATAAGTAAATACAGGTTTTACTACGACTTGAAAATCTCCAAGCTCTTCGAGAGTAAAGTACTTCATAATCAAAAGAACCGCTGTATACATCATTACTATTCCTGAACCAAACTCTATGGTTGAAACTAGTGAATTTTTTAAAAATTTTTGTGTGTCATGAAGCTGCTTTGGTTTTTCAACAGAAATACTTTTAATATTTCTTATTTTTACTATATATATGTATAAAGAGAGACAAAATGCTGTCATTATCGTAGAGATGAAAAGTGGTTGCAAACCTTTTGTACTTGCTAAAAAGTAGGCGATTAAAAACCAGACTATCATCAAAGCAGGTTCTAAAAATGTCACAAAATTAATGGTCTTATACATCCGATACATGGCGATTAGATTTGTATAATAGACACTAAATCCTAAAGAGATAACAGTAAAAACAAGATACCAATAATCTATATGAACACCGATTTTATGTTTAAGATAGGGAATAATAAAACCCCAAACTGCTAGAACTGTCATAAACAGCACTACTCTAAATACTTTTAGTATCTTATAATCATCTTTTGTATGCGCAAAAGTCACGACCATAGAGCTTCGAAAGCCGACTAAAACTAAAAGTGTCATCGTAAAGATATCGATTGCTGTAAAATAAAGAGCAAGATCTGTTTTAGAGATAAAGCGTGCCAAAAATACTTTAAAACCAAAATTGAGGGCAACGCTCAAAGATGACACCCAAATACTATGATATATTGCTCGTTTCATCTCATTCATATATTGTTGCCTGCCTTAAACTATTCATCGTGTATTGTAAAATCCATAAATTTTTTTATTATAACTAGAAAAGATCATTTTTAGGAAACTTGCAACTCTAGACAAATCCTTAAAAAACTCTTTTCTTATCCAATATTTTTATAAAAAATAGAAAAAATCTAACAAAAAACTACAACTCCGAAAAATTTTCTTTTTTTTTGACCTCTAAGTGTAGTAAACCCCAAAATATAGGAGAAAACTACTAGAATAAAAACTTATAAATATTATTAATCCAACTGCTTCAAAGCAAGGTCTGTTTAAGTTCCATTAGCTTTTGCATATCTCATTTTGCTATAATTTCAGCTCAAATTAAGGAGCACGATTGAAATTATTGTTATTACTGTCACTTATCTTCTCATATTCTTTATTTGCAGCAGCAAATGATGTATCAGATGATCAAATAAAAATATTAAACGCTGTAAGAGAAATTGCAAAAACTATTCCAGATTCAAAAGGTGAAACATATGAAGACACTATGAGTGCGATCTGTTTAACCGAAAGTAGTGCCGGTAAAAATCTTATCGGAGATTTTCATAAAAATGTTCCACTTACAAAAGCATCGCTTGGAGTTATGCAGGTTCAAGTTCAAACTGTACGTTACGTTGCTAGTCAAGTAAAAAAACTCAGTTGGGTTCATTCTCTTAATGACTCACAAATTGCAAACCGATTGCTGACAGATTCAGAATTTTCTGCGCGCATTGCAACACACTATTTTGTCATTCTAAAAAATAGCAGAAAAAACTATATAAACTCAGTCAGCGGTTATAATGGAGGTATGACCAATATGCCATATTATCAAAGAGTTACAAAGAATCTCGAAGATATCAAAGAGTTAAAAAAAGAAAAGAAACTTTCTTAACTCTTATAAGTCTGCCCTAAACAAATATCTTGTAAAATCATCCTATGAACAGCTTTAAATTAAAACTTCTTCTTACTCTACTTGGTGGAATCATCTTTTCACTTATCTTTATTTTATTGGCATTGGTGATCCCAAACACACATGATTCAGGGGAGATAATGAATTTGGACAAACCAGTAACTACAGCAGCTCAATTAGCGAAGGCGATAAAAGACAGTAACAAATAATCAGTTTTTGATATTTTGTAAAATTTTCTCTTTATTAGAATGAAGCTTTTGAAACTTTTTTAAATCATCTATAGAGTCGAACATCGTTTCGCAGGCTTTTGTCGGCTTAAGCTTGATTGCACTGCTTATTAAGAGTTCTAAGCACTGAGATAGCACCTCAAGATTATCCTCTTTCTTTATCTTGCTAAGCAAGATTATTGCATCTTCTATACGTAGATTTTTTGCTACTCCAAGATTCTTATGGGCCAGATTTCTTATGGAAGTAAAATCAAGTGTCTCTTCTAAAAAATCTTGTTCCCATAATAATGAAATATGTAGCTGAAATTCACCATAGGTTTTAAGTATTTGTTCAACATAATCTTCGATCAACTCATCTACAAGTTCTTCAGGAAGTCCTAGCTCATCAATCGCTTCTGCAGGTTCATAAATATAACTTACATCATACAAAGATTTTATCTCTTCATTATGAACATTTGTATAAAGAGTTTGAGAAAAATCAAGATAATCAAATTCCAAGTTATCTAAAACGTTCAATCGAGAGATATTCATAAGGTTTATATCTATATTTTTATTTTTTAACTGAGTGAAAATATTTTTTACATTTTTATCATATTTCAAAGGTTTCTTTATTTGAGTACTTTGAAGTATTTCATATGTATATTTCGCTTCTGGAAATTTTAAAGAAGCCCCAAAAACCTTATAGAAAAAAGCTTCTAATTTAGGAATATTTATCGTAACATTATTCAAAGCCGTTTGTATATGATCTAATCTGACAGTGTCACTGCCCTCTTGCAATGCTTTTACTTTTGCCACCAATAAAATATTCTTCAACCCAACGCCCCTTTATTATACAATCAATATATTAACATATAAAATTTATTTATAGAGAAATTTTTACTGAAAATTTCTATTTGCAATATTTTCGATAAAAATCGTAGCATAAGAGGCTTTTGGAAGCACAAAAGAGAGCTCAAAATCTCCATCTTTTTGCAGATACTTATATGTAAGCATTTCAGGATATATCCATGCGCGACGACGTAAACCTTTTTCCGCGAGAAGCTCATCATCATATTTAGCTTCTATTTCTCTAGCCTTATCTCTTGCTCTAAAAACTTCACGTCCTACAAGCAAGCCTGTTGGAACTATTTTTCTGCTAAGAAAATCTTTTAACGAAGGTGTTTTTGGAGTAAAAAGCTTTTCATCACGTCCTAGCATCACATCGCCATCAAGGAGTGTCAGAGTAGTTGATTTCTCTTTTTGGCTTATTTCTACGCGCTCATTAAGCCATTCATTGAAAAGATAACTCTGATACACACTTGTCAAAAACTTTTTCACTTTTTTATCTTTAATAAAAAGTTCTCCATCTATCATCTCTTTTGCCTGAGTCAAAGAATCCTGACCAAATCTTTGATATCCAAAATGGTTTGCAAAGCCTGTCATTTGCAAGCTTCTAGCGATCTTTTCTATTTTCCCAGCTTTCATATCATCCACTTTGTGCAGTTTGATTTTAAAGCGGTTGGCGGAGAGATCACCGATACTTATCTTTTGCGTATCTCTAAAAATCTCTAAGATTGTTATCTGTTTATCTTGAAATTTTTTGAGCTCTTTTTCATATTTTTGTGGCACTGAAATGTATTGAGTCGTTGTCGCGTATTTGTCTTTAAGCCCTGCATATCCGATTGAACTCTCATGAATGTTTAAAAAAGCAGCGATCTTTTCTATCATCTCCCAAGTCGTCATATTGACTTTCTTTACATGTAAGATGAGAAAACTGCCTTTTTGTTTAAAAGGTTTTGCAAAGATCTCTTCAACGATAAAATCCTCTTTATTTTGCGTAAATTCAAAATCTATCGCTTCATGACGATGTAAAAAAACTCTTTTTAATTCACTCATAGTTGTAACATCTTTAGCTCACTTTTTGAGATATTTATATCTCTGTTTATCTGTTTTTTTAAGTCATCGAGTGAATCAAATTTTATATTTTCACGTACAAAGTTGATGAAACTGATGCTCGCATGTTTTGTACACTCTATCTTGCCATCTAAGATATGCGTCTCCACAGCAAAAGTTCCATCTGTTGAGGCACGATGTCCTATAAAAGAGATAGATGGATGAAAATGCTCCTCTTCGTCTATACGCGTCACAGTCGTATAAACGCCCTCGCGTGGCAACATAAAATCGCTTACATGTAAGTTGATAGTCGCAACCAATTCCTTTGCTCCAATTCCCTGCCCTTTTATGACCTTGCCTTGGATGGTATAGTTATAACCCAGCAGTGCATTAGCTGTTTTTATATCTCCATGCGAGAGTTTGTGTCTGATTGTGCGAGAGTGTACAGACTCACCATTAACTTTTACTTCATCCACAACAATTACTTCGCCATCAAATCGCTCTTTTAAGTCATCATGAGAGTAAGCTCTCTCTTTTCCAAAATGAAAATCATAACCGACGACGATCTTTTTAAGACGTGGAAACTCCTCTTTCAAGAGTGCAATAAATCCATCTGCATCAAGATGACGAATATTTTCAAGGCCAAAATAGTAAAGCGGATAATGCGTAAATTTCTCTCGCTCTTTTTTTGGAGTGAGATTTGCAAATCCTGAATCTATAACAACTACACAACCATGCTCGCCAAGATGTGCAAATAAACGTTGATGTCCTACATGTACGCCATCAAATCCACCTATGGCGATGGTATCACTATTTTTTATAGCAGTAGCAGTATTCAAGATTTCCCTCTTTACCTGTGAGTTTTGATGCTGATTTTAACACGAGATTCCATCCCTTTATAACACAAGCATCTTCAAAATGTATCATCGCTTTTTGTATCACTTTTTCATCACTAACGACACCATTTTTATCTCTTTTTGCCTCGCGACCCACTTCAAACTGAGGTTTAAATAGCAGGATAATCGTATCACTTGCAAGCGTATCCACAGCATCTAAGATGTGTAAAAGTGAGATAAAAGAGACGTCACTTGTCACAAGATCAAACTTCTCATTTGGCTCAAACACTCGAATATCCTGATTTTCATACACGCTCACTCTCTCATCATTGCGAAGTGAATGGTGCAACTGATCGCTTCCCACATCCACACAGCTTACATGTAAGACTCCGCGTTCAAGTAAAACTTGTGTAAACCCACCCGTTGATGAACCGATATCTAGAGCATTACAGCCTTCGATCTTCATATCCAGCTCATCTAAAAAAGCATCAAGTTTTAAAGCCGCGCGGCTTACATAATCTTTATGTTCTAAAAGTTTTATTACCGAAATTTCGGGATCAATTTTCAGCGAACTTTTCAGCATGATGATCCCATCGACGGAGACAAGCGCCTCTTTAATCATATTTTGCGCTTTATTTCTTGTTTCAACTTTCCCTGACTCTACTAAATATTGATCTAAACGTATCAAAACTGTACCTCTATTCTCATTTTTATCTCTTTCCATATTGGTATATCACACATCTAACATCACGTTCATTTCGTCTTCATTAAGGGTTTGCACTCCAAATTCAACTGCTTTATCATACTTGCTACCCGCATCATCACCATATATTACCATATCCGTCTTTTTTGAAACTGAGCCCACAATTTTTGCACCAAACGCTTCGAGCATCTTTTTTATCTCATCACGAGAGCGAGACATCGAACCCGTCAACACAACGGTTTTATCTTTAAACGGATTTTCTTGTACCTCTGCTTTTGCCTCAGGCACGACTGGAAGTAAAAAACTCTGAAGTCGTAAAATATGTTCATGATTGACTCTAACAAACTCTAAAACAGCTTCAGCCATCTCTTCGCCAATCCCCTCAAGTGTGATAAGTTGCTCTTTTGTAGCATCCACAAAAAGAAGTCCAAACGCGCCACAAAGAGTTTTTGACGCGACCTCTCCGATATGCTCGATTCCAAGAGCGTTGATAAATCTCCAACAATCACACCCCTTTACATTCTCAATCGAATCAAGTAGATTTTGCGATTTCTTCTCTTTAAATCCTTCAAGAGCCAAAAGTTTTTCAAGTGTTAAAGAGAAGATATCTTCGACACTCTCCACTAAACCTGAGTCAAAAAGCGTCTTGACAATCTTCTCACCCAAACCATCAATATTGAGACACTGTTTTGAGGCAAAATAGATGATGGCATTTACCACGCGAGCCTTACATGTAAGGTTTTGGCACTTTATAAGCGCGCCCTCATCAAGGAGTTCACTTCCGCAAACTGGACACTCTTTTGGACGTGAAACTTCTCTCTGACTTCCATCTCTATGAAGCTCCAAAACCTTAATAATTTTTGGTATCACATCGCCACTTCTTAAAATAATGACTTTGTCATTGATGCGGATATCTTTTCTCTGTATCTCATCAAAATTATGAAGCGTCGCACGCTCGACAACGACTCCATCGATATTTGTAGGTTCTACAATCGCCACAGGTGTGATAACACCGCTTCGCCCCACTTGCAAAATGATATCTTTGACAGTCGTGATTTTTTCCACTGCTGGAAACTTATACGCCACTGCCCAGCGAGGAACTTTGACTGTGTAGCCCATATTTTGCTGAGCCTCGATTTGATCCACTTTTACGACCATCCCATCGAGCATCATCTCATAGCCATCACGTTCATCTTTCATCTTTTCATAAACTGCTTCGATAGCTTCAAAACCCTCACACCTTGCACGATGTGGAGGCATCTTAAAACCAAGGGAATAGATAAATTCCATCCTTTGACTCAAAAGGGAAATATTTAAACTGTTTTCACCAATCCCATAAGGCAAAAAGACCAGATTTCTATTTGCTGTGATGCTTGAATCAAGTTGTCTCAAGCTCCCAGCCGCGGCATTTCGAGGATTTGCAAAAAGGTTTTCGCCATTTTTTGCGCGCTCTTCATTGATACGTTCAAACTCCGCTTTAAAGATCACGACTTCTCCACGAATTTCGATTGGCTCTTTATATTCGATACTTAAAGGAATCGTTTTGATAGTCTTTGCGTTTTGGGTAATATCTTCGCCCTCTGTTCCATCGCCGCGAGTGATGGCTTGAATAAGTCTTCCATCTTCATAGAAAAGATTTAAGCTCGCGCCATCATATTTTGGTTCGCAGTAAAAAGTAACACTATCATCAAATTTATAAACACGAGTGAGCCATTTTTGCAAATCATCTGCGTTAAAAACATCTTCTAAACTCCACATACGACTTTTATGCAAAGCTTTGTTAAAGCCCTCAGAGACTACATCTCCTACTCTTTGCGTCGGAGAATTTTCAAGTATTTGCTCTCGATTTTTTTCTTCATACTCTATAATATGATGATATAACTTGTCATAAACTTCATCCGTTGTGATCGGATTATCTAAGACATAATAGTGATAGGCGTAATTATTTAGCTCTATAACCGCTTTTTCATACTCTTGATAATTCAACTTTTACTCCTAAAGATGTACAAGTTTTGCCCCGTATCCACCCATTTGAATCGGTGCGTCTTCAAATTTTTTCACTTTTGGATGAGCTTTAAGATAATTTTTCACCGCATAAGAAAGTTTACCTGTACCGATGCCGTGATAGACAAGCACTTCATCCCAGCCATTTATGAGCGCATCGGAGATAAATTTGTCCAAGACTTCTTCTGCTTCTTCGGCACGAAGTCCGTGTAAATCACACTTTAAGCCGCTTTTTTTCTCTACATGTAAAGTCAAATCGCTCTTTTGTTTTTTGACTGCTTCGTTACCTGAGGGTTTCAAATCAAATATTTTCACACGAAGGCGCATCCCCTCCACTTCTATCATCGCTTCTTTCTCTTTTAAAGAAACGATAGTACCTCTTTGACCTCTGTATTTGATGCTATCACCTGCACTGAAATTAAAGGCTTTTTTCTTCGGCGGTTCAATCGGCTCTTTTGGAAGTGCGTTATTTGCTTTATTCATCGCTCTATGGATCGCGGCTGTATCATTTGCAGTTGCCGCTTTTTTTGCTTCGTTGATAGCAATATCAAACTCAGCTTTAAGCTTTTGTTTTTGAGAATTGAGTTCTACATATAAAGACTCTTCAAGCTCTTTGACTCTCTGCTCTTTTTTTTGCAGATCATCAAGTTTTTCATCTACAAGTTTATGTTTGTGTTTGAGATCTCGCTCCATCGTAGAACCGCGTTCGATGAGCTCGTTTAGTTTCTCATGGTTAAGCCCGTAAACCTCTTTGGCTCGCGTTACGATATGCGGTGCAATCCCATAACGACTCGCTGTTTCAAAAGCATAACTTTTACCGATAACACCGTGAAGAAAATCGTAAGTCGGAAGACGACGCTCTTCATCATACAATGCCGCCAAAAGCTCCACATCATCGCGGTCAGCCATCAAAGAAGCTAGACGTTTATGATGCGTAGTAATAACAATCTTTTGATCTTTTTTGATAAGCTCATCAAGGATAACATTAAAAAGTGCCGCCGCTTCGTCGCTGTCAGTTCCAAGCTCGATCTCATCGACTCCCACAAGCGTTGAGCGGTGTTCAAAAAGATGGGCAAACTCTTTCATACGTCCTGCAAATGTTGAGATATCGTTTTTCACGTTTTGCGGATCATCAATGATTGCGTCTATATGTTTGAAACTCCCAATTGAGGAGCGGTGCTCGTTAATATTCATCGGAATGAGGTATTTTGCCATGAGTGTACTTGAGAGAATCGACTTCAAAAGCATCGTCTTTCCACCAGCATTGACACCCGTAATCATCAATACTTTTTTCGTAAAATCGACACTTACGCTTTTTGCATGTTCTAAAGCTGGATGTTTGAACTCTTGCATGATGATATCTGAGTTCTTTTGTGCATGTAAGATTGCTAAATCTTTACTTTTTGCAAAATGAATACGCGCTTGATAATGATCAAACCTGTCAAATTCTTTATCGATGTAAGCTAGAAAAAGAACCATCTCAGCGAGTTTGCTAGAGAACTGTTTTGCATACTCATAAAAAAGTGCTTCACGTTCTTGGTCTATAAAGCGGATTGCCTGTTTTTCTTTGATGATAGCATCTGGAGAAACGTAGAAGTATCCGCCCGTAGAGCGCCCCATAACGCTACCTTTGAGCACATGATTAAATCCGCCGCGCACGAGTAAACACTCTTCTTCATTTAAGTAATGCACTTGAGTATCTACAAGATAAGAGCCGAGTTTTTGTCCATGTAAAAGACGTTTGAGCGTGGCACTTATCTCATTTTTATGGGCTTTGATCCTTTGAGCCAGCCCAAAAAGCTGGGCATCAAGCTGCTCTTCAAAGTTTCCGCTCTCATCAAAATATCTATCAATATCTATGAAATTATCAGGAATGACGACCTTATCGACCCACTCTCCAAACATCCCTCGTATCTCACGATTTTTAAAATATCTGATATAACGAACAAGCTTTATGAGCTCAAATATCTGATCAAAGCGTAGAACTCCATGCTTTTTGAGATGCATAATAATCGTAGAAAAAGGAAGGATTTTAGGCGGCGCTTTAAACTCAATTTTCTCAAGCTCTTTGATAAAACGATAATGTCTCTCTTGATCGCCTTCGATATATAAAGACTGCTCACGTGAAAAAAAAGATTGTAGAGAGTTGATATGCGCAGAAAGATCTAGCTGTGCGGTGAGCTTGTCAAAATGAGTATTGTTTGTTACTGACATGAAGACGCGCTTACCATATCTCCGCGAGAAGAGCTGTTTTCTTTACCGATAAATGTGTAAGTTCCGATGCTTAGCGTATAGTTGCTAGAGTTAATATCTTTGCCCTTATACCCATGGGGCACTTCGCATGTAAGCGTTTTTCCATTTTGAAAATCTTGTACAACACGTAAAATTTTCTCTTGCTCGCTTGCAGAGTGTGTGTTATAAAGGTATCCAGCCAAAATGGCTGTTGCAAGCGTGAGTACGACGACAGCCTTTTGTTTGAATGAAAGCTCTGTAAAATAGTGCAAGATGCCAAAAAGCAAAGCAAGAATAACAAGAGCGTAAAGATAAGCCACTAGAGAAGCCCTCGTAATTGATACGTGATATCACCTGCGCCAAAACCAACGATAATACCGTGATCTAAAGTTTTGATAATATGATTTTCTTTCACAAGATCTACTTTGCCCTCATCTCTTTTGATACTATCAGCCATTGTAAGGTTATAACGAGCAAATTTTTCTTTAAAATCTATATGACGAGCCGCTTCGCCAGCCGCCCAAACAGGAAGGATAATAAGTTCATCACATCCATCAAAACAGTTGATAAACGCTTCAAGATTGTCAATTGTTCTTGAATATTTATGTGGCTGCCAGATCGCTGTGATCTTATCAAACCCTTTGAGGCGCGCATACTCTGTTACAGACTGCATCGTAGCTTTGATCTCTGTTGGATGATGACCATAATCATCAATAAGGATACTTTCCTCTTCAATATTGATAATATCAAAACGTTTTTTAATTCCCTTGAAGTTCAAAAGATTTGTACGAATATCTTCAAGTTCCATCTCTTCTAATGCCGCCAAAACTGCCAGTGAAGCGTCCACAGCGATATGCTCGCCAAAACCCCAAACACAAAAAGCACCCATATTTTTAAGTTCAAATTTTGTATGCGGTTCATCATCTATCAAAACATATTCGATATTTTTGATATCGATACTTGGATACAAACGTGTTGCTTCTATGTCGCTTAGCTGTGCTAAAAATGGATCTTCCGCATTTAGAACTCTATGTTTTGCAGATTCTATAAAGGTACGATACGTGTGATAAAAAAGCTCGTAGTTATAGTCATAATACTCCATATGCTCAGGCTCGGCATTGATGACAATAGCGCAGTATGGATTGGAGTTGATAAAACTGCCATCACTCTCATCAGCTTCAAAGATCATCAAATCTGTGTCTTTGTCATATCTCACGTTTGAACCAAACTCTTTTGACTCAGCGCCAATAATCGCCGAACCATGCATGATGGCTGCTAAAATAGCCGTCGTCGTACTTTTTCCGTGCGCTGCGGCGACTGCGTAAACTTTTCTGTCATCAAGTATCTCTAAAAGTGCTTCGCGGCGCGCGACAACACGGATACCTTTTTCATTTGATGCAAGCACTTCAGGATTATCCGGACGAATAATCGCCGAGTGAACGACAAGATCTTGATCGATAATCGCTTCTCTTAAATGAGGAACATTGATCTCAATACCAAGAGAGCGAAGTTTTTTTGTGATAATAGTGTCTTTGATATCCGAACCACTGACCGTATGCCCTTTAAAATGCATATATTGCGCAAGACCAGAAATACCGATGCCGCCTATTCCTATAAAATGGATCTTCATTTATTTCCCTGTCTTAGAATCATTGAAAAGTTCATCAGCTTTTGATGAGAATGCACTTACATAAAAAGTTCCGTTTTGCTGTGTTTTGTCCACGTCTGTTATTTCATTGATAAAATCATCCAAAGTGATTTTTGCATCTGCAGCTTTTTGATGGATCTTCATCGCTTTTGAAAACTCCTTTGAGTTACTAAGACCGCTTAAAACTTCAAAAAGCGCAGAAGCATCATGCACACTTCCCGCACTGTAATGCTCAACCGCATACTCATATAAAGCACGAAGTGTCGCGAAATCTTGAACCTCGTTTATGTCCATCTTGATCGCTTTTTCAAGCACTTCTGTAAGTCTCTCTAGTGCAAGTTCCAAGATATTTGAGTAGTAACGCATCACTTCATCTTCGCTCAGTTCGTCCTGTGCACGCTGTTCTAGCATATAAAGTTTTGCAATATCGCCCTCTTCTTGTGCTTTATACACCTCTACTTTTAGATCATTCATGCAAGACACTCCTTTATGCGTTGTAGCGCTTCTTTTGTTTTTTCTTCACTCTCAACAAGTGCGATGCGTACAAAGCCAACTCCTGGATTGACACCGCTTGCATCTTTACGCGCTAAAAATTCGCCCGGTAAAACCTTGACGTTATACTCTTCATAAAGCTTACATGTAAAGGCTTTTGCGTCATCCACTTTAAGCCAAACATAAAAAGTAGCATCTGAAACTGTGCATCCAAGAATCTCTTTTGCCAAAGCAAAATTATTTTTGTATATCTCACGAGAAACTGCCACATGGGTTTCGTCATTCCAAGCTGCAGCTGCAGCACTTTGAAGAGGAAGCGGAGATGCGCATCCTACATAAGTTCGATAACCCAAATACTCTTTTAAGATGCTCGCATCACCTGCGATAAAACCGCTTCGTAATCCTGGAGCTGAAGAGCGTTTTGAGATAGAGTTGATCACAAGCACATTTTTAAAATCCAAATTTCCTACATGCAGAGATGCTTCAAGAAGTGATGGCACTGGTTTTTCTGTGTAGATCTCACTATAACATTCATCATTCATTAAAACAAAATCGTATTTTAGAGCCAGATTTACCCATTTTCCCAGCTCTTCTATAGTTAGAACTGATGCTGTCGGATTGTTTGGAAAGTTGATGATGACGAGATTACTTTGACTTAGAACCTCTTCATCTATCACAGGTTTAAACCCATTTTTTTCTTCTAAGTTGATGTGGATAACTTTCGCACGGGACGCGATTGCCGCACCTTCATAGATTTGATAAAATGGATTTGTATAAGCCATAACAGGCTCTTTTTTATCATAAAGTAAGAATTGGGGAAAGTTAAATAAAACCTCGCGAGTTCCAAAAGTAGGAATAATCTGTTCATCACTTAAAGCGACATAAAATCTTTTTAAAACAAAATTTCTCATGCTTTCCACTAAAAGCGGTTCTCCACCTGTTTTTGGATACTTTCTCAGTTGCGCGGCATTTTCACAAAGGGCTTCTTGGATAAAAGTCGGTGTCTCGAACTGTGGCTCGCCAATAGTTAAAACGATAGATTCATAAGTGGAACTTGGAATAATATTTTTTAGGAGCGTATTTAGTTTTTCAAATGGATATGGTTCAAAATTTATCAATAGATTTTACCTTTTATACAGATACGCAATTTTAACATAATAATAGATGCTTTTTTATGTATGTCTTTGAATCTTCAAACTATAAATTATACAAATAAAACAAACTATGCTATAATATTTCACAAAATTAAATTAAAGTGCATTAAGATGGCAAATTCAAATAAAGATAGCTTAGGTAACAGTATTCTCTATACTTCATCTAGTGGTGATACGCAAAAATATCTCAATCGCATGAAAGAGGTCAGACGTACACAGCAGGAGAATTTTGGTTCAAAAAAAATTGATATAAATGATTTTATTCTTTCACCTGAAGGATGGGAAACTGCTATGTTTTGCATCTATTTTCTTCTTATTCCTTATGTAACTGGTGCGGTTTTTTTATTTCTTTTTATCGCACATGCAAGTGTTACAAACTTTTTTGTTCTTAATTTTAGTGCTTTTTTTATTGTTTGGACTATCGGTTATGAAACAATTGCCACGCTTATACTAATCTCTATTTTTATCTCTTATCTTAATTATCTACGCGAACCTTCACATAAAGAAGTTAGAAAGTAACATTTAGACTTGAAAATCTAAATCTACGACTTCTTTATGGAAGTTTAGAAGAGTTCCACCCTCCTCCAAGTCCACCGACCAAAGCGGCATGAGCGACCTTTAAGCGGCTTTGCAACTCTACTTCTAGTAACATATCGTTAAATAAGTTAGCTTCAGCATTCATGGTGTTTAACTCATTTACGATTCCTGCATCATATTGATTTTTACTAATGTTAAACATCTCCGTAGAGAGTTTAAGCTTCTCTTTTTGAATTTCCGATTCATCTTTTAAACTTTTAAGTGTTGAGAGTGAATCTTCTACTTGTCCAAATGCCACTAAAACACTCTGTTTATAATTTGCCACACTTTCATCATAGTTTGCCATAGCCTGTTTTTTATTGGCTTCGCGTACGCCGCCATCAAAGATTGCCTGAGATAAAGAACCTCCAAGAGCCCAGACAAGGTTTGGTGTAGAGATCAGATTTGCGAGCGTGCTGGCTTGCGCACCAACAGAAGCAGAGAGTCCAAGTTGGGGAAACCAAGCTGCATCTGCCACACCGATCTGTGCATTTGCCGCCTTCATCCTTCGCTCTGCAGAAGCTATATCGGGACGTCGTTCAAGGAGTTCTGAGGGAAGAATAGAAGGTATCTCTAAATCACTTGCATGCGAAGCGCTCTGTGGGTGTAAGGCTTTTTGAGCTATGCTAAACTCAGATGGATTTTTTCCTATTAATACGGCGATAGAGTGTTCCAACTGAGCTCTTGTTATCTCAAGTTCGCTGATCTGTGCACGTACAGCCTTTAACGCTCCATCTGCTGTCAGTACATCTGTTTTCACAACGATTCCTGCATTATATTGGTTTTGGATGATAGTAAGAGAAGCGGTATAATCTTTTAAAATCTTATTTAAAAGGATCGACTGCGAGTCCAGACCTCGCAGTTGAAAATAGCTTTGAGCCAGCAAGACTTGGATGGAGAGTCTTGCCGCTGCTAGATCTGCTTTTGTGGCCTCTGCATTTGCCTCATTTGCCTCAACAGCTCTTTTTACTTTTCCCCAAATATCAGAAATCCAGCTCGCTTGGAGTGAAGCATCTACACTTTTTGTAGTCTTTGTTACACTGCTTCCTGTTTGTGTACTATGTGAAGTTGAAGCCGATAGACCCGCACCAAGAGTTGGCATAGACTCGGCTTTTGTTGCATCTACAAGTGCAAGAGCATATCTGTATGCTGCAGCATTTTTTGCCAAAGTCTGATTTGATACATCTACTGCTTGCATGTAGGAATCTAACAATGCATCGTTATACTCTTGCCACCATTTATCTCCGATTTTCGCATCATTTGGAGTTGCTATTTTCCACCCTTTAAAAGCTTGTGGAGTGGCAATGTGCGGCTGTACATAATCCTTACCAGCGCTACAGCCAGCCGTAAGTAGAGCAGCGCAAAGTAAGAGAGAAAGAGAAATTGTTCTCATAAAGATTTCCTTTTTTGAAATAGTTCTAAAAGTTTTTCATTATACAAGTAGATGATAGGAGTTGTATACAAAGTCAAAAGCTGACTAAGTAAAAGACCTCCGACAATGGAAAGGCCCAAAGGTTGCCTAAATTCTGATCCATCTCCAAGACCCAAAGCCAAAGGAATAGCCGCAAAAAAAGCCGCCAGAGTTGTCATCATGATGGGTCGAAATCTTTGCAGACTTGCTTCATAGATCGCATCGTGAGAACTCAGATTTCGTGTGCGTTTTGCTTCAATGGCAAAATCGATCATCATAATCGCATTTTTCTTAACGATCCCAATAAGCAGAATGATTCCGATAAACGCGATGATCGTGAACTGCGTATGAAAGAGCATTAACATCAGCAATGCACCGATCCCTGCTGAGGGAAGAGTAGAAAGAATAGTTAAAGGATGAATATAACTTTCATATAAAATACCAAGAACTATATAAACCGCTATAAGAGCTGCAAGTATCAAAAGCGGCTGAGTACTGAGTGAAGACTGAAATGCTTGCGCGTTGCCCGAAAAGCTTCCATGTACAGAGCTTGGCATACCGATTTTTTGTATCTGTGCATCAATACTTTGAGTCGCTTCTTGCAGTGAAACACCTAAAGGAAGATTAAAAGAGATGGTTGCCGCTGCAAACTCGCCTTGATGATTTACTTGTAAAGAGGTGTTCGTCGTGATGTAATGGCTAAATGAAGCAAACGGTACTTGAGCACCGTTTGGAGCACTAATATAGATACGAGAAAGTTCCTCTTGGTTTTGTGAATATTTTGGATCGACTTCGAGTACTACTGTGTACTGATTGAGCGGATTATAGATGGTAGAAACAACACGCTGGCCATACATATCATTGAGCGTATCATCTATCATCTTCATGGAGAGACCAAATTCTGATGCCCTATTTCTATCGATAATAAGTTTTGTTTCCAAGCCATTGATTTCCTGATCACTGCTGACATCTGTAAGCTGATGCATCCCAAAAAATATTTTTCTCACTTTAGGCTCCCACTGTCGTAAAAGATCTAAATTATCTGAACTCAAAGTGTATTCATACTGGGCATTGGATTGTCGTCCACCGATTCTTATATCTTGTGCAGGAACTAGAAAAAGTGTAGCACCGGGGATATGGGAGAGCTTTTTTTTAAGTCTTGCTACAACTTCATCGGCAGAGTTTTTTCTTTCATCTAAGGATTTTAACGAGATAAACATCTTCGCTCCATTAGTCTGTGAACCTCCTGTATAAGTGATAACATTTTCGATAGCGGGATCTTTGGCGACAATGGCAGCGAACTGTTTTATCTTTCCTTTCATGGCTGTAAAGGAGATAGATTGGTCAGCTTTGATATTTCCCATAATACGCCCCGTATCCTGCTGTGGGAAAAAACCTTTTGGGATGATGATATACAAATAAACATTGAGTGCTAAAGCAGCAAAAAAGATGAACAATACTACCCTTGTATGTTTTAAAGCCCACTCAAGAGTGACTCTATAAATATTTAAAAACCAATTAAAAATATTTTCACTTATATGATAGATTTTTCCATGTGAATGCAGATTTTCTTTGCGTAGAAGAAGTGCGCTCATCATCGGCGTGGTGGTGAGAGAAAGCACTAAAGATATCATGACAGCAACAGATAAAACTACGGCAAACTCTCGAAACAATCGACCCACAATACCGCCCATAAGCAGTATGGGAATAAAAACGGCGACAAGGGACAAACTCATAGAAATGACCGTAAAACTCACTTCTTTACTTCCCACAACGGCGGCTTCATGCGGGGATAAACCGCTTTCTATCTTTTTGGAGACATTTTCAAGAACAACGATCGCATCATCCACCACAAAACCCGTTGCAATGGTAAGCGCCATTAAGGAGAGATTATCCAGACTATATCCTAGCAGATACATCACTCCAAAAGTTCCAAGTAATGATACAGGAACAGTGACACTCGGGATCAAAGTTGCACGCCAGTTTCTTAAAAATGCAAACACGACCAAAATGACCAATATGATAGAGATGATTAAAGAGATTTCTACTTCATGAAGAGAAGCTCGAATAGTGGGCGTTCTGTCCATTGCAACTTTGAGATTTATCTCTCTTGGAATGGAGACTGAAAGTTCAGGCAAAAGGGTTTTTACTCTGTCAACCGTTGCTATAATATTGGCATTTGGCTGACGAAACATCAGAAGAACAACAGAGGGTTTGCCATTTGCTGAACCTGCGTTATGAAGATCTTGATTTGAATTGAGGACATTAGCCACATCCGAGAGTCGAACTGGATTTCCATTTTTATAGGAGATGATTAAAGGTGCGTAATCTTTAGCTTTTGTAGCCTGATCATTATTTTGTATCTGCCAGTTGCTATGTTCATTTTCCAAATTCCCCTTTGGACGATTTGTGTTTGTTGTTGTAATTGCAGTACGAATATCTTCAAAACCAACACCATATTTGCTTAAAGCCGATGGATTAACCTCTACACGTACAGCAGGAAGTGAGCTTCCACCCACCGTGACTTGCCCTATACCTTCTACTTGAGAGAGTTTTTGCGCGAGAATTGTCGAAGCCGCATCATACATCTGTGCCTGCGTGAGCGTAGGTGATGTTAGCGAGAGAATCATAATCGGCACATCAGCAGGATTGACTTTTTTATACGTCGGATTACTTTGCAATCCCGTTGGTAACATCGGTAAAGCGGCATTGATAGCCGCCTGCACATCACGCGCCGCGCCGTCTATATCTCTACCTAGATCAAATTGCAGAGTCACTCTCGTATTGCCAAGCGAGCTTGAAGATGTCATCTGTGTCACGCCCGCAATGCGTCCAAGAGTTCGTTCCAAAGGTGTCGCAATCGTTGAAGCCATTGTCTGGGGACTTGCTCCTGCGAGATTTGAGCTTACAGAGATGGTGGGAAAATCTACCTGAGGCAAGGGAGAAACAGGTAAAAGATTAAATACGATCATCCCAGAAATTGCAATACCGATAGTAAGAAGTGTTGTTGCTACCCGCCTTGCGATAAAAGGAGCACTGATATTCATTCAGAAATCTCACTGTTTTTTTTGAATCTTTTTGCTAAACGATCAAATGCCAAGTAGATAACAGGGGTAGTAAAGAGCGTTAAAACTTGACTCATAACAAGTCCTCCAACCATCACGATTCCAAGCGGATTTCTTAGTTCCGATCCCACTCCACTGCCGATCATCAAAGGGATAGCCGCGCCGAGTGCGGCCAAAGAGGTCATCAAAATAGGACGAAAACGGAGCAAACACGCCTCAAAGATGGCGTCTTTTGCAGATTTCCCCTCTTTTCTCTCCGCTTCAAGCGCAAAATCGATCATCATGATGGCGTTCTTCTTTACGATACCGATCAGTAAGACGATACCGATAATAGCGATAATACCTAGCTCTTGATGACCTAACATCAAAATCAACAACGCACCTAAACCCGCTGAGGGAAGTGTGGAGAGAATGGTGAGTGGATGGATATAACTTTCATAAAGTACACCCAAAACAATATAAACAGTCACCACAGCCGCAAGCACCAAGAGTAAAGTATTGGACAAAGATTTTTCAAAAGCCGCAGCACTTCCTTGAAATCTGCTCTCAACACTTTTTGGCATCTGTAAATCTTTTTGCACATTTTTAATAGCTGTGATGGCATCTCCCAAAGAGTAGCCATGTGCTAAGTTAAAAGAGATGGTATTTGAGGGAAACTGCCCAAGATGATTGATACTCAGAGATGTGCGACGTTCTTCTATTTTTGCGATACTGCTTAAGCGTATCTGGGTGCCGTTTGTAGAACCTACATAAATATCATTTAAGGACTGTGGATTTAACTTATAGCTTGGCCCTACTTCGAGCACCACACGGTATTGACTCGTTTGCGTGTAGATTGTCGAGATTAGTCTTTGTCCAAAAGCATCATACAAAGCGTTATCAATAGCCCCAACACTTACACCCAGACGGCTTGCAGTTGTTCTATCTATATCTATATATGCCTGCAAACCGTTGTTTTGCTGATCACTTGTAATATCCTCTATTTGGGGAAGTTTTTTGAGTTTATCTACAAGTTTATCACCCCATTGGCTTAGCTCTGCTGGATTTGGATCTTCTAGTGTAAACTGATACTGCATTGAACTGACACGATCTTCAATGGTGAGATCTTGCACGCTTTGCATGTAAAGCTCTATACCCGCTACACCTGCAAGCCTCTCTTTTAGCCTTGCAATCACCTCATTTGCTGTGACGTCTCTTTTGTCATGAGGCACAAGATTGATCATCATCCGTCCGCTGTTAAGAGTTGTATTGATCCCATCGACGCCGATAAACGAACTTAAACTCTCAACTGCTGGGTCTTTTAATATCTCATCTGCAAGTTGCTGCTGTTTTTGTGCCATGGCTGCAAAAGAGATTGACTGAGGTGCTTGGCTGATACCTTGAATCAATCCTGTATCTTGCGAAGGAAAGAAACTTTTTGGAATATATATATAAAGTCCAACTGTCAAAATGACCGTCAAGAAAAAAACACTTAAAGTCAGTCTTTCTCTTTTTAGTACCCAAGTAAGGGACGTGGCATAGTGAGCTATCAGCCAATCAATAATCGCTCCAGTTTTTTTATAAAAAGAACCCTCTTGCTCGAGAGTTTGCTTGGATAACAGACGCGCGCTCATCATTGGAGTGAGGGTCAAAGAGATAAAAGCCGAGATCAAAATAGCAATGGCAAGAGTAATGGCAAACTCTCGAAACAATCTTCCTACAACATCTCCCATAAAAAGTAAAGGAATGAGCACGGCAACGAGAGAGATGGTAAGTGAGATGATGGTAAAGCCTATTTGCTTAGAACCTTTGAGTGCTGCGGCTTTTGGATCTTCTCCCGCTTCTACATATCTCACAATATTTTCTATCATAACAATAGCGTCATCGACAACAAATCCCGTGGCGATGGTAAGCGCCATAAGTGTGAGGTTGTTAAGACTAAAACCTGCTAGATACATCGCTCCAAATGTTCCAACGAGGGAAAGTGGCACGGCGACACTCGGGATAATGGTCGCTTTGAAGTTACGTAAAAATAGAAACACTACGAGCACGACTAAAAATACAGCAAAGAGGAGCTCTTTTTTCACATCATCCACCGAAGCCCGAATAGTCGTCGTTCTGTCAGTAAGTAGCTCTACATGTAAAGAACTAGGAAGCCCTTCTTGCAGTTTTGGCAGAAGTTTTTTTACCCTATCCACAACTTCGATAACGTTTGAACCCGGTTGTCTTTGGATATTGATCAAAATTGCCTGTGTTTTATTTGCCCAAGCGGCAAGTCTGATATTTTCCTCTGCGTCGATGACATTGGCTACATCACTCAGACGAATTGCTCCAGCATTTTTATAGGCGATGATCACATCTTTATACTCTTGAGCGGATTTGAGTTGATCATTTGCGTCGATGGTTGAAGCACTAAGAAGTCCATCAAATCCACCTTTTGGTTCATTGACATTGGCACTTTGGATCACCGTTCTTAAAGTCTCTAAAGAGATATTATAATCTGCCAAAGCTCTTGGATTTACTTGAACTCGGACAGCTGGACGTCCGCCACCGCTTAAGCTCACAAGTCCAACGCCCGTTACTTGGGAAATTTTTTGAGCGACTCTGGTATCTACGAGATCTTGTACTTTATTTAAAGGCAGACTGTTTGAACTGACGGCTATCGTTAAGATTGGCGTGTCTGCGGGATTGACTTTATTGTAAACAGGTGGTGTAGGCAAGTCTGTTGGCAAAAGTGCTTGCGCGGAATTGATACCCGCTTGAACTTCTTGCTCTGCAACATCAAGCGAAATATCCAAACTAAATTGTAAAGTGATAACTGAAGCTCCACCAGAACTCGTTGAAAGCATCTGGTTTAGACCTGGCATCTGTCCAAACTGTTTTTCCAAAGGAGCAGTCACCGAAGAGGTAATCACATCAGGGCTCGCTCCGGGATACAATGTCACAACTTGAATAGTAGGATAATCCACTTCCGGCAGAGCAGAAAGCGGCAACATCTTATATCCGATGATACCTGAGAGTAAAAGTGCAAGCATCACCAGTGATGTGGCGATAGGACGTAATATAAATATGCGTGATGGATTCACTATTTACTGCTCTTTTTTAAATTTGTTTTTGTGTCCTTGCTCTGAAGGGGCATCTTTTTTTACCGGTATGACTTTCATCTTATCTTTGAGTTTATCCAGTCCATCGATCACAACAGATTCTCCTACACTTAAACCATCTTCTATCACGATATTACCTGATTGTGAAGAAGCTGTTTTTACATCTCTTACATGTACGCTGTTATTGGAATCAACTACATACACAAAACCACCCTTTGAGCCGTACTGCAGAGCGACTTGGGGAATTGTAATCGCATTATGTAAAGTTTCTGTAAGTAAATGAATATTGACAAATTGGTTTGGAAAAAGAGTTAGCTCTTTGTTTGCAAACTCAGCTCGAAGTTTAAGCGTTCCAGTTGCGGGGTCTATCTGATTATCTGCACTTACAAGCATGCCGCTTTGCAATTTGTTTATATCACTTCGATCATAAGCATCCACGAGCATTTTTTGATTGCTATGAAACTTTTGCATCACAGCTGCGACTCTGTCTTCTGGAATCGTAAAAAGAGCTGTGATGGGTTGCAAGGTTGTAACAGAAACGACACCATTTTGATCAGATGCATGTACAATATTACCTAAATCTACAAGGCGAAGGCCTACTCTTCCACTAATCGGCGAAGTAATCCGACAATATGAAAGTTGCAGTTGTGCATTTTTGACAGCTGCTCTGTCAACCTTTATACTCCCCTCGTATTGGTGCACTAAAGCTTTTTGAGTATCATACACTTGAGTTGAAACGGAGTTTTGAGCACGTAGATTTTCATATCTTTTAAGGTCAATACGTGCATTATCTAAGAGTGCTTGATCTTTTGCGAGTACGCCCTCTGCTTGTTCAAGTGCCACTTCATATGGACGTGGATCAATGAGTGCAAGATTTTCCCCTGCATGTACATTTTGTCCTTCATGAAAGTAGATTTTCATCAGTTGACCATCAACGAGTCTCTTAACTGTAACGGTAGTTGTGGGAACGATAGTGCCTAAACTGTTGATAGAGATGTTCACATCTGAACTTTTAGCAACAGCCGTAACCACACTTATAGGTTTTGCCGAGCGCTTTTTTTGTGCATCAGCACTACTATCTTTTTTTGTAGAACTAGACCAGTAATAGTAAATTCCTCCAGCAAGAAGCAATAAGAGAACAACAACCGCAGTAACTGAGCCTCGGGAATATTGAGCAGATAGTTTTTTATATGACATGAAAACACCCATATTGAGTTAGATGGACGAATTATATATCTTTTTTTAGTCTACTCTTCAATTATGGAGACAGCAATCCAAATAAAAATCAACTACTTGGTATAATCACAATATATTTTTTCAAAGAGTTTTATATGTTGCAATCTTTTATGAGTGTGTATAGTTTAAGTACTATTGGGTTAATAATTGGAGTTATGATCCTCTTATTTTATATGAAGATGATGAAGTGGCTTTTTAAGATCATTGTTTTAGGGATTATTGTCCTTGTTGGGTTTTTGTATTATAAATCTAAAGGAATGTAAAAGGAGTCTTATCAATGATCGACTTTCTAACGTTTAACCAGTTTATATCTCTTTATATGCTTGTGATTTTTTACTACCTTGGAGCGGTCATCATTCCGTTGATGATCTTTTTTTCTAAATCCTATTTTGTAAAAAAATACAGTTTTTTAGAAAAGTTTATGATTACAGCCACTGAATCAACGCCTCTTCGTATAAAAATAATTTTTATTTTCTGCATCATATTTTGTGAAATTCTTTGGAGAATGATGTTTGAAGTGATCATAGGATATTTTCAAATGCACGATTATTTACAGCAATTACAAAGATAACTCTGCAAGCTTACTGACTCCTATATATGTAAGAATTAAAAACTTGAATTCATTCGATTAGTGATCAAACTATAAACAAATTTCAAATATCTTCTCATTTTTTTTTAAAATATAGGTCTAAATATTCATCTAAAAAAATGGCTTAATGACAACTTTTGTGATATAATCCTACACATTTTGTACGATTTAATCTACAAACATCAAATATTTAGCGCTGGAGTCACCTTTGGATTTAACTGTTATTCTTGGAATATTAGGTGCCATTACGACCATTTCTGTCGGGGACTTAATGGAGGGCGGAAATCCTGTTCATATCGTCCATATAACTTCTCTTATTATCATTATGCCAACGACTCTTCTAGCTTCTATGGTTAGTACAGATGCAGAATTCATCAAAGGTGCTTTTAAAAATGTTGGGATGATTTTCAAAAAATCACCAATCAATTTAGAAGAAAGAATTAAGGAAATTGTTGATTTGTCAGTGATGGCCCGCCGAGATGGCTTGTTATCGCTTGAGTCCAAAGTTGCAGGGATGGATAACGAATTCTTTAAGCAAGGACTTAGTATGGCAGTCGATGGTAGTGATATTGACACCATAACTGAGATCCTTGAACTAACAATAGAAGAAACTGAACACTATTATCATGGATGTGGACATTACTGGATTTTAGCTGGAGAAACATCACCCGTTTTGGGTCTTATTGGAGCCGTTTTGGGTCTAATTTTGGCACTTCAAAAACTTGATAATCCGCCGCTAATGGCAGAGGGTATTGCTGGGGCATTTACTGCAACTGTAACGGGTATCTTTAGTTCTTATGTTTTATTTGGTCCTATGGGAGCAAAAATGATAGCAAAATCGCATCATATTGTAAAAGAACAGAAGATGATTTTAGAAGGAATTATAGGGATAACTCAAGGTGATAATCCTCGTACAATTGAAGCAAAATTGTTTAACTTTCTCCCTCCTGGAGAACCAAAACATAGTCAATTTAATTAACGAAGTATATTTATGAGAAAGAAAAAATGTAAAAAATGTCCTGCATGTCCACCAGCTGAAAAGTGGGCTGTTCCTACTGCTGACTTTTTTAGTCTCTTGTTGGCACTCTTTATTGCTCTATTTGCGATAGCTTCAGTAAATAAAGAAAAGGTCAGTGCTCTTAAATCTGCCTTTGCTGAAATATATGAGTTTACGCCAAAAGCTCAACAAACTGTTCCTGTACTTAAGATGGATTCAAAGCCTGGAGAAACAAAAAAAGAGGGTACAGATGATAGTATCATCCTTAATGGGCAAAAAAGTATTTTAGAGGGAGGAAGCGGAACTAGCAAGGATAAGCAACAGCAAGCTGCCGCCATCGCTCAAGCCGTTTTAAATGTACGCAAGATGATCGAAGATCAAAAAAAAGGTTCAAATATAACACTTGAAGAATCAGAAAATGGTTTTGTTATAAACTTACCTGCTTCACTTGCCTTTAAAGGTGCCAGTGCCGTTATAGAAAACGAGGATGCAATCCAATTTATTAAAAATATAAGTACAATCGCTAAACAGCTGCCGCCAACTACAGATATTCTAGTAAATGGATATACAGATGATCTCCCTCCAATAGCAGGGTCTCAGTTCAAAGATAATTGGCAATTATCGAGTGCTAGAGCGCTTAGCGTAGTACAAGAATTAATGAAAGATGGTATTAGTGGAGATAAGCTTGGAGCTGTTGGCTATGGACAGTTTAGACCGCTCAATCCAAATAATTCAGAAGATAATCGACAAAAAAACAGACGTGTTACGATCAGTTTTGTGGCTAAACAGGATGCAGCTCCTTCGCTTCCTCCAAAAAATATTTTAGATCAGAAAAGTTCAGCTTTAAAACCATAAAAAAGTCAAAGGCAATACAACATGAGTGTACGTTTAGTTAATGCACCAATCTCTATCTCTTTTAGTGAAAACACTCAAGAGAATCGAGATCTTTTTTTAAGAGAATATGACAAAGCAAGTCAAACAGATGAAGACCCGATTGCACAGTGGCTTAAAATTGCCAAAGCAAGAGGTGAAACAGTGGATAGCGATGCTGTTGTGGTTAATTTACTTGTAGAACTTCATAGAAAAATAGATAATCTTGAAAAATATATCAAAAATGAAGAATCAAAAAAACTTCCACTCGCTTGGAATGAAGATATTCAAAGTATAGGACATGGACACTTCAAATTAGTAAAGCCTACACTAGTAGCAGGAATGGAATACTATGCAAGAATTACAATGCCTGTGCATCCAAAGAGAGACATTGCTGTCTATTTTAAAGCCATAGACACTTCTCTTGCTAGCATTACAAAAATGCATACACGAGATGAACAAGAATGGAGTATGTACCTCACGGCAAGAGAAAGAATTTTGATCCGAGAAATGAAAGAATCGAAAGAATCAAAATAAAATTCCAAATTGTTTAATAAGCAAATGTATAATTGAGATAAGCATATCTCGATAATATATATTAGGAATTTTAAAATGAAATCAGAAAGCTTTGATCCAAAAATTATTATAGCCTCAGCTTTAATTGGGACGAGTCTATTTGCGAGTACTCCTGTTGTTAGAGAAAATCTTACTCGAGTACAAAATAGTATTTATATAACTAGACAACAAAGATCTATTAAACTCGAAGAACAGCTTTACAACCATCGATTTCAATGTTCTCAAACAGGTATCATAGTTCATTTTTTACCAGATGCTAAAGCTCAGTTGTTTGATGCGGGTATCGCTCAAATACTTCAAGGTGATTATCGTATTCAATTCAATAGAGATATTGTCATGAATATCTATAAAAATCCATCAAAAAGTTTTGATTTTCTGCTTCGCGATGTTGCTCTTGAAACTGGGGGATTTAGTGCAAATCTCAACAATACAGAGCGTTATTTTCAAAAAGTTTAAAATCATTTTATAGAAAAGTTTAAAAGGTATCATCTTGAATAGTTCCCGTCTCTCAATCATAAAACAAGTATTAACTCTCCCCGTCATTGTTATTGCCATGGGATATTTTGTAGATATCTACGATCTTATCATATTTGGCGTCGTTAGAGTTGCCAGTCTTCAAGAACTTGGACTTAGTGGAGACGCTATCACTTCATGGGGATCTATCATCTTAAATATGCAAATGGGTGGTATGCTTATAGGCGGAATATTATGGGGAATACTCGGAGATAAACGAGGTCGACTTTCAGTCTTATTTGCATCAATTATTCTTTATTCATTGGCAAATCTCTTAAATGCTTTTGTCACCAACGTTGAACAGTATGCATTGCTTCGTTTTACTGCAGGTATAGGTTTGGCAGGAGAATTAGGTGCGGGAGTGACTTTAGTAGCGGAGATCCTGCCAAAACATCTTCGCGGTTATGGCATTATGACTATTGCAAGTTTTGGTGTTCTTGGAGTCGTGGCTGCTGATTTGGTAGCAGAAATTTTTGCATGGCGTGATGCTTATATCTTTGGTGCCGTACTAGGTCTTTTTCTTCTTTTACTACGTTTTAGAGTTTCTGAATCGAAAATGTTTGCGCACCATGTAAGCGATGATGTCAAACGTGGAGATTTCTTCGCCCTTTTCACACACAAACGCCTCTTTATAAAATATATCAAAGCAATTGCAATCGGCATTCCGCTTTGGTATGTTGTGAGTATCTTAGTTATGTTTTCTCCGGAATTTGCGAAGGCTTTAGCTATTAGTGGAAAAGTCACTGCAGGACAAGCATTGATGTACTGTTATATAGGTTTGGCAGTGGGTGATCTAGGAAGCGGCTATCTTTCACAAATGATGCAAAGCCGTAAAAAAGCATTTTTTGTTTTTATGCTTCTTTCTTTGGCAAGCGTGTTTTATTATTATACTTTACAAGGTGCTAGTGCAAAACAATTTTATATTGCAATGTTTTTTCTTGGTGTCTTTTGCGGTTACTGGGCTCTTTTTATTACTATGGCGGCAGAACAGTTTGGAACCAATATCCGCGCAACGGTCGCAACGACAGTACCAAACTTTGTCAGAGGTTCTGTTGTGCCCATCACTTCCTCTTTTATTTTCTTAAAAGGAAGTGTCGGAGTTTTAAATGCAGGAGCCATCGTTGGAACTGTTGTATTTACTCTCGCATTGATAGCACTCGTATTGACACACGATACATTCCATAAGGATTTAGATTATATCGAAGCTTGATGGTCATCGTCTTCCTTATTTTGAAATAAAACTCAGACAAAAATAGATTGCTGAACTTAGCAGTGCAGTTACCGGCAAAGTAAATAACCATGATAAAAGTATATTGGTAATGGTACTTTTTTGCACTCCACCCTCCGGATCAGCTACCATAGTTCCGGCCACAGCACTAGAGACGATATGTGTTGTACTCACAGGCGAATGAGCAAAGTTTGCCAATAATATAGTTACCATAGACATAGCTTGTGCGATAGTACCTTGCATGTAGTTAATCGGTTGTGATCCGATTTTTTCACCAATAGTAAGAACAATTCTTTTGTAACCTATAATCGTACCGATACTTATTGCAAACGCGACAGCTATGATTACCCAGTAAGGCACATATTCCGTTGCGGATATCATAGGTTTTCTCTGAGCCGATATATAATCAGATTTATCTTTATTACTCGTTGTATAAGTTTTTTCTACTTGCGAAAAAAAGTTATCTGAACACAAAATAGCAGTATGGATACTCCATCGATCTTTTGGAGAAAGTTCAGAATATGATTTTATTCCACTTAATTTACTTGCTATTAAAGCTGTAGTTTCATACTCTTGATTTACATTACACTCCGCAATCGTGTTTTTAATTTTAAGAGCACTGATAAGATGTTTATCATTTACAAGTTTTGTAAGTGTTTCATTATTTTCAGCATAAAATTTTGCTAGGTTTGCGGCACTATCTTTCGTCTGTTTGATCGTATATTCATGAGATTTCATATCAAGTGCATAATATGATGGCAATAGATGCACAATGACATACGCGACACCGATACCACCTGCTATTACACCTAACCAGACATTATGACAGAGTATTTTGCTTCCATCGAGTTTGTATAAATAATCATGGCGACCGCATTTGCAGTGTCATGAAAGCCATTTATCATTTCATAAAAGAGAGCTAGTCCCAATGATAAAAGTAATAAACCAATTGTAATATTGTTGATATTATTCAACGCTTCCCAAAGTACAGACATGTTACTATCCTCAGATATTAAAGACTTAGAAAACTTGCCATCTAATAACAAATAATTTTTTTGACTTTTAACCCTATTATATAGTCTCATTATAGACGAAAACTATTGAATATTCTATGTAAATAGTACCATCCATCAATACAATTTACAAAATTATTTTTCATACTCTTTGGAATGTAACCTGAAATTATTCTGCCACAAAAAAAGTAAAAAAGTTGATAATTCTTCTTTAACCAACTTACACATATAATTTCGATATTAACTTGAAGTCTGAATCTTTGAGAATACATGAAGGAAACTAAATATGAAATATATACTCCCACTTGTGATATCACTCTTTTTTACAGCGTGTAATGACTCAAATCAACAAGCAGAAGCGTCCGCAGACACAAATATGACGCCTCAAGCACAAACAGTTGCAGCAGTCCAAGCAGAGAAAGTACCAGCTCAAGCAGAAAAAATGCCTATTCAAGAAGAAAAAGCACCGGTTCTTGTAGAGAAAGTGGCAACTAAAGCAGAACAAGCACCTGCTCAAACACAAAAGGCACCAACACAGCCTATCGCTGTAGCCAATACTACAGAAGTCAACGGGGAAGCTGTTTTCAATAAATGTAAAAGTTGTCATGGCAATAATGCTGAGAAAAAAGCACTTGGTTCGTCACAAATCATCAAAGGTTGGGAAATAGCAAAAATAGAAGATGCTCTCAAAGGATATCAAAGTGGTACCTACGGAGCAGCTATGAAAAATATTATGGCAGCTCAAGCAAAAGGTCTCTCAAGTGAAGAGATCAAAAAAGTTGCAACTTACATTCACTCACTCTAATATGAAAAACTAAAGAGAGGTAAATCCCTCTTTAGTTCTTTAGTCTAGGTGATTTTTTTAGACAATTTTATTACCTATATTTAGAAGGTAAAATACCAAAATCAAGTATTTCATTTTTACGCTTGTATTCAAAAGCATATTCAAGAATCATAAAACTTTTATTAATTAACTCTTCTTTGTCTTGTGACGAGCAAACAAGAGAGGCATAAAACTCTTTATTAGAATTTTTATATTGATTTTCCTTTATATAAAAAAATTGTTCAAGTATGCTTATAGCCGTATTTGTATCAAGTCCTTCTAAGGCGATACATGCAAGATTTTTCTCTAATTTTATATAACTGTCAGTTTTACGAATATGCTGTTTACAATGTTCTTCCGACATATCTTTACTGTAAAAAACTACCATACAAAATGGAAGGCTATAGCGTGTCCATCTAGACAAAAACGGTTCAATAAATTTTTGAATATTTTCTCTTTGACTGTGCAGTTCATCAACAATCTCATTTTGTTTAAAATCCATGACTAACTCCTTGCTCTAATAAGGTAAAAAAATACTGGCATGACGTACAAGTTTACTACAATTGCAAAAAATAATCCACCCATAATAGCAATCGCCAAATCCTGAATAATCTGCGTACCGCTTCCAATGGCGAGGGCCACTGGTAATAGAGCAAAAGCATTTGAAAACATTGTCATCAGAACTGGACGGATTCGCATTGTTATGGCATTAATAATCCGCTCTTTTTCATCCTCTAAAGAGTGCTTCTGATAGAAATCATATATTAAGACATTATTATTTATAACAATACTGAGCACTATAAGCATTCCCATAAAAGCGGTAATATCTAAAGGCTTGCCTGTTAATTTTAAAGCTATAAAAACACCGGTAAGAGTAAAAATCAGTGCTATCAAAATATTTAAAGCGATTTTTAGATCGCTGAAATTTAAAAGTAATCCGATAAATATGATCATAACTGCAAATAAAACAACATAACTCATCTCTTTAAATGATTTTTGCTGTTCTTTATAAAAACCACTAATATCAGTTGTGATATCAGGTGCGATCTTTACGCTGTCGATAGTTTTTTGGATATTTTTCACAACCAAAGACATATCATTTCCCTTAAATCTCACGCCTAAAATACAAACAGGTGAAAGATTATAGTGCGTGATCTCTGCGACTTTATTTTTATAACTGATATCTGCTATCTCAAAAAGAGGAATATTCTTTTTCTCTCTTGGAGAATAGATCAGAAGCTCTTTTTGCAAGTAAGCGATAGGATCAACTCTTGGTCTGTCCATAAGAACTCTGATATTGATGAGTTTTTCACCCTCCGCAACAGAGGCAACAACTTCTCCATAATAAAGTGTACGTATCTGCGATATAAGTGTGTTTTCATCAATACCATAAAGAGCGGTGGCATTAGGTTTGAGTCGGATATTGATAGAGGGTGATGCATAAGAGGTAAGGACATTCACCTCTTCAATATCGTTAATAGGTTTGAGTGAGTCTTTAAGGCGATATCCCTCTTTTATAAGTTCATTTGGATTTGTGCCAAAGAGCATAACAGAGATCGGAGCATCAGCACCCATAATATCTCCGAGTCTGTCTTCAAGCACTTGTGAAAGCCCTAACTCTTCTAGGTTTGGTACTTGTGTTTGTATCCTTTTACGTAGCATTTCTATTGTGTCAAAAGTGTTTACATTTTTTTTGAGTGTCACAAGAAAATCACCTTGATTTGCTTGTGTACTTATTTGTCCAAGTGCTGTTCCTATGCGCATCGTCCAGCTTTTTACTTCTGCTGATTTATCTAAAATATTACCGACACTTTGAAACTCTTCTTGGCTTTGATCAAGTGAAGTTCCTGGAGGAAGTACCATATCGACGACGATATTGCCCTCATCCCATTTTGGTAAGAATGTGGAAGGAATGGAGCTATAAAGATAAAAACTAAGCGCAAAACTGCCTAAAATTGCGGGAATTGAGATCCACGCATAGTCCATCGATTTTGCTAAAAAAGCTTTATAACGTGTTACAAAAGGCTCTAAAAAATCAGGTTTATCCTCTTCATGTTCAGGCAGAGCGATGTAAGCGATGATCGGTGTTAAAAAGATCGCGATGAGTTGCGAGATAAAATATGTCACAACAAGTACAAAAGCAAGCTGTTTAAAGAAAAGTCCCACGACACCACTGACCAATAAAAGTGGTACAAAAATTAAAATAGCTAATAATGTTGCAATTATCATAATGGGGAGAATCTCGATGGAGCCTTCTATAACTGCATCTTTTTTGGAAAGTCCTTTTTTAAAGTGGCGCTCGATATTTTCTATAACAATAATCATTTGATCGATGAGTCCGCCAAGTGCTGCGGCCATTCCAGCGAGTGAAAAGATATTGATGTCAATATTGGCAAATTTCATACCTATGATGGTAATTAAAAATGTGATAGGGATAATCAAGAGTGAAATAAGAGAGAGTTTTAGTTTACGCAAAAAGAAAAATATGATTAAAACAGCGATAATACCGCCCAACATAATAGCTTCCCCCACGCTTTTGATCGCCTCTTTTACAAACTCTGTATCATCGTAAGAGCTTTTTATCTCTATGCCCTCTTTTTTGAGTTTTGGAGCAAGCTCTGCTAATTTTGCATTAAACCCATCTACAACATCAATAGAGTTTGCATTTGGCTGGCGTAAAAGATCAAAGACGACACTATTTTTAAACCCTTTGGAAGCACTGAAATTTTTTGTAGGATTTTCTTTTTCCACGAGAAGTGCAATGTCGCTTATCTTAATGGATTGACCATTGGACAATGCGATATTGAGATTTAAAAGAGTAGAAGCATCTTCACTTTTTTGATAGAGCGAGAGGACATATTGTCTATGATAATCTTCTATAAGACCTAAAAACTCTATCATATTTTGTGCTTTTAACTGCGATATAACGGCTTGTACGTCAAGATTATAACTACGCATCTTCGTAGCATCTAGCAGAAGTTTATACTCACTCCACTGCGGCGCTTTCATGTCGATATCGTAGACTCCCTTTACTCCAAGCAAAACGGGTTTGAGTTCATAGTAGAGTTTCTCACTCAGCTTTGCACGAGAGAGTGTATTTGAGCCTATGGAATAGATAGCAACAGGATAGATACTTGGTGTAGATTGACGGATAGTAATCACGGCATCGGAGGGAATACGGTTTTTGATATCTGCGATACGTGCTTGAACAAGCTGGTATGCGAGATTTGGATCGATATTCCAGTTAAAGTTTAAGCTGATAGTTGTAGAACCTATGGAAGTGCTTGAGACGATCTTTTCGACATTTGAAACAGTTTTTAAAGCCTCTTCGCTTGGTTTTGTGACGGAGAAAAGCATCTGCTCTATTGGTGAATACCCGTTTTCTATATCCACTTCAATGCGAGGGAAAAAGACATTTGGCAAGACCCCTTTTGGAATCGATGATGAAAGCTTATATCCAAGTAATGCAAGGAGTAATATAACGAGTAAAATAGCTAACTTATTTTTTAAGATATAAAGAAAAAAAGTCTTTCCTTTCATTTTTTGACCTCGACAATAGTACCTTCTTCAAGCATATAAGAGTTTTCCAAAGCAATCTTGTCATCTTTATTGAGGTGATCGACGATAAGAACTTTATTGATCATATCTTTTTGGACATCCACAAAATGAAGATGAGCGATATGATTTTGGATAATATAAATAGCCGGACGATTTTGCACAAGGACGATGGAATCTTTTGGAATAATCCATCCGCTTTTGCTCTGCATCTGAATGCTTGCTTCAAGACTCAGCCCTGTTTGCATACTCTCTTTGGTTGTAGCGATAACATCCACAAGATTATTTGTCGTAGTGGAGAGGATTTGCGATATCTTTGCTTGGATAATATTACCGCTTACATGTAAGGTTACATTTTGTCCAATTTTAAGATTTTTAACATAGTAAAGTGGTACAAAAAGTCTTACATGTACGTTTTCGTTTTCAATTTTACAAATTGGACTTGCATACGTAAGATAACCGCCATCAGCTTGAAGCTGTGAAATATATCCGCTGACTGGCGCTGTTATAGCACTTTTTTTCATTAAGCCGTCTACATTTACAAATTCACTTTTTGCATTTGAAAGTGATATTTTTCTCTCATTAAATGCTGATTCTTGTGTGAGATACTCATTTGTACTTATGACGCCGAGTTTGAGCATCTCATGAGAGGCTTGGAGTTTTTTTTCCTCAATTTCAAGCTGTTTTTTTCCCACAAGAAGATTATATTTGGCAGTTTCTTTTTTATTGCCCATCTGTGTGTTTTCTATGGTTGCTATCACTTGGCCTTTTTTGACCTTTTGCGTATTTAAAACACGACTATGAAGGACTCCATCAAAGGGAGTATTCACGACATAAGAGCTTGTAGCTTCGCTAATAGCCTGCACATCTATTTGGATATTCATATCTGAATTCATTGGCGTAACGACGCTCACTTGGACATGACTTTCTTGAATTGAAGCATAGAGTGATGCTACAAAACTAAGTGCTAAAAAAAATATTTTATTCATAAATTGCTCCTGATGCGATAGTATTTAATAATATCGTTTCTCTATTTTTTTGATATTTCATCTGTATGATCTGCTCTTTTATACTAAGTGTCTGTGTAAGGACTTGCATGTAGGTGTTAAAATCCACATATTTTTTGAGATAAGCAACTTTAATAACATCTTCACTGTGCTGATAGTCACCGAGATTATCTTCAAGAATTTTCAACTGTTGTGTTGCACTTTCTATCGTTTGTATTCTTTCAAGATATTCATTTTCTCTTTGAATTTTATATTCTACATCATTAGATTTTACAGAAAGAGCCTCAGCTTTTAATGCTTCACTTTGTTTAAAGTCACCACTTGAAAGTGGAATATGCAGACTCAAATCAAATGAGTAGTTATCTCCGTTTGCTGTTGGATCATCTATCTTTTGGTACGCAGTTGCGGCTACAAGATCGGGCAGATAACTGTGAGAGAGTGAATCTGACTGATTTCTCAAGCGCAAAGCTGCTATATCGCTCAGTTTAAGATTTTGGTCTTGGTGAAGATACTGCTCTTTTGTGGATGCAACCGTCGTATCATCAAGTGAGGGAATAGTCTGATTTGGAGCATAGTTTTCAAGCTGTTGTTTCATCTTAATAATGCTATTTTGTTCATCTATTATTTGCGTCCTTAAGAGCGTCAGAGTATTTTTAAATCTTAAAAGATCCATATCTGAGACAGTCCCAGATCTGTTTAATAAACTGAGTCTATCGAAGATCTTTTGTTGCTCATCCAAAAGGCTTACATGTAAAGCAAGTTTCTCTTGTATCTCCTGATATGCACTTATCATCGTGACTAAAGAGGTGAAAAGTTTTTCTTTTTGGATATTTAAAAATGTTTTATTCTCTTGAAGATGCAAAGAGAGTTCTTCTATCTTGTAACTGCTTTTTCCAAAGAGATCGATGGTATCGCTGAGCGCGACATTTGTAGTATTAAAGCTGTTTGGAAGCCTATTTGCTTTTGTACTGATATAACCTGCATCCAAAGCAAAGTTTGCAAATTTATCTCTATTTACCGCACTTTTTTGCAAAGAGTTTGACTCTTTGTAAAGATTGTAGCTCTTGTCATATTGCAGATTTTGTAAAGCAGATTTATAAAAACTTAAAATAGTTTCATCTGCGTTTAGCGTTATACAAAGAAAGGTTAAAAACACTATTTTTTTAAACATTTAAACTCTCCTTCAATTACTGGAACTGCTTTTCTAGAACATCCACAAGCGCTAGATCTAGATTGGCAAACGTTTTTATTATTGGATTATTTTTTTGTTTTATACTTGTATCGAGTCCGCTAAAAAGCAAAGCAAAAGCATCAACCATATTTTTATCTTTGACTTGAGTGCTAAAAACTCCCCAACTTTTTTTTGTTTGTAGGAGAATCTGATTTATCTTCGCATAGTCTACATCATTTTGATTTAAAAGTGCGATTATCTCAAATCCCATATAATCAAGATTTTCTATATCTATTTGTTCTTTTACGCTCTCTTTGGACTTAAAGTGATCGATATTATATTTAAAAATCTCAGTCGATACCAAAGCGCTCTTAGCGTAGTTTTTCTCATTGATAAACTTGTTTAAAAGAGCTATTTTTTGATCTAGCTCCTTCATACTCTTCTGTTCAATATTTTCTTGAAAAGTCTTATCAGTTTGTAGTTTTTTTATTCTTTCTACAGAGTTCAGTAAACCTTTTTGATTATGATCGATAGAATATTCAGTAACATCTTCAAAGGGAGAAAGGACTTTATCTAAGGAAAGAAGAGCAGTTGCTTTTTGCGCTTTTTGTCCATCTAAACGATGATTAGTAGACGACGTAGTAGCAGCATTTAAAGCACAAGTAGAGAACAAAGATATCATGACAGATACCACCAACAATTTATTTTTTCTTTTCATAACAATCTCCAAAAGTTTTAAGTGTTTGATTGTAGGTGATGAAAATGAAAAATAAATGAATGAGTTAAAAAAGTATCTCTACCTTTGTGCCTTTATCTAATGTTGAGTTGATATGCATAGCCCCATTATGAAGTTCTACGCTTTGTTTAACGATGAAAAGTCCAAGACCAAAACCTTCAATCTTTTTGTTTCTAGATTCATCGACTCTATAAAATCTCTCGGTAATTTTTGATAACTGCTCTTTTGCTATTCCGATTCCTTCATCTTCGATGATAAAATGAATAGCTTCGTTTTTATACAAAGAGAGATGAATTTTTGTATTTGTTTCACTGTACTTGATCGCATTATCGAGGAGATTTGAGTAGATCAGAGTTATCAATGAAATGTTGGCCATCATGCTAATTTTCTCAATTTTATCTATCATAAGAGTAATATTTTTTGCGCCAAGTTGCTTGGAGTATTTTTCGCTTACATGTAAGAGTATTTCATTTAGGGAACAAAGCTCAAAAGAATCTGCAATATTCTCTTTGGTGTATCTTGTCAAAAGAAGCAGATTCTCTACTATCTTTTGTATCTGCAAAGTCTCATAATGGATAGTCCGCATACTTTTTTCATATTCATGACTTTCTCTTTGTTTTCGCAGAGTGACTTCTATCTCGCCTAAAATGACTGTCAAAGGAGTTTTAAGCTCATGAGAGACATCGGAATTAAATCTATCTAGGGCATCAACTCCGTCTTTAAGCCGTTCTATCATCGCATTAAAAGAGTCGATGAGTTCTCTTATCTCATCATCTTCTTTTGGGCGAGGAATCGTGGTTGAAAAATTATTGACAGAGATCTCTTTTGCCGTTTTTATAACGTTATGAATAGGATCTAAAATCTTATCTATCATCTTGGAAGCCATAAATATCAGAAGCAAAAGCAATATAGGATTTAAGATCAACAGTGTGCTAGTAAGATCTTCCACTTTATTATCTATATTTTTTTTATATACAACAATAGAGTTTTTTTTGCCTTTATAAATATAAAGAGCATTAATATTTTCAGAACTTTCTTCATCACTGAGTATAAAAAACGAGTGGCTATTTTGCAAATAAAAATCTAGATTCTGAAGATCAAAATCTGCTGTTTTGTATGTTACTTTATTATGCTCTATGATGGCAAAAGTTGCTGTTATATTTTTTTGAGTTTCAAAACTATTTTCTATATCTATGGCTTGATGTTGGAGTTGTATTTTGATATTATCATTGATACTGTTACTGAGAAAGTAATAAAAAGAGATGCTAAAAAGCAAAAGTATAAAAGCAGTGATTCCACCAAACCAGAGAAGTAGCTTTATTTTTAGACTATTTGATTTCAAGCATATATCCTAAACCTCGCTGATTTTTTATCAACTCTTTGCCAATCTTCTTTTTCAGATTATAGATGGTAACTTGAATGACATTGCTATTTTTGTATTCTTCATCTCCCCAAAGCTGTTCTTCTATCATAGTATTGGAGACAATGGCGTTTTTATTTTTTATAAGAAAGAGCAAAAGTTCATACTCTTTGAGACTCAAAGTCACTGTCTGCGCATCTTTGATGACACTTTTTTTGTCTATGTCTATGATTAAATCCCCAAAGGTAAAACTATTATTTCCTTGCGTCAAACCTCTTCTGTATAACGATTCAAGCCTCGCTTCAAGCTCTTCAAATGAAAAAGGTTTACTAAGGTAATCATCAGCCCCATGCTTTAAACCAAAGATCTTATCTTTGATTTCTCCTTTGGCACTGAGCATAAGTACAGGAGTTATGATGTTTTTTTCTCTGATTGATTGAAGAAGATCAATGCCATTTTTGTGAGGAAGCATCCAGTCTAGAATGATAACATCATAACTGTTTGTAAGAGCGAGGTATTCACCCTCTTCGCCATCCATGGCAGTTGTCACTGTGTGATTGGATTCGACAAGACCTCTGCTTAAAAAAGAGAGAATGTTTGCATCATCCTCTACTATGAGTATTTTCATCCCTTTGGAAGCGAAAACTTCTGTGTGACAAACTCACCCTCTTGGTTAAAAAAGAGATAGTACAAAAAGTCTTTTTTGACACTAAGCCCAGCTAAATATCGCAAAGCTAGATTTGCTTGAAGAGAAGCTATATGCATCACAATAGGCCCTGTAATACCTGCGGGTGTCTTTTGCGTAATTTTAAAGACATCATTAAATGAAGCCTCTTCGAAGAAACAAACCTGTCCGTTATAAGCTTCTACGCTTCCATAAATCCACGGAGTATTGACACTTTTTGCATAAGTATTGATTTCGCCGCGTGTTGGAAGATTATCAGTTCCATCTATAATGAGATCGACTGCAATATTTTTTTCTTTGAAGTCGTTAAAGGTACATTCGTGTTCAACGACTTTAACAAATGGACATCGTTGTCTCATAATTTGTGCATTTACTGAAGCTTTATTTTTACCTTCGTCACCCATTTTAAAAGCGATTTGGCGATGGATATTATGAATACTTACTTCATCAAAATCGACTAAATGTATCTCACCTATTCCACTTGCACCCAGAGCAAAAGCCAAAGAGGAACCAAGTCCGCCACACCCGATAATAACGATCTTTTTTTCTTGTAAAGAGGCTTGAGTCTCTTCGCCCCAAAGCTGAATTTGACGATGAAAAAATTGCATCATTTTGAATCCTTACATGCTAATCTAGTATTTTGTATTAAGTTCTCTAAAACCCCAGTTTTTCTTTGCTTCTATGACCTCTGAGTGTGACAACTCTACGATCATCAACTCCTCTTTATTACCAAGTTCATTGATTACATCACCAGAAGGATCGATCAAAAATGAATCTCCATAAAACTGCCAAGTGTACTCGTTTTCTTTATACTCCCCTATTCTGTTCGCTCGAAGCACGTAACAGTTATGAGTAAAAGCTCTCATCTGTGCAAGGTTTTTCCATCTTGGTGCAGATTCAAATGTCGAAACACTCGGCACAATAACAGCATCCACATTTTTACTTGATGCCATAGCCCAAAGTTTATCTACATGCATCTCAAATCCACTCATCACGGCAAACTTAAAACCTTCAACACTAAAAACCATCGGTGCTTTTAAAAAGGTCGTCTCATTAGCAAAAAACTTTGCTTCATTCCAATGTGGATAGTTGATAAGAATTTGTTGATAATAATAAGATGTAGAAGTTGGAGAAAATTTTACGATAGATTTATAAAGCTGTTTTTTCTTCACGATGATAAGTGGAGCGATAATGGTCATCGCATACGTCAAAGAAAGTTCTTTTAAGATCTTCGTTTGATGTTCTGACTGCTCTTTGATCATAGCAACCGACATCGTTTCAAGCTCTTTAAAAAAAGAGTTTAAAAGATACTCGCCCAAGACCAAAACTTTCACATTTTTTTTATGTGCAATGCGAACATAATGATAAAGCTTTGTCGAACTCATTCCAATGGAAGGAAGCTGAAGGACTGCGGCAATCATTGCGCTACTTTTATCTCTTGGATTTTTATCTGCGCTCTCTCGAGGAGTTTTTGTGCATCTTGAAGCTCTTTCATTCCGCTCTCATACGCCTTAACACTCTCTTCAAGTGTAATCTCAGGATTCATCAAAGTTTCCAAAATCTTTTTAGAGTTGTCTAGTTTTGTTTCAAAATCATTTTTTGCCATCGAGCACCTCTTTTACATAAGTATCAAATTTGTCTAATTCAACTAAAAAGGCATCATGCCCATAATCACTATCCACTTCCAAGTAGTTGTGATTTGTATTGCCGATATTTTTTAAAGTATCGCCTATCACTTTCATCTCTTGGCTTTGAAATAACATATCACTTTTAAAGCCGATGAGATGAAGCTTACATGTAACGTTTTTTAAAGCTTCATCAAGAGAATCGTATCCACGAGCAAGATCAAAGATATTAATCGCTTTTGTGATGTAAAGATAAGTCAGCGGATCAAACCATTTTGTAAAATTTTGTCCGTTATATTCCAAATACGACTCAACTTGAAACTTTCCAAAGAGCTCAAAAAGTCCGTCATTTCGTTTATATTCACGCCCAAACTTCTCAGCCATCGAATGATGAGATAAAAAGCTGATGTGCCCTGCCATACGCCCTATCGCCATTCCACTGAGACCATTTTCTTGGATATCTTTTGGATTATAGTTTCCATCTTTAAAATCAGGATCTTTTAAAATCGCTT
>Ga0268283_1000273_pt1 | contig 42339 bp, 42 predicted proteins | sample saktaG_13_FD_190140 | JGI IMG/M metagenome (GOLD analysis project Ga0268283, IMG submission 190140) | Saline water microbial communities from Sakinaw Lake, British Columbia, Canada - sak_2013_06_06_36m | ecosystem: Environmental > Aquatic > Non-marine Saline and Alkaline > Saline ...
TCACCAGAAAGACAAAAATCTCTGATTTTTTGAGAAAGTTTCGGATTGTCATCGTTTAACCAAAGAAACGCATGGGTATCGAGCAACAATCTCACAATTCACCATCCAACCAAAAACTATCGGGCAACGGTTCATTAAAATCATCGCTCATTTCTATTTTGCCTTGAAATAAACCTAATTTCATCGGTTTGTTTGTCGTTTCAAAGTCTTCGTACATGACAATCACTTTGGCTTTTTGTAGCTGAATGGTTTGCGGTAATTGCAAAACAATTTGATGTTGATGGTTAATGCTTACAGGTAATTCAATGGCGTGCATCGTGGTAGCTCCTGAGGTTATTTGAAAAAATAAAACCGCCCGCTTTTTTGGAAAACGGGCGGTTTCAGGCGAATTACAAAATAAAATCATCAATAGCTAAACTTTTTACGCCACTAAGTTGAATCGAAAACTCAGGCGTGGTGTCAGCATCAGTGCTTCCATAGAGAATTTTACTTGTTGAATCGAATCGCAATTGCCCAGAAGCGTTAGTTTTGCTAAATGCTACGCTACCAATGAATTTAAATGCTTGGTCGCCTGCAAGTTTTTCATTTGCATCGATTGAAGACAAATCGATTTTGTCTTTTTCGCTGTGTTTAAAATCGGTGATTGTGTCGCGGGTTGTTGAAGTTATCCATGATTCGCTTTCATTATTAAAAACAAAAGTATCTGCACCTTTCCCGCCCGTTAATGTGTCTGCACCCTGACCGCCAATAAGCGTATCGTCACCAGCTAAAGACGAAAGTTTGTCGTTTTTATCTGTTCCAACAAGTTGGTCATTACCTTTACTTGGTTTGGCACTGATATTTGTGACAATTTTTGCCGTTGCCACACTTGTTACAAGTTCATCAGTACCTTCACCATCGGTATAAATTACGTTCACGCTAATTTTTGCACCAATATCGGATTTAAGTAGTTTGTAAGTATCTTGAGTGGCATTTTTAATTTCTTTGCCGTTGCTCAACCACTGATAACTGAAATCACCTAAACCGTCCGCATCTTCCAGCGTGCTTGTAAGCGACAAAACTTGTTCAACTTTTGCAACTCCTTTAATTTCAATTTTTCCTGTTGGTTCGTGGTTTAAATTTGTGACTAATTGAGTTTCGCTACTGGTAACACTTTCTTTTGTGCCTTGCCCATCGACATAATTCACTTTAACGCTAAGAGCTTTACCTATTTCAGTTTGTGTCGGTGTGTAAGTGAGAGCTATCGCGTCTTTGATAACTTTACCATTCGCAAACCATTGATAACTTAATGAGCCTAAACCATCTGCATCGATTAGCGTATTTTCGGCAGTTAAAACTTGCCCTTGTTCTAACTTACCTGAAATTGTCACTGACCCTGTGGGCAAGTCATTTACGTTTATGACTTTAGTGGTAGCAGAACTGGTAACGTTTTCTGCTGTGCCTTGACCATCGATGTAACTAACTTTTGCGTTAATAACTTTACCGACTTCAGATTGCGTTAGATTGAAAGTGTCTTTCGTTGCGCCACTAATTGCCGTGCCGTCACTCAACCATTGATAACTCAATTTCCCCAAACCATCCAAATCTGCAATCGAGTTAGTAAGGCTGAGAGTTTGCCCTTGTGTTGGCTTGCCTACAATCGTAACTGAACCCGTTGGCAAATCGTTAACGTTCGCAACTACCTCCGTTGCTGAACTGACAACACTTTCTGCCGTGCCAAATAAATCCGTGTAATTCGCTTTAACACTGATAGTTTTACCGACTTCGTTTTGTGTAAGAACGTAAGTATTAGCCGTTGCGCCACTGATAACTTTGTCATTGGCTTGCCATTGATAACTGACTTTACCCAAACCATCTAAATCAACTAAAGCATTATTTGCCGTTAAAGTTTGACCTTGCGTTGGCGCACCTAAAATTGTGACATCGCCAGTCGGTAAATCATTGATGTTAGTGACCAATGCACCAAAACTAGCAATACTTTCAGATGCACCAAATAAATCTGTGTAACTCGCTTTAACGCTAATTGTTTTACCCACTTCGGCTTGTGTAAGCGTGTAAGTGTTAGCAGTTGCACCACTGATAACTTTACCGTCGATTTGCCATTGATAGCTAATTGCACCTAAACCGTCAACATCAGAAAGTGAATTAGCAGCGGTTAAAGTTTGCCCTTGTGCTGGTGTTCCTAAAATTGTGACTGAACCCGTGGGGACAGTATTAGAAAGGTGATAAATGTCATCTGTAGCGGGGTTAGAAAAACTTACTACATTAGATTTTAATTGATTTGCCACGGTACTGCTGTCACCTCCAAAGTTATTGCCACCAATATCTCCATCTCCACCCCATGTGACTACAGAACCATCAACCCGTAATGCCATGAATGCGTAATCTGTAGAATAAATTTGAACTACATCTATTGTTCCATCTAATCGGCTTGCCACCGTACTGCTATCACCACCAAAACTGTTATTGCCCCAAGTAACAACAGAGCCATCAGTGCGTAATGCAGCAAATGCTCCCACTGTAGAATAAATTTGAACGACATCTATTGTGCCATCTAATTGGCTTGCTACAGAACTACTGTCGCCGCCATTAACATCCCATCCCCAAGCAACCACCGACCCATCAGTGCGTAATGCAGCAAATGCTGCATTTGTTGAATAAATTTGAGTTACATCAATTGAACCATCGAGCTGGCTTGCTACTGAACTGTTTCTGCTATTTAATTCAGAGAGAGTTGCAGCTACAGCAACTGTCTTCGAACTCGTGGAACCTTCATTCGTTGTTCTCTCACTTACACTAATTTTTTTACCAATATCGACCTGCGTAAGAGTGTAAGTGCTGGAAGTTGCACCATCGATAGTCTTGTCGTTAGCAAACCATTGATAGCTAATTTTATTTAAATCGTAAGTATTAGATAAACCATAGGTGGCAGTGAGTGTTTCTCCTAGTATTGGTACACCAATAATTTTAAAATTTCCGTTATCACTCGTAAATATAGAGGAATCCCCCCAAGTAACTACTGAACCATCAGAACGTAATGCTGCAAATGCTTGTTCCGTAGAATAAATTTGAACGACATCTATTGTGCCATCTAATTGGCTTGCTACAGAACTACTGTCGCCGCCATTAACATCCCATCCCCAAGTAACCACTGAACCATCAACTCGTACAACCGCAAACGCTCCAACTGTTGAACAAATTTGAGCGGCATCTATTGTGCCATTCAATTCGTTTTTCAATTGACTACTGTCGCCACCATAGTCTTTATATCCCCACGCTAAAACAGAACCATCCGCACGCAATGCTGCAAATGCTAAATCACCATTTTCTGTTGGGTAAATTTGCTTTACATCTAAAGTATTATCCAGAGCATTTGCTGCTATAGGCGTAACATCGGATATATTCTTACCCCAAACGACTACCGAACCATCAATTCGTATTGCTTCAAATGCACCGCCGATTGTATAAATTTTAGTTACATCTATTGTTCCGTCTAATTGGCTTGCTACTGCGCTACTATCACCACCATAATCACCGCTCCCCCAAGTAACTACTGAGCCATCGGCTCGTATTGCGGCAAATGCTTCTGCTGTTGAATAAATTTTAGTTACATCAATCGAGCCATCGAGTTGACTTGCTACTGCACTGCTATCACCACCATAATCACCGCTCCCCCAAGTAACTACTGAGCCATCGGCTCGTATTGCGGCAAATGCTTCTGCTGTTGAATAAATTTGTGTTGCGTTGATAATGCCATTGAGTTGACTTGCTACTGTTTTAGTGTCAATTGGAACAAAATTTGAGTTTAAAACTACATCTCCCCAAGTAACTACCGAACCATCGGATTTTATGACTGCAAACGCCATTGAATTTTTTGTTTCGTTGTAAGGCTTTTCTTTTGGTGTGACTAAGAGTGTGCCGCCACCAATAATTTTTGTTAATGTCGTTTTTGAATCAGTCATGTTTTCTAGCTCCAATCAGTTTGTCGTTATTTAATTGTTAGTGTTTTTCTTCGTTGAATTTTGGGGTGTAGGTCATGTTATTTTTTGATATGTAATTTTTAGAGAATCGTAAATAACCTTTGCCATATTGTAGTCAATTTCATGCTTTCCATGAGCTATAGCAGTGACAAAACAGCCAATTTCTTGGGGCGAAAACGAAAAATTCGAAGGCAACTTTAGTTTTCTCTTAACAACACCATCTGATGTATTACATTGGTCACAAACAACAGTTTCAGGAAAACGACCATTATTTACACTCATAGAACCTTGTGAATGGTCATGATGTCTATGTAGAACTGCAACCCAATCCTTGAAGGCATTTGGTTTATTCGGAAATCTAGTCGTCCAACGAAGTATTTGAAACTTATTTCGTTTGCATGACGGGCAAAACCAATGTTCGCCAACTTCTGCCCAAAGTTTATGACAGTGTAATCCATCATAATTTGTATAATTTTCGTATGTCGGTATTTTCATATACATATCCAAATAAGTAGTTAAAACTTCATGTATAAAATAATGAGCAACGAGTTTATTTCTCGCTACTCATCAAAATGATAAAACCGATACTTTTTTCTTAACTTTCGTTAACTGCATCCCATAATAGTGTTATGAGCGGGTGTATCTACCAATGCGAAGCTATAAAACCGCTCCGCTCTTTGTTTGCTGGCAAAGGGCTTGGTTTTCGCCAGAAGGAACAGTGCCAGCAAGTGCATTTTATACTGGATTTTCACTGAAAACAACGCATTAAGATTATTAACAAATATTAGAAAATATCAGCGTTTTGGATACTATGACGCAACCTTAAACCTCGTGATAAATCGCCGCGCCTTCGTTTAAGAATTCTTGCGATTTTTCGTCCATGCCGAGTTTTAACGCTTCTTGTTCGGCAACGCCTTTGGCATTCGCATAATCGCGCACGTCTTGACTGATTTTCATCGAACAGAAATGCGGGCCACACATCGAACAGAAATGCGCGACTTTTGAAGATTGTTTTGGCAAGGTTTCATCGTGGAATTCACGCGCTTTTTCAGGGTCTAAACCAATGTTGAATTGGTCTTCCCAACGGAATTCAAAACGCGCTTTTGACATCGCATTATCCCGCGCTTGTGCGCCAGGATGCCCTTTTGCCAAATCTGCTGCGTGCGCCGCAATTTTGTAAGTCACAATCCCTTCGCGCACATCTTGTTTATTCGGCAAACCCAAATGTTCTTTTTGCGTGACATAACACAGCATCGCGCAACCGTACCAACCGATATTTGCCGCACCAATCGCTGAGGTAATGTGGTCATAACCTGGTGCAATATCCGTTGTGAGGGGCCCTAAAGTATAAAAAGGAGCTTCGCCACATTCTTCGAGTTGTTTTTCCATGTTGACTTTAATCATGTGCAATGGAACGTGTCCTGGGCCTTCAATCATGGTTTGCACATCGTGTTTCCACGCAATTTTTGTCAATTCGCCAAGCGTTTCAAGTTCGCCAAATTGCGCCGCGTCGTTTGCGTCATAAATCGAACCTGGACGCAACCCGTCACCCAATGAAAACGCTACATCGTAGGCTTTCATGATTTCGCAAATTTCTTCAAAGTGCGTGTACAAAAAACTTTCGGTGTGATGCGCGAGACACCATTTCGCCATAATCGAACCGCCGCGAGACACAATGCCCGTCATACGTTTTGCGGTCAACGGAACGTGATGCAAACGCACGCCTGCATGAATCGTAAAATAATCCACGCCTTGTTCGGCTTGTTCAATTAGCGTGTCGCGGAAAATTTCCCACGTTAAATCTTCGGCTTTGCCGTTCACTTTTTCGAGAGCTTGATAAATCGGCACGGTTCCAATCGGCACAGGCGAATTACGCAAAATCCATTCGCGGGTTTCGTGAATGTTTTTGCCCGTCGATAAATCCATAATCGTGTCGCCGCCCCAACGAATGCCCCAGAGCATTTTTTCGACTTCTTCTTCAATCGACGACGTGACCGCAGAATTACCCAAATTGCCGTTAATTTTCACCAAGAAATTACGCCCAATAATCATCGGTTCTGATTCGGGGTGATTGATATTATTGGGAATAATCGCCCGACCACGCGCCACTTCGTCACGCACAAATTCAGGCGTAATCACGTCAGGAATCGACGCGCCAAACGAATCGCCAGGATGTTGACCTTTCCACAAATCGCGCATTTCTTCCATTTTTTGGTTTTCACGAATGGCGATAAATTCCATTTCAGGCGTGATAATGCCTTGGCGAGCGTAATACATTTGGGAAACGTTTTTGCCTGCTTTGGCGCGACGCGGTTTGCGAACCAACTCAAAACGCAATTCGTCCAAACTGGTGTCGGCTAAACGTTCTTTACCATATTCTGAACTGGGTTCAGGCAATTCTTCGGTGTCGTCACGTTCCAAAATCCACGCCGCACGCATTGCCGCTAACCCTTTTTTCAAATCCACTTCCACATTCGGATCGGTATAAACGCCCGACGTGTCGTAAATATAAAGCGGGCCATTTTTTTCGACGGTGCCGAAATGAACAGGCGTGTCGGACAGCGTGACTTTACGCATGGGAACTTGAATGTCAGGGCGTGAACCTTGAACGTAGATTTTTTCTGATGCGGGATACGAATCGATTTTGATGCTGCTTGCTGCGGTAATTTCTGTCATGTTGCTCTCTTTAAATTTAAAAATATAAAAAAAGCGCAGGGAAGTTTTTTAAGGCTTCCCTGCGCTGGTATTAACCAAAAGTTCAGGTTCAAAGGGTTTTTTCTCAGCCTTGCAAAAAAACAAAGCACCCCTAGCCATTATGGACGGTAGTAAATTAAAGGATAAGGCGGCGAATTGCAAACCTACAAAAATTGTCGGTAAAATTCGCGTTGTGGCAATCTTGAATAATATCATCCGCGCGTGAACCGATTTTGCTAGAATAGCGCAAACAAACTTCGTGCGGATTAGCTACATTGTTGGCAAATCCGATTTTTTTACCCTCCAATTACAAAAAGTAGCCAGTGGATTTAAAACATATTAGAAACTTCTCCATCATTGCCCATATTGACCATGGCAAATCAACGCTCGCCGACCGTTTCATTCAACTTTGTGGCGGCTTATCTGACCGCGAAATGTCCGCGCAAGTTCTTGATTCAATGGACATTGAACGCGAACGCGGCATCACCATTAAAGCGCAAAGTGTCACGCTGGATTTCAAAGCGGCGGACGGTGAAACGTATCAATTAAACTTTATCGACACGCCTGGACACGTTGATTTTTCGTATGAAGTGTCGCGTTCTTTGGCGGCGTGCGAAGGCGCATTATTAGTGGTCGATGCGGCGCAAGGTGTTGAAGCGCAAAGTGTGGCGAATTGTTACACCGCGATTGAACAAGGTTTGGAAGTCGTGCCGGTTTTAAACAAAATCGATTTACCGTCGGCTGAACCCGAACAGGTGAAAAACGAAATCGAAGAAGTCATTGGCATTCCCGCTGACGAAGCGTTGATGATTAGCGCGAAAACGGGCTTGGGCGTGAAAGACGTTTTAGAGCAACTCGTGTTGAAAATTCCACCACCAAAAGGTGATCCGGACGCGCCGTTGCAAGCGTTGATTATTGATTCGTGGTTCGACAGTTATTTGGGCGTGGTGTCGCTGGTTCGCATTATGAATGGCAGCATCAAGCGCAAACAAAAAATTATGATTATGTCCACGGGCAAATCGTTTTTAGCTGAAAAAGTCGGCGTATTTACGCCTAAGCGTGTGGAAAAAGATATTTTAAATACGGGTGAAGTGGGCTTTTTAGTCGCGGGAATTAAAGATATTTTTGGTGCGCCGGTCGGCGATACGGTCACTTCGTCAGAAAATCCCGCAACCGAACAATTAACCGGTTTTCAACGTGTTCAACCGCGCGTTTTCGCAGGACTTTATCCGGTTAGTTCCGACGATTACGAAGGTTTACGCGAAGCCTTGAACAAATTGAATTTGAACGATGCCTCGTTGCAATTTGAACCTGAAACCTCGCAAGCGTTAGGCTTTGGTTTTCGTTGCGGATTTCTAGGAATGTTGCACATGGAAATTGTGCAGGAACGCCTTGAACGTGAATACGACGTGAATTTAATCACCACCGCGCCGACCGTAATTTACGAAGTGATTACCCAAAATGGTCAAACCATCATGGTGGATAATCCCGCGAAATTGCCTGAAAACGGCACAGTTCAAGAAATTCGCGAACCAATTATTCGCGCCAACATTTTGGTGCCAGAGGCTTACGTCGGCAACGTGATTACGTTGTGTATCGAAAAACGCGGCGTGCAAAAAGATATGCAATATGTCGGGCGACAAGTTTCGCTGCATTACGAAATGCCGTTGAATGAAGTAGTTCTCGATTTCTTCGATCGGTTGAAATCGGTCAGTCGCGGTTTTGCGTCGTTTGATTATGAATTTTTGCGCTTTCAAGTCGCGTCGTTGGTGAAATTGGACGTGCTAATTAACGCTGAAAAAGTCGATGCGTTGTCGAGCATTGTGCATCAGGATTTGAGCGTCAAACGCGGACGCGATTTAGTCGAAAAAATGAAAGAATTGATTCCGCGTCAAATGTTTGAGATTGCGATTCAAGCGGCGATTGGCTCGAAAATTATTGCTCGTTCGACCGTGAAAGCGATGAGTAAAAACGTGCTGGCAAAATGTTACGGCGGCGATATTTCACGCAAGAAAAAACTGCTCGAAAAACAAAAAGCGGGTAAAAAACGCATGAAACAAGTGGGGAATGTTGAGATTCCACAAGAAGCGTTTTTAGCGGTTTTGAAATTGAACAAAGAATAACGGTGATATAAATGGATTTTGATTTTTCGTTTTTTTTATTCGTCGCAACCGTCGTCACTGGCGTGATTTGGGGCGGTTATGCGTATTATTTGAAACTCAAAAATGTGCCTTATGAGATTGAAAAAGAGCCGATTTTGGTCGAATACGCGCATTCATTTTTCCCTGTCGTATTGATTGTATTTTTACTGCGTTCGTTTATTGCCGAACCTTTTCGGATTCCGTCTGCGTCGATGATGCCGACGTTGTTGGTGGGCGATTTCATTTTGGTGAATAAATTCACTTACGGCATTCGTATTCCGGTGATTAACAAAAAAATTATTGAATTAAACCAACCCAGACGCGGCGATATTGTGGTGTTTCGCTATCCCAAAAATCCCGAAGTTGATTACATCAAACGGCTGATTGGTGTGCCGCACGATAAAATTTCGTATGTGAATAAACGTTTAACCGTGAATGATCAGGCGATTTCGGAAGTGTCTTTGGGTGCGTTTCAAGGCGTGGGGCAAGGCGAAGATATGACGGGTTCGGCGAACTTTTTGGAAAATCTAACCGGCGTGGAGCATCAAATTTTAAATCGTGACGGCGTGCAGTCGGTTGAATTTACTTACACTGTTCCCGAAGGTCAGTATTTCATGATGGGCGACAACCGCGATAACAGCAACGACAGCCGTTATTGGGGAACCGTTCCCGAAGAAAATTTAGTCGGCAAAGCGTTCTTCATTTGGATGAGTTGGGATTGGCAACATAAAGGCGTTGATTTTGGGCGGCTTGGCACGGTTTTGAAATAAATGATAAAAAAACCAGAAGTATTAAGTAAAAAATTAGGCTTAGTTTTTAATAATCCCGAATTGTTTGTTCGTGCATTGACGCACCGAAGCGCAAGTTCTAACAACAATGAACGCTTGGAATTTTTGGGCGATGCCATTTTAGGTTTTGTGATTGCCGAACAGTTGTACACGTTATTTCCGAAAGCTCCCGAAGGCGTTTTGAGTCGATTACGCGCCAGTTTGGTGAATCAACGTTCATTGGCGGAGTTGGCGCGTCAACATAATTTGGGCGATTATTTGTTGCTCGGAACGGGGGAATTAAAAAGCGGTGGATTTCGCCGCGATTCGATTTTATCCGATGCCGTTGAAGCGATAATTGCCGCGCTGTATCAAGATCAAGGCATGCCAGCCTGTCAAAAATGGGTGGTCGAATTATTCGCCGAAAAGCTGAAAAATTCCTCGTTAAACACAGGTCAAAAAGACCCCAAAACTCGTTTGCAAGAATTTATGCAAGCCAAACAATTGGATTTGCCACAATATGATTTGGTGACGATGTCAGGTTTGGCGCATGAACAAACGTTCAAAGTACAATGTAAAATTTCGTTATTGCCCGCCGCGTATATTGGCGCAGGCGTAACCCGTAAAGGCGCGGAACAATCCGCTGCCGAAATTATTCTCGAATTATTAGCTAAGGAAAACATCTTATGAATTGCGGTTACGTCGCGTTAATCGGTCGCCCAAATGTGGGCAAATCGACCTTAATGAACCATTTACTCAAACAAAAAATCAGCATCACTTCGCGCAAACCACAAACAACGCGCCATCGAATTTTAGGCATTAACACGACGGACGCGGGACAAGCCATTTATATGGACACGCCTGGAATGCACGCCGATCAAAAGAAAGCGTTAAATCGCCAACTCAATCGCACTGCCGACACGACGTTGTTGGGCGTGAATGTGATTGTGTGGCTCATCGATGGATTAGCGTTTCAAGAATATGACGAAGTGATTTTTGAAAAATTGAAACAAGCGGGTTTGCCCGTGATTTTAGCGGTGAATAAAATCGACCGCGTAGTCGATAAAGACAAAGTATTTGCCTTTTTTGCTGCCGCCCAAGAACGTTTTCCGTTTCACGCCATTTTTCCGATTTCTGCCTTAAAACGCATTCATTTGGACGAGTTAGAAAGTTCGATTATGGAATTATTGCCCGAAGGCAATTTGATTTATCCCGCTGATCAAATTACCGACAGACCGGAGCGGTTTTTGGTCGGTGAAATTATCCGTGAAAAATTGATGCGCCGTTTGGGGGCAGAATTGCCGTACGAATTGACGGTCGAAATTGAGCGTTACGAAGAATTGGAAAACATCAGCAAAATTTACGCGATTATTTGGATTGAGCGGCTGTCGCAAAAGAGCATTATTATCGGCACGGAAGGCGAGATGCTGAAAAAAATTGGTACCGACGCGCGGCTGGATATTGAGCGTTTGATTGGGCAAAAAGTGTATTTACAGCTTTGGGTGAAAGTGAAAAAAGGCTGGTCGGACAACGAACGCGCGTTGCAAAGTTTGGGTTATCAGGATTGATTTCTGACAAATTTTGCACACAAAAAAGGCGATATTTCTATCGCCTTTTTTGTGTTTGACTAATTTTTTGTCAAATATCGTTCGATTGCATTAACTTTTCAAAGTGATTATCAAACAAAAAATTTATATCTGTGGCTGACAAATAAAGATGACCAATAGATGACCAATAATGGAGCCAGAAAAAAGTTCAATAGAACACCAGAACACCAGAACACATCATCTTATTACGAATGGATTTTAGTTGCGCCCAAGTGTGATCAATCGGATTGAAGTCGGGTGAGTAAGGTGGGTAATTGTCTGCAATACAACCCGCTGGTTGAATACTTTGAATAATGTCATTACGTTTATGGAATGACGCATTAGGCACTTTAGGCAATAAATCTTACGTCATCCGCGCAATTATCGCTCCAAATTATGATAGTTGTGAATTCCATATAAAAGTATCTATGGTCTTCTAAACGCTTCAACGCCAATTGCTGCCCCGATAAATCGGATTAGTCTCAGATAAGCTCTGCGTTCGTATAGCATTGCCAACTCGCAATGCTCCTTTCGCAATCAAACCGAAAAGTGTTAAAGAGTGTAATTGAAGACTGTTATTTTTAAAATGTTTTTTGTTATTTAGTGGATAAATCGTGTTTTTGAATACAACAAATGACTATATTTTGATATAAATTACTATAAATAATGTAAAAGAAAAACATACTTCGTTTGTCTAAAACGGTATTTGGAAAATTCGTCTGAAATGTATCCCAAATTGTTCGGTCATATTGATTCGCCCAAAGCGTGTGAAATCCTGCTTTTTCAAACCCTTCATCTAATCCTCCACCACCTGAAAAAAATGATGCTATTTTCATGCGTTGTTTTTTTTAGCGCGATGAGTAAATTTGAATTCATTTATTTTTGATTCTTTAGTTTTATTTTTTATAAAAGTGGCAATTATTCCACTTGTTGATGAAGTCTAAACCCCGTGTTTTCGAGCATATTTTTCAAAGTCGCCGCAGCCAAAAATAAACAGTTAACGTTTAACCAATTGAAAAACAAATACTTTTGTAAAATCTCGGTTCGCTGACACAGAAGGTGGCGCGTTCAAAACAGCTCTTTTTCCAGAAAATCGGTCTAAACCCCGTGTTTTCGAGCATTTTTTCTGGAATTCCGCCTGAATTTATCCAAATTACCGCACTTCAAATAATCGATAAGCCACTTCGCCTGCGATTTTGCTTTTCAATAAGTGCCAACGTTCGGGCAAATCATCCACCGTTAAAATCGTTTCAGTTTCGACATAAATTTTCGCATAAGGCGCGAGCCACAAATTCTTTTCGAGCAACGCGCAACTTTGCGCGACCAATCCCAATCCAAATGGCGGATCAATAAACACAATATCAAATGGATTCGCAGGCGGTTTTGCTAAATACGCCAGCACGTCGGATTGCGTCATTTGAATTTGTGACGCAGCGAGTTTTTCGGCATTTCGTTTTAACGCGCCACACGCAGCGGCATTATTTTCAATTTGAATGACTGATTTTGCGCCACGCGACGCGGCTTCAAAACTCAACGCGCCACTTCCTGCGAACAAATCCAAGCATCGACTGTTAAAAATATCCGATTGCAGCCAATTAAACAGCGTTTCGCGCACCCGATTCGGTGTCGGACGCAAACCTTCCGCGTCGAGAACATCAATTTGCCGACTGCGCCATTGTCCACCGATGATTTTCAAAGCTCCTCTTTTTGAAGAGGCATTAGGGATATTTTCTTTCATGACAAAATCACTCCGTCTTCCATGTGTAACACCTTCCCAAGTTTCGCCGCTAAATCGTGATCGTGTGTGACGACCAAAAAACTCACCTGCAATTCTTGATTCAATTCCAACATCAATTGATAAACGGATTCCGCCGTTTTGCTGTCTAAATTCCCCGTTGGTTCGTCGGCTAACACTAACGCGGGTTTGTTAATCAACGCTCGTGCAACGGCAGCGCGTTGACGTTCACCGCCGGAAAGCTCACCTGGTTTATGTTCAATTCGATGCCCTAACCCGACCCGTTTTAATAATTCCGTCGCACGAATTTGAGCCTGTTTCACCGATTCGCCACCAATTAACAACGGCATGGCGACGTTTTCCAACACGGTAAATTCGCCCAACAAATGATGCGATTGATAAATAAAACCCAGCGATTGATTGCGTAATCGCGCCAACTTCGCGCCACTGACTTCGTTCAATTTTACGCCATTTAAAATGACTTCGCCGCTCGTGGCTTTATCCAAACCGCCGAGCAAATGGAGCAACGTACTTTTGCCCGAACCCGACGCGCCCATAATTGCCACGCGCTCGCCGATGGTGATTTCTAAATCCACGCCTTTCAACACTTCAACGTCTAAATCGCCGTAACGTTTCACCAAGTTTTTACATTCCAAAATGAGCTTACTCATAACGCAGCACCTCGGCTGGATTGATTTTTGCAGCTTGCCACGCAGGGTAAATCGTCGCCAATAACGACAAGAAAAACGCCATTCCCGCAATCGAATAAACGTCTGCCCAAACCAATTTCGACGGCAATTCGCTAATGTAATACACGTCCGCCGCCATAAATTGAACTTGAAACAATTTTTCAATCGCTGGCACAATCGTTTCAACATTTAACGCCAAAATCACGCCGAAAACGGTGCCGAATATCGTTCCGACTGCGCCAATAATCGCACCTAAAACCATAAAAATTCCCATCACGGCAGGCGACGTTAAACCCTGCGTTTTTAGAATGGCAATATCGCCGCGTTTATCCGTCACCACCATCACCAGCGTTGACACAATATTGAACGCTGCCACCGCCACAATCAGCAACAAAATAATAAACATCACGGTTTTTTCAGTTTGAATCGCACGGAAAAAATTGCTGTGCGCGACTGTCCAATCGCTGACGTAATAATTATTGTAAAGAGCTTTTGACAATTCGTGCGTGATTTGTGGCGCGTTGAATAAATCGTCTAATTTGATTCGCAAACCTGAAACGGCCGTTTCTAAACGGAACAATTTTGCCGCGTCATCGAGATGAATTAACGCCATATTTCTATCGTATTCGTACATGCCCACTTGGAACATTCCAATGACGGTGAAACGGCGCATTCGTGGCACAACACCCGCAGGCGTTGAATTCACTTGTGGGCTGATGACGGTGATTTTATCGCCGACCGCCACGCCTAAATAATTTGCTAATTCCGCGCCCAAAATAATGCCGTATTCACCCGCCACTAAATCGGTCAATTTGCCGACTTTCATTTTTGTGGCGACTTCGGACACTTTCGCTTCGTTTTCTGGCAAAATTCCGCTCAACATCGTGCCACTCACGCGACGGTCGGCGTTAATCATCACTTGCCCGTTGATAAACGGTGCCGTGCCTTGAATGTGTGGATAACCGACTAAACGCTGGTCTAATTCCTGCCAATTATCGAGCTGCCCCGATTGTCCGGTCACGGTGGCATGCGAAGTCATACCTAAAATGCGTTCGCGCAATTCGGCTTCAAAACCATTCATCACAGATAAAACAGTAATCAACGCCGTGACACCGAGCGCGATGCCTAAAACGGAAGTGAGCGTAATGAATGAAATAAATTGAGTGCGACGTTTGGCGCGGGTATAACGCAAGCCAATGTAAAAAATAAGAGGTTTAAACATGAATGATTTTTTGAGAAAAGTTAGGCTTTCGGTTTGCGGCACGCGCCACAATAACCGTAAAGATAAAAATTGTGGTCGGTGAGTTCATAACCCAAACTGTCGGCGATTTCGCGTTGACGTTTTTCAATGAATTCGTCTTTAAATTCATCGACTTTACCGCATTTTACGCACACCAAATGGTCGTGATGTCCGCCGTTGTCGAGTTCAAAAACGGAATTGCCGCTTTCAAAATGATGGCGTGTTACTAACCCCGCCGCTTCAAATTGGGTTAAAACCCGATAAACGGTCGCCAATCCAATATCTTCGTTTTCACTCAACAAAATTTTGTAGAGTTTTTCAGCTGAAAAATGACGGTCATGAATTTGTTTTTCTAAAATTTGTAGAATTTTTACGCGCGGTACGGTGACTTTTAAGCCCGCGTTTTTAAGATCGACGTTTTCTTGATTTTGCACGGTTGACTACTCGGAATAAGTTTGATTTTGGCTATTGTAACGTTTTTTTAAACCTAAGCGCATGACTGTTTAGAAGGTTGTCATTCGTTCATAATGTAACAATTTGTAATTGCTTCCGTTGATATTCGCGTCAAACGTCAACACTGAAATTTACAAATAATGCGGCGCGTCGTACTCACCAATCAGTTTCAAGAATTCACTTACAGCTGAAACGAGCCGATTCATGTAACGTTGATAATTAATTTTTTGCCGATTCACTGGTTGGGTTGCTAAAGGAATCTTTCGCATGTTCGGGGCAAATCCTCGTTTTCTGAGCGGCGTTTTTACTACATCATGTAAAAAAGCCTCGTCTACACAGCAATAAACGTAAATGATGAAATCTTCGACTGCATGTCTCTTTTCCTGAATTGCGTTGATCTTTGGCAAAAACAACTTTGTAGGAAATCGGGTTATGCTTTCAATTCAATGAAAAAGTCGAACATCGCGTATCTAAAAATTTAGAATGGAACAAGACCAAAATGTTGAAAGTGATTTAGATAAAAACGTTAAGAAACTTACGGTATGAAGTGGCGGCAATGGAATCATTTAATCACCGGTACAGAAACTCAGGCGAAATTATTAGCAGATTTAAAAATACTTTGAAATTGTTAATGACCAAAACGGCATAATTTTGTATAGTTGCCACAGATTTTTTAACAACGGGAGGCGTTATAGACGAATCCCGTTTTGCACATTAGAAGGAAATAATTTCGATGAGTTCCGCACAATTAGTATTAGAAGACGGTACCGTATTTAACGGTGAATCCATAGGCGTAGATGGTTGTAGCGTTGGCGAAGTTGTTTTTAATACCGCAATGACGGGCTATCAAGAAATTTTGAGCGATCCGTCTTACGCGCAACAAATTGTCACTTTAACGTATCCACATATCGGCAACGTCGGCACAACAGACGAAGATCAAGAATCGCACGGCGTTTTCGTGAGTGGTTTGGTGATTCGAGATTTACCATTATTGACCAGTAATTGGCGCAGTGAAAAAACCTTGCAACAATATCTCATCGACAACAACGTGGTTGCGATTGCTGACATTGACACGCGAAAATTGACGCGCATTTTGCGTGATAAAGGCGCACAACGTGGTTGCATTATTGCGGGCGACGAAGCGACGATTGAACACGCACAAACCGCAATTCAAAATTTCGCGGGTTTGAAAGGTTTAGATTTAGCAAAAGAAGTCACCACCGCTGAAACTTACGAATGGACGGAAAACATTTGGGATTTGCAAAAAGGTTACGTTCAAGCTGAAAATTTAACGAAACACGTTGTGGCGTATGATTTTGGCGTGAAACGAAACATTTTACGTTTGTTGGCAAATCGCGGTTGTCGCGTCACAGTTGTTCCTGCAAAAACACCAGCAATTGAAGTGTTAGCGTTAAAACCAGACGGCGTATTTTTATCCAATGGCCCCGGCGATCCAGAACCTTGCACTTATGCAATCGAAGCAATCAAAACCATTTTGGAAACGAAAATTCCTGTTTTTGGCATTTGTTTGGGGCATCAATTATTAGCGTTGGCGAGTGGCGCGAAAACCGAAAAAATGAAATTCGGTCATCATGGCGCAAATCATCCTGTTCAAGAAATCGCTACCGGTCGCGTGATGATTAGCAGTCAAAATCATGGTTTCGCGGTAAATGAAGCGAGTTTGCCCGCGAATGTCGTTGCGACTTATCGGTCGTTGTTCGACGGCAGTTTGCAAGGAATTAAACGGACGGATTGTCCCGCGTTTAGTTTTCAAGGTCATCCCGAAGCCAGTCCTGGTCCGAATGATGTCGAAGCGTTATTTGATGAGTTTATTGCGTTGATGAATGCGCGTTAATCGTCATGACTGAAATCACTTTAGAACTTGAAAATTCTGCTGACGAAACGCTTTTGTTTGCGTTGTTACAGCGGATGGGAATTGCTTTTTCAGCATTCAAAAAAGAGCGTGATACGGATACAAAAAAAATCATTGTTCAAAATGATTATTCTGATTTTCAAAAGGCTTCAGAATTCGTATTGAATGACATTTGGAATAATGCTGACGATGCCGAATATGACCGACTTTGATTTTGGTGATGTAGTTTTAGTTTCGTTTCCTTTTACAAATCAGCAAGGTTTCAAACAACGTCCAGCGTTAGTGATTAGTTCTAAAGCCTATAATCTCGTCAAAAGTGACCTCATTTTAATGGCGATAACCAGTCAAACGCGATTGCAAAATGAATTTGCCGCAATATCTATTCAGCACTGGCAACAAAGCGGATTGCTTAAAGAATCCGTCATTAAACCCGTTATTTTTACTGTTGAAAAATCGTTAATTAAAAAAGTTTTGGGCTTTTTAAGCGAAACCGATAAACAGCGATTGAAGCAAACCTTGGCGTTGATTGTTGGTGAATCCTTCAGTTAATCAATCCCGCAAACTCAACCCTTTAAGACAAAAATATGCCAAAAAGAACCGACATAAAATCCATTTTATTATTAGGCGCGGGGCCAATCGTTATTGGTCAAGCGTGTGAATTCGACTACTCAGGCACGCAAGCCTGCAAAGCCTTACGCGAAGAAGGTTATCGCGTGATTTTGGTCAATTCCAATCCCGCCACGATTATGACCGACCCCGAAATGGCGGACGCGATTTATATCGAGCCGATTGATTGGCAAACCGTTGAAAAAATTATTGCTAAAGAACGTCCCGACGCAGTTTTGCCGACAATGGGCGGACAAACCGCGTTGAATTGTGCGTTAGATTTGGACAAACACGGCGTGCTAGCAAAATACAACGTCGAAATGATTGGCGCGTCCAAAGAAGCGATTAACAAAGCCGAAGATCGTCAACTTTTCAATGATGCGATGAAAAAAATTGGTTTGGAAGTTGCCAAATCTAAAACCGCTCACACGATGGAAGAAGCGTTATCCGCTCAAAAAGAAGTCGGTTATCCAACGGTGATTCGTCCGTCTTTCACAATGGGCGGAAGTGGCGGAGGCATCGCGTACAATAAAGAAGAATTCATCGAAATCTGCGAACGTGGTTTGTATTTGTCGCCCACCAACGAATTATTGATTGAAGAATCGGTACTCGGTTGGAAAGAGTATGAAATGGAAGTCGTGCGTGACACGAAAGACAATTGCATCATCGTTTGTTCGATTGAAAACTTTGACCCGATGGGCGTTCACACGGGCGATTCAATCACCGTTGCACCCGCGCAAACGTTGACCGATAAGGAATATCAGATTTTGCGTAACGTGTCGCTGGCGATTTTGCGTGAAATTGGCGTGGATACAGGCGGTTCAAACGTTCAAGTAGCCATCAATCCTGTTGATGGTCGCATGATTATTATCGAAATGAATCCGCGCGTGTCGCGTTCTTCAGCGTTAGCATCGAAAGCCACAGGTTTTCCGATTGCCAAAGTCGCGGCGAAATTAGCCGTGGGTTTCACGCTTGATGAATTACAAAATGAAATTACCGGCGGCAAAACGCCCGCATCGTTCGAGCCATCGATTGATTATGTTGTCGTCAAAGTGCCGCGTTTTACCTTTGAAAAATTCCCCCAAGCGGACGACCGTTTAACCACGCAAATGAAATCCGTCGGCGAAGTCATGGCAATCGGTCGCACGTTCCAAGAATCATTACAAAAAGCGTTGCGCGGTTTAGAAATTGGCATCAGCGGATTAGATGAAATTACCGATTTAACGGCTGACGATGCAGGCGACAAAATGCGTCGTGAAATGCGTCATCCTGGCCCTGATAGATTACTGTATGTTGCCGATGCGTTCCGTAGCGGCATGACGATTGCCGAAGTGCATGATTCCAGCAAAATCGATCCGTGGTTTTTGGCACAAATTGAAGATTTAGTTTTGACTGAAAAATCACTTTCAACCAAAACGCTTTCGACGTTAAAAGCAGGCGAATTATACAAACTGAAACGCAAAGGTTTTTCCGATTTACGTTTGGCAAAATTGCTCGATGCGTCCGAAACCGAAGTCCGCAACATTCGTCATAAACAAAACATTCGTCCCGTTTATAAACGCATTGATTCGTGTGCGGCAGAATTTTCGTCGGACACCGCTTATTTGTATTCGACATACGAGGAAGAATGCGAAGCGCGAGTTTCTGATAAAGAAAAAATCATCATTTTAGGCGGCGGTCCAAATCGAATTGGACAAGGGATTGAGTTCGATTATTGCTGCGTTCATGCGGCGTTGGCGTTGCGTGAAGACGGTTACGAAACGATTATGGTGAACTGTAATCCTGAAACTGTTTCGACCGATTTTGATACATCCGATCGTTTATATTTTGAATCGTTGACGCTCGAAGATGTGTTAGAAATCGTTCATATCGAAAAACCAAAAGGTGTCATCGTGCAATATGGCGGTCAAACACCGTTGAAATTGGCGCGTGCGTTAGAAGCGGCAGGCGTTCCCATTATTGGCACGTCGCCCGATTCGATTGATTTAGCGGAAGACCGTGAACGTTTCCAAAAATTATTGGAACGTATCGGTTTGAAACAGCCACCCAATGCGACTGCACGTTCAACCGAGCAAGCGATTAACGCCGCCAAAGAATTGGGTTATCCGCTCGTCGTGCGTCCGTCTTATGTTTTAGGTGGTCGCGCAATGGAAATCGTGTTTAACGAAGAAGGTTTGCAACGTTACATGAAAGAAGCCGTCAGCGTTTCAAACGATTCGCCCGTTTTACTCGACCGCTTTTTAGATGATGCGGTGGAAATGGACGTTGATGCGATTTATGACGGCGAGCGTGTTTTAATTGGCGGTTTGATGGAACATATTGAACAAGCGGGCGTGCATTCGGGCGATTCCGCGTGTTCGTTGCCGCCGTATGATTTAGCTCCTGCGTTGCAAGATAAATTGCGCGAACAAGTGGCAAAAATGGCGGAGGCCCTAGGCGTGCGCGGTTTGATGAATACGCAATTTGCGATTCAAGGCGAAGATATTTACGTTTTGGAAGTGAATCCGCGTGCTTCACGGACTGCACCATTTGTGTCAAAAGCCACAGGTTATCCATTGGCGAAAATTGCGGCTCGCGTCATGGTTGGACAAACGCTCGAACAACAAGGCATTACCGAAGAACGCATTCCGAATTATTTTTCGGTCAAAGAAGCTGTTTTCCCATTCGTGAAATTCCCAGGTGTTGATCCATTATTAGGCCCTGAAATGAAATCGACCGGCGAAGTGATGGGCGTGGGCAAAACGTTCGGTGAAGCGTTTGCAAAATCACAACGTGCGGCAGGGGTTGATTTAAGCCATAGCGGCAAAGTGTTGATTAGTATTCGAGATAAAGACAAAGCGAAATTGCCTGAAATTGCTCGAATGTTGGTTGAAAAACAATATGAAATTGTCGCAACAGGCGGCACGGCGCGTTTCTTGAAAGAGGCAGGTTTTCCGTGTGAACTCGTTTATAAAGTGAACGAAGGTCGCCCGAACACGGTGGACATGATTAAAAACGAGCAGATTCAGCTCATTATCAACACGACCGAAGGCAAAAAAGCGATTTCAGATTCGTTCACGATGCGCCGCGAAGCCTTGCAACATCGTGTGACGTATTACACGACGATGGCGGGTGCGAGAGCGGCGTGTTTCGCGCTGGGTGAACTCGATGCAGGCGATGTGAATTGTTTGCAAGATTTGCATAAGAGTTTGAAGTAATTAGAAGTCGAGTTAGGCTGTGATGAGTTTTGACTCGACTACAAAACTAATCAGGAATAAATAATGAAAAAGATAATTTTTTTACTAAGTTTGTTGATGGCATTTTCAGCAAGTGCAAAAGATTGTGAGCAGGAAGAAAGTATGAGTGCGGCAAGGGTTGCGTCATAGTATCCAAAACGCTGATATTTTCTAATATTTGTTAATAATCTTAATGCGTTGTTTTCAGTGAAAATCCAGTATAAAATGCACTTGCTGGCACTGTTCCTTCTGGCGAAAACCAAGCCCTTTGCCAGCAAACAAAGAGCGGAGCGGTTTTATAGCTTCGCATTGGTAGATACACCCGCTCATAACACTATTATGGGATGCAGTTAACGAAAGTTAAGAAAAAAGTATCGGTTTGTTCTTTAAATGAAAGTGAATTACCTGTTGAGTTGGCTTACAAAAAATTGGTCAAATCTTCAAAAAACAAAGATTCTATTTCGGCTATTAAGAAGGCTCAAAGTGATTGGAGAAAATATAGAGACTCGTCATGTCAATATGTATCAACAATCGCTAATGATGGAGGGTATCAGGAAGATGCAGTATTAATTTGCCAAATAGAATTTAATGAGGCTCGCGTAAAAATTCTTACAAATTACGCTAACAAACTGTAACCCGTAATGTTTAAGTTTGTACTTTATTAGCCTAACTACAACACAGTTTAAAGAATTGGAAATTAAAAAATGAGTAAAGTTCCTCTCACCGTCAACGGCGCAGAAAGATTAAACGCCGAATTAAACGAATTAAAATCAATCGTGCGTCCGCGCATTATCAACGCAATTTCTGAAGCACGCGCACACGGCGATTTAAAAGAAAATGCCGAATATCACGCCGCGAAAGAACAACAAAGTTTTGCCGAAGGAAGAATTAGCGAAATCGAAGGAAAATTAGCCAATGCCCAAATTATCGATGTCACGAAAGTAGACGCGAATGGCAAAGTTATTTTTGGTTCGACCGTTGAATTGGAAGATTTGAAATCAGAAAAACGAGTCATTTACCAAATTGTTGGCGAAGATGAAGCCAGCATTAAAGACGGTCGCATTTCAATTGGTTCGCCGTTTGCGCGGGCGTTGATTGGCAAAGAAGCCGAAGATGTCGTGGTGGTTAAGGCACCAGCGGGTGATATTGATTACGAAATTATTTCGATTCAATATATCTGAAAAACAAAAGGTCAAAAATAAAAAATCGCTTTTGACCTTTTCATCGCTTTTACTTTTTTGGATTCAAACGGTAAATGACAATAATTTGTCCAATCGATTGAACCAATTCGGCTTTTGTCGAGGTGCAAATTTCGTCACAAATCGCTTTACGCGCATCGCGTTCAGCCCGAATTTTCACTTTAATCAATTCATGAATATCCAGTGACGATTCAATTTCCGCTAGTACCGCTGCCGTTAAACCCGCTTGACCCACCATTACGACAGGTTTTAAAGCGTGCGACTCGGCTTTAAATTTTTTCTTTTTTACAGCATCCACACGTTGTTCCTACAATCAAAAGTTTCAATAAAATTCGATTTTACACTAAAAATGGCACGCAATGGCACGAACTAAAAGCAGTACACAATGGATGCAAGAACATTTCGACGATGAATACGTCAAAATGGCGAAGGCGCAAGGTTATCGTTCTCGCGCCGTTTTCAAGCTCAAAGAAATGAACGAAAAAGATAAACTGATAAAAGCTGGCATGAATATCGTCGATTTAGGCGCGGCACCCGGCGGTTGGTCACAATTGGCGCGGCAATTATTGGGCAGCGAAGGACGATTGGTGGCGTTGGATATTTTGCCATTTGAACCGATTGACGGTGTGGATATGATTGTTGGCGATTTTCGCGAAGAAAGTGTGTTGAATGAACTTTATGCAGTTTTAAATCATGCGCCGATTCATTTAGTGATGTCCGACATCGCGCCCAATATGAGCGGCAACAAAAGTACCGATCAAGCGCGAGTCATTTATTTGAGCGAATTAGCGTTGGATATGGCAAAAACCGTCTTAACAAAAAACGGCACTTTTTTAGTAAAGATATTTCAAGGGGAAGGTTTTGAAGCCTTTCACAAAGACGTGCAGCAAGCCTTTACGACGGTAATTATTCGTAAACCGAAGGCTTCCCGTCCACGCAGTAACGAAGTTTATATTTTGGCAAAAGGTTTTAAGTTATAGAATTTTACGCGATGTTCGACTTTTTCATTGAGTTGAAAAGTATGCCCAGATTTCCCGTAAAGTTGTTTTTGCCAAAGCAACTTTACAGGAAAAGAGCAAGATTTTACTTTGTACATGGCAAATTCTTTCGTTGTGCCGAGATGAATTAGCGGATTAACCAAACTTTTTAACCTAACCCAAAGAACAACTAGCAAAAGAAAGTGATTTTAATGCCTAACTTCCAACTTCACCCACAGTTACAAAAAGATTGTTTTGTGATTGGAAAATTTGAATTGTGCCAAGTTTTGCTCGTGAACGACAGCCAATTTCCGTGGTTTATTTTAGTGCCGCAACAAAATAACATTCGTGAGATTTATCAACTGGAAACTGCCGATCAAATAACTTTGATTCAAGAATCTAGTTATTTGGCAGAAAAATTAGCCACCATTTTTAATGCGGATAAATTGAATATCGCAGCGATTGGAAATGTCGTACCGCAATTACATCTGCATCATGTGGTGCGCTATCAAACCGATAAAGCCTGGTCGGCACCGATATGGGGGAAATTTGCTGCTGTTCCGTATACAGAACAGCAGCGAAATCAACTTCTGGCGCGATTAACGCCGCTAGAATTATTGCACTAAAAATTCGGTGAAAAAAGCATCTTTAAAACCTTCACTTGGCAAATGTGCGTAATCTTTTTTCTTCACTTTTTTATGAGCATCCACAACGGGAGCCGGAGCTGCCTCTGCGATTTCTTCTGAATCTGGCACGCCTTCGGCTTTATCAATCGTTTTGTGAATTACGTCAATCGTTTCTTGTCTCAAGGCTTCGCGTTGTTCCATCGTTTGCAAACTGTCCATTGAGCGGTCGCTAAACAACATAATTAATTCATGTTTTAGCGCGGGCATGTGTTTTTTAATCGCGGCAGCCGTGGGCGCACCTTCAATTAACAGCTGTAGGTTAATCGATAAGTATTTTCTTGGCTCCAATAAATTCACCACAAACTTAGGTGTAATTTCCATATAAGACGGCCCATTCGCGTCAGTTTTCGCTTCACCTTCCCCACCGCCTTCTTCGGCAAGCGCGAAAGAGGACATGAATAACAAGCTAAACAACAGAATAAATAAACGCATAAATCACTCCAAATAGTTCAAAATTAACAGTTTCAGTATTAAACCCAACAGGCTTGTTTATCGCGGATTAACCACGTTTTCGTCTTCGTAAATACCGCTTAATTTACGTTTAAATTCGTCGGTAATCAATCCGGCATCTTGGCGACTTTTTACCACGCGCGGGGTAATTAAGACGACCAGTTCTATTTTATTACCTTCTTTGTTTTTATTACCAAACAAGGGCCCTAAAACAGGTATTTCGTGTAACAACGGAATTCCACCCTCTCCTTTTGTATTTTTATCTTTAATCAAGCCGCCTAAAACGATTGATTCGCCACTTTGAACGACAATGGTGCTGTCAATTTCGCGTGTCGAAATTCGGGGATTCACTTCACCATTTTTGATACTATCCGCGACATCTTCGACGCTTTGCGTGACTTCCATTGTGACTAAACCATTGGCATTCACACGCGGTTTTATTTTTAGTTTTACACCTGTTTTGCGTTGTTGATTTTGCGTTAAAGGTGTGGTGCTACCTGTGTTTATTCCGCCAGTAATGCCCGCTACCCCGAACGTTCCCGTCGATAATGAAATTTCTTCACCCACTTGAATACTGGCTTCCTGATTATTCAGCACCATTAACGACGGCGATGAAATGACATTGACGTTATTGTTGCTGGCTTGAGCATTTAAAATCGCGCCAATGTCGTTGGATTTACTCAAAAAAGAATAACCAAATCCGCCCTTTGCGGCAGTGACCGCTGTACTGGCTACCGTTTCTGTTGATAACACGCCTAATCCATTGCTATTAGCCGAGTTGGTGCCGCCGTTACCGTGATTAAAATACCATTGGAGTCCGTATTTTAACGAATCCGTCAATGTCACTTCAACAATCGTGGCATCCACTAAAACCTGCAACGGCATCACGTCTAATTGATTGATAATTGGGCGAATCACTTCGTATTCTTGCGCGGTCGCCACGATGATTAAGGTATTATTTGCTTCATCGGCAATAATTCGCACGTCGCCCACGTTCGATACTTTCGCATCGCCCGTTCCGCCTGCGCCAGAACGTTGTGTTGTTGTTTTTTTAGTGTCGGTTTTATTGGTCAATTCACCGGCTTTTTTACCACTCGCTAATTTTGGAGCTTTTTCACGTTTTGACGAACCACTACCATTTCCAAAAATATCATTCATGGTATTTGCCAATTCCACGGCATCGACGTGTTGCACTTTATAAACATTCACCCCGCCGCCCGTGGTGGAATTCGCTCTATCCAATCGCATCACCCATTGTTCAATATCTTTTAAATAACGCGCTTGGTGCGTAATCGCGAGAACGGCGTTCATGCGTTCAATCGGCATAAAACGAAAAAATTCGCCTTCGTCTCCTTTGGCTTTTTTATAAAATACTTCGTCCAATTCTTTAATCAACGTTTCGGCATCGACGTGCGCCAACGGAAATAACGCAAACGAACGCCCTTTTAACACGTCAATATCAAACGTATTCACCATGTCTACAATTCGCGCTAATTCATCCGCTGCCCCCGAAACGACTAATAAATTACGGCGATTATCCACACTCAATAACGTTTTTTCATGCAGTAAGGGTTTAATTAAATCTGCGATATTATCAACGGCAACATTTTTCACCGGAATGACGCGCACTTGATAACCGGATTTTCCGTTGTGTCCAGATGAAAAATTCGCGCTGTACAACGCTTCGTTCAACGGTTCGATGTGATAAATATCGCCATCTTTGACCAACGCCGCATTATTCATGCTCAACACCATTTCCAACGTCGGTAATAATTCTTCTTTGCTCAAAGCGTGCGTGGTTTGCAGCGTGACCTTTCCCACCACTTTCGGACTAAGAACGTAGTTTTGCCCCAAAATATCGCTCAACACCACTTTCGCCACTTCGCCTAAATCTGCGTCGTCGAAATTCAAACTAAATTCGCCTTTGCTTTTTTTGCCGGTGGCTTTTTGCGCGGCTTGTTCGGTTGCGGCTGGCAACGTCATGGCGTAATCGGTGCTGGGATATAACTCACTTTTGGGTTTAGGTGCGTCATTCGACACAGCTTTTTTTTGCGCTGGCGGAATCGGTTCAATCGCCGTAGATGGATTCAACGGTAATTTTGGGCGTTGCGTGGTCAATAATTCACAGCTGGATAACGTCAAACAAGTGAAAATGGCAGCAGCGAAAACGAGTGAGTTTGGAGTTGAGTTCATGAGTCTTCAGGTATTTTTTAGCATTTATGGATTTTCAGGGTTCACGTCTTCTACCGTGGACGATTCTGTTTCGAGATTTTGTGGCGCATTTTGCACGGCTTCAGGTGGTGTATTATTTAACTGCATTTCTTGTCTTTGTGGCGGAGGCACTGCGCGATTATTCGCCATCATCGCCACTGGAATGGGCAGTTTCGGTTTAATTTTATGTAATGGTAACGTTTTACTTTCACCGGTTTGCGTCAACACCACATGATCGGTGTGAATTTCGCTCACTTTCCAACCGTCTAAATCTTCACTTAATTGTATTTTACGATGATTGTCTTTTGCCACTTTCGTATTGGTGCGACTAAAAAACGCCGTCATGCCTTTTGGGGTGGTGAAAATGCCGGTCAAATCCCAGACAAACACCTCGACTTTTTTCACCGCCGCTACCGGCACGCTTTCTGGCACGGGTTCATTCACCGGTTTGCGCCCTTTGATAAACAACGGACGCTCGACCAAATCGCTGTAACTGTCTTCGCTCGGTTCGGTTAAATCAAAACTCGGCGGCGATTCGTCGGATTCGGAATTTGTGGTTTTCGCTTGAGTTGGTGTCGCAGTTGGAATGTTCGTCGTTGACATCCATTCCACTGCTAATACGCTGACGAATAACGCATTCAGTGTAATCAAAACAAAAAGTGTTGGACGATTCATGCGACAGGTTTTTTCATAAAACTAATGGCTTGAAAATTCACGCTCAATTCATTGCTAGGGTCAATTTGATGGGTAACTTTATTTCGCACGCCACGCATCGGGCGAATGTCGATTTGTTCAACTACGACAAGGGGCGTAGCGGTTTCAATTTTATGCAGCACGGCGCGTAACACTTCGCTATTTCCCGTCATGCGAACGTTAATCGGAATACGATTAAAATTATTTTTCGTCACAATCGGCAAACCTTGCGTACTGCTCAATTGTCCACCCGCTTCCACGATCGCTTGTTTAATCATTTCCTGCAATTCTGCTGACGCTAACGCGCTGGTATTTTGCGTGCTTAAATAATTTTCGTCGGCAAATTGCGCTTTCAAGGTTTCCATTTCCTCAATCACGCTTTGCTTACGCGCCAAAATTCGCTCGTATTGTTCAAGGCGAAAACCCAGCGTATTTCGTTCGTCATGCAACGCCAAACCTTGGTTAATTAACGGCAAAATAATGACAAAACTTATAAAACTCATTACCGCCAACAATAAGCCTACCGCGAGCCAACGCTCATTTTGATTATTCTTCAGTACCATTTTCAGTCGCCACTTCTTCGGTTATCGATGCTTCAGGATTTACGTTTTCAACTGTTGTTTCCGTTGGCGTATCGTTGTTCGATTCGCTTATCGGTTCGGCAGTTGTTTCCGTGGTCGCCGCGTCACTGTTTTCAGTCGCTATATTTGCTGGCTTGGTAATTTCGGCAGAAATTTGAAATCGTTCCATGCCGCTCGCTTTATCTTGTGTGACTGGCGAGGCAAAATTGGCTTTGGCAAAATACTCGGACGCTTCCAAATCAGTAAGCAAAATAGATGCCGTTGGGGATTCGCCTTGCAATTGCAATTGTCCTTCGCTGTATTGCAAATACGCCAGCCAACTGTCGTCTTTCATTAACCGACTGATTTCGTTGAGAATGGCGACGACGTTAGGTGTGGCGGTTTTTTCGTTAATGAGCAACTGATTTTCCTCGCGCAACGCATCCATATCGGCTTGCAACGTTTTGACGGCTTTCACGTCTTTGTCGATTTTAGCGATTTTAGTTTGCAAGACTTCCACGGCTTGATATTCCAACCACACTGGCAACGCTAAACTGCTCACGCTTAACACCGCCAATAATGTCAATAATCCAGCAATAATGCGGCGTGGCGTGTTGGCGATTTTCGGTTGTAAATGCGCGGGTAAAAGATTATAAGCAGAATATAATTGCTGCAAATCATTCGGGCAATTTTCAACATCAACGTAATCCAACGACATTCCCAACGTTTTGCAATCGGCATAAAGCGTTTCGAGTAACGGACGTGGCGCGAGTAACAATTGAACAATCAATTGCGCGGCTTCGGTATCAATACGCTCAATGCGCGTGGCAAAATAAACCTGATCCGCTTTAAATGGGCTGTAACGATCCAATTCATAACTCACGACTTGCGACACATTAGCTTGCGCGGCGAGCGGCAAATTTAAGGTTTTGCTCAGAGCTTCATTATTTGATAAGCGCAGAATAAAAATCGCATTTTTGAAGCGGTCTGAATTGATTAAATCTTTGACCGTTTCCATGCTTGAAATATCACGCGCCACCGTTGCTAAAATTTCGAGTTGCCCGTTAATTTCATAATTCAATTCAAATTGTTCGCCCATTGGACGAACAATAATTGCCCCGCGTGGCGCGTGAAAAAACTGGCGGATTTTAGCAGGAACTAAAAACGACAGTTCGCGTCCCCACCAACGTAGAAACGGTTTGAGTTCGATTTTAATGTTTTTGTTTAGGTTCATTTAATTTCTATGCTCAACACTTCTACCAGTATCTTTGTTACGTTCAAATAATAAGGGTAAATCGTCGTCAGCATAATCAACCACTAAACGTAATTGATCGGAAAGCGTTGGCTCTTTTTTATGTTGCTGTAAATAGTCAGTTAGAATTTTAATGACAGCTTCTTGGGCATTTTTAAAATGACTAACAGCAACTAATTCGCTAATCATTTCGTCGTCAATGGTGATTGTAGTCATGGTTTTTTCTCTTTTGGGTTCACTTCATTTCAAATGCAGGTTTATCGTATTGACGGTTGCCAATTGAATCGGTTGAATAAATGCGTTTGTCGGCGGCGGTAGCAGAAAGGCTAAGAAGCGTTAAGGCAAGTTTGATATAGCGCATAAAAGGCATCATCACTAATCAAACACTGCTTGAATTGCAGAGCCAAACATCAAAAAAATCAGCATATTGATAACGTTCCTTTTATAACTCTTCCAGTATTATCGAAAATAAATCTAAATTTAATCCGACTGAAGATAATGCTATTTTTGCCGCAATTTTTGCACCTTTTCGCAATAAAGTTTTTTCCTCATCTAACCCCAAAACGATATTTTCAACTTTTCGTTGAAAATCTATATCTGACAACAACCCTTCTTTATATTTTATTTCAGCAGCGTCTAATTTTCTTATTAGCTTGTTTAAGTTCAAAGTAGACTGAAGTGCTAAAACAGATTGTCGCGATTCAGCCATAAAACGATCTACCAATAAAAAAGCCTGCGAAAGTTTTATGCAATCTCGTTGAATATACCCGATGAAATGTGCCGTTTTTTCAATATCAAAAACATTTTTATTCATAAACTCCATAATATAGAGGCGAATAATTTCAATAAGTTTAACCTTTTCTTCAAGACTAATTCCTAACGATTCTTGGTAAGCAATAGTATTAGTTGCTTCATAATAATCTTGTAATATCTTTGTCCTACGTTTTTTAGTCCGTTTATTCTCAAGAATCCATGATGACACAATGAAAATAACAAAAAGAGTAATCCCTATGGATAACATAACAGTTGAATCAACATTTGCTACGTTGTTATAAACAGAGGCTATGTTGCCAATAATGCAGTTATAAACCAAGGCTATGTTCTCAACAATGCTGTTATAACCTGAGGCTATGTTGTCAACAAGGGGGGACTGTATTGTCAATAATGTTGTTGTAACTTGAGGTTATGGTGTCAACAATGTCGTTATAACCTGAAGTTTCAATGCTTGTTGCTGTTGTTTTAGCCGCGCCATCCTTTAAAGTTTCAGTTTCTAATGTAGAGGTCGCGGCAACCACAGCACCAGCAATCAACCCAGCTTTTGCTGTACTGGTTGTCGCAATCGCTGTCGTTCCGAGTTTAGCAGTGGCTGTACTTGCCAACACTCCTGTTTTTGTTTTACTTACTACAATCCCCGCTTTTGCTATCTTTGATTTTGCTACTAATTTAGTTAAAAGTTTGAGTGCCATTGTAGATCTCCCAATTTATTCGTTCATGGGTACAGTAATATAAGATGAGCGTGAGTATAAACCACACCGATGACAGGTTATGTCATTTCAAAAAATTACCGTCTTTGATTTGGTTCAACATAACGCACCACCAAAAATGAATTCATAGTTTCAGAAAAAAGTGAAGGTGCGTCGGTTTGATTTTGCCACGTTAAAATTTGAAAAGGTAAATTGTTTGCGCCGTCGATTTTTTCCATAACCACTTGAACAGCGGCTCGCGCGTCATTCTCTAAAATCGCTTCAACTACCACCGTCAAGACTGAAATTTCTGGCGCAACTTCCGCTTCGGTCGTGGCTTCGACATCTTGCGACATGGCTTGCGTAGCGTTTTCAATGCGCGGTAATGTTGGCAGCGGCGCGTGATTCAAAATCGTTTGTTGCCGCGCTAAAAAATACGCGTCCAATAAATTTATATCGATTTGAGGCAGCACATTCAACACGTCGCGAGTCGCTAAATTAAATTCCACCTCGGTTTGTCCCGCCGCATAAACCGTGAAAATCGGCTGCATCCACGCAAATACATTCATCGTCATGCCGCGCACCATTTGCAACTCTTCCAACGACCGAAAAGGTTTGTTGCGTGGCGCGTAATTTAATTTGGCGGTGTGATATTCGGGTTTTTCAGCACCAAAAGGACGTGTGATTTCGTCGTCGTCACGCCAATCCAAAATCGCATTTTCTAACTCAATTTGCGCTTTCGTTTCGAGTGGCGCGTGCAAAAATACTTGATGCAAAAAAGGTGCAGTCACGCTGTTAATGTCGATTTTTCCCGTTTCAGAAAGTAGCCGAATTCGCATCTTGGCATTTTCGGTTTCGATTTCGTAAATGCTGCCGTCCACGCGCCACCGTTTCGTTTCATCTTCGTGCAACAACATCGCTTGCGCCAACGCAATTCCCGCCTGCGCTTGAGCATTCGCTTCGGCATTCGCTTTAATCGTCATCACGCCAGCCGATTCACGCCGCATGGTTTTGGTAAAACTGCCCGCCATCAACATTAAAATACTCAACACCCACAACACCAAAATCAGCGCAACGCCGCGTTGTTTCATTGGGCAACATCCTCAACGTCTTCGGTCGGCACGCTTTCTAAATCGGCGTTGCTGTAAGGGCTATCGACATTGAGCGCGACAATCATTTCAGGCAAATAACGTCCGTCGTCGAGTTCGAGTAAAATTCTGACCAAACGCGGTTGCTGTTCTTTGTTGAGCCATTCGTTGTGCCACACAAATTCGCCCGTTTCATCATTCAAACCAAAATAGGCTAATTCGAAATTCTGCACGCCGCGCACCAATTCCACGTCATCTTGAAACCATTCCGCGCCTTCAGCTAATGGAAAAAAGGGCGTGAGCGTGACGCTGATAAAACGTTGTTTGTCTTTTTCTTTCAGTTCTAACAAAAACAATTGCAAGCCCGCACGTTCGGCACTGGCTGGAAAGGCGGCGACAAATTGCAGCGTTTCTTTTTTACCTTGAAATGAAAATACACGATCTTTTTCGGGTTCAAAATCGTTCCATTGCGGCGTGGCGTGGGCAAGATGATGATTAAAAAATTGTTGCACAACGGCGATTTCGTTCACGTCCGCGATTTTCTTTTCGCCTTGCTCCCAACTTTTCGCGCCAATCGTTAAACTACTAAACAACAAAACCACCATTAAGCTCAATAATGTCATCCCAATCAGCACTTCAATGAGCGTAAAACCGCGTGATTTATTCAACTTTCGTCGCCAATTTCAACGTACTTAATTCTAAAACACGGTCGTCGGTTTTATCATCGTCGCCCCACCAAACCTGCACATTGACGTTAAATAAATCAATTGGCAAACCGCGCAAATCCAATTCTGGCGAAACAAATGTTTGTGGATTAACACGCACGCGCCAATGATAAAACTCGTTTTCCAAACCAATGTCTTCGCTGATTTTTAACGGTGTTTCCACGCCCGTTTTCGCCATTAAATTCGACGCAATTTGGGCGGCAGTGGTGTAATTGTCGGCGACTTGCGCGGTAGTGATTCCGCTCGAAAATATTTTTAATAAAATACCCAACGACACCGCCAAAATCGAAAACGAAATCAGCATTTCCAATAACGAAAAACCGCGTTGCTTATTCGGCGAGCGTGACATGACCAGTGAGCCAATTGATGTTAATTTCTTGAATGTGCGATTTTTTTTCTAAGGTAATTCTTCCGCCAATTGACGAGCCGTCGGGGAAAAATCGCAGTTGTGCCACGCCGTCGTGGAGTTCGTCTTTAGCGGTGTTGATGGTTACATCGATATTTTCGGGGAGCGTGTAAATTTTATCCTGTCCCGTCAATGAATAACTGTTGTCGCTGAGATTGAAATCAAGCGTTGCGGAGGCGTGCGATAACATCGCTTGTGAACGAACATAACGCAAACCCGACGTTAAATCGCGAGCGGCGGCTTTTAATGCCATCGCATCATTGCCAGACGAAAAATTCACCGCCACCGCACTATAACCTAAAGCCACAATTGCCAAAACTACAATCAGTTCAAGCAGCGTAAAACCTGCGTTTGAGCGCATTTAATCCCAGTTGTTGATGTCTTGATCTTCGCCTTCGCCGCCTTCTTTATCGTCTGCGCCGTAAGTGAATAAATCAAATTTTCCGTGCGTGCCAGGTGACGCATAATGGTATTCATTTTGCCACGGATCCGCAGGCGTTTTGGCTTTTCTCAAATACGGGCCATTCCACCGTTTTGAACCTTCGGGAGCTTCAATTAACGCTTGCAAACCTTGGTCGCTGGTCGGATATTTGCCCATATCCAATTTATACATATCGAGCGCGGCAGAAAAATCTTCGACTTGTACTTTTGCGGCTTTAGTTTTGGATTCGCCCAAATGTTTCATGACTTGCGGCCCGACGATTCCTGCCAACATCGCAATAATCCCCAAAACAACGAGCAATTCTAAAAGGGTAAAACCCGATTGAGATTTTGATTTCGTTAACATTTAAACCTCAGATTTTTGTGGATGTTGACGCGCGTTAACGTTGAGTAATTTATTCAGCGCGTTGATATACGCTTTCGCCGAGGCAATCACAATATCAGTATCCGCGCCCAAACCATTCACAATGCGCCCCGCTTTTTCTAAACGTACACTGACTTCGCCTTGCGCGTCCGTGCCATTCGTGACGTTGTTCACCGAATAAACTTCTAACGACGCATTCGATTGTACCAATTTTTCAATCGCTTTCAACGTCGCATCAACTACGCCGCCGCCCGTTGAATTGCCTGTCAATTCTTGATTATTCAAGCGTAACGTTACCACCGCATTCGGTACTTCGCCCGTTTCAGAGCAGACTTTTAACGCAATCAATTTAATGTGTTCGTCTTCGACTTCCAACGTCGTTTCAGAAATCAGCGTTTGCAAATCTTCGTCAAAAATTTCGTGTTTTTTGTCGGCTAATTGTTTGAATCGGGCAAAAGCATCGTTCAATTCAGCTTCGCTATCAAACTCAAACCCTAATTCACTAATTCGACTTTTGAACGCATTTCGTCCTGAATGTTTGCCCAAAACCATGCGATTCGCTGACCATCCGACATCTTCGGCTCGCATAATTTCGTAAGTTTCGCGGCTTTTCAAAATACCATCTTGATGAATTCCCGCTTCATGCGCGAAGGCATTTGCGCCCACAATCGCTTTATTCGGCTGAACTGGAAAACCCGTAATCGACGACACCAATTTTGAGCAGGTCAAAATTTCGCGCGTATCAATGCGCGTTTGGCAATCAAACACGTCGTGGCGCGTGCGAACTGCCATCACGATTTCTTCCAGCGACGCATTTCCAGCCCGTTCGCCCAAGCCGTTAATCGTGCATTCCACTTGGCGTGCGCCATTCATCACCGCTGAAAGCGAATTCGCCACCGCCAGCCCTAAATCGTTGTGACAATGCACCGAAAAAATCGCCTTGTCCGAGTTCGGAATCCGCGCAATTAGGTTTTTAATCGTCGCGCCAAATTGTTGCGGAATGCTGTAACCGACCGTGTCAGGAATGTTCAACGTCGTCGCGCCTGCGTCAATCACCGCTTCCAAAATACGACACAAAAAATCTTCGTCCGAACGTCCCGCATCTTCAGGTGAAAATTCCACATCGTCGGTATATTGTCGCGCCCGTTTTACCGCCCGCACCGCGTGTTCAATCACTTGTTCGGGAGTCATATTCAATTTCATCGTCATGTGAATCGGCGAAGTCGCAATAAATGTGTGAATGCGGGATTGTTTCGCGCCTTTCAACGCTTCACCGGCGCGGTCAATATCTTTGTCCAACGCCCGCGCCAAACCACACACAATGCTGTCTTTAATGACATTCGCGACCGCTTGCACCGCTTCAAAATCGCCCACACTTGCCGCTGGGAAACCCGCTTCAATGACGTTCACTTTTAAGCGTTCCAACGCCCGCGCAATTCTAATTTTTTCGTCACGAGTCATCGACGCGCCTGGACTTTGTTCGCCGTCGCGCAAAGTTGTATCAAATATAATCAGTTGGTCTTTCATAAATATCTAAATCCAAAATGTAAAAGTTAGCCTTTGCGTGCCTGTAATTTTTTGCGACGCATAATTAGCGTGACGAGCGGCCCTGAAATTGCGTAGCCCAAAAACAGCAAAAATAACATGGTTTGCGGTTGCGCCATTACAAAAGCAATGCTCAACATCACCGCGATAGCTACGAAAAATGGCACTTTGCCTTTCAAATCGATTTCTTTAAAACTCGAATAACGGAAATTACTCACCATCAACAAACCTGTGCAAATTGTTAAAATTAACGCGAGATATTTTATCGAATCCACATTCCAACCGTGTTCTAAACACAACCAAACAAATCCCGCCAAAATTGCCGCAGCCGCTGGACTGGGCAAACCTTGAAAATACCGTTTATCGGCAGAAGTCAGTTGCGTATTAAATCGCGCTAATCGTAACGCGCCACCCGCTGTGTGAACGAATGCGGCGAATAATCCGACTTTTCCCAACGTTGAAAATGCCCATAAATACATCACCAATGCAGGCGCAACGCCGAATGAAACCATGTCTGATAAGCTGTCATATTGTGCGCCGAATTCGCTTTGGGTATTGGTCATACGCGCGACTCGCCCGTCCAAACCATCCAAAATCATGGCGACAAAAATGGCGGCGACAGAAATGTCGTAATGCTGATTCATGGCAGAAGTGATCGCGTAAAAACCCGAAAACAACGCACCTGTAGTGAATAAGTTAGGAAGTAAATAAATGCCGCGACGGCGAATAGTAGATTTTTCAAATGTCATAAAATTTAGGGATTCCAGTGTGAAACTGCGCGAATTATACACGATTCGGATTTTGCGGGTGGTGTCACGTTGTGATGTTGAACTCGAAAAAATTGCCTTCAAATCACGTTCGGAATTAAAGAAAATCCCCCTGCGGATATTGCCGCTCCCCCTTCAAAAAGGGGGGGGAAACGGCAAATCAAAAGCAGTTGCTTTTTAATCTTTCGCCCCCTTTTTGAAGGGGGAGCCTGAAAGGCTGGGGGATTTGCTCTAAGCTCTCATTCAAGCTATCTCTTCAATCACGCCAATGGTCAGTTTTACACCATCCAGTTTTCGTTATATCTTTGACGACAATCATTCAGAATTTGGCTAATCAGTGTGGCAGCACGTTTCCCCGCGATGTCGATTTGTTGGGTGTGATTTTCAAGTTCTACTTTTAAACGTTCATCCGTCATATCATCAATGACATCGTGATTCATTTCGTTAAAACCCAACATACTCGTCAATATATTATTAAAATCGTTAGTAATGCCAGTAATCAGTTGTCCAATGCTTTCCAATTTTTGCATCTGATACACTTGCTCATTCAAAGCTGTATTTTCGCGCAAAGCTGTATTTTCGCGATAAGACTGCGTCAGTTCAATAGTACGCTGTTCTATTTCAAGGTTTTTCAAATGAAGATATTCGTTCGTCGTCCGAAGCTCTTCATTCAGAATAAAAAGTTCCTCCTGGACTTTCATAAATGCTATCGCCCGTTTGTCTTTTTCACAGTTTTGAAAGAATAATTCCACATTGGCACGGAAGAGTTCTGCCGAATGCGCTTCTTTTTCAGAATTTTGAAACGCCAATTCGTGGTTTTCAATCACGAGTTCTGCCGAATGCGCTTCTTTTTCAGAATTTTGAAACGCCAATTCGTGGTTTTCAATCACGAGTTCGTCCGAACGCGCTGCTTTTTCAGAACTTTGAACAGCTAATTTGCGGTATGCAATCGCGAGTGCCTCCGCCCGTTCTTTTTTTTCAGAACTTTGAACAGCTAATTTGCGGTATGCAATCGCGAGTGCCTCCGCTCGTTCTTTTTTTTTAGAACTTTGAACCGCTAATTTTTGGTATGCCGCCACGAGTTCTGCCGCAGCCTCTTCTTTTTCAGAATTTTGAACCGCTAATTCGTGGTTCGCGGAAATCAAATCTATCATAACGAGTTTAGCGTCAGCAGCATTCGCTCTTTTTTTAGTAGCGTAATGATTTATGAGTGAATTCGATGTCATAATTTCCCCCAGTGATTGATAAAAACAGACCGAAAATTATTGTAGCTTGATTTTTAAATTTTTCAAGTTGGCAAAAAAAATTATTGGCTGCGTCGTGGATCAAACGCGGTTTGGACAGTTTCCGCAAATAAATTCGCTGCTAACACCAACGCGAACATGAATAAAAAAGCGGCGGATAACGACCACCACACAACGGGTTCGCGTGCCATTTCTAAACGTGCGCCATTAATCATATTTCCCCAACTGTAAGTGCTGGAATCTACGCCAATGTTGATATATGACAACGCGGCTTCGGCTAAAACGAGCGAACTAAAATCCAACACAATCGAAATTAACACAATGTGCATCACGTTGGGCAAAATGTGCCGAAATAAAATGGTGTGTTGTTTTACGCCCAATGAAGTCGCGGCTTGCACATATTCCATTTCGCGCAACTTCAACGTTTCCGCGCGTAACAATCGACACAAACCCGTCCAACTCGTCATACCCAAAATTAAACACAAAAACAGCAAACGCATATCGGCGCGAACAATTAAGCTGGTGAAATCGCTTTCGTGATTCGCCATATAAACCTGCACCATTAACACCGACGCGCCAATCAACAACACGCTCGGAATCGAGTTTAACGTGGTGTATAAAAATTGAATGACATCGTCCAACCAACCGCGAAAAAAGCCCGACAAAATGCCTAAAACTAACGAAAACGGTAACAAAATCAGCGTCGTCAACGTGCCTAAAACTAAACCCGTGCGAATGCTTTTAATGGTTTGATAAAACACATCTTCGCCGACTTTATCGGTGCCGAAAACGTGATAATAATTCGACAAATAAATCAGCGTTGAACTCACGGTGATTAAAATGAAAACGGTCAAATTCGCCGCGTTAAGTTTGAATTTAAAACCGAATGCCAACAACGTGAAAATGCCAACGCCAACGAAAAATCCAGTCGCTGTTTTCTGAAAAATATCGGAAGATTTTTGATTTTCATTATTTAAATGCTTTCCGCCAAACACCAAACGCGGATAATCCCAGCGTGTGGTGCCATTCGATTCGACAATCATTTCTTTGTTATAAAGCGTGGTCGCAAACGGTTCGGAATAGGTTTTTTCGCCGTGTTCACGCAACGATGACGCGCCATAATCCAACACGCTGATGATGTCATTATTTTGCGTCGGCGGTTTGAAATGAATCGAATCCAACAAGCCAATCGTGATAAAAAATAACAAAATAATCAACGATGCCATTGCCGTTGAACTTTGTTTTAGCGTGGTCAAGGGGCGTTTTAAATGTTCTTTTCCACGCAAATAATACGTCAAACTCGCCACCAAAATTAGCAGCGTAAAAATCAGCGCGTCCGTCCATAAAATCACCATGATGAGAAACCTATTTTGAAATAAAAAAAGAATTTTAACGCAAAAATAAAAACAGCCTTGAGATTTTCCAAGCCAGATTTGACGTTGCTAAGGCGACTAATTCTTTGTAGACTTTATCGTTACATCAGCACCTTAACGGACGTGGATAAGTTTTCTCACCACTTATATGCGTCTGCTCTGGAATTGCAATGCGTCACCGCTACGGTAATCATATAGCCGAACTTTTTAATTCTAATTGAGGAACATCCCATGATACAAACAGCAATTTTTACCGTTACCGGCATGAAATGTGGCGGTTGTGAAAACAACGTCATCGAAAAATTAACCGCATTAAACGGCGTAATCAGTGCCGTTGCGGATTGCAAAGAAAACCACGTCAGCATTGAATTCAAACCCGAAATAATTGAAATCGACGATTTAGAAGATGTGATTATTGCTGCTGGTTTTGGCGTAGAGTAAAAATAATGACGACCGATTCTCACGTTCCAGAATTACGTTTATCTATTTTAGGAATGCGCTGCGTGGGCTGTATTGCCTCGGTTGAAGGCGCATTAACTTCTGTCGCGGGCGTGGAATCGGTCAGCGTAAATTTCGCCGACCATTCTGCGATTATCAAAGGTAATCCCGACATTGAAACTTTGAAAAAATCGGTGAAAGCGGCGGGGTTCGATGCCGCAATTATGGAAGGTTTTGAAGATCCTGCCGAACAAGAAGCACAAGAATTAGCGCGTTATGCGTCGTTGATGCAGAAGGCGAAAATCTCTGGCGCGTTTGGCGCGTTTTTGATGACTTTGGAACAATTCGGTTGGATGCCGATGATGGGAATGCCAAATAGTCAGTGGTTTTGGACGCTGGTGGCGGTGATTACGCTCGGAATTATGGCGTATTGCGGCGGACATTTTTACAGTGGCGCGTATCAATCATTAAAACTCAAACAATACAATATGGACACGTTGATTGCGCTCGGAACGGGTTCGGCGTGGCTGTATTCGTGCGTGATGATTGATTATTACGCTGCATTTCCGGCGTTGTCGCAACACGCTTATTTTGAAGCGGCGGTGGTCATTTTAGCGTTTATCAATTTAGGCAACGCGCTCGAAACCCAAGCAAGGGGCAAAACGTCGGGCGCAATTCGGCAATTATTAGGCTTGCAACCACGCACCGCGCGAGTCGTTAGAAATGGCGAAGAACTCGATGTGCCGATTGAAGAAGTGGGTTTAGGCGAAACGTTGCGCGTGCGACCTGGTGAGAAAATTCCCGTCGATGGCGTTTTGACCGAAGGACATTCGAGCGTTGATGAATCGATGTTGACGGGCGAATCGATGCCTGTCGAAAAAACGATTGGCGCGTCAGTTGCGGGCGGCACGATGAATCAAACGGGTAGTTTTTTATTTACTGCGACGCGCATCGGACGTGACACGGCGTTGGCGCAAATCATCAAAAGCGTTCGCCAAGCGCAAAGTAGCAAACCGCAAATTGCCCGTTTAGCGGATCAAATTGCGAGTGTTTTTGTGCCGACGGTGGTGGGAATTTCAGCGGTGACGTTTTTAATGTGGCTGATTTTCGGCGGCGAAGGCGCGTTAAGTTATGCGTTTGTCACGTCGATGACGGTTTTAGTGATTGCGTGTCCGTGTGCATTGGGGCTGGCGACACCGATTTCTGTGATGGTGGCTGTTGGACGTGCGGCGCAATCGGGAATTTTGATTCGTAAAGGTGAAGCGTTACAAACGGCGGGGAAATTGAATTGCATTATTTTGGACAAAACAGGCACTGTCACGCAAGGCAAACCCACGGTGGCAACGGTTTTAGCGTTTGGTGATTTCGACGAAAAAGCCGTTTTACAATTAGCGGCGAGTTTAGAATCGGGTTCAGAGCATCCGCTCGCAAGCAGTATTTTGTCGGCAGCAAAAGCGCAAGATTTGAAATTGCATCGAATCAAACAATTCAAAGCAATTGCAGGGCGCGGCGTAATTGGGCAATGGAAAGAGCAAACGGTTTTGTTTGGCAATAAAACCTTGATGTTTGAACAAGAAATTGCCGTTGATGATTATTTAGTGACGTTGGACGAACTCGCCGAATTGGGACAAACGCCCATGTTGTTGGCGGCGAATGGTGGAATTATCGGGATTGTTTCGGTTTCAGACCCGATTAAAACCGATTCTGCCGAAGCGGTGCAAGCGTTGAAAAATCTGGGCGTGCGTTTGATTATGGTGACGGGCGATAACGAAATTACCGCAAAGGCAATTGCCAAACAGGCGGGAATTACCGAAGTGAAAGCGCAAGTTTTGCCCGAATTTAAAGCTGAAATCGTGCGCGAATTACAACAAGCGGGTTATTGCGTGGGCATGGTGGGCGACGGAATCAACGACGCGCCTGCTCTCGCGCAAGCGGATGTCGGCATGGCGATTGGTGGCGGAACGGATGTGGCGATTGAAAGCGCAGACATTGTGATTTTACAAGGTTCGTTGTTGAAAGTGGCTGAAGCGATGAAGTTATCGACCGCGACGTTGGCGAACATTAAACAGAATTTGTTAGGCGCATTTTTCTATAACACGATTAGTATTCCCTTGGCGGCGGGTTTGTTTTATCCCGTTTTTGGCGTGCTGCTGAACCCCATGATTGCAGGTTTGGCTATGGCAATGTCGTCGGTGACGGTGGTTTCAAATGCCAATCGATTGCGCTGGATGAAGTTTTAAACATTTTTACAACTACGAGAAATTTATGAAAAAACTATTTTTAATCATGGGGCTGATGTTTGCCTTTAACGGTTTGGCTGAAGCGCAATTGGCTTCGCCAACGCTTTTAACGCCTACAGATGCCGCAAATTTACCGCTCAAAAAAGCCGCAAAATTTACTTGGCAAAAAGTGACGGGCGCATCGAAGTATCGGGTGATTTTTTCTAACGATAAAAGTTTTGCGAATTACGACGCGAACAAATTTAAATGCTTAAATGCCAAAACGTGTTTCATGTACACCGTCGCGTCGCCTTCTTATAACGTTGCGGCAACTCATGCGATGTTGAAAGTGAACGGCGATTATTTCTGGCAGGTTCAATCCGTCGGTAAAAAAGTAGTCGATAACAGCAAAACGGGTGAAATTCGTTCATTTAGTGTTGGCACACCGCTTCCGCCCGCCATTCAAAGTGTTTCAGCCAATCCACAACAAATCACGCTCGGCAGTTCGATAACAATCAAAGCCACGTTAGACCGCGCTTTGGCTATTGATTTTTACACCATCAAAATCAGTATTGATGGCGGTGAATCACAAACCATGACAGGTTCTGGCACCGATTTTTCTTTCAATTACACGCCGACCGACATTGGTGAGCAACAATTTCAAATTGATATTTTCGATGCCAAAGGCGAAATCGTTGATTCAAATGGCGATAGTTTTACGGTGATTGCAAAAACAACGGGATATTCAAAAATTGCGAACAACGGTTCGACGCTTTCAGATTCCGCCAAACTCGGTGCAAATCCTACCGATTGGGCTTGTACCCAAGACAACAAAACCGGCTTGATGTGGGAAGTTAAAACCACGGATGGAGGGTTGCGGGATTTGAATTGGCAGTACACATGGTACGAACCTGATGCCAATAAAAACTTTGGTTTTGAAGGTTATACAGATGTGACTTCTGGAATGCCAAACTGTTCGACAAAAGATAATTGCAATACCTACGCTTTTACCAATATCGTAAATAAACAAGCGTTGTGTGGTGTAAGTGATTGGCGATTGCCAACAAATGAAGAACTCAGAGGCTTGGTTTATTGTTCAGATGGTAAAACGAAAACACTTGGCAAAGAAGAAGACGGTTGCGTCATAGTATCCAAAACGCTGATATTTTCTAATATTTGTTAATAATCTTAATGCGTTGTTTTCAGTGAAAATCCAGTATAAAATGCACTTGCTGGCACTGTTCCTTCTGGCGAAAACC
>Ga0268283_1000274_pt1 | contig 42321 bp, 31 predicted proteins | sample saktaG_13_FD_190140 | JGI IMG/M metagenome (GOLD analysis project Ga0268283, IMG submission 190140) | Saline water microbial communities from Sakinaw Lake, British Columbia, Canada - sak_2013_06_06_36m | ecosystem: Environmental > Aquatic > Non-marine Saline and Alkaline > Saline ...
CTGTAGGTCAAACTTTCTTTTGTTTTTATTTCCAGTATTCTTTCTTGAAAATCTACTGAATATGTCATCATCTTCTTCCTATCATGTTCTTGATCTTTGTAACCATTCTACCATAGCTTTGCTATATACTGTCTGGCCAGCAATATAAAGTTTAAAATGATGATGAGTGCCCACTGATCTCTCCATCCCATTAGTAATTATTCCTAAATTCTATTTGAACTACTCAAACATCTTTTCGAAGCGGTCTGAGTCCCTCATGGGGGTCACCGAAGCAACACCAAGCATGATATTCTGAACATTCTGGAATGGTTCTCCGACATGCATACCATCTCCGTCGATAGTAAATTCTCGAATGCGCTTATCATGTTGCGAACCTCGCATCTTGATAACTGCAATTCCTCGGCGTAGGATTCCATTGATTTCTACGTAGCGTAGTAAAGCAATGACGTCGGTAATGGTTGAGATATGAGTTTCAGTAACTGATTCTCCACCAGAGAGTTGCGGGGTAGTGCTGGTAAACATACTACAAACACGCTCCTGCTTCATGAAGGATGTCAAACCAATTACAAATTCGCGGAAATTTCGAACACTGGCCACCCGTTCCATTGCAGAAACACTATCCATGATGAGACGTCTTGGTTTGAAAACTAAGATTTCGCGGCGAATTACTAACAGGTGGTCTTCGAGGCCCATCGCTTCTGGGTATTGGCAGACAATGCGTAACAATCCTTCCTTTTCCCACTTTGAGAAATTGATCCCCCAAGAAGATGCGTTGCGTAGCAACTGCTCACGGGACTCTTCATAAGCCAACAGTAGTACTTTTTCACCAGTTCGGCAGCCTTCGGCTGCAAACATGGCGGACATTAAAGTTTTACCACCACCGGTCGGCCCACTGACCAAGAAGATTGAATCACGGAAGATGCCGCCATTGGTCATTAAATCTAGGTCATGGTTACCAGTACCAATCCGATCATTAGAGGATTCCTGGGTAAGTTCCATGGCCGACAATGGCAGTATCGTGATCCCAGTACTGGAAATCGTAAAGGGGTATTCACCCTTGCAATGTACGTCTCCACGCATTTTTAGTACTTGGATAGTACGGCGGCACTTTTCTTCGGCTAAGACATTACGGAGAACAATGACGTTGTCTGAGATAAATTCTTCTACACCGTGTCGAGAAATATGGCCGTATTCGTCCAACCGTTCGGCGGTCATTAAGGTAGTGACACCGAGTTCTCTCATCACCTCAGTGATGCGAAAAATTTCTAGGCGTACTTTAGAAGTGTCAGAAAATTGGTGGAATAATGAGCCAATGGAGTCAATGACCACAAAATCAGCATCAGTCTGTAAGATTGCTTGACGTATTTGGAAAATTAACCCTTCGAGATTGTAATTACCGACTTCTTCTGCTGGTATAGGATCTGGGGAGCCATCCACGAAAGCTAATTTCTTGAGGTTCACGAGATCCATTAGATCCCAACCCACGCGCTTAACGTTGCGCATAATTTCGATTGGTTTTTCTTCAAGCGTCACGAAAATCCCAGAATGATCATATTGCGTAATACCACGGTAAAGGAATTCGACAGCAAAGATTGTTTTTCCTGACCCAGAGGTACCTACTAAGAGAGTAGTACGACCCTGTGGCAGCCCACCCATTGATAAATGTTCAAAACCCTCAATACCTGTTGGAATCTTAACTGGTGCTCGAATAACTATGTTTAGATCGTCCACTTTTGATTTCCTCTTTACCTATTGAGTTTCACCAAACTATTCATGAGATATAGATACAAACTGATTTCGTCCTTGTGCCTTAGCTCTATACAAACATGCATCCGCTTTTCCGATTAGCAAATATGGCGAAATTTCCTCAGAAGGTATTATTGTTGCACCTCCTAGGCTAATTGTAACATATTTTTCAACTCTTAAATACTCGTGAGGAATTGATAATTCAGCTATATTGCCCTTTAACTGATTTCCTATAGAAATTAGAGTTGAAGAATCTACATTTGGTAGTATACATGCAAACTCCTCCCCACCATAACGCGCTACCAAATCAGAGGTTCGAGTTAAGGATGCTTTGATTGTCTTAGCAATCGTTCTTAAGCAGTCATCACCTACAGTATAACCGTAGTTTTCATTAAAGAGCCTAAAATGATCAATATCAATCACAATCATCGAAAGTGGAACTCTATCGCTCAATGAAAAATTCCATGTTCGTATTAAATACTCATCAAACCTTCGTCGATTTGGGATTGCAGTCAAGCCATCTAAAGAAGAAAGATCTTCTAATATTCTGTTAAAATCTAATAGTTGTGCATTCTTTTTGGATAATTCTTCATTTTTTAATTGTAAGGCTACCCTAGCTTCTTCTAAGCCTATTTCTGCACATTTACGTGCAGTAATGTCTTTAACACCTACTAGTGCCTGGTATCTGTCTTTGTAGTAAATAGGGAGTGCCCAGTAAAGGCCTACCCATCTTTTCCCAGTATCTTGGCACGTTACACATAATTCAAGTTCGCTAATCACTTCTCCCCTTAGTGCGCATGCTGCAGGCCATTCTTCTGGTTTTACAATGCGACCGCTGGCATCGGTAAATTTGAAAAAAGGTTCGAAATCTTCCCGTTTTGACAAAGGGCGGTTGTATGAGATCCCATATAAGTCGTACATTGCCGGGTTTGCCCAAACGATTTTTTCATCAGTATCGACCAACGCTAATGCATCTGGGAGAGCATCTAAAATAACTTCCAAAAGTCCTTCACTTTCTTTAAGTTTTGTTTCAAACTCTTTACGCTCGGTAACGTCTTGAACGGAACAAAAGAAAACATCTTGTACAGAAGTCACACCTACCTCGACATTTATGATCTCTCCATCCTTTCTCCGCCAGCTAGTTTCGAAAAAACTACTTCCAGAAACAATGCTTCTAGCTATTTGCTCGTTAACCTCATTAGGAGACCACTCTGCAAAAAAATCAGAAAAACAAAAAGTAATTATTTCTTCTACGCTATAACCAGTCGTCTTGACTAAAGAAGCGTTTCCTTCAAGAACTTTACCAGTTCGGTCTACGATTAAACAGCTATCAATTGAAGTCTTAAACGCAACATTGTATCTTTTGAGAAGGGTAGCCTGATTAGCAAGCAATGCCAATGATCTCTTATCTAATAGTAATTTGAAGAGAGCTGCAATAAGAAGCAACAAAAGGATTGTCGATATGCCCATCTCAATTCCTACTTAGAGCAATGATTTCTTCTGATTTCTTATTTAACAACCCTCCGTGCTCCCCTCTCTTCAGAAAAAGAGGGTTAGGAGGATGAGATTATTCTTGATGTAGCTAATACAAAGCCAATTAAAAACTAAAGAATCCAATTATATTCGCTTATCTAAAAAACTTCAATTTTTCGAAACTCTCTGTTTTTCCTAAAAAAATTTTCGTGTCTTAATGTTCAAAAAACCACTGCTCGTTGATTTGGTTGTTGTACCAACCTCTCTGGAAAAGCCCCATGATAGGGAGTATAATCTTCAAGAAAATCGTTCGGTCAACACTACCATGCGCTACGCTACTGATGATCTACGCATCCAATCTATTCAAGAGCTGATCTCTCCAGAGCAGTTGCACCAGGAATATCCCATTTCGGACAAGGCCTCCACGACTATATACCAAACTCGTCAGGCAATCCACGAGATTTTAGAAGGAACAGATGACCGATTGGTAGTCATCACGGGACCTTGTTCCATCCACGACACCAAAGCGGCTCGGGAGTACGCCAGCCGATTGTCAAAACACATTGCATCTCTTGAAAAAGATTTGCTCATTGTCATGCGGGTCTATTTTGAGAAACCAAGGACTACCGTAGGTTGGAAAGGGTTGATCAATGATCCTCACTTAGATGGCAGCTTTCGGATCAATGAAGGATTGCGTTTCGCGCGTAGTTTGTTGCTTGACTTGGCAGAACAGGGGGTTTCAGCAGGCACTGAGTATTTAGACCTCATTAGTCCGCAATATGTCGCCGATTTGATTAGTTGGGGTGCTATTGGTGCTAGAACTACGGAGAGTCAGGTACACCGTGAGTTGGCTTCTGGCCTATCATGCCCAGTAGGTTTCAAAAATGGAACGGAAGGCGGTCTGCAAATCGCCATAGATGCCATTTGTTCGGCTTCTCATCCGCACTCGTTTTTATCTCTCACCAAAGCTGGGCACTCTGCTATTTTCTCGACTGCTGGTAATCCGGACTGCCATCTGATCCTCCGTGGAGGCAAACAACCTAACTGCGACCCTGCAAGCATTCAACAGGCCATCGAAGGGCTACGGAAGATTGGCTTAGAAGAACGGTTAATGGTCGATTGCAGCCATGCCAACAGTGCTAAGAAGCCACAGCGCCAAAAGGAAGTTTGCCAAGAGATAGCCGCTCAAGTAGCGAATGGAAACGAACACATCTTTGGGGTCATGTTAGAAAGCCACTTAGTGGAAGGCCGCCAAGATCCAAAGCACGGCCAAACGCTAACCTATGGCCAAAGCATCACGGATGCTTGCCTTGGGTGGGGAGATACTGAAGTTTTATTGGAAACACTGGCCAGTGCAGTTCGCAAACGGCGTGTCTCCAAGTCTGGTTAGTGTCTTTAGTGCGGAAAGCGAATCACGTGATCCACCAATAAAAGGTGCAACTCTCGGCTGCGGCGGTTCACGGTGTCTAGTATTAGCCCAGTGGTAATCAGTAGGAAGCCAATAGTACCCAGTGCTGCTGAGAGCAGTGCTGTCGAAGGGTGGGTCATGCGTCCGGTAGTCGTAAACTCGTGTAATACAAAAGAACCAAACCCAAGCCCACCCAGAATCGAGAACAGCCCTAGTCCTCCAAAAAAGAGCAATGGTCGATAGTCCTTAAATACCCAAAGAAGCGTTTTGAGGACACGGAAACCATCTCGGACGGTGTGCAACTTTGAAACGCTACCCGCAGGGCGTTCTCCGTAAGGGATTTCAATTTCTTGGATCAGAAAGCCTTGGTCTAAGGCATACAAGGTCATTTCCGTTTCGATTTCGAATCCTCTGCTCAGAACGGGCATGGTCTTGACAAAACGTTTACTAAAACAACGATAGCCGGATAACACATCTACCAGGTTGGCTCGAAACAATATGTTTAGGATATCCCGAACCAAATGGTTACCAAATTGGTGCATTCGAGGAAAGGATCCTGCGGCATGTTGTTGCAGGCGAGTACCTACCACCATGTCCACACGTCCTTCTAGGACAGGCTGAATTAGCTCTTTCGCTCGACCTGCGGGGTAAGTGCCGTCCCCATCTACCATCAAATATACATCTGCATCTACTTCCCGAAACATACTACGAACCACGGCCCCCTTGCCTACGTGTGGCTCAAAATATACCTCGGCCCCGGCAGCCAATGCTTCTTCTTTGGTATTGTCAGTACTACAGTTATCAAAAACATACACTCTTGCTTCAGGCAAAACTCGCCTAAAGTCTTCCACGACTGCCCGGATAGTCTTTTCTTCGTTCCGGCAGGGAAGCAACACCGCAATTTTAGGAGACATATTTGATCCATCTGGATTAACAAGGGGAGACATGGGTATTTGTGATCTAAAAGTGAGTGATCATTTTTTTTTATGGCCAATATCGCTTAACATAGGCACTGCCCATCTCGGGCACCAGCCATCCTTCGGCTGACCGACTCAAGGTTTCATCATGGCACCGAATCGAATCACCCTTGAAGGCAATGAAGCCGCTGCAATCGTCGCACACTTGACGAATGAAGTCATTGCAATCTATCCCATCACGCCGTCTTCTGCGATGGGAGAGCTTTCAGATGAGTGGTCCTCTCAGGGCCGCGTCAACCTGTGGGGTAGCGTCCCACAAGTCATTGAGATGCAGAGTGAGGCCGGGGCAGCTGCCGCGGTCCACGGCGCACTTCAGGCAGGTGCTTTGTCGACGACGTTTACCTCGTCACAAGGTCTGCTCCTGATGATCCCAACCATGTATAAAATTGCAGGCGAGCTTACGCCCACAGTCTTCCATGTCGCGGCTCGTTCTTTAGCACATGCTGCCCTCTCTATCTTTGGAGACCACAGCGACGTAATGGCGGTTCGGGCAACGGGATTTGGTTTGCTAAGTTCCTGCTCAGTTCAAGAAGTAATGGATTGTGCCTTGATTTCTCAAGCGGCCACCCTAGAAGGACGGGTGCCCATGGTTCACTTTTTCGATGGTTTTCGGACTTCGCACGAGGTCGCCAAAATCGAAGAAGTTTCTAAAGAAACAGTCAGAGCAATGATCCAAGATGATTGGGTCATTGCCCATCAGAAACGTGCACTCTCTCCAGATCATCCTGTCATTCGTGGTACCTCGCAAAACCCAGATGTTTCCTTTCAAGTCCAAGAAACGGTTAATCCTTGGTACGAAAGGATGCCTGAGATAGTTCAAAAGGCAATGGATACCTTTGCCTCACTCACTGGGCGTCAATACAAACTGTTTGAGTACGTGGGTGACCCAGAAGCAGAGCGTGTCATTGTCCTCATGGGTTCTGGAACAGAAACCGTTGAAGAAACGGTAGCACACCTAGCAGCCCGCGGCGAAAAGGTCGGAATGCTGCGAGTTCGCCTCTATCGGCCATTCTCTCCGAGCCATTTGATTGAGGCTTTTCCTGCCACTGTCCAGAAGATTGCCATTTTAGACCGTACCAAAGAAGCAGGAGCCGACGGAGAACCTCTCTACAAAGATGTGTTTACCGCTCTGGCAGAAGCCGTGGTAGATGGTCGTATCGCTCGTTTGCCAAAGGTGATCGGTGGTCGCTACGGTCTATCCTCCAAAGAGTTTACGCCCGCCATGGTCAACGGAGTATTTGAGGAACTGAAGAAAGAAAAACCCAAAAACCATTTTACCCTGGGTATTGAAGATGACGTTTCAAACTCTAGTCTTACCTACGATCCAAATTTCCGAACCAGCTCGGAAGCAGTATGCGCCGTGTTTTATGGTTTAGGTTCAGATGGCACAGTCAGCGCGAACAAGAACACCATCAAAATTTTGGGAGAACCTGCAGTCTCGGGAGCCAAAGAAACCCTAGATGTAGTAGAGGAGAAGTACGCCCAAGGCTACTTCGTTTATGATTCTAAGAAAGCGGGAGCAGTCACGGTCTCCCATCTGCGGTTTTCTTCCAAACCTATCCATGCTCCCTATTTGATTGGTCGAGATGAAGCCCAGTTTGTAGGTTGCCATCAACCCGTATTTTTAGAGAGATACGATGTGTTGGAAAAGGCAGCTCCCGGCGCAGTCTTTTTGTTGAACAGTACCTACCCGCCAGATCAAGTCTGGGAAAGCTTACCCCGATCCCTCCAGGAAACCGTCCTCGCCAAAAAGATCGTTTTGTGGGCAGTGGATGCTTACCGAGTCGCAGGCCAAACGGGCATGGGGCGGCGGATCAACACGATCATGCAAACCTGCTTCTTTGCGATTTCTGGAGTCTTGCCTCGTGATGCTGCAATTTCCCGAATCAAAAAAGCAGTGGAAAAGACCTACGGAAAACGCTCACGTGCAGTGGTTGAAAGCAACTTTGCCGCCATTGACCAAACTTTAGCTGCCTTGCATCAAATCGAGTACCCGCGCCAGATCACCAGCCAATGGGAACAACCACCTATTGTGCCTAGAGAAGCTCCTGAATTTGTACAGCAGGTCACTGCCACGATTCATGGGGGACATGGGGACTCATTGCCAGTTTCGCGTTTGCCCGTAGACGGCACTTGGCCCATGGGAACATCGCGTTGGGAAAAACGAAACCTCGCTTTAGAGATTCCAGTCTGGGAGGAAAAGCTTTGCATTCATTGTGGCAAATGCCCGTTAATTTGCCCACATGCCGCCATTCGAAGCAAAGTAGCCAAAGTCGAAGACCTTGCCAATGCTCCCGAAGGTTTCAAACATGTTCCCATTAAGGGAAAGGAGTTTGAAGCTGGGTTGCATGTCATGTATCAAGTGGCACCAGAAGACTGCACAGGTTGCGGATTATGTGTTGAAATCTGCCCCGCGCACGACAAGACCGAAGTGCGTCGTAAAGCGTTGAACATGGTGCCACAACCGCCGATTCGTGAACGCGAACGCCAATATTGGGATTATTTCTCCAATCTTCCGGAGTACGATCGTCGAAAAATTAAAGAAACTACCATTAAGGGTTCGATGCTCTTTCAACCCTTGTTTGAGTTTTCGGGTGCTTGCGTCGGATGCGGTGAAACTCCCTACATCAAACTCGCCACCCAACTCTTTGGCGATCGGATGGTCATTGGCAATGCAACGGGTTGCTCTTCTATTTATGGTGGCAACCTACCTACCACACCCTACACCACGGATCCAGCAGGGCGTGGGCCTGCTTGGTGCAACTCCCTTTTTGAGGACAACGCGGAATTCTCACTCGGTTTAAGGGTTTCGATTGATAAGCAGACCCAACAGGCCAAAACCTTCCTAAAGGTTCTAGGTGGCCAATTAGATGGCGTGCTAGTGGAAGCGCTCCTTACTGCAGATCAATCCAGTGAGGCTGGCATCTACGATCAACGTCAACGTGTCGAAATCCTTAAGAACGCTTTGGTTTCCGTTCAGGATCCCGCAGCTCGTCTTTTGAGCAACATTGCGGACATTCTTGTACGCAAGAGTGTTTGGGGATTCGGTGGGGATGGTTGGGCTTATGACATTGGTTTTGGCGGTGTAGACCACATTCTCGCCTTAGATCGAGATATAAACCTACTCGTACTTGATACTGAGGTCTATTCCAACACGGGTGGTCAAACCTCTAAAGCGACTCCGCTCGGTGCAGTAGCCAAGTTTGCAGCAGGTGGTAAGAGCACTGCTAAGAAAGATCTTGCACTCATTGCCATGTCGTATGGACATGTGTACGTAGCCCAAGTGGCGTTGGGTGCTAAGGATCAACAGACTTTGCGTGCCTTTTTGGAAGCGGAGTCCTACCACGGTCCTTCTCTGATTTTGGCCTATAGTCCGTGCATTGCCCACGGAGTAGACATGGGTAGGAGCTTGACACAACAGGAGTTAGCAGTGGACAGTGGCCATTGGCCCTTATTCCGTTACGATCCGCGGCGCGCTGCCAAGGGAGAAAACCCACTTTCCCTAGACTCTAAGAAACCTTCAATTCCCTACAAAGATTTCATCACCACGGAAGCACGTTTCAGTATGCTCTTCCGAAGCCATCCGGAAGAGGCAGAACGTTTCCTAGCACAGGCACAAACCCAAGTGAACAATCGTTTCCGCCACTACGAACAACTTGCTGGCCTGTAGCCGACCGAGATCGCTATCATGGATTTGACTACCCAATACTTAGGTTTGCCGCTTAAGAACCCACTGGTTGCTGCGGCCAGTCCTCTTTCCCGCACTTTGGACACTGCTCGACGATTAGAAGACGCGGGGGCAGGTGCCATCGTCATGTATTCTCTTTTTGAAGAGGAGATTCTTGACGAGGAACAAGCACTGCTCCGATTTTTGAAGTACCAAGACATTGGAGATCCAGAAGCCAGCACTTACCGGCCTGTTCCTGCTTCTTTCAAGAGTGCTTTGGAACGCTACCTAGACCAGTTGGCAATTTTGAAATCTAGGCTCCAGATTCCAATCATTGCGAGCCTCAACGGAGTAACCCCAAGCGGATGGGTTCACTATGGCAAGGATCTTCAGGAAGCCGGGGCTGATGCTTTAGAACTCAATGCTTATCATGTGTCCACTGATCCTGAAGAATCTTCTGCTGCCGTCGAAGAACGTTATTTGGCTCTGTTGCGTAACCTTCGGCGTGAAGTGACGATCCCAGTGGCCATGAAGCTCAGTGCGCAATTCAGTGCATTGCCCAATTTTGTCCAACGGCTTCAAGGAACAGGTGCAGCGGGTGTAGTACTATTCAACCGCTTTTACCACCCAAGCATTAACCTACGAACCCTACGAATTGAGCCAAGTTTGTCATTTTCTACCCCTGCGGATTCATTGCTTGCCATCCGTTGGATTGGAATTTTACGTAGCCAAGTCCAGTTTTCATTGGCAGCCACGGGAGGAGTACACACGACGGAAGAGGTAATTAAAATGATATTGGCTGGTGCTGATGTCACACAATTATGTGCCATTCTTTTGAAGCGAGGGCCTAATTACTTATCTACGCTTCTATCCGAATTGACTGCGTGGATGACAGGGAATGAATATGAGTCCATCTCGCAAATGAAGGGCAGCGTCTCTCAAATCAAGTCTGGTACCCCAGTGGCTTTTGAGCATGCCAACTACATGAAAGTACTTGATAGCTACGCGCCTTCTTCGTTGTAGTAGCGAGGGCAATAATCGCCTCTGGTTCTCAAAACAGAGGCGGTGTTTTTTGAAAAACGGTAGGCAGGACAACTGTGGATCCCATTTTTTCTTTCGTAGGATTAGGAGCGTTTGCAGGTGTATTGGCAGGTCTTCTCGGTGTTGGGGGAGGTCTCGTCATCGTTCCGGTGCTAATCTTTTTATTCCAGTCGCAAGGCATGAATCCGTCAGTGATCGTTCACCTTGCCATTGGCACTTCTCTGGCTACCATTCTGGTTACCTCTCTCTCTTCGGTTTGGGCACATCATCGTCGGGGCGCGGTGCTTTGGCCAATCGTACTCTCATTAGCTCCTGGAATCGTCTTTGGGACTTGGCTAGGAGCAGAAATAGTGCACCACCTTCCCTCAAAAATACTCCAAATTCTTTTTGGAATATTTGAATTGGTCGTAGCCGCTCAAATTGGATTTGGTTTCCGTCCTTCTCCGCATAGAAGTTTGCCAAGGAAAGTAGGAATGTGGGGCGTTGGAGGGGTTATTGGATTTATTTCTGGTATTATGGGAATCGGTGGTGGTAGTCTCACTGTGCCTTTTTTGCTTTGGTGTAATGTTGCTGTTCGGAATGCTGTGGCTATTTCGGCGGCTTGCGGAGTACCTATTGCCGCTGCTGGAAGTTTGGGTTTTATGGCAGTGGGTCTAGGGGTTTCCTTGCCTCCCCACAGCACTGGATATCTCTACTGGCCTGCATGGTTCTGGGTGAGCATTGCGAGTCTCTCCACAGCACCATTGGGGGCATGGTTGGCTCATACAGTACCCACAGAATCCTTAAAACGTTTCTTTGCACTTTTTTTAGTATTCCTCGGAATACACATGTTAGGCAGTGTTTACTTTTAAGCCATTGACGAAGTGGCATCTGCTCTCTAAAAGGTTTCCATGAATCTACGTGCGTTAGAAGCAATCTTGAAGGTTCTTTCCGACGGTCAAAAACATTCCGGAGAGGCGTTAGGTAAACCACTCTTTTTGAGTGATAGTGCCGTTCGTAGGCTACTCAAGTTTGTCCCAAAATGGGGGGTATCCGTACAATCTAAACCCGGTGGCGGATATTGGATTGAAGGCGGGTTGGATTTGTTACAAGAAGAGGCTATCCGTGCTTCTATGGATCCAGCGGAGGCTGCTCGGCTTCAGGGTGTAAATACCCACTTCAGGCTTGACTCTACTAACCATCATTTGTCCGATCGTGCTCGTGAGGGCTTGCAAGCACCTTGGGCTACTTTTTCCGAGTACCAAGATGCAGGCCGCGGCCGTCATGGCAAAACTTGGCAATCGCCTTTTGCCTCTGGTTTGTGCATGTCTTTGCTGTGGCGTTTTGAGCAGAGTCCCCATCACTTAATGGGCATGAGTTTAGCAGTAGGGGTTGCGCTTGCCGACGCTTTGGAAGCCTGCGGAGTGCCCGGAATAGGACTCCACTGGCCTAATGATCTGTACTGGTCAGAACGGAAGTTAGGCGGAATCCTAATCGAACTGGCCTTAGAGGCAAACGGCCCTACTCAGTGCATCATAGGCACAGGGCTTAACATCCAAGTACCACCCGACACCTTGCAAGATCTTGATCAACCTTGGGTGGATCTCGTGGGCACTGGTTGGCCACGCATGCCTCGTTCTCGCTTAGCAGGACATCTTTTGTCTAGTTTGTTGTGGGCAATGCGGTCTTTTGAGGAAAAAGGACTCGAACCCTTTTTAGAATCTTGGCGTCGTCGGGACGTGTTAGCAGGCCACAATATTGTTTTGCAATTAGGAAATACAGTCGTTCATGGCATGGCTTCAGGTGTTGATCCAGATGGTGCGCTTAGGGTTCGGGTGGGACACAAGATGCTTCGATTTACCAGCGGTAGTGCAATCCGTTCTTAGACCAAAATACTTAAAATTAATCGTTTGAGGGGTGTAACTACTAAGCATTGCGCGCTTGCCTCCATGAGTTTGTCCTCCAAGAGGGTGGTGTCCATTTTCCACGGCCTACCTTTTGTGTAGACAATGGCGCAATAATTGCTTACGCTGGTTGGCTGCGTTTTTGCGCTGGAGAACGCGCACCACTCACTATTCAGGCCACTCCACGGTGGCCTATTGAGTTGCTAATTGAAGTCCGATCTGAGTGCGCAGTCGATTGTCATCCATGACGTTCTCTCTACGCACGTAAAATCGGTTCACGGTTTGAATGCCAGCACTTCGGAAGTGACTGCACCTCCGACGCTTGGATTTTGTCGCCCGTACACACGCGCATTACTTCCGTGCCTACTGCCCGTAGCCGATGTTCAAGGTACACCAGAAACCTGCAGTTATTGTAGTTGGATCCCTGAAGAATTGCAAACCGCTTTTTCGGATCGGACGGCTCTGAAATCTGCCGCCCAACGCCCGGCCTCACTATTCGGAATCGGTACGTCTCCTAGAGCCGATTCCTCTGTGACCGATATAATGCTGGTCACCCGCTCCTCTATGGCTTAAATCGGCGGAGTCACTCGATATTTTTGTCTCGCTCTGTTGTAATTCTCCGGATCTCGCAATCGCTAATTAATTCTTTGCGCGCTTGGCGTAGTCGTTGTATTACTTTGTTGATGGCAGGCTCTCCTTCAATGGTATCCAGAGTTTTGTTGGAATGAAAACAACTAAGGGTATTCCAAATTCCTTGCCCCGCTCTGCCTTCTTCTTCTAAACAATTTTGATGATCGCCTCTTAAGTAAACTTTAGCACTATCCTGCACTAAAAATTTCTGGAGTGATTGAATTTGCTTCAAGTCTTCTAAAGTAAAAATGGGTAAAGACAGAGAAGAAGGAAGTACTGACTCCATTTGATTCGTTTGTATCTCTCGCAGGGTTTCTTTGTAACTCAAAACAGCCTGGAAGCATGTTTTTGTTAGATGCCAGGTCGCGTCTGAATCAGAGATATGTTTCCAAAGATCTTGCTGCTGATCCGTCGTTAACCCCACTGTAACCAATTCGTCTTGGTGAATGATAGGGTTTTCTAACACTTGTTTGCAAAATCTTGTATCCATTTCTTGAAGACTCCGATGAATATCTGCTTGCTTTTCCTTTCCTTGCATGTTTACTAATTGTTCTTCGCAAGAGGACAAAATGGGATTTTTTGGTACCGTGGCATTTTTCGGCCATAGAAGGTAACCCATTAGAGTTATCACTACTGCAGCAAGTCCTGAAGACATGACCAGTTTCCATGTAAGAGATCGATTAGACTTCCTTCGAGGTGGCGGCTTTGGAGCAGGTGTTGGTTGTTCTAGTACAGAATCTTCCCACTGCGTCTCTAACCAATCTTTGAAATACTGGTTTAGTTCTGGGCACTCTATAAGGCCACCACGGTTCTTTTTGTTGTTCCAGTTAATATCATTTTCGATAAATTTTTTTACTTCACCCAAGTGTTGGTAAAGTATATCGCGTAGGTCTGCAATAACCTCTGGTGCGCACTCTCTAAGATCAATGTCAGCTAGGAGGATTATGGTTTCCTTTCCTTTACGGCCACCGTCTTTTTGGTATACATCGTAGCGTATGGCCAGGTAGTTGTTACCTTGAAGTGTTTCTATAGCGTCTTTACCTCGCTCGAGCTCTTCTGATTTACATCCATTGACCTCTTTTACCAACTGTTTTAATTCACTGTCAGCGACTGGCGAATTGGTAGGGATCAATAATTGATGGTGAAGATGCCCGGCACGAGCTGTGTCAATTAGAAGGATTGGCATATTTTTACCTGTGCCATTCCTGTAAAGAGGGTAAGTTTGGTAGTCCTGATAGCAATAACGTTATTTGGGCTACTTCAGCGTCATGTGCCGTGTTTTCCACGTGCAAAACATAGCCATGTTCAGCCATACTAGTCAAACTAATTTTTTTATTTGGAATCTCACCGATGACTATGTCGCATCTAAGTACGCTCCAGCAGCTCTGTTTCTCGAGTACGACATGGACATCGACGATAGCCAAGGGTTTTTCACGAATAGTGACTTCTTGATTGACGTATGAAATTTTGCCGTTAACTTTTAATTGGGAAATCTCAAAAGCGATAGCATTATTCACATACAGTCGGATACCTACTTCCTTTTGTTTTTCCTGCCACGATACCTCGGTGAGTTTTAGCCGCAGATCTCTTTTCTGCTCATTGCCCATTAAATGCTGTTTTAGTACTGTAATCGACTTAGTCATCGTCTTGAGAGGTGCTCGATCCAGGTAAGTCTCGCAGTCAGAGAGATTTTTGGTCTCCAAAACCTGATGGTAAAGAAAACGATCTTCTGCTTCATCTACTTGGTCTACGAGTGCGAGCCGTTTTTTCTTACAATCTAGGCTACACAAGCGGGAAGACAACAAACCTACCTGCCCAAGGGTTTTTCGTGCTTTTTCCCAGTCGTGTTTGCCAATTAGTTCATTAATTTGTTGGGGGAGTTCCCTGAAGATTTGTGGCTCAAAATCGCTCTCGATTTGTATACACTCCGGATTGTCCTTGCATCGCTCAAATAGCCGAGCGGCACCCAAATAGTTGCGACTCCGCATCTGTTCACGAATCTCTTCAAGCAGGCGTTGTGTGTCTTGTTTTTCCTGAATGGTAGCATGAAGGTTTTCAGCCTCAGCATGGAACTTACCGTTGGGAAAACGCCTTAGGTAATCGTTTAGTGATGTGTTGTTTCCTTGCTTGGCTTGCTCCCAAAGTCTTTCTTCAGGCCGGGTGCGTAAATTTACAAGCCACTTACGCGATTCCTCGACCGACAACGGCCAAGTTGGAATGTTTTCCAAAAATACACGGAAGTTACCTGCCAACTCACTCACTACTTCATCACCTGCCAGCCACTTTTCCGCTTCCTGAAGCTCTGCTTGTTCGGCTTGAACGTTTTTTAAGGTATTGAGTATTTGTTTGTCCCAGTAATAACACGAGCCTACCCAGGCAATGAATAGCACCGCGGCACCGCGAGAAAAATTGCGAAAATGTTTGTATCGTATCTCTTTTCGCCAGACGGCCTCCTGCTGTTGGATCGCATCATGACGGTCAATCGCCCACATGAAAGGTTCGGTCAGGCCAAAAGGTCTCAATGGCATGGCAGCACGTGGGCGTTCTATTTCTCGTTCAGGAGCCACAACACGCCGTTCACAATCCCCAAGTGCACTCACCGGGAATACCATTACATTTGCGTCACCCACCATACCCCGTATTGCATTACACAAGTTGCGATGTGAAGGAGTTTGGCTCAAGAAATCCTCTAGCTTTTGTCTCTCTATTTCGGTTTTTCTACACTCTAAAGACCTTTGCCGATCCCACATGTTGCATAAAAGGGCTACTGGTATGTCAATTTGACCACAAAGGTTATGCAGTTGTGCAAAGGTCTCCTGCAATCGTGTCAGCTTATGCCAAAGTTGTCCATCTTCGGCAGCATTAGGGTAGGACACAGGAGCGAGAACTAACCATGCATCCATTTCCTTTAGCTTACTAAAGAGCTTTTTTGCGCTGCTTTCGCCGAGTTGTGTGGAGTCGAGTAGCTCCCCCGCGTAGTCGATTAACTCTACCTGTTTTTTAGGACGCTTTGGATCAGTAAAAATGTAGCGAAAAGTCATGTCAGGTTGGGTCGGCGGATTGGCGGGAGGAATATCTCCCTTTTCTAAGCTGTCCATAGCTGCTTCCAACCACTTACGTCCTTCTTCAATCCTAGTACTAGCAGGGTCATCAGGTTTTTTCTGATCCGATGGCACCGTAGGACGTTCCCATATAACTGCTTGCTCAGTTTCTTCGAGCATTTTAGGCATTGCTAAGGCACACAAAAGAGCTGTTTTCCCAGATCCAGTAAACCCTATTACACCTATTCTGTAAGCTTTCATAAGATCTCTTCCGTTATTGGTTTGTATCTTTTGTGCTACTGCCCACAAGCAACCACCAAGCAGATGCGTTTTTCTGCCAAGCCACCAAAGTATTTTCTGACTCCTCCAAAGCAGCTTTTGCGGTTTCTTGAAAAAAAGCATTCTTCGCAGGATAAACCAATATCCTGCCAGACTTAAGCATGTAAATTTGCGCATCTAAATCGGTTACTTTCTTGATAGAGTCTTTGCCTTTGAACAGATGTTCAAAACACCAACGGGTTGGCTCAGTAACATCAAGTGCTATAGACTGATCAGAAGAAGTAGATGCCAATGCTTTACTCTCCTGGGATTGGTCAGGCAGTTTGGGTAAAAGCTCTGGCTGGGCGGTATTGGGTGTTTTAGGCTGTTCAGACTTATGAGAATTTCCAAATACCCGATCCTTAAATTCATCTTGTAGCTTGTCTTTTCCAAGTAGCTTGTCTTTTGCTGCATCCTTGATTTCTTTTGCTGCATCCTTGATTTCTTTCTTGAGGAACTGTTGAGATCTTCTAAAATATTTTATAACTGCTATTTCTTGCAAGAACGAAGAGTTTGTTTGTTCAGTTTTAGTACCCTCTTTTTTCATGTTTTCCTTTCCTACCTCTTTTACACTCTTCTTTGGTAGACTCTTCAATGCGCTCTGAATTGTTTTGTATCCTTTCCCGACAAACATCGCCGAAGACGTTATATCTACGACAGCATTAAACGCATCAAGCATATCTACTTCACGACCTTGTACGATTTTCTTTGTGGCGTAATAAAAGTCGTATAAAGGTAACCAAGTATGGAGACCCGAAGGTGGAGGGCCTAAGTCTTCTGCTAGTGCTTGTGGAGTTAGAGTCATATATTTAGTTAGGAGATTTTGGATACGATCAGGAGATTCAACAGCGAGTTTACTTAGCCCTGTTGCCTTAAGGTGTGGCGATAGGTCATGTCGTAGTAAGAACTGCCGAAACAGTGGTTGCTCATTAAACTTTATTATTGCAGAGACCGTTTTCGAATCGCCTTGAAACATTGCTTCAGCACAAACTTCCCGCAAATCAGGGGCAATGGCTTGTTCCCCTACTAAAAGCTCCACTGCAAGCAGACCCCACTCTGCTAGTAATGCTTCGCCATCAGGTCGTGCCAACAGATCCCACACACGGGATGTCGACCCTAGTTTTTCAATGCTGTTTTCACAGGTATCCTCTGCATTTAGGCAATGCTGAATAATGCGATAAAAGGCAGGCCACAACCTATTCCGAAAAGACCGACGAAAGGTAATATCCCACTCCAAACGATAACGCAGATCAGAGCCTTCCTGAAGAACAAAGGCAAGAAGTGTTTGTAATTCTTCCTCCGAACCGCGTAATGCGTGTTCGATGGCCTCTTTTAGCCAACGTTCGTACTCTTGCGTGCCTGGACTATCAGAAGGAAACAAGAAAAAAACAAAAGCGTTGGGTATGCCTTGTTGGCTGAGGGTACAAATGAGATCACCGTACCGGGTGATCGCCTCCGTAAGACGAACTGCTTCATCTCGTACGGAAATCATTTGGTAAAAACCGGCAAAAAAACCATAGCAGTCACGATGGTCCAAGACATCGGCTAATGTGGTAGGATCCTCAGCATATGCTAATAGGGCTGCAGCTTCTGGGTGTTGCTGCAACAGTGGCATTACCATCGAAAAATTACCCAGCCGCGCTAGTGCGTCTAGTTCACGCTTGACCTCAGAAGGGTTTTCCGGACGCAAGGTATCCCAATAGGTTTGGTTAGTAGCTACTACAGCATGAGCAGCTTTAGGATCCCAATGCTTTTTTGTTAACTGCTCTTCTAGGTTTTCAGTTGCACCCACGAGGAAAGGCAGAAGTAAAAGCAACAGATAAAATAGCCACATGCGAAGATTCCTATACTTGACAGCATCAGTAGGACGCCAGTTTTCCGGCGTCCTTTCTTGATACTACTTCTGGTCTGAAGGAAGAACAGTCTCCGCAGGAGCAGGAACAACCTCGGGTACTACTTGAGGTGCGGGAACAAGCACCACCGGCGGCAGAACTGAAGGAGTAGGGGTGGCAGCTTGTGGCGCAGGAGCCACGACAGGCGGCAGCCCTTTTACCAGTTTTTCGCGGTTTATCTCTACTAAGTCCTTTACCATGAAACCGGCTACTTTGAAGTAGTACGGAGAAGTTGAAGTTTTCAAAACGTATACTTTGTCAGTAGGGTCCTCTGGTTTCTTGGGATCCGACTCCGCTTTGAAAAAAACATATTCACGTTGTATCCCACTGTTTGTTCCAATAGAAAAGGTCAGTACCGGCAGTGTCGGTGGTGTATACCCTTCTTGGCCTAACACCACATCAAAACCCAAAAAGGAGATCTGGTTAGCCAACGCATCAACTTCGGCAATTTGAGGTGCCTCTCCAGTAGCTAATCCTTCTGCCTGCCACTTCCCTTCTTTTCGCACCATTTTTAGATCCCCCAAAGTGATTTGATTGATCTCCTCAGATTTCAAGTGCAAAAACGTCTTATCAGTCCATTGATTGGGATCAACACTAATTTCCTGCGCGGTGAGGTCTAGGTCATATACTGTGTTTTCGCCGTCTAGCCTTCCATGGATTTGCCGAAGGTTAGACGAACTTCCCAACCAAACGGTTCCGAGAACTTTTTCTCCGCTAGCAAAAGAAATGGTGTGTTCATACTCAGATGAACTAACCTTAAAGCGTTTGAGTGCTCCTGTGCTGGTGGATATCGGCAAATTCCTCTTCCACCCGGACATTTTGGTAAGGAGTGCATCTACCTTCACAGAAAAAGCGGGAAAAACACCCAACCCAGGCAACACCCAACCGTTGTCACGCTTCTCTATGAGCAGATTCTCTGATTTTGGAGAAGACAAAATCATCCGATCTGCCCCCTTGGGATTAAAACGTAGGAAGGGATCTCCTTTGGAAACTCCACGGACTGCATGAGCACTCATGCCAACAGAGACCGTTAAAATTGCCTGAACTGCCAACAAAACAGCCAATATTCGGATCGTTCGTATCATGGTTGTGCCCCTCCTAACTGGAGTACCGTTTGGTAATGTTGTAAACGCGCCATGCGCCGTCGGCGGTGCACGAAATAAACCAATGCCAAACCACCCAAAGCAAGTGCATAGTTGAGGTATTCCAAAAAGATCTGACTCTCACGTTCCATTGGGGGCAACATTCGCGAATATTGCCCACGCCCCCTTAGTGCCAACAGGTCTTGATCTTCCAAAGACCAATCCACCGTGTTCTGGATCAGTTGCAATGGTTTTCGGTAGTGAGTACCCGTAGCTTGCGTTGCTAAATCCAATGCGCCATCACTCAAGAAATTCCCAGAACTAAAGAGGATTAACCGAGAAGAGGCAGGAGAGTGATCGATTTTTCCCGTAAAAGAGGGTTTATCCTTTTTACTGCCCGCAGGGTTTGGCTCTTCAGAATCAGCATCTGCCGGTTCTTCTGGTTTAGCTTTTGGATCTTGCAATAAGGGGGAGGGTTTCCCTTTGAAATAACTCTCAAAATGGCCTTCCACTGCGATGCCGAGTAGGCTACTTCCAGGGTTTTTTCCTTCTGGAAAACCCAACTTTCCGTAGGTAGAAAAGTTTGGTTGGATGTTAGAAGAAGACGACGTCCAAGAGCGTGCGGAACTGTGTAGTAATTCCGTGATAGTCCGTCCCTTGCTTTTTTCGGAATTAACAGAGACAGGCGAAGCCCAACTCAAGGTTACCTGACCCAATCCTGAAGTAATCCCGTTGGTTCGATTGATTCCGCTCTCCCGAAGGTCTGGAAAATAAGGATAAGCTACCGAGCGCAATTCCTGAACGGTGAATCCGCCAATGTCTCGTTCGATCGGAATAGGAAAGGGGGTGTTTTGAGGATCGAGAACCATTGTCTTTTCGAGCGTGATGCCCATGGCTTCTAACCAATTTTCTAATCCAGTCCCTTGGGCACGTGCGGAAATAGCCTGATTCCCTTGCTCTAGGTGAAAAGAAGAAGCTGCAATAATGACAGTACCCCCTCGCATTAGGAATTGATCCACTGCAAAGACTTGTTTTTCATTGAGCGACTCTGGAGCCAAAACAATTAAGATATCCGCCTCATCAGGTACCTGACCAGATTTTAGATCCGCGTCACGTACCAACGCCTCTTCCCCCAAAGCACGGCGCAACTCTTGAAAGGTGGGACCAGAATCCATACCAAAACGAGCCATTTGCGGGTTACTAAGAGGGGCATACACGGCGACCGTGCGAAGCAACCCTGGGCTAAGGCGTTTGAGTGCTGCGCTAATCGAACGTTTCAAACCTTCCGCATTGAGACCCTCTGGTAGAGGCACCGGAACAGTTTGCCCACCCGATTCGAGCAACATGTAGAAATAAAAGCTGGTCTCGTCCAAAAGACTCAGTGCGAGGGGACGAAATCCGTATTTGTCGGAAATTTCCTTAGCCAAAACACCATCTGCGTCTTCGGGATCTTGAATCTCAACGATCAATTTCCCATTAGACTGTTTTTTGAGTTCCTCAAGAGTAGAACCCAAATCTTTTTTCAAGGCGACTAGAGGAGCGGGTAACTTTCCTTCTTTCGAAATAAACCCTCGGAATGTCACAGTTTTTTCGGAAAACAGATCCCCTCCCGCCTGATACCCTTGTAGTGATTTTCTGATGGCGCGGGTCAAATCGTATTCTGGATTTCGTAGCCGAACCTCTAGCTCTCTCTCCCCGTGGGCCTTGATTTCGATCAGATCGCGGAATCCCAACTTTTGGGTTTGATCTCCGTAGCGAATTAACAAATCAAAATAGGCACTGATGACCGATTCCTGATATTTTCCAGAATTTTGGAACGAAACGGGGCGAATGCCGTACTTTTCATTCGCTTCACGTTCTACTTCTGGAGAATCATGTGGATCCACGAATTCAACCCGTACCTTACCTTTTCCTGCAATCTCATATTCCTTAAGCAGGTCTCGAATTTGAGGCGTTAAAGGATTTAGGAGTGGGTGGGTCTGTGCGGTAAAGTATCCTCGAAGTAAGAGGGGTTCTTGTAATTGCGCTAAATAACGTTCAGTCGCAGGAGAAATTGAATACGCTTGCCCTTCTGTGAGATCTACACGTACCCAAGAGATTTGACCTAACCAAAGGTTACCGGCTAAAAAATTAGCAACTAACAAACCTGCTAACTTTCCCCACCGTTGATGTGTTTGAGGAGATTCTGGATCTGGTGACCAACGCAGTCGTTCTAACGTGTAGACATTAAGGGTTAAAAAAACTCCTACCAAACTGACGTAGTAATACAGATCTCGTAGGTCGATTACGCCTCGGGTAATGGATTCGAAACGGGAGCCGGTGCCTAAGTGTTCTAAGATTTCCCCGACCCGGTGGCCAAAGAAATGTGTCAGAGAGTCCGATCCGATCAAATAAAACAACCCGCAAACCAAGACAGTACCAATCAGACTCACAATGGCATTGTCCGTTTTGGCGGATATAAATAGGCCGATGGCAATATAAGCAGCAGCCAACAACACTGCGGCCACGTAACCTCCGACTACCGGGCCTGGGTCAATACTTCCGAGAAAACCCACCGTCATTGGCAACGGCAACGTTAAAAAAAGTGCTACAACCACGAGTCCAAGACTCGCTAAAAATTTCCCAAGAACCAACTGGAAAGTAGAAACCGGAAGGGTCATCAAGATTTCAAGGGTGCCAGATCGTCGTTCTTCACTCCATTGGCGCATTGTCAATGCTGCTACCAAAAAAATCAGCAGCACTGGCATCCACTCGAACAACGGACGGACATCGGCAATGTTCCGAGCAAAGAAAGCATTTACCCAAAAAAACGTAAACAGTGCCACTGAGAGGAAGGCACCGATAAACAAATAGGCAACAGGTGAGGAAAAGAATCCCCACAGTTCCTTACGTGCAATGCGAAGTCCTTCAGACATGATGAACCTCCGACACTTGGTTAATCTCCCCAAAAATAGTTTCTAGGTCACGACGTTCCTGCTGCAATCGGTAGAGGTTCACACCGCCTGAAATAATTGCACGGGCTACGTTCGGGGCAGCTGTTTTCGGATCTGAGGTTTCTAAGGTGTATCGGTTCTTTCCGTCGGTATGAATCGCTTTGACTTCTTTTAGGGGCGCAAGCAGTGCTTTTACTTTTTCGAGTCCGGCATCGACTTCAATCTGTAAACCACGCAGCGTAGAAGAAAGATCTGACAGTTTTGCATCGAGTGCTAACTTTCCTGCTCGGAGGATCAGGACTCGATCACACACCGCTTCTACTTCTTGTAAAATGTGTGTAGATAAAAGCACAGTCGCGCCACGGGCTAGTTCTTGAATCAAGGCACGCATGTGTTGGATCTGAGTCGGATCTAACCCATTGGTAGGTTCATCTAAAATGAGGATCTCTGGGGTATGTAGAATCGCTTGAGCTACTCCGACCCTTTGCCGATAGCCCCGAGAAAGAGTGCCAATGACAGCAGAAGCTTTGCTCTCAAGCGCGGTTCTAGCAATGGCTTGGCGCACGAGACCCAATCGCCGACCTTCTGGAATTCCATGCAAACCCGCCTGGTATTCTAGGAAATCGATTACGGTCATCTCCGGGTAGAGAGGGCAATTTTCTGGCAAATAGCCAATGTGACGTTGTGCTGCTTGGCGATCTTCTTGGAGGTCTCGTCCCTGCAAGACCACGCGCCCACCGGAAGGTTCTAAGAAACCCGTGAGAACCTTTAGAATGGTGGTCTTCCCGGCTCCGTTATGTCCCAACAAACCGACCACTTCGCCGCGTTGGATCTCAAACGAAACTTCATCTACGGCCTTCAAGTGACCATAGGTTCTTGTTAATTTTTCTACTTGAATCATGCGAATCCTTTTCCGACGTCTAACCACTTCTAAACTACACTAGGCGTGTCAAGGTAGCAAAAGAGCTATTCTCGTGCAACTCGACCAAAAAAATCCTTTTACTAAAAAGGTTGATGTACTGATAGTCGAAGATTCTCGAGTCATTCGTGACTACTTAGTCTATGTCTTAGAAGGAGATCCAATACTTAAAATCATCGGGACAGCTGAAAATGGCGAAGAAGCTCTTCTGTCGCTGGAAAGATGCCGACCCGATGTGATCTTAATGGATATTCATATGCCTAAAGTCGACGGATTCGAGGCCACCCGTCGAATCATGTCCTCTGATCCTATTCCCATTGTCATTTGTACCGCGAGTATCCATTACTTAGAAGTCCACACAGCCATGCGTGCTCTGGAAGCGGGTGCACTTGCCATTCTCAGGAAGCCCTCTGGATTTTCTGATCCCAATGCAGAAGCCGAAAGCACAGCTATCATTGATACCCTAAAATTGATGTCAGAAGTCAAATTGGTTCGACGCTGGACTCCTACCAGCTCGCCGATACTATCTACACCTTTACCTCGGAAGATAGAGGTGGTAGCCATAGGTGCTTCGACCGGAGGTCCTCCTGCAGTTTTGAAAGTTTTGTTAGGGTTACCACGTCCTTTTTCTGCACCTATCTTATTAGTGCAACATATCTCTACCGGTTTTACGCAAGGTTTTGCCGAATGGCTTGCTACGGCTTCTGGTTTTCCAGTGCACATTACCCAAAATGGAGAGCGTCCACTCCCAGGACACGTCTATGTAGCACCAGATGACCATCACTTATGGATAAGTATTTTGGGTGATTTGAGGATAGACCGATTCCCGCCAAGAAATGGTTTAAGACCTGCAGTGAGTGTATTGTTCCAGTCGGTGGCCGAACAATTTGGCCCACGTGCTGCAGGCATTTTATTGACAGGTATGGGCCGAGATGGCGCAGAAGAACTTAAAAAAATGTTCGATCGCGGTGCGCTGACCGTCGCCCAAGATGAAGCCAGTTGTGTGGTCTTCGGGATGCCTGGTGAAGCCATTCGAATTGGTGCAGCACAATTTGTGCGACCACCAGAACAAATTGCAAACTTATTGACTCAAATCGAATCTTGAAAAGCGATGACAATGGCTACGGATTGTAATCCAGAAGAAACCCAAGAGTGGTTAGAAGCGTTGGATAGCGTCTTGGCATTAGAAGGCCCAGATCGCGCCCACTACCTCCTTGAACGTTTAATTGATAAAGCCCGACGTTCTGGGGCTTACTTGCCCTATAGTGCCAACACAGCTTATCTCAACACCATTCCTCCTTCTCGTGAACCCCGTCGCCCAGGAGATCATGCCCTAGAAAGGCGGATTCGTTCTCTCATTCGCTGGAATGCCATGGCTTTGGTCGTCCAGGCCAATCGAGATGTTGCCGAGCTAGGTGGACACATTGCCAGTTTTGCCTCCGCGGCAACCCTGTACGATGTAGGTTTTAACCATTTTTTTCATGCGCCATCCGAAAAACATGGTGGAGACTTGGTTTTTATTCAAGGACATTCTGCTCCTGGTATTTATGCTCGTGCCTTTTTAGAAGGTCGAATCTCCGAGGAGCAGTTAAAACATTTTCGACAGGAGACAGAAGCAGGAGGGCTTTCTTCCTATCCGCACCCTTGGCTGATGCCGTCATTTTGGCAGTTTCCAACGGTGTCCATGGGACTAGGCCCGATTCAAGCTATCTACCAAGCTCGTTTCATGCGCTACCTAGACGACCGCGGAATTTTGAACACCCAAGGGCGAAAAGTGTGGTGTTTCGTGGGAGATGGAGAGACCGACGAGCCAGAGACACTGGGTGCAATCTCACTCGCAGCACGGGAAAAATTAGATAACCTTATTTTTGTAGTGAATTGCAACCTTCAACGTCTTGACGGGCCAGTTCGGGGCAATGGCAAGATCATTCAAGAATTAGAAGCGCATTTTAGAGGTGCGGGCTGGAACGTTCTCAAGGTGATTTGGGGATCCTACTGGGATCCACTCTTTGCTAAAGACAAAAAAGGATTGTTGCTCAAGCGAATGGAAGAGTGTGTAGATGGTGAATACCAGGCCTACAAAGCCAAAGGAGGTGCCTACACAAGAACTCATTTCTTTGGCAAATATCCCGAGTTGCTGGATCTCGTCGCAAACCTAAGTGATGAGGATTTATGGCGACTAAACCGCGGCGGGCATGATCCTTTCAAGGTTTATGCTGCCTACCACGCTGCGGTTCAGCACGTGGGACAGCCCACCGTAGTGCTGGCAAAAACAGTCAAAGGCTATGGCATGGGAGAAGCTGGAGAAGGCCAAAATATCACACACCAAGCCAAAAAGATGGGGGAACGCGCCCTCAAAGCATTTCGAGACCGTTTTCGTATTCCGATTCCGGATGATCAAATCGCCGAAGCCCCATTTTATCGCCCACCGGACAATAGCCCCGAGATTCGTTACCTCCGCGAACGCCGCACGGCACTCGGGGGCTACCTGCCTGTCAGAAGAACCGAAACAGAAGGGTTGACCATTTCCGACCTCTCTGCCTTTGAACCAGTGTTCAAAAGTGCAGCCGATCGCGAAATGTCCACAACCATGGCATTCGTACGAATCCTATCCGTGTTAATCAAAGATAAACACTTAGGAAAGCGGATCGTGCCGATCATCCCAGACGAAGCGCGTACCTTTGGAATGGAAGGATTGTTTCGACAAGTTGGGATTTACTCCTCGGTTGGCCAATTATACGAACCCGTAGATGCCGATCAGCTCATGTACTACCGAGAGGACAAACGCGGTCAAATTTTAGAAGAAGGGATCAACGAAGCAGGTGCCATGTCCTCTTGGATCGCAGCCGCAACAGCATATAGTCACCATGCTACCCCCATGATTCCGTTTTATATCTTTTATTCGATGTTCGGGTTCCAAAGGATCGGGGATTTGGCATGGGCAGCAGGAGACTCCCGCGCCAGGGGGTTCTTAGTCGGTGGCACCGCTGGTCGTACCACCCTCGCAGGCGAAGGATTACAACACAATGATGGCCATAGCCACTTGGTAGCTGCCACCATTCCCAACTGCGTTGCCTATGATCCTGCTTTTGCCTACGAATTGGCAGTCATCATTCAAGATGGTCTGCGACGGATGTATGTAGAAAAGGAATCTATCTTCTATTACCTAACAGTCATGAATGAGAACTATCTACATCCCATGGCACCAGAAGGATCCCAAGAAGGCATCCTCAAAGGAATGTACCTCTTGCAATCCACAGAAGGGAAGAGAGATCGAGTTCAGTTGCTCGGTTCTGGCGCGATTTTGCGAGAAGTGATTGCCGGAGCCGGGATATTGGCCACTGATTTTGGGATCGGATCAGACGTTTGGAGTGCAACTAGTTTTACAGAATTACGCCGAGAAGGTTTGGCAATAGACCGCTGGAATCGACTGCACCCGGAAGAAACTCCACGTATTTCTTATGTTGAAAAATGTTTGGCTACACAAGCTCCTGGCCCCGTCATTGCCGCTACTGATTATCTAAAAGCCTTTGCGGATCAGATTCGCGCTTGGGTACGACGTCCTTACCATGTTTTGGGAACCGATGGTTTTGGAAGATCTGGAACCCGCAAGCAGTTGCGTCGCTTTTTTGAAGTAGATCGATACCATGTGGTGATCGCCGCTCTTGAGAGTCTAGCAAAACTCGGAGCCTTTCCTGCTTCTAAAGTAACGGAAGCCGTGCAACGCTATGGCATCGACCCAGAATGTCTCGATCCTGCTAACCATTGAAAAAACACACCCATGGCCAATCTAAAAAAGATTTTTTTGCCTGATATTGGCAATTTCAAAGAAGTAGACGTCGTCGAGATTCTTGTTGCACCTGGAGATCGTGTCACACCAGAGAAAGGATTATTGACACTGGAAAGTGACAAGGCCGCCATGGAAGTACCTTCTCTAGAAGAGGGTATTGTCCAAACAGTGCACGTCAAAGTGGGAGACAAGATCTCTCAAGGTGCCCTCCTGTTTACCCTGAAACTAGAAACGCAACAAGTAACTTTTAGCGAAACACCTGCCGCCCCTGCGGCTGTTTCCCAAAAAACAGTACCTCTGCCCGCGCTAGAAAGTTGTGAATTGCCTCCGCCGGCGGGTGCACTAGATCCAAACGTTCAAACAACCACACCCGCTGTTTATGCCAGTCCTTCTATTCGGCGTTTTGCCAGAGAGTTGGGGGTAGATCTCCGAAACGTTAAGGGTTTTGGCCCAAAGACTCGGATCACTCAAGAAGATGTTCGGGTTCATGTGAAGTCTGCTCTTGCCGAGCCCGCACCCATTTCTAGTAAGAGCATGGGAAGTGGTTTACCTGAGTGGCCAAAAGTAGACTTTTCGGCGTTTGGTCTCGTCGAGATTCAACCATTATCTCGAATCCAAAAGTTGTCAGGGCCTGCCTTACATCGAAATGCTTTGTCGATTCCACACATCACGCAATTCGACGAAGCGGACATCACTGATTTGGAGTCTTTCCGGAAAAATGCAGAATCTACACCTCCGGCCTCTTGGCCAGTGGAGATTAAACCTCGCCTGACTCTTTTAGCTTTTTTAATAAAAGTAGTAGTAGCAGCTCTTCATCGCTACCCACAGTTCAATGCTTCCCTAGAGGCAGGAGGTGAGAACCTAGTTCTAAAACGATATTTTCACATTGGCGTAGCAGTAGACACTCCTCACGGACTAGTAGTGCCAGTTATTCGAGAAGTAGACCAAAAAGGTGTTTGGGATCTAGCAAAGGAACTAACAGTGGTCAGCGAAAAAGCACGCACCAGGAAACTATTGCCGAATGACTTAGAGGGAGGTTGTTTTACCCTTTCTAGTCTGGGAGGCATTGGGGGAAGTCACTTTACACCAATTATTCGTGCACCCGAAGTTGCCATTTTGGGGATCGGTCGTGCGGCCATAAAACCGGTCTGGCAAGGGGAGGCTTTTGTACCAAGATTGTTGTTGCCTCTTTCTCTTTCGTATGACCACCGCGTCATTGATGGCGCGGCAGGGGCACGTTTTATTGTTTATCTTGGAAAATTACTGCAAGACATTAGGCGATTATTGGTGTAACATGAAAAAATTGGGGATATTTCTTCAGGACTGGAGGATGTCAAACTACTCCGCACACGCCCCGTTCAGTACGGGGCAAACACTTTAGGCTGCTTGGGAGGGCCGTTGGTGACGTAAATACTGCGGAATACCGCCTACTGCGCGACTTTCGTTGACGAGTTGCGCCAAAGTAATATTTCCCAGAAAATCAAAAATTTGTCGACTTAGCCCATTCCACAAAAGGCGTGCGGGAGTACCTTCGCCGCGACCAAGACTGGACGTTGGAGCGGCATGATCATCCACTGCAACGACTACATCTGCCACAGTGATTGTCTCCGGATCCCGACCCAAACGGTATCCACCCCCGGGCCCTCGTGCGCCTCGGATCAACCCTGCTTTGCGTAAGTGCATGAAGAGTTGCTCCATGTAAGACTGTGAAATACCCTGATTGAGAGAAATGCTCGCTAAGGTGACTGGACGGCTAGGATTGACAGCCAGTTCCAACATCGCTTCAACTGCGTAACGAGCCTTGCTGGATAATTTCATAAAATTCACGCGAAAAACCTCCCTCTTACTTATTTAGAGAGAGCACGCGTCCTCCACAGGTTGATGACCATGCCGCGTAGCCGATTTTTCTATGAGATCCCTTCAGAGAATCGGAGAACTCTATAGTTAACCTTTAATCCATAGTTATACTATTCCTTATTTGATTAGTCAAGATTACGTAGCGATCAACTAGTAGAAGGTTCGTGTACCCCCATCCCCAAACACTGAGCAGAAGATTGAATGTGTTCGGAGACTCGTTTTTCTGCCAGGTCACACACTCCGCATTGCTTACACGCAGTACTAGAATGGGTTTGCAGTGGAAAAGAAGCGAGTAGCTGACTTCGGATACTGGTCACTAGATCTGCGTTGACGGAATCCTTAGAAAGTTCTTGTTCTAGTTGTATGAGCGTGCCTTCCATAAAACTGTCTAACTCTTGGCAATGCTCCTTTTTTTTTGCAGCTTGGACAAATCCATTCAAGCATTCTACCAAAGCGCGACGTTCTTGATCAGCTTGAGGTTGTCCCGTCAGGTAACGATTTTTCCAACGTAGCGTTTTCATTAAAATTTTCTCAACTTTCATCCTAAGATCATTTTTGATTTCCTAGAGACCGGAGCAAATTCATGATGCCCCCACGTTTGTTCATTTGTTTCATCATCTTTTGAATGCTTTGAAACTGCTTGAGTAAACGATTGACATCTTGCACCTGAGTTCCAGAACCAGCAGCGATTCGCCGTTTGCGAGAACCTTTAATCACATCAGGAAAATGGCGTTCCTTCGGAGTCATGGAATTGATGATTGCTTCAGTCCGAACTAGGTCTTTTTCGTCCATCTTCCCTTTCATTTGAGAGGACAGACTAGACATCCCTGGCATTTTGTCCATGATCTCGGCCATTCCACCCATTTTGCGCATTTGACGCATTTGGTCTCGGAGATCTTCTAAGTCGAATCCTTTTCCCTTTTTAAGTTTTTCGACCATTTGGATAGCACTGGTTTGATCGATCTTCCGGCTAGCCTCCTCGATCAAACTCAAAACATCCCCCATGCCTAAAATGCGTGAGGCAATGCGATCAGGGTGGAAAGGTTCAAGTGCATCAGTCTTTTCGCCGACGCCTAAGAATTTAATGGGCTTACCGGTGATTTTACGAATGGAGAGCGCAGCACCACCCCGAGCGTCACCATCTGTTTTGGTCAAAATCACGCCGGTTAAGGGTAGTGCTTCATGAAAAGCACGTGCTGAGTGAACTGCATCTTGTCCAGTCATGCCATCTACTACAAACAATGTCTCGATTGGCTGAACGGCTGCGTGAATTTTTTGGATTTCCTCCATCATTTGCGGATCGATATGAAGCCGACCTGCCGTGTCTAAGATCACGACATCCACATGTTGTTTTTTAGCATAATCTAAAGTATTTCTAGCGATTTCTACTGGATCTTCTTTTCGCGTACTAGGAAAAAAAAGGCAACCTACTTCGCTAGCTAAAGTCCGCAGTTGATCAATAGCAGCGGGGCGATGCACATCGCAGCTGGATACTAGGACTGACTTTTTCCTGCGTTCTCTTAAAAATCGCGCAAGCTTAGCTACCGTGGTAGTTTTACCTGAACCCTGCAAACCTGCCATTAAAACAACAGCAGGTGGGCGCGCAATTAAGTTTAGATCTTCGTTTGCTTCACCCATGAGAGTAATCAGCTCTTCATGGACGATTTGAATCATGGCTTGGCCTGGTGTCAGGCTTTGCATGACCTCTTGGCCAATAGCTCGGGTTTTGACTTGTTCAATAAAGTCTCGCACGATTGGCAATACAACATCTGCTTCCAAAAGTGCCATGCGTACTTCGCGCAAAGTCTCTTTGACATTGTCTTCTGTGAGACGACCTTGGCCCCGTAAAGTACGAAAAGTACGTTCTAGGCGTTGCGTTAGGTTTTCGAACATGTTTTAGGAACCTCGCGTCAAATCTAAAAAAACTTCTTCTAATCCTGGATCCCGCGTTTGCAAGTCTTTTACCTGAAAACCCGCTTCTCTTAGTGTATCCAAAACACTGCCTACAGATTCGGAGAGCCGGTGGATCTTGAGTGTCAAACTATCTACATCCCGCGCCACAATTCTATCCTCTAAGGCAGTAGGCAAAGTAGGCATCGGTTGCGCAAAGGTAAGGACAAGCCAACGATAAGGACAACGCGCCAAAAGCGCATCTTTGGTGTCCAAAGCAATCAACTGGCCATGGTGCAGAATAGCAATGCGCTCGCAAAGTGCTTCGGCTTCCCCAAGATAGTGGGTGGTCAACACGATGGTATGACCTTCCTTGTGCAGGCGGTTGGCAAATTTCCACAACACCTGGCGCAGTTCTACATCTACCCCAGCAGTTGGCTCATCGAGAACCACAACGGGAGGTCGGTGTACCAGTGCCTGAGCAATGAGCACACGACGCTTCATTCCTCCGGAAAGTCGATACACACTGGTGTTAGCCTTTTCTGAAAGGTTTAGAGTTTCGATCAGCTCTTCAATCCAAGCTCGGTTTTGATTACCTAATCCAAAATAACCGGATTGAATCGTCAAAATTTCCCGAACAGAAAAGAAAGGATCATATACTAACTCTTGTGGCACCACGCCTAAGGAAGCACGAGCCCGCCGGTAATCTCGCGCCACGTCGTGTCCATGAATAAAAATCTTGCCAGAAGAAATCTTCGCCAGTCCTGCTAGGAGATGTATAAGGGTTGACTTACCCGCGCCGTTTGGTCCAAGGAGACCAAAAAACTCACCTGATTTCACTTCCAGATTGATTCCACGCAACGCTTGAACGGCACCAAAAGATTTATGAACATCACATACTTCAATCGCGTGGGAAGTCATTTTCGAGTTAATCGCGCGTCGGCTTCGGCTTGAGCCAGGGTTTGTGCAGCTGAAGCCAAAATACTGTGCATTGCTTGCCGACTGAAGACTGCTTTTTCATGAATCTGCCTCAACTGGGTAGCTCCTTCTCTGAGTGCTGACTCTAGGTATTCCCGTCGTTGATCAGAAAAATCTGATCCTTCCTGCTGAATAGAATCCTTACGTTTTGGGTACGTAGAAACCTTTTGAGTGGCAAGCGACTTAGGTGGCTTACCTCGGAGAAAATTTTTGAGCAATTGAGCGATCCGCCTTCCAGATTTTTTAGGTTTAGAAGATTCTATGTGATTACTTTGAAGAAGTTGTTCATATTCTAAACGCAAATAAAAAAGTTCACGAAATTTTTCATTAAAAGCACTATCTCCACCCTCTTCCTTCCACCTTGCAAGACAAGAATTGAAAACTGCTTTGGCATTTTCCAAGGCTACTTCGCGTCTTTTTTTCTCTTCTCGGTATTTTCTGCCTCGAAAAATCCCCAAAGGGCCACTTAATTCTCGAGGCAACGGAGCGGGAGAAGTACGTACTAAGTGAACCGAGGGAGGTGGTCCTGGAGAGGGTACTGCACTAATTTCTTCCCAAATTTGATGTATATCAAAATTTCCTTTTGCCTGTCCAGAAGAGGACAAATGCAAAGATGGAGAAAGGTTGAAAAAAAATAAATTAGACCGCATTTCTAATGTGCACCAAGGGCACACCGGCAAACAATCAAAATATTGATGAATGGGTGTTCGATCACAAGTCTTTAGTTGGCTTTTCAGTGTTTCTAATGCAATCAACCAGTCTCGTGCGGTAGGTCTACGCTGGGTTTGTACCCCTTCTACTGTAAAGGCTCGTTCAAACAAGGAAATAATAGCTGGCGGAAGAATTTCTAAAGAAACGCTGTTTGGAGGAGGAGCCATTTTTTTAATAGAAGCAGAGTTTCCAAAAGCAAATCGAAATTCTTGAATGGCTTTTTCGATAGGCATTTCCCCAGAACCAGAATACACGCCACAATAAGGATGCCGCCCCATCAGCAATAAATGAAAAATTAAAACTGCTAACCCAAAATTGTCGTGCTCGCGGGTTCTGTGCACACCATGAAAGGAATGCCCTTGCAATTCTGGTGGTGTAAAATGAGTAACACCTACTTCACACAAATAGTGAGAATGTGCAGTGGTGATTTGAAAAGAATCACAATCGATTAACTTTACAATGCTATTGCGCGCGACTACTACGTTATTTTGATTTACGTCGCCAATGACGTGGTGATGTGCATGGATTGTATCAAACGCAGAAGATACATTACGTGCAGCGTTAACCAGAAAGGACCAATCCGCATTGGGGAAACGTTGTTTTCTATGACCTGGGCCGTAAAGATGGTGAATTGGCTCGTAGCCTACCACTTTAGGCATTACGAAACCGCAAATGGCTCCGTGGGGTTTGAGATGTAAGGTGGCTACAGGCCAAGCAGCCACTTTTCGCAGTGTTTCGGTACCGCCTTCCACCATTGCTAAAAGTTTTGCTTGCCTATTTGAAGACAAAAAACGATGATAGACCTTTGCAACAAAATCAGGCCCAAAGAATGGCGCATCGTACACGGCACCTTCACCACCAGTGCCCAATTTTTTCCCGAGGGGAACGCGCCGACCGGAAGTTTCGAAAAGTTCAATCAAGTTTCTGACGTTAAAATTTGTTCCCTACCCTGCACAGAATACCCCCATTCCTTAAACTGGTCTTGAAACTCAGAATGTTTCTTAAAAATTAAATAGAAAAGATATTATGAATAATATCCTGTAATCAAAATTAAGCAGAAACAAGCGGATTAAGCCGCCAAATCTCCCGGTTGTAATCCGAAATGGTTCGATCCGTAGAAAAACGGCCACTGGCCGCAGTATTGTAAATACTCATGCGTGTCCATTTGTCCGCATCTTGATAAAGGGTGGAAGCCAGACGTTGTGCTTCTACGAATCCGCGAAAATCTGCAATGGTCATCCAAGGATCCTGCGAACTTCGTAGAGAATCTGAAATGCCCTGAAATAACCCAGGTTCAAATTGGTTGAAATGACCTGTCTCCAAAAGATTCATGACCCTTTTTAGATCTTCATCTGCTGCAATGATCGTGTTTGGATCATAATTGTATTTTTGGTTTTCTACTTCCTTTGCATCCAAGCCAAAGAGTAAAAAATTCTCCGCACCCACAGCCTCTCGAATCTCGATATTGGCACCATCCAAAGTGCCAATGGTGACCGCACCATTCATCATGAATTTCATGTTGCCAGTTCCAGAGGCCTCCTTTCCAGCAGTAGAAATTTGTTCGGAAAGATCTGCTCCTGGACAAATGACTTCCATTGCAGAAACACGGTAATCCGGTAAAAAAGCGACCCGCAAACGAGACCCCACTTCTGGATCTGTGTTAATAACGGATGCAACATTGTGGATCAATTTGATAATGCGTTTGGCTTGAATATAGCCAGGAGCTGCTTTTCCTCCGAAAAGGACACACCTAGGCATCCAATTAGCAGTGTCTCCCCGCTTAATGCGATCATACAAATGGATCACATGCAAACAGTTGAGTAGCTGTCTTTTGTATTCGTGAATCCGCTTTACTTGAATATCAAAGAGTGCATCCGAATCGAACCAGACTTTGCATTCTGATTGCACGAGATGGGCAAGACGTACTTTGTTAGCTTTTTTCTTTGCTCGCCACTTTTCTCGAAAACTAGCATCTTCTGCGAGGGGCACCAAATGTTTTAATTGGTCGAGATCCGAAATCCAGTCCTCTCCAATGGACTCTGTGATTAGAGAAGTCAGTCCAGGATTGCACCCAACCAACCAACGGCGGTGAGTGACTCCGTTCGTTTTGTTATTGAACTTCCAAGGCCAGAGCTCGTAGAAATTACGCATAAGCCCTTCTGCTAATAAGCGAGAGTGTAACTCAGCCACACCGTTGACTGAAAAACTGCCTACAATAGCAAGATATGCCATGCGTACCATGGGATCCGGTCCCTCCTCTATGAGGGACATGGCGCGTTGTCGGGAAATATCCCCTGGCCATCGGCGTGCCACTTCCGTTAAGAATCTAGCGTTGATCTCAAAAATGACGTCGAGCACACGTGGCAAAAGTGACCGAAACATTCGCACTGGCCAGCGTTCCAACGCTTCAGGCAACAAAGTGTGGTTGGTGTAAGCCATGGTGCGACTAGTAATAGCCCACGCTTCATCCCATCCGAGGTCGTACTCGTCTAGCAACAGACGCATGAGCTCTGGAATAGAACAACTCGGATGGGTGTCATTCAACTGGAAACAATTTCGTGCGGCAAACTCGCTAAAATCTCGCCCGTGCCAATGCACCCAACGTCTCAAAACGTCTTGCAAACTAGCGGAGGCAAGAAAATATTGTTGGCGGAGACGTAATTCCTTCCCATTTTCGCTTGCATCATTGGGATAGAGCACCATGGTGATGTGCTCGGCTGCGTTTTTGTCTCGCACCGCTTCCGTGTATGAACCAGCGTTAAACTCGTTTAGATCGAACTCATCAGTAGCTGCGGCAGACCATAATCGTAGGGTATTCACAATGCCATTGCGGTACCCTGGAATTGGCACATCATAGGGAACGGCTAGAACATCTTGTGTTTCTAGCCAATGACCTCTGAGGCGACCATCACTATCACGGAGTATCTGGCTATGGCCTCCAAAGTGCACACGTTGGGTAAATTCTGGTCTTTCGAGTTCCCAAGGATTTCCATTTCGCATCCAATGGTCAGGCTCTTCTACCTGTCGGCCATTTTCAATTCGTTGTCGAAACATTCCGTACGCATATCGAATACCATAACCAGTCACAGGTAATTTTAGGGTGGCGCAAGAATCCAAAAAACAAGCTGCCAAACGTCCGAGACCTCCATTGCCTAACCCCGCATCGTGTTCGCTTTCGACCATTTCCTCCATGGACAACCCAAGTTGGGACATGGCCTTCCGAGCTTCGTCAGCTAACCCTAGGTTTAGGACTGCATTGCCTAATGTTCTACCCATTAAAAATTCCATGGATAAATAGTAGGCAAATCGAACATTGTTTTCTTCGTACGCGTATTGCGTCTTCTTCCAACGTTCCATGAGCCGATCGCGTAAGGCAAAAGCCAATGACTCATAGTAGTAATATGTTGCCATGCAATAGCGGTCGCGACCCAACGTGTGGGTAAAATGGCGGCGAAAATCACCTGCAATGCTCTCCGCATCCATCCCGAGCGCGGGAAGATCCGTTAAATTAGGAGAAGGTGCGCTGGTACGAAGGGAGAATGGTCCCATGATGGTCAATTCCGAGAACGAGATTCTGAAACAAGATTAAGGGTATAACGCGGTATTTCGATCACGAGATCCATTTTACCAACATGCACTTGGCAACTAAGTCTGGATTCTGGCTCCAAACCCCAGGCCTTGTCCAATAGATCTTCTTCCTCTTCTTCTGGAGGATTCAAAGATTCCAAGCCTTCGCGCACGATGACATGGCAGGTTGTGCAAGCACGAGACTTTTCGCAGGCATGTTCTAACTCAACTCCTCCATTTGCCGCTGCATCGATCAACAGTGTGCCAGGCTCTGCTTCAATGACGGCACCTTCTGGGCAGATTTCTTGGTGTGGGAGAAAAATTAACTGGGTCATACCTTTCCTCCCTTACTAAACTCGCTAACACTATGACCAGTAAGGGCTTTTTGGATACTCTGGTTCATACGACGTGCTGCAAACTCTTGGCTAACCCGTTCAATATGTTCTAAGGAAGTACGTATGGCGCGGTAATCGCTACCTGTCCGCAAAAGAGCTAACTCAGTAGCAGCCTGATCGATCAAGGTTCGTTCGTTTTCTAAAAGAAGTTCGCCATCTTGTGCTAAGGCACGAGCAAGGCTCTCCGAAACTCGATCCGCTTCGACTTGTTGTTCTCGAAGATTCCTAGCTTCCACATCTTCTTGGGCATGTTCTAAAGAATCCCGAAGCCTCTTTTCAATTTCGATGTCCGTTAATCCGTAAGAAGGTTTTACTTGAATAGAACTCCGAAGCCCAGTAGATAATTCTTTAGCAGATACGTTGAGCAAACCATCTGCATCGACTTGAAATGTCACGCGAATGCGCGCGGCTCCTGCGACGAGAGGAGGGATGCCGCGCAGTTCAAAACGTGCTAGAGATCGACAATCAGAAACCAATTCACGTTCACCTTGGAGAACATGAATGGCCATGGCAGTCTGGCCATCCTTAAAAGTCGTAAAATCTTGGCTCTTAGAGATTGGGAGGGTAGTATTTCGTGGAATAACCTTTTCGACCAATCCACCCATGGTCTCAATCCCAAGAGAAAGTGGAATCACGTCGAGCAACAGCACTTCATTAGTAGATTTGTTACCCACGAGGATATCGGCTTGACGCGCAGCACCGAGGGCAACGACCCGGTCAGGGTCTAAATCGCAAAGAGGCTTTTGTTTGAACAATTCCGCCACTCGCTTTCGAACTCTAGGTACGCGAGTCGCTCCTCCTACCAATACAACCTCTTCTACATCCTCTGGCACGAGATTCGCGTCCCGTAATGCTCGCCTGCAAGCATTCAAGGTGCGTGCAATCAGAGGGTCAATCAAACCATTCAATACTTCTCGAGTGAGTATTTCTGACCAACTCGACCTATTTGGGCGTACTAATTCTAAAGAAACTTCTTCTTTGGTAGTTAGAGATTCTTTAGCAGCACGTGCTAGGTCAAGTACTTGCCGTACTAGACGATGATCTCCTGCGTCTCCGACACCACTGCTAGTCAAGATCCATTCTGCTATTTTGTGATCAAAATCGTCTCCGCCTAGAGCGGAGTCTCCACCGGTGGCAATGACTTCAAAAACCCCTCGGTACAAATGTAGGATAGAAATATCAAAAGTACCTCCTCCGAGGTCATAAATAGCGTGAATCCCTTCTGCATTGCTATCTAAACCGTAAGCCACTGCAGCTGCAGTGGGTTCGTTTAACAACCGTAGTACCTTGAGTCCTGATAAGTGGGCTGCATCCTTGGTAGCTTGTCTTTGTGCGTCGTCAAAATAGGCAGGCACGGTAATAACGGCACCACCGATCGGCCCCCCAAGAAAACTCTCAGCACGGTCTTTTAAAACCTTCAAGATCTCAGCTGAAATCTCCATGGGGGTTATTTCTCCAGCGGCTGTCTTAAGTACTGCCATTCCTTCTTCGCAGCCCGCAAATTCATAAGGCAATCGATTCCCAACACGACGGGCATCACAACGCCCACGCCCCATCAATCTTTTGATTGAAGCAATGGTATTAAGAGGATCTTCGACGGCACCTGCACGGGCTTCTTCTCCCACGATGGGTGGTTTGTCTTGGAAATAACGCACCACGGAAGGGAGTAAATGAACCCCTTTTTCGTCTGGCAAGGTTTCGGCAACACCGCTACGCACCGTAGCTACCAAAGAATTTGTGGTTCCCAAATCAATGCCCACTGCTAAACGGTGGGCATGAGGGGAAATAGACTGGCCAGGTTCTGCGATTTGAAGGAAAGTCATTCGGGTCTTAACTCGGAATCAATGCTAAAAATCTGTTTCCAATGCGCTGACTTCCGCATCTAAACGATCATAAAACCGCAGACGTCCAACTTGTTCAGCAGCTTGGGCCAAATCTTCAAGAGTACCAGAACGAAAGGACCTTGCTAGACCTGAGAGGAGGTCTGCTTTCGATGCCTGTAACTTGTTCTGAATCGAGGACAACATCGATTCCGGGTTGGCCATTGCCTTTACCTCCTCAAGTTGATCGCGAAGTTCCATGTGAGCGACTAGAAAATCCGGATCGATCCCACCATGAACTTCGATGCCCTGTAATTCGAGTAAACAACGAGCACGAAGAAAAGGATCACGTAAAGTGTGATAAGCATCGTTGATCGCAGCTGCGTTTTCTAGGGCGTGTCTGCGTTCTTGACTGGATTCAGACATATGGCGATCCGGGTGTGCAACACGCTGCAAAGCGCGGTACGTCTCCGATAGGCTTTTTTCATCTATTTCAAAAACAGGTTCCAGTCCAAACAACTCAAACGGATTGCTCATGACTAACCTGCGATTCTAAGTGTGAAAACTGTCTCCACATCCACAACTGTTCTTAACATTTGGATTTCTAAATTTGAAACCTTCTTGCAGTCCTTCTTTGGAATAGTCTAGTTCTGTTCCGTCTAAGTAGGTCAGACTTTTGGGGTCAACGTAGACTCTCACACCCCGGTCCTCAAATACTTTATCGGCTTCCTGAAAAACATCTACAAACTCTAATAGGTAAGACAGCCCGGAGCAACCAGAAGTCTTAACCCCAAGACGTAAACCCAGACCCTTCCCACGTTTTTCCAAGAAAATCTTTACCCGATTAGCCGCTGCTTCTGTCATGGTGATCGCCATTGGATCCTCCTACCGTTTGGCCTGATAGTCTGCGATGGCTGCTTTGATAGCCGCTTCCGCCAAGACTGAGCAATGAATCTTGACTGGAGGTAAGGCCAGTTCTTCTGCAATCTGCGTATTTTTAATCTCTGTGGCTTCCTGAAGCGTTTTACCCTTTACCCATTCGGTTAAAAGCGAGCTAGAGGCAATCGCGGAACCACAACCATAGGTTTTGAAACGTGCATCCTCGATGATACCCGCTTCATTCACTTTGATTTGCAACTTCATGACATCACCGCAGGCTGGCGCGCCTACCATGCCAGTGCCTACGTTTTGATCTGACTTTTCAAAAGCACCTACGTTTCTTGGATTCTCGTAGTGGTCAATCACTTTCGTGCTGTATGACATAACCCCTCCTAGTGACCTCCAAGCCGGTCATCCCACCGTACTTTGGAGAAATCGACACCCTCTTGGTGCATCTCCCACAAAGGAGAAAGCTCGCGTAGCCTTTCTACCGATTCGCGCACCTTTGCAATCGTGTATTCTATCTCTTCGAGTGTCGTAAATCGCCCAATAGAAAAACGAAGCGAACTATGTGCTAATTCGTCACTTCTGCCAATCGCACGTAGAACATAGGAAGGCTCTAGGCTGGAGGAAGTGCAAGCAGATCCAGAAGAAAGCCCTATCTCTTTAAGGGACATCATAAGAGACTCGCCTTCAACGAAAGCGAAACTCAAATTGAGATTATGAGGGATGCGTTTTTCTAAGGAGCCATTGAGGTACACCTCCGGAAGAGTCTTCAACCCTGAAAACAAACGATCGCGCAATCCGCGAATACGCTCCGCCTCGGCTGACATTTCTTCTGCTGCGATTCGGTACGCTTCACCCATGCCCACGATCTGGTGGGTAGGCAACGTGCCAGACCTCATTCCGCGTTCGTGACCACCGCCGTGCATTTGGCCTTCAATGCGCACGCGAGGTTTTCTTCGGACATAAAGTGCACCAATTCCCTTTGGGCCATAAGTCTTGTGTGCCGAGAGAGATAAGAGATCCACTTTTAATTCTTCTAAATGGATGGGTAATTTTCCAGCGGACTGGGCAGCGTCGACATGGAACAAGACACCACGTTCCCGTGTCAACTTGCCAATGGCTTCAATGTCTTGAATGACGCCAATCTCATTATTGACGTGCATAATCGAGACCAACACGGTGTCTTTTCGAATGGCTGTTTCTAAACGATTTAAATCAATTAGACCATCGGTCTCTGGAGTCAAATACGTGACTTCCCAACCTTCGCTTTCTAGGTGTCGGCAAGTGTCAAGAACGGCCTTGTGTTCGGTCTTGCACGTAATGATGTGCCGCCCCTTTTTGTAATAGAAATGAGCAGCACCTTTGATAGCTAAGTTGTTTGATTCGGTAGCTCCGGAAGTCCAAACGATTTCTTTTGGGTCACAATGCACGAGGTTTGCGACCTGCTGCCGAGCACGTTCGACAGCCTCTTCCGCACGCCAACCAAAGACGTGAGATTTAGAAGCCGGATTTCCAAAGATTCCTTCTGGAGTCAGATGCGCCATCATTTGATCAGCAACACGCGGATCTACCGGCGTCGTGGCTGCGTAATCCAAATACACAGGAGTTCGCATGAAATCACCTTATAGCTAAATCAACGTGAAATAGTAAAAATATAAGCTCACCACAAACTCTCAAAAGGCGACCTCACCCCCTAACCCCCTCTCGCTAAAGGGCGAGGGGGAATAAGGAGAAGATTTGTTTTTTGTCTCCCCTCTCCTGGCAGGGAGAGGGGTTGAGGGTGAGGTCAGGGAAAAAATACAGCTATAACCCTTTTACTTAATTTTAGCTATACCTCTAAAATTGGGAAGGGTTCAACGTTGACAGATGGGTTGAAACAGCCTCCCATCTTGTTTTCTGCGTATTTCTTCGATTTCTCTTCGTTTTACCAAATCTCCTAAAGTAATTTTTTGAAGAAATTGAAAGATTTGGTCACTAAGATCTGTCCATAATTCGTGTGTTAAACAACGATCGTCTTCTTGGCAGTTGCCATGGCCGCCGCACCGAGTGGCATCTACTTTCTCGTCTACTGCGGAGATAACATCCCCCACCGGGATCTCTGATGCAGAACGGCTTAACTTATAACCACCGCCAGGCCCACGCGCACTATCTACCAAACCACTCTTTCGCAGACGAGAAAAAAGTTGTTCTAAGTAAGAAAGAGAGATATCTTGGCGTTTCGAGATGTCTGCAAGCGTAATTGGGCCGTTTTTGTAGTGGATTGCTAGATCTAACATCGCGGTGACAGCGTAACGACCCTTTGTAGTAAGTCTCATCCGAGTCTCCGAGGAACCCCAACCATCTGCTAGGCGGGAAAATATACTAAAACACAAGGTTTTGTATCCTACACATATCTGACCGTGTTCGTCAATTATTCGTGTAGTTGATTTTCTTGTGTGCTTGCTAGAGGTTCGATTTTTAATAAACCCTGTGCCCGTAAGACACTCTGGACGGCCTCCAGTTGACTTTCTAAGAGGTGTACATGATCGAGTAGGCAGTTAATGGCCACAGCGACCGGATCCGGTAAGTCCTGCGTAGTACCGTAGGCATCAAACCCGATCTTCTTAGCAATGGCTGCGCGTTGTTGTTCTGTTTCTTCGGTAGCTTGTTTGACCACTCGGCCTGGGATACCGACCACAATGGCTTTTGCGGGTACTTCTTTAAGTACTACCGCGTTCGAGCCAATCCGGGCCCCGTCTCCGACATAAATAGGCCCCAACACCTTTGCTCCAGCACCCACTACCACGTTATTTCCCAGAGTAGGATGTCTTTTTCCTTTTTCCCACGAGACACCACCTAGGGTAACGCCATGGTAGAGCGTGCAATCGTCGCCGATCTCCGCGGTTTCACCAATGACGACCCCCATCCCGTGGTCGATAAAGAACCGACGCCCAATCGTCGCGCCAGGATGGATCTCAATGCCCGTCAACCAACGTGCAAACATCGAGATAAAGCGGGCTAACCACTTTAATTTTTTGTTCCAAAGGGCATGTGCTAAGCGGTGAAATCGAACAGCGTGAAAGCCTGGATAGGTGGTCAACACTTCAAAAGCGTTTCGTGCGGCAGGATCTCGCCCAAAAACGCACTGAACATCTTCGCGCAATCGAGAAAACATGTTGGCTTTAGGTGTCTTGGAGAAAACTAGACAATACTAAACTACTTCGCGACTAAACGGACGACCTCACCCCCGGGGAGCAAAGACTCAAGAAGATTTTGCCTGTTTCCCCCTCGCCCTTTGGGGAGAGGGGGCTGGTCGCCTTGGAACTCGACAGGGAAGTCGAGTGACCCCGCCGATTTAAGCCATGGAGGAGCGGGTGACCGGTCTCATCGGTCACAGAGGAATCGGATCTAGGGGATTTACCGATTCCGATAGCGAGGT
>Ga0268283_1000278_pt1 | contig 41428 bp, 41 predicted proteins | sample saktaG_13_FD_190140 | JGI IMG/M metagenome (GOLD analysis project Ga0268283, IMG submission 190140) | Saline water microbial communities from Sakinaw Lake, British Columbia, Canada - sak_2013_06_06_36m | ecosystem: Environmental > Aquatic > Non-marine Saline and Alkaline > Saline ...
TAGTTTTTTACAGCAGTATTATTTTCCATTATTGTTTCAGTGATTACATGGTTACTGGAAGCTATTGCTAATCCTAAATCGGACAAGGAAAATGCAGCGTAAAATACCCTAATCCCTTGCCCCCAACCCCAAATACCTCAATATATGCATCCCCGCTTTATCACCGATCAGAAAGAAATTGATGAAATTATCAATAAATGCCAGGTTTGTTATGTTAGTATGGTCGACGAAAACAACCTTCCATACGTACTTCCATTTAATTTCGGATATAGCAACGGTGTTATATTTCTGCACTCTTCGCAAAAAGGACATAAAATTGATATTCTGAAAAATAATCCATCGGTTTGTATTGCCTTTAGTACCGATCATCAATTGCGTTATCAAAGCGAGCAGATGGCTTGCAGTTACAGCATGAAATACCGAAGTGTACTTGCTTTTGGGAAAGTTGAGTTTTTTGACGATCCGGATCAGAAGGTTGAGTCATTCAATACGCTGATGGCACATTATACGGATCGTGAGTTTGAGTATGGCATGCCTTCCTTACGGGAAGTTTGTACGTATAAAGTTCAGGTGGAGAAGTTTACAGCTAAGATTTACGGATATTAATGGTTTGTGCTATGTGCTATGTGCTAAGTGCTGAGAGTTGAGTGCTCGGAACTTGGTCCCAGTTGCATGGTGCCAGGGCTATATTTCAGAATTTTCTGGTTTTATATACCTTTTGCGTAGTGTTTTATGTGCAAGAGCAAAGCCTGTTCCTATCAGAATTCCCATAATTGCACCCATAAATACATCTCCCGGGTAATGCACTCCAAGGTAAACCCGGCTGTATGCTGTAAGGATTGCATAGGTTAATGCTACCGGAATGATATATTTCCGCTGGCCTGCAAGTATTGATATCATAAAAAATGCTACAGCAAACGCATTTGACGAGTGCGCCGAATAAAATCCGTAAGTACCGCCCCGGTAATCGTTAACAATGTGAACAAGTGATTGCAAATGTGGCTCCTGTGAAGGTCTGAGGCGCAGGACATTATCCTTGAACAGGTTGCATAACTGGTCAGAAACTGCAATCATCAGCGCAATTGTAATCAGAACAGTCCAGAAATGCTTTGGAAACTTCTTGTATAACAACCAAAGAAACCATGCGTAAAGCGGCACCCAGAATAATTTCTCACTGATGAGCCTCATCCATGTATCAAAAAACGAGTTATGTTGAGCGTTCAGAAACAGGAACAGGCTTTCATCAATCGCTTTTAAGGTTTCCAGCATAATCTGATAATTTCTTCAAAAGTAATGAAATCAATTATGTGGAATGCCTAAAGTATTCATAATTGATTTTAGCTGATCAATAGTTACTACCGATCCGGTTACGATATCAAAATTAAAAATGGTGCTGAGAATAATGTGCGCAATATCTTCAGGATTCGAAAGCTTGCCTTCTTCATAAAGACGTATAAATTTATCCCGTTCCGGAAACAGGTTTTTATCTGAAGTCCTTATCAGTTCCTGCATGCCGGTTTCGATAATTCCGGGAGCAAGGGAAAACACCTTCGCTGCCTCGGGTTCTGCGTTTTGCTCAAGCCCAGCAACCTGGGTGAACATGTCGAGCCCGGCTTTTGAACTGCAATACACGCTCCAGCCGCTGTAGGCAATAAATGACGCTCCTGAGGAAATGTTTAGAATCACTTTCGGAATGTCCAGGCCGGCTGTTGCAGTAAGGAAAACAGAGCTCAGTATCATTGGCGCCAGCAAGTTCAGATGAAGGTGTTTTTCGGCTAATGCGAAATCGATGGATTTAATCGGCGAAACAGGCTCGAGCATTCCGGCATTATTTATCAGGGCAATCCTGTCGAATGGACCTAAATGTATTTTGCTGAAAACATTATGGATAAAAGTTTCTGCTTCTTCACGAATACTCAGATCGGCTTCAAAATAGAATAATGAAACATTTAACGAGGCTGCAAGCTCCACCAGGTCTTCATTCATGGTTCTGGAAACTGCAAATAGAGTGTTGCCAGGTACGATAAGTTTGCGTAAAAGTGCTGCTCCGATTCCACGCGATGCCCCGGTAACGATATAGTAAGTCATAATTTGCTTTTTATAAATGGATGATAAAAATTGTGCCTGAAGGCATTCTGAAATTGCTTTGCAAATATACAACAACTGAACATTATTAATGTTTTCATGTTGATTTATAACAACTTTATATAGAATAAAAAGACTATAAAATATCTGAAACAGAAATTCTAAATCCCGATTTATACATGAATAACGCCGTCTTTATTTTTGACTATCCTGTAAACGAACCTGTACGGTCGTACTCGCCAGGTTCGCTGGATCGCAAAAATCTGCAGACTGAACTCGACCGACTGAGTTCGACACAAATAGATATTCCTCTGATAATAGGAGGGAAGGAGGTTTACACCAACGATACGGATACTTTAACAATGCCTCATGACCATGGGCATGTATTGGCCCGCTATCACAAAGCTGGTGAAAAAGAAGTGAAAATGGCTATTGATGCTTCCTTGAAAGCACACCGTGAATGGGAATCTTTTTCGTGGTTCGAAAGGGCTTCTGTAACCTTGAAAATAGCAGAACTTCTTTCGAAAAAATACAGGATGCTGATTAATGCAGCAACCATGCTCGGGCAGAGTAAGAGTGCGTACCAGGCTGAAATTGATGCTGCCTGCGAAACCATTGATTTCCTTCGTTTTAATGCCCATTATATATCTGATATTTATAACGAGCAGCCGCATAGTGATCCCGGAATTATAAACCGCCTCGAGTATCGCCCATTGGAAGGATTTGTGTTTGCAGTTACGCCTTTCAATTTTACGGCAATAGCTTCCAATCTAAATATGGCTCCGGTTTTGATGGGCAATACCACAATCTGGAAACCGGCAACAACTTCTATCCTTTCCAACTACATCCTGATGCAGGTTTTTAAAGAAGCCGGTTTACCCGACGGGGTAATTAATTTTATTCCCGGACAAGGTTCGCAGGTTGGAAACCAGGTGGTTGCCGATAAAAACTTTGCAGGATTGCATTTTACCGGAAGCAATGGCACATTTAATAAATTATGGCAGAATACGGCTGCCAACCTGGCAAATTACCGTTCGTATCCCAGGATTGTAGGCGAAACAGGTGGCAAGGACTTTGTGCTGGTTCATCCAAGCGCAGGCGTTGATGAAGTTTCAACGGCATTGGTACGGGGTGCTTTCGAGTACCAGGGGCAGAAATGTTCGGCTGCTTCCCGTGCGTATGTTCCGGAAAGTATGTGGCCGGCAGTTAAGAAAAGGGTAGGAGAGATGCTTGCAGAAATAAAAGTAGGCGATCCCCGTGATTTCAGCAATTTTATGAATGCGGTTATTGATGAAAAATCATTTGATAACATCAGCAATTATATAAGCAAAGCTAAAAATACCAGCGATGCCGAAGTTGTATTTGGCGGAACAGGGGATAAATCGAAAGGATATTTTTTTCAGCCTACAATAATCCAGGCTCACAATCCTCATTTTGTTACCATGACGGAGGAAATTTTCGGGCCTGTATTAACCGTTCATGTCTATAAAGATAAAGATTTTGACCAGACTGTGCGCCTTGTAGATGAAACTTCACCTTATGGATTAACCGGGTGTATTTTTGCCCAGGATCGTGGAGTGCTGGTAAAAGTGGCGGATGAACTCAAATATGCTGCCGGCAATTTCTATTTCAACGACAAGCCTACCGGCGCTGTTGTCGGCCAGCAACCCTTTGGCGGATCGAGGCAAAGCGGAACAAATGATAAAGCCGGAAGCCACCTGAATTTATTGCGGTGGATAAGTCCTCGCACAATCAAGGAAACTCTTATCCCACCTACAGATTATCGGTATCCGTTTATGAAGGAAGATAAGTGCCATTGATTTGAATGGAGGAAAATAGGGAAATAGAGAAATAGAAAATAGAAAATAGAAAGGTAAAATGGTTAGCCCTTGTCCTCTATTGTTCTTTAAAGCCATACCTTTGACAAATAACGTTGGACAATTACCAATTAACGATTAACTATTTTCCAATAACCATTTTCTCTTAACCAACAACCATTTACCCTTTTCGAAAAACATGGAACAACACCGTAACGGCAAAATTCTGGCATTACTTTTTACCGGAGTATTAATGGGCGCTCTTGATATCTCAATCGTGGGTCCCGCAATTCCGGCAATAGAACAAACAATAAAAATTGACCACCGTTTACTCAGCTGGATATTCAGCATTTATGTATTATTCAACCTGGTAGGAGTTACGTTCCTGGCAAAACTTTCGGACCTGTTCGGGCGCCGGAATATTTATATAACATCTGTTGCAATATTTGCCTTTGGATCCGCAATCGTATCCGTGTCTGATGATATTACGGTTCTGCTTATTGGCAGGGCTGTGCAGGGATTTGGCGCCAGCGGTATTTTCCCGGTTGCTTCGGCTGTAATCGGCGACATTTATCCACCCGAAAAACGAGGCCGTACACTTGGCATGATAGGTGCAGTTTTTGGAATTGCGTTCATAATCGGACCTGTTATTGCCGGAGTATTGTTGCTCTGGTTTAAATGGAATGCACTCTTTCTTATCAACCTGCCAATTGCCGCTGTTGTTATATTTTATTCATGGCGATTACTTCCGACTAAAAAGAGTGATCTCAAACCTCATTTCGACTGGACCGGCATGGTGTTTATTGCAATCCTGCTTTCATCTTTTGCCTATGGCATTAACAATATCGAAGCATCCGAAGGAATCAAAGGGATCTTATCGGTAAATGTTTTCCCTTTCCTGCTGATAACACTCATTACATTACCTGTATTTATTTTTCTTGAAAAACGGTCACCTTCACCGGTTGTGAAAATTGAACTTTTTGATATAAAACAAATCCGTATTGTAGGCCTGATTGCTTTTGGAACCGGGATAATCCAGGCGGTTACCATTTTTGTTCCTGAAATGGCGGTAAATGTGTTTGGTGTGTCTACTTCGCAAGCAAGTTTCATGCTCATTCCATTTGTATTGGCAATTGCTGTCGGTTCGCCTTTAGCAGGCAGGCTGATAGACAAAATAGGTTCCCGTGCGATTGTGATGGCAGGTCTTATGCTTGCTGCCACCGGTTTGCTGTTTTTTTATTTTAATGCCGCATCCAAGGTTCATTTTTATACAGCAGGAATTTTTATGGGTTTGGGGTCTGCCATGTTGCAGGGTTCCGCTTTACGATATATTATGTTAAATGAAGTCCGGTCTTCAGAACGTGCGCTTGGGCAAGGTATTATTACGCTCTTTACAAGTACGGGCCAAATGACGGGAGCCACGCTGATTGGGATTATTGTAGCATCTGTTTCATCAAAGCTTGATGGATATTCGAAAAGTTTCCTGGTAATTGCCGTTATTGCCTTGACGGTGATGCTTGTAAGCTACCGTCTTAAAAGCAGGAGTGAAGAACTGGCTAGTGCTTCGGCAGCATCGGGATAACAATACTAAATCATTTATGTGCTGATAAGAATTGAATTATATTGCTTTTTATGGACTGTTATAATGAACAGGTTATAATTTCGCATCCGATAAGAATCTCTTAAAGATATTAAAACATGAAGGTTTTCAACTAATCCACAAATTATGTTAATAACTTTTTATTAGGCATCGGGAAACATTTTGATAAATTTGTTTCAAAACCGCCTTGACTCACATTTAATGGTTTAATAATATCATAATGTTAAGGATTAAAGCTTAAATTCTAATTTTGCAGCCGTTTTAACAGGATAACAAACATGATAGAACTTTAATAACAAATTATTTTTCAACAACCAAAACCAAATTAACCAACCAAATCGTAACACAATGAGAAAATCAATTAATTTGATCCGACAGACCTTTAAGCCGTTCTTGCTTATTGCAGTCTTTTTTATGAGTGTATCCTTTGCTATCGGGCAGGTTACAAGTTCCAGTTTAAGTGGTATTGTTTCTGACTCTAAAGGCGAAACACTTCCGGGAGCAACTGTTGTTGCTGTGCATACTCCTTCTGGAACTCAATATGCTACGCTTACAAATGTAGAAGGTAAGTACAGTATAAACGGTATGCGCGTTGGGGGTCCATACAAAGTTACAGTAACTTTTGTAGGCTATAAAGAACAGGTATCTGACGACCTGACTATGGCTCTCGGGGTAACATCTAACCTTAATGTTCAGCTGGTTGAAGCGAGCTCGCAGTTAACAGGTGTAGAAATTGTTTCGAACCGTAGTGATGTTTTCAATGCTAACCGCACTGGAGCAGCAACATCCTATAATGCATCCAAAATTGCCATGACACCAACTATTGGTCGTACTGTTAATGATATTATCAAGTATAACCCGTTTGGTAACGGTAGTTCATTTGCCGGGCAGGATTCACGTTTTAATACATTCACTATCGACGGATCGGTATTTAACAACGGTTTCGGACTTGGTTCTTCAGCACAGGCTGGCGGACGTACCGGTACTACTGCTGTTTCTATCGATGCTCTTGAAGAATTGCAGCTAAACGTTGCTCCTTTCGATGTTCGTCAATCCGGATTCTCCGGTGCCAGTATCAATGCTGTAACCAAATCAGGTACTAACGAATTTCATGGATCAGGTTATTATATCTTCCGTAACGAAGGATTAGCTGGTAGTAAAGCGGATGGGAAAGACATTGGAAACATCAATATTGATGAAAAAACTGCAGGTTTGAGCATTGGTGGTCCAATACTCAAGAATAAACTTTTCTTCTTTCTGAATGCCGAAAAATTCACCAGCAGTAACCCAGCTTTGGATTGGGTTTTAGATAAACCAGGTGCCACCGGAAACGTATCACGTACAACACTTGCTGATATGGAAGACCTGGCTGCTTTTATGAAAACTAATTTTGACCGCGATCTTGGTGCACTTGATGGTTTCAACAATGAAGTTAAAAGCCAGAAATTCCTTGTCCGTTTGGATTATAATATCAATAAAATTCACAAACTGTCAATCCGCTATTCACACCATAATTCAAGTTCAGGACAGCGTATCAGTGATAGCAATAGCAGCAATACTGCAGGTTTTGGAAACAGGACCAACAGGGCCGATGCTATTTCTCCTGAGAATACCGGCTACATCATTCAGGATAATACCCGTTCGATTGCTGTTGAGTTAAACTCAAATGTAAGCACTAAATTCTCGAACAGTTTTATCGCTACTTACAATAAACAGATTGAAGACCGTGATTACAAGTCAGATTTGTTTCCAACGATTGATATTCTGAAAGATGGCAAAACCTATACATCAATTGGTTTCGACCCGTTTACTCCAGTTAACAAATTAAATTATTCAACTCTGAATTTTACAGATAACCTTACCTATTATTTAGGTAAACAAACATTTACTGCAGGAGTTTCTTACGAATATTATGTATCGAACAATGTATTCTTCCCATCATCAAACGGAGTTTATGTTTACAACTCAATTGCTGATTTCAAGACTGCTGCATTGGCTTCGATTACTGATCCGACCAATCCTTTATCTCCTGTTTCTGTAAAACAGTATAACTTACGCTACTCCCGCTTACCGGGTGGACAAGATCCGATTCAGGTTCTGAAAGTTTCTACATACAGTGCTTACGTTCAGGATGAATATAAACCTACCGATAAACTTACTTTAACCGGCGGATTAAGATTTGATGTATTCGATTATAACGACAAAACTGCAGCCGACTTTAACAACGAAATCGTTGCTGGTTTAACTTATATTGATGAGAACAACGAACCATACAAAATCAGTACAGGTGTTTTCCCTAAAACCCGCCTTCTGATTTCGCCACGATTTGGATTTAACTTTGATGTAATGGGCGATAAATCTCTGCAAATTCGCGGAGGTTCCGGTTCATTTGTATCACGTATTCCACAGGTTCTGGTATCAAATCAGCTTGGAAACAATGGTGTGAACACAGGTTTGATGAGTTATTCAAATACAACTGCTTATCCGTTCAGGACAGATCCAACTCAATTCTTACCTGCATCAAATCCTGATATCGCAACATTACCTGCTTATGTTGTTAATGCTACCGATAACGATCTGAAATACCCAACTATCTGGAAAACAGACTTAGCAGTCGACTACAAACTGCCATGGGGTCTTGTAGCAACAGCTGAAGGTATTTATAACAAAACTATTGTTGGTCTCAGGTATATCGATGCCAACCTGAAAGTTGCTGATCGCCAGTTTGCTGGTCCTGATAGCCGTGACAGATTCCCTGCTTCAGGCCTTTCTGGTTCTGCTGCAACTACAGCACGTTTCATTAATTCCAAAACAACCAATGCTTTTGTTTTGAAAAACACAAAAGACGGAAGTTCATATACCCTGACCGCAAAAATTGAGAAAACTACTCAAAAAGGATTTGGCGGATTTGTTGCCTATACCTATGGTGTAGCCAAGGACATTCAGTCGGTTGGAAGTACTGTACAAGCCAACATGCCTACAGTTGACGGACAGAATCATCTTGCACTTTCATTTGCTGACAACGACGTAAGACACCGCGTAATCGGTATGCTGAATTACAGGATCGATTATGGCGAAAAAGCTGGTGGTGCAACTATTATTTCTTTAGGTATGATTGCTAACAGCGGAGGTAAACTCTCTTATGTAAGCAGCAATGACATGAATGGCGACGGACAGACCAATGACCTGATCTTCATTCCTAACCAGGCTACAGATATGAGTTTTGCTGCTCTTACAGTAGGCTCGGGTGCTACTGCTCAAACATTCACTCCTGCACAGCAACAGACTGCTTACGATGCTTATATCGATGGAAATCCTTACCTTAAAGGACTTCGTGGTCAGTATGCTGAACGTAACGGTGGATATTACCCATCACTTACCCGTTTTAACTTCTCTTTAGTACAGGAAGTTTATTTCAAAGTAGGTGTTAAACAAATGAAGAATACACTTCAATTCAGGTTCGATATTCTTAATGCAGCTAATATGCTGAACAACAAATGGGGCGTTGGAAGTGTAACAACATCATTCAATCCATTAACTTTAGCATCAGTTGATGCAGCCGGAAATCCAGTATACAAAATGGCTACCCAGGTTATTAAAAATGCCGATGGTTCAACCAGTACCATACTGTTGAGGGATTCTTTCACCAAGAGTATCACAATTGATAATGTATGGCAGGCTCAGATTGGTATCCGTTACATTTTCTAAACTTATAATGCGTTTTAAAAAAGCATCCGGGGATTCCCGGGTGCTTTTTTTATTCTTTATGAATTACGACTTCTGACAGGGTACCTAATCCTTTAATTATGCAAAAAATACTTTTCCTTATCGTGATTAACAGTATTGCTTTATGTTGCTTTGGGCAATCAGGAATGAATATTACGGATAAGAAAAGCAATCCGGAACATGCTCACCCTCTTGTTGTAGGGCATCGTGGCGGATTTGATTCCAGTTTACCCGAAAACAGTATTGGGCTGTTTGATTTCACGTATGAAAATGCTTGCAGCAAACCCATTGGAATTGAATTTGATATCAGGGAAAGCGCTTCCGGAAGTTTGTTCATAATGCACGACTCCACTGTTGACAGAACAACCAAAGGCATTGGTAAAATTAATTCGTTGAAGGATGATTACATTAAGACTCTCTTTCTAAAAGATAGAAATGGGAATCTGACAAACGGGAAAATTCCAATGTTTTCGGAAGTCCTACAGCATTTTAAAGATAAAAATATAATGCTGATGCTGGATGTGAAAGGCAAAATATATCCGGAAGTTATTAAAATGGTTGTTGACATGAAAATGGAATCAAAATGTATCCTGCTCACTTTCAGTCAAAACAACACAAAATTGGTGAAGGAATCTACAGGAACGATACTGATTTCGGCACTGATTGTAAATAAAGCAGGTTGGCAATCCATACTCAATTTGCAGATTCCCGCCCGGCAATTAATAGCTTACGTGAACAAGGAAACACCCCAGGAAGTTAAAAACGAGATTTTACAGAACAACGTTTTGGTTATGACAGATATAAGTGAAAGTATTTATAATAATTCAAAGCACTATGAGCCTGAGTATTACAAAAATATTCTCGCCAAAATGCAATTGGGAATAATGATTACCGATTACCCCGTTTTTGTGAATAAACTATTTTGCACGGAATAGAAACTTTCAGGTTCAGGTCCGAAGTTTATTATTGTTGGAATTAAGGTTTAGTGCCTGATTTAGTGATACCTTTATAAAACGAATAAACAGGGAACATTTTGGCAATATCCCGGTGCTGCTTCAGAAATTCAAATAGAAAACCTTTCAGAATGAAGTCTATAAATAATTGGTTAATTCTTTTTGTTGCCGTTGCAATTTCAGCCGGTAGCAGCAGCATCTCGTATGCACAGACTGCGAAAGGCCAGACCACTGTAATTCTTTCCCTCGATGGCTTCCGATGGGATTACCCCGATATAGTCAGCACTCCAAATCTTCATCAGATTGCCAGGAATGGAGTTAAGGCTGTTTCTTTGATTCCATCTTTTCCTTCAAAAACTTTCCCAAACCATTATACCATAGCTACAGGACTGGTTCCTGATCATAACGGTTTGGTAAACAACGGGTTTTATGATCCTGCTTTAGGGAAATCATTTTCTATGGGAAATAAGGAGGCGCGATTCGGTCCGGAATTTTATGGAGGGGAACCTATCTGGATAACAGCGCAAAAGCAAGGTGTCCGCACAGCATCATTTTTCTGGGTTGGATCGGATGTTGCTATCCAGGGAATACATCCTGATATATGGAAAAGTTATAACCAGGAAATACCTTTTATTCAACGGATCGATACCATTATAAAATGGCTAAGCCTGCCCAAAGACCAGCGACCACTTTTGGTTATGGGATACTACCACGAACCCGACGAAAGCGGCCATGATTTTGGTCCCGATGATGTCCGCACTTTAAAGAGGGTGCATGAAATGGATAGCATGGTTGGAATATTATACCATCGTATAAATCAAATGCGAGGCGGCGACAACATTAATTTTATAGTTGTTTCCGATCACGGGATGGGCCCGGTTTCGTCCGACAGGGTTACCGTTCTCAGGGATTTTATCCCGGAATCGTGGCCGGTTCGTATTGAAGGCGGAAATCCGAACTTTAACCTGTATGCTGATGGCACCTGGGCTGATTCTGCCTATATTTCACTCAAAAAAGCTTCGCATATAAAAGTCTGGAAACCTTCAGAAGTTCCTCAATACCTTAATTATGGTACAAATCCCAGGGTTGGTAATATAATACTCGTTGCCGATTCGGCCTGGAGCATTTCGGTGCAAAAACCAAAGAAGTCATATTCGGGAGGAACGCATGGATATGATATCCGGAATACGGATATGCATGCCATTTTTTATGCGGTTGGCCCTGCATTTAAACAGAATTATGTACAGCCATCTTTTCAGAATATTCATATTTATCCTTTACTGGCTTACCTTTTAGGGATCCAGCCTGCGAAAACCGATGGCGACCTGAAACAAATAAGTAACATGCTAAAAACCGTAAAAAAATGAAAATACGAATTCTCTTTTTCTGCATTTCATCCTGCTTTTTTTGGCCATTTTTATCATCAGCACAATCGGTTGTTTACCCATTACTTCAATCGGGTCCAATGTTGGGGTATTCCGATATGCGTGAATCCATGATTTGGGTGCAGACAACTTCTGAAGCTGAGGTTTATGCAGTGTATTCTGACAATTTAAATCCCAAGATAACCAGGCAAACCAATAGCGTCAGAACCAACAAAGGGGAAGCATTTACCGCCAGGCTGATTGCTGATTCGGTGGAGCCGGGGAACCGATATACTTACAAAATATACATAAACAGCAAGCCGGTTAATTTACCGTATGCAACGGAATTCAGAACTCCAGCATTGTGGAAATGGAGGTCAGACCCACCTGAATTTACCCTGTTAACCGGAAGTTGTGCCTATGTAAACCAACCGGAATACGATCGGCTTGGGAAACCTTATGGCAGTGATTACAAAATATTTACCGGCATGGCAACTCAAAAAGCAGATTTGATGGTTTGGCTGGGTGATAACCTGTATCTGCGCGAACCGGATTGGAATTCGTGGACCGGCATATTAAAAAGATATAGTCATACCCGTTCCCTGCCCGAATTACAACCCTTTCTGGCATCGACACAAAACTATGCAATTTGGGATGATCATGATTATGGACCCGACAACAGCAATAAATCTTTTGTCAATAAAAATCAGACATTGGAGGCTTTTAAGCTTTTTTGGGGTAACCCATCGTATGGAACCGGCGATATACAAGGTGCAATAACTTCATTTCAATGGGGTGATGCTGATTTTTTCCTGCTCGACAATCGCTGGTACCGCGATCCTGATGAGATCAGCAAAGAAGGCAAGACAATGCTTGGTGAGAAACAACTTGGCTGGCTGCTTGAAAGCCTTGCAACAAGCAAAGCCACATATAAAATTGTGGCTATGGGCGGTCAGTTTCTGTCGGATGTGACCACAGCTGAAACGTATTCTGCTTATGGTTTTGAAAAGGAGCGGGAACAAATTATCAATTTTATTTACAAGTACAATATCAGGAATGTACTGTTTTTAACTGGTGATGTGCATTTTTCCGAAATGTCGGTTTTGAAACAGGAAGGAAAGCCAACCATTTATGACTGTACATTCTCTGCATTTACTTCTGGCTCAAATACTTCGGGAGCGTCGTGGAAAAACACATTCAGAGTGCCTGGTACTGTAGTGATGGAGCACAATTATGGAATGTTAAAATTTACAGGTCCGGCTAAAGCACGGAAACTGACGGTAAGCTGCTTTAATGCAGATAATGAAAAAAAATGGGAGCAGGTTATCGGACAGGAATAGTTGAATCTTAAGATAATTCAGGATACCAAATCAGGTTACAACCGCTTAATTATTCTCAGGCTGTGAGTATAACTCCCTTGTTCCTGGCTGAAAATTCCATTGTGGTCTATCTTGTCGATTTTTACCTGGCCTGAAGCGTGGAGAATTTTCCCAGGTTCAATAATAATTCCTACATGGATTATTTCGCCGGCCAGATTATCGAAAAATGCAAGGTCGCCGGCAAGCGCTTCATCAACAAAATCTATGGCGTTACCTGTAAGTGCCTGTTGTGATGCGTCGCGTGGCAAATCCAATCCGCACATATGGTAAACAATCTGAACAAGGCCCGAACAATCCACTCCCATAATACTACGACCACCCCACAGGTATGGTACATTCAGGTATTCGATAGCAGTGGCGGCAACTTTCGAAACCGAAAACTTTTTAGGAATCGCTTTGGTCTTGCCGATTGTGGTATATACATTATGCCCGAGATGAAAAGTGCTGCCTGTTGAAAGAGGTAACCGGCTGCCTTTCCCCAAAAGCATATAAGTGCTGTCATTTTTACAATAACAGACTGCTGTTTTCTCGGTGATGATATGATTCGAACTTTCTTTTGTCTTTTCAATAAATTCATCAGAAACCGGCATAGATTGTTTTTTATCAATCCATCCTTCGTAGTTATCAATATGCATGCGCACCAACAGCCAGTTTCCTCTTTCTTCGAGTATACTAAAGGTTTCCCCAAACAAAATCTGGGTCACCATTTCACTTCTTTCCGAAGGTTCAAATCTTACAGGAATTTGTGATAAAGGGCATATTGCGTTCATGGTCATTGAGATATAAAACAGGTTTCGGATTTTATGCGATGGATCCGTAAAAAGGATAGTTTCAAATATTAGTCAAAGATAGTAATTGAGTATTTGAAAACAAAAATTCATATATTCGTATGCTCTATTCCAACCCGATGAAGTTAGTTATTACAAAGAGACAGTGGCGGAATTATTACCAGGTAAATAAGATTATATTGTTTCTTATAACCTTGGTCATACTATTGGCTCTGTTTCCCCGTGAAGGGAAATTTAAATATGAATTTCAACGTGGCAAACCCTGGCAACACGACGATTTGATTGCGCCTTTCGATTTTGCGATACTCAAGCCACAGTCAGAATTAAAGAAAGAACGCCTTAACGCACTTTCAGAAGCTTACCTGTTTTTCAGGGTTGATAAAGAAAAGGTCGAATATGCAAAAAGCGATTTCCTTGCGCGGCTTGATCGGGAAGGTCAGAACAAAATAACCACGCAACAAAAAGAGCAGATTACCAAAAGTGGATTTGCTGTTCTCGACAGCATTTATAAACAGGGAATCATTGAAATGATTCCGGAATTAGAAAAGAAAAGCCCGGATTTTACAATAGCTGTGCTGGAAGATAATATTGCACGGATTGTGCCGGCAAACAGCCTGTTTACCATCAGCAAGGCTAATACGTATATTTTATTGAATCTCCCAATATTCCAGGGAGTTGATACTAAATTTGTGCTGCCACTTTTGCAGGCAAACATAACGCATAATATTTTATTTGACGAAAATCTGACAAATGTTCAACGAGATCAGACGATTGCCAATATTTCTACCACCAGGGGAATGGTGCAGAAAGGAGAACGCATCATTGCAAAAGGCGAACTGGTAAATGAACCCATATTTCAGCAATTGGAATCACTGCGCCTGGAGTTTGAATCAAAGTCGGGATCAGGTTATAATTTCAGAATGATTTTGCTGGGCCGGCTGATTTTGATCTCCATGGCATTGATGGTTTTTGGTCTGTTCATGTATACTTTCAGGCATGATATCTATACAGAAAACCGCAATATCGTTCTTCTTCTGCTGCTTATAACTATCATGGTATCATTTACTACAGCAGTAATGAACTTGAATGTTTCGTACATAATGGCTGTCCCGATATGCCTTGTGCCTATTATTGTCAGGACATTTTATGATACACGTTTGGCTCTTTTTGTGCATATAATTACAATTATAATCCTGGGATTTCTGGTTCCGAATAGTTTTGAGTTTTTGTTCATGCAACTTATTACAGGAATAATCACCATTATCAGCATTGTTCACCTCAATCACCGTTCCCAGTTTTTCTTTACATCATTAATGATACTGGTTTCGTATTCTGTTATTTATATCGGGATGACCCTGATGCAGGAAGGTTCAATTGAGCAAGTGAGCAGAATTAATTTTGTGATGTTTGGTATAAGCGCTTTGCTGACGCTTTTTTCCTATCCGCTAATTTACTTGTTTGAGAAAATATTCGGAATGGTTACCGATGTATCATTGATTGAATTATCCGACACCAATTCGAAGCTTCTGCGGGAACTTGCAATTAAAACACCTGGCACCTTTCAGCATTCACTTATTGTTTCGAATATTGCAGAAGAAGCAGCCAGGGCAATTAATGCAAATCCATTGCTTGCCCGAACCGGAGCACTTTATCACGATATCGGCAAAATGGATATGCCGATGTATTATATCGAAAATCAGTCGGGCGGCATCAATCCTCATGACGATCTGTCATACGAGGAGAGTGCAGCTATTATAACAGGGCATGTGATCAGGGGAATCGAATTGGCCCGGTTGAATAAACTTCCGGAAGCAATAATTGATTTCATCCGTACGCATCATGGAACCAGGTATACGCACTATTTTTACAATAAATTTAAGCAGGATGCCAACGGTGTTCCTTTTGATGAAACTCCATTCCGTTACCGTGGACCAATACCATTCTCGAAAGAAACATCCATACTTATGATGGCTGATTCAATTGAAGCTGCTTCCCGTGCTTTGAAAGCGCCAACGGAACAGGAAGTGAGCGAATTGGTAGAGCGCTTAATCGACAATCAGATGGAAAGCAGGCAGTTCCGTAATTCGTTGCTTACCCTGAAAGATATAGCAACCATAAAGAAAATAATTAAAAAGAAATTGCTAAGCATTTACCATATCCGTATCGAATATCCTTCGGCGCATTGATTTATTCGTGTATCGAAAGCTCAGCACTTTGCAGATATGGCAACGCGTCAGGCCCAAGATTGAAGAGCAGATCAATAATGCTCAGATCAGGAAGGTAACCGTGAATTTCTTCAAAGGCCTGAATATATCTTGGCAATACACAGTTTATATCCCGGAGAGGATATTTGGGATGAAAACTGTTTCGTAAATCGGAATACTCAGGTTTTGTAACGTATTCTTCTGTATAGCACAGCTCTAAAGTTTTGAATTTCAATACTTTTAATAAAACATTTAAGATTTCCCTGTCGAAGTCAACCAGGAGATCATATTTTCGGGTAAAGAGGGATTCAAGCAGATCTCGGTAAAATAAGAAATAAGGTGTTTTGTTGTAAGCTGTAACTATGGACCGCCAATGCAATTGCTGCCAGTTTTTCGAATTATCTATTTGAATGTCAGATATTTTGGTGTGATTGCCATTTATTCGTTTAACCGGTATGGTAAGACTTAAAATTCCTGATGCCGTAGCAATATTGCATCGGTTGCGGAAGGTTTGTTTGGGATACGTTTCATGAACTTCGAGCGCTGCTTTACCAGACTGTATAGCTACAGCCATCCAGGAAACGGGCGGTAAATAAGAAAGGGATAGAAGTACAGGTTTCATTTGTAGGTTTTCATTGCAAAAGTACTAAAAAGAGAAAGGGCAGCCAATCCGGCTGCCCTTTTCAAACTTTATAATTTTCAAATTAAACCCAAATTAATCATTAGGAGGCGATAAAAGATCCGAAGTAATGATTTAGTTGGGTTAACCCCGATTTAGTAAATCTTTCAATGTTTTATAAAACATTGATTAGATTTACTTTATCGATTCAGCTTTTTCAATTGCTGAATTTGGGTTAATTGGAGGCAAGTAAAACTTCGTTTATTGCGTCAGTCATTGCCTGTTTTGGTAAGGCTCCCATTGCCATCTGAGGTTTTCCGTCTTTAGGACAGAAAAGCAGCGAAGGAATACTTTGTATTCCAAAGGCGCCGGCCAGTTCCTGCTCGGTTTCAGTATTTACTTTGTAGATATTGATTTTGCCATCGAACTCTTTCGAAAGTTCTTCCAGGATAGGAGCAACCATCTTACATGGACCGCACCAGTCAGCGTAAAAATCAATCAAACAAGGCAGTTCGCCTTCAAATTTCCATTCCTGGTTCAGTTCGTAGTTAAATACTTTTGTGAGAAAGGTTTCTTTTGTTAAATGTTCCATTATCGTATGTTTTTTTAGTTTATCGGATTGTTATTTCTTTTTTAATAATACTTCAGTGATCACTTTTTCGTAAGTTTCTTTTGGCAAGGCCCCTTGAGTCATCTGTGGTTCGCCCGTCGAAGGGCAGAAAAATACTGTCGGAATGCTTTGTATTCCGAAAAACTGCGCCAATTCACGTTCCTGATCTACATTTACTCTATAGATAACAACCTGGCCTTTGTATTTTCCGGAAAATTCTTCCATAATAGGCGCCACCATTTTACATGGTCTGCACCAATCAGCATAAAAATCAATTATACAGGGTTTATCGCCCTTAAAAACCCATTTCTTTGGGTCTTTCTTATAGTCATACACTTTTTCGAGGAATACGGCATTTGTCAGCTGAATTACTCCGCCACTTTCGCCTGAACCGGCAGTTATATCGTTTACAGGCTGCACAGAGCTGGTTGAGCCATCCTGTTCGGTCATACCTGCAGTTGTAACTGATGAACCTGGTTGTTTTTCGGAAGTGGCTGATCCTCCGCAGCTGCTAAGCCAAACTATTGAAAGGAATACGAATCCAAGGAATGTGTTTTTCATTTTGTCGTTTTGTGGGTTATGATTATTTTTTTTGATGGCGCAAAGATATATTATTTTTCAAATGTATCGCATAAAGATCACCATTTTATTTTATCTTTGTCAACAATTATCGTGCCACTGCATTTTTGTCATGGTGTTGGCATTAAACATTTTATTAAACGCATGGAAAGCAAAAGAGTTGTTAATCTGAAAGAATTAATTGGTCAGCTTGATACTGAAAAGTTCAGAGAAACATTCAGTACACAGGAGTTATGTCTCGAAATACTGGCAAAAGCTAAATGGGCTGATGGATTTGTATGCCTTAATTGTGGTCATGAAAACTTTTGCCAGGGACGGACTCCATTTTCCAGGAGATGTACACGGTGTAAAAAAGAGGAATCGGCTTCGGCTCATACTATTTTTCATCATTGCAGGATAGAACTTCCACGTGCATTTGAGATTGCATATATGGTTTGTGGCTCGCCCCGAATGCCGGCATCGGAAATTTCAAGAATAATGGAAACCAGGCATATGACATGCCTTAACTTTAAGAAACATATTCTGCAGTGTCTTCAATCGGATGGAAACCTTATAACCGGTTTGAAAGAACCTGAATAGGACGAATCCCTGCATCTCATTGTGATGGAATTGCAAAAAAAAGAGGCTAACCTTTCGGAAAGCCTCTTTTACATTATAGATGGTTTTTTTTATTTTACAGTTTTAATTTCGACCCTGCGGTTAAGTGCACGACCGGCCGAAGTTTTATTGTCAGCTGCCGGGTTAGCTTTTCCATAGAATTTCTTAATCAGGCGGTCTTTCGCAATTCCTTTCTTAACAAGGTATTTGATTACATAATCAGCACGTTTTTCTGAGAGCTTCAAATTGTAATCAGCAGTTCCGATTTCGTCAGCATGACCTTCAATATTTATGGTTACGTCGGCATGGTCATTCATAATTGTAACTACCTCATCAAGGTCTTTTGTGTATTTTGTGAATGCAACTGATTTGTTAATTCCGAAATAAACCACTTTGAAATATTCAAATTTCTTCACTTCAGGACATCCGAAATTAGAAGCTACGCCAAATACTTCAGGACATTTGTCTACATTATCGGCAATACCATCACCATCAGTATCCGGACATCCTTTGAATTGAGCCGTGCCTTTCACGTCTGGACAGGCATCTTCGCTGTCAATAATTCCGTCGCCGTCGCGGTCAGGGCAACCGGCAAATTCTTTCTTGCCAGCAACATCAGGACATTTGTCATCTTTATCTGCAATGCCATCGTTATCTCTGTCAGGACAACCGTTGAGGTCTGCTTTTCCTGCAGCGTTAGGACAAGCGTCCTGGCTGTCAATTATACCATCGCCATCCATATCAGGGCAACCTTTAAATTCAGGTTTGCCGGCAACATCCGGGCAGGCATCATCTTTATCCGCAATACCATCGTTGTCTTTATCAGGGCAACCGGCAAGTTCAACCTTACCAGGCGTTTCGGGGCAAGCATCAGCTTTGTCTTTTACACCGTCACCATCCGTATCTTTTTGACCGAAACGGACTTTTACACCAAATGTGTAGTGCATGTAAGTGTCATATTTATAAGCAGTTGTTGCTATATCCCGGCCAGGCATAAAATCATAAGCGGCCTGAAAATTAAGACCAACTTTTTCCGTAAGCCAGAAATTTAATCCAATGCCGGTAACTTGTTTAAAATAGGTTGTTTTATCGGCACCTAAATCTTTAATGCTTGAAGCGCCAAGGCCTAAATAAATATACGGATCGAACCAACATGATTCTTTCAGCATATATCCGTTTGCAAATTTATATGCAAGGTTTAAATCGCCTGTCGCAAAATTTTCGCTGCTTAAGGGCTGATGAAGAGAAGACATTCTGTCGTATTCAAGTTTGCTGAATCCAAATTGTCCGAAAACATTGAATGATGGATTTAGTGATCTGTTCACTGAAATTGCTGATGGGAATGAGTAACCCTGCCATTTCGTATACTGAAATTGCTCAGGGAATTTATAGTGTACAACGTCAAAGTCTTCGTACTGCCAGTTAATCCCGATTGCCCATCTGTAGTCAGTGTTTTGGGCGCGAAGGTTAAAGGAAATTGCTACTAAAGCAATAAGTGCAATAAATGTAAATTTTTTCATAAATTACTGTTATTTGATTTGATTTGCTGGTTTGCTTGCGGTTGTTTTGAAAATCTGTTTACAGAATCAGCTGATTGGCAACTAGGAATTGGATAAGAACAACTTGAAATAGTATGCAAATATGGTTATAAAAACCCAAAAACACAAGAACTTTCAACTGTATTTATTGGAAAATAGGATTCTGTTTTTCTAAAAATCTTTATTTCAGATAGTTGCAAATGTGACATTGTTGTATGATTCCATTCAAGTTTTAGCTATTATCGCTCCAAAACTGAGAAAACAGGTAATGTAAACGTTTTATACGTTAATAAACATTCATACTAAATGAGAAAATTTAGCTCCTTTTTAAATCAGTGGGTCGCTAATACCTTCATTTAACTGATTTCTGAAATTTCAAAGTATTGTACAAATCAGCCTGATCAGAAGGCATGCTTATCAGATACTTAATTTGAATAAGAAAGCCCGTAAAATATGAATTCACGGGCTGTAACATAAAAGCTGAAGTAACAGATTTTACTGCATCCGTGCAATCCATCCTGATACTTCATTTGCAATCTTTATATTGTACTCGAGTGCAATTTGCCTATAGTTTATAAGGTCTACAATGGTACCAATAAAGCATAACCCGGCAGTGAAAAAGTATAGAATACCCATTCCAATCTGGTCGGTCAGGAACCTCTGTATCCCGGCAATGCCCAGAAAACCTGCCAGTCCTGCCAGCAGGATCATTTGTGGATCACGGCGACGGCTGCGGTAAAAGTTGGCGAAATTCAGCATTTGGTCATCGGTATAGGTTTTTGTCAGTGAATCAACATAAGTCATTTCCTGCATGTCGAGTTCCGGCATTAATTGATAAAGTTTTGTGTTCATTTTGTTTAGGGTTTTAGGTTAATTCGTTGATTTGGTTTTTTGCTTAAGAATGATTCAGGGTTGTTGTTTAATTAATTCATTAGTGATATTTGCTTTTGGAATTCGAAATAATTTTTAAAAACAATTACAATGCGTGCTGTTAAAACTAACAATGCAAATATTGCCAGTGGGTGCTTGGTGAACGATTCGGTTATATGTCCATGAAGAAGTAAGATGCAAGCCCTTCCTAATCCACAACCGGGACAATGCTGAAATCCTGCAAGACTCAATGGGCAAATCGTAAAATGTTCACTTGAAGGTAGTGGAGAAACAGCAAAATAGATGATTGCTGCTATCCAGATGATGGCTTCGAGGTTGTGAACCATGAAATTCCAAAAACGCTTGAAATCCTTAATCATTGCTGGTTTGTTTCAGATGTTGTTTTGACGCAGAAAGCTTAGAAAGGTTACAATCTGTATGATGGTATTATTCTATAAAATTAACAAATTCAATTGAATCTGTTTCATCCAGTTCCTTTTCAGATTTAAGATTTTCTCTGCAACTTTAGTTTACATCAATATTGTATTTTTCAAACATTTCATGTACGTTTGGCGAAAAATCATTTGATTATGAAGATCCTGATTATCAATATAAACGAACTGGTTGGAATTGATGAAGCTTTCAATCCATACCTTAGTGGAGCCGCTATGGGAAAGTTGCAAACTATAAAGAATGCATTTCTTTTTATTGATAAAGGTCTGATCCTGGAATACGGTAGTATGGATCACCTTTTTATACCTGAGGACTGGAAGAAAAAAGGAATTAAAGTAATTGATGCCACCGGGAAACTGGTTTTCCCTTCTTTTTGCGATTCCCACACGCACCTGGTGTATGCTGGCAGCCGCGAAATTGAATATGTCGATAAAATCAAAGGATTATCCTACGAAGAGATTGCAAAACGTGGCGGTGGAATTCTGAATTCGGCAAAGCGATTGCACGACGCATCCGAAACTGAACTTATCGGCGAAGCCCTCGAACGACTGGAAGAAATTACCTGGCTTGGAACCGGTGCTGTCGAAATTAAAAGTGGTTATGGCCTTAATACTGATGATGAACTTAAAATGCTTCGGGTTATCAGGGATTTGAAAAGTTTATCGCCGCTTACCATAAAGGCTACTTTTCTTGGCGCTCATGCTATTCCTATTGAATACCGTGGCAAACAACATGAATATGTTGATATGGTTATCAATGAAATGATTCCACAGGTGGCTGCTGAAGAACTGGCTGATTATATTGATGTTTTCTGTGACAAAGGATTTTTTACCGTCGATGATACAGAGCGGATTTTAATGGCCGGTATGAAACATGGCCTTAAACCGAAGATCCATGCCAATGAGCTTGATTATTCCGGCGGTATCCAGGTTGGTGTGAAATATGGTGCTTTATCCGTTGATCATCTCGAATACACCGGTGACGCTGAAATTCAGGCGTTAAAAAATTCAGAAACGATGCCAACCATTTTGCCCGGAGCAGCATTTTTTCTAAATATGGTACATGCCCCAGTGCGTAAAATGATAGATGCAGGATTACCTGTTGCTTTGGCTAGTGATTTTAATCCGGGATCATCGCCTTCGGGAAATATGCAACTCGTGCTTTCCATGGGATGCATTATGTACAGGATGACGCCCGAAGAAGCCATCAATGCCACGACTTTGAATTCTGCCTATGCCATGGGCGTAAGCGAGGAACTGGGAAGTATTGCAATTGGGAAAACAGCAAATGTTTTCATTACCAAACCCATGCCCGGCATTGAATTTATGCCTTATGCATTCGGCAGCAACAAAGTGGATACGGTTATTTTAAATGGTAAAGTTCTCTAAAACCAGCAATAAATCACCTCATTTTGCCTGACAGACAAAGCCTGCAAACTCTTTTCAGCCACTCATATCTCATAATTCATAACTCATAACTCAAAACTCATAGCTTATAACTTATAACTAACCTCTTCCTCACTTCGGCCACAGATAATACATATAAATCAGGTACATGCCAATCATGAAAATGCCATCATCGCGTTTGAGAATATATTTGGACCGGAAGAATTGAAGTATATATATCGTTACTCCGATCATCACGTAAAGATCAATATTACTGATGGCTATGGCCGAAAGTGGATTGATTAAAGCTGATGTGCCTATAACTCCAAGGATATTGAAGATACTGGCTCCAATCACATTACCAATTACGATATCAAATTGTTTTCTTTTTGTGGCATAAATAGAAGTAGCCAGTAAAGGCGTGCTTGTTCCTGCGGCAATAATCGTCAAACTGATAATAGTTTCACCGACACCCAATAAACAGGCAATTTGAAGTGATCCGTTTACCAGCAGTGTAGATCCGGCGATCAGCAAGCCAATACCAAACACTATCATTCCCACTGACCAGTACCATTTCATTTCTTGATCCGGAATTGATTCCTCAAATTCTGTATAAATTTCAGTGCTTTTCTCCCGGCGGTCAAGAATAATATATAGAAGTATATAGAGAACAAGGCCAAAAAGTAAAATCCCTCCTTCAACCCGGCTTATTTCCCTGTCGGCAAAAAGAATCATGAAAACAATTGTGAGAAAAACAAGTATAAGTATTTCGATTTTAAAGAGTTGCATCTTTAGTTTCATTGGAGAAACCATTGCTGAAATTCCAAGTATAATACAGATATTAAATAAGTTACTGCCCATTACATTTCCAACTGCAATATTCCCGTGTTCGGATAAAGCAGCATTTAAACTTACTGCCAATTGCGGTAAACTGTTTCCAAAAGCAACTATAGTTAATCCGGTTAAAAGGGGCGAAATACCAGCTTTGAGCGCAAGGGATGAACTGCCTTTTACGAGCCAGGATGAACCAAAATACAGTAAAATGAGTGAACTAAGAATAAAGAAAATGGGAAGGAGCATTATTTTTCAGAGATTTCAGTATGAATTTACTGTTTTAATAGTATGTTAAACGAATAGTTTCAGGATATCCCTGATTGCTTTTTCATCAGGCAACTGTAAATCATAATCTGGTATGGAAACAGTGCCACCCATGGTTACCAAAGGTTGCTTAAATTCCATTTTGCCTGGAACAAAAGACCGTGCTGATAAATGGATTTCCCTTGCCCCTGTATTTTCTGCTATTTGTTTGATGTTGATGAGGTTAACACCGCTACCAGGCATAATGGAAATGCGGTCACCGGCTTTTTTAACAAGTTCCGCCAGTTTTTCAACTCCCTCGGGAGCAGTTTGTCTTCCGCCGGAAGTCAGGATCCTGGCACAACCTGCATAAATAATAGCTTCCAACGCTTTATCCTGATCTTTTGTCATATCAAAAGCCCTGTGAAAGGTAACATTCATGGGTGAGGCGGCATCAACCAGTATGGCAGTTCGTTTCTCATCAATAGTACCATCAGGATTTAACACACCTGCCACAATTCCTTCCATTCCAACTATTTTTGCCGCTGCCACATCCAACCGCATGGCTTCAAATTCTTTTGCCGAATAGCAGAAATCGCCTTCCCGCGGACGGATCATTACATGAATGGGAATTTTAACATATTTTCGTGCCAGGCGCATTGTGGCAGCAGAAGGAGTGAGGCCGCCTTCGGCAGGAGCAGAGCAAAGTTCAATTCTGTGTGCACCGGAATTAAAAGCCGCTATAGCTGATTCGAGGCTGAAAACCGCTATTTCTATTAGCATTGTTGGAGGAATTAGAAATCAAAATTAGGTTATTGTTTTGAATAATCTGAGAATTTGAAAATGTGTGAATTCAGATTAATTGATTTGATTGCTATGAAACAGGTTCTGGTAATAATTTCAAAATAGGAACTACGTATTTAATGAATCTCATTTCCGCTTAAATTTCCAAAAACAATAATTTTTCTAAATGCAACCATTGCTAACTATTTTGTTAATTTTGCACTTCCTTTCAGCTTAAATATTTTTATAAAGTATTGAAATACAAATTTATATGAAACGAGCCATGTCTATAAATTGTCACAAAGAAGGATGATTATTCATGGCGAGTTCCATGTGACCCGTATAAAATAAATAACAACACATGAAACAATTAATCGAGTGCGTCCCGAATTTCAGCGAAGGCTGCAACATGGCTATTATTAAACAGATCACCGATCGTATCGAATCCGTTGAAGGAGTTCGTTTGCTTGATGTTGATCCGGGTAAGGCTACCAACCGCACCGTTGTAACTTTTGTCGGAACACCTGACGAAGTGATCGAAGCTGCTTTCCAGGCAGTTAAAAAAGCTTCAGAAGTTATTGATATGCGCACTCACAAAGGTGAACATCCCCGATTTGGCGCTACCGATGTGTGCCCGTTGATACCTATTGCCGGGATAACCATGGAAGAAACGGCCGCTTATGCGCACAAACTTGCTGAACGAATTGGCAGCGAAATCGGGATTCCGGTTTATTGTTATGAAAATGCAGCATTTACTGAAGAACGACGTAACCTGGCCAATAACAGGTCGGGGGAATACGAAGGGTTACCCCAAAAACTGGCTGATCCGCACTGGAAGCCCGATTTTGGACCTGCTGAATTTAACGAAAGAGTTGCGCTTACCGGTGCTATTGCCGTTGGTGCCCGTGATTTCCTGGTTGCCTATAATGTAAATCTGAATACTACTTCAGTTCGAAGAGCCAATGCGGTTGCTTTTGATATTCGTGAAAAAGGGCGCCCTGTTCGTGAAGGAAACCTGGTTACAGGCAAGATTAGAAAGGACGAAAACGGGAAAGATATATGGACTCCGGGATCGCTCAAGGCATGTAAAGCTATCGGATGGTTTATCGAAGAATACGGAATTGCTCAGGTTTCAATTAACCTTACAAATATCAGCATTACTCCGGTTCATGTGGCTTTCGAAGAAGCATGCCTGAAAGCCCAGCAACGTGGAATGCGGGTTACAGGTTCGGAACTTGTTGGATTAATCCCTCTCAAAGCAATGACTGATGCCGGTAAATATTTCCTGCATAGGCAGCAACGTTCGGTTGGCGTTTCGGAGCAGGAACTGGTTAAAATTGCAATCAAATCCCTTGGTCTCGATGACCTGAATCCATTTAATCCAAAAGAAAAAATTATTGAATATTTATTAGCAGGCGAGAATGACAAAAAACTCGTCAGCATGACCTTGGAAGATTTTGCCAATGAAACAGCATCAGAATCGCCGGCACCTGGCGGAGGTTCTATTTCTGCTGCGATGGGTGCATTAGGAATTTCACTGGCCACAATGGTTGCCAATCTTTCATCACATAAAGCCGGTTGGGATGAGCGCTGGGAAGAGTTTAGCCTTTGGGCGGAAAAAGGGCAGGCGCTGAAAAATGAGTTGATGATGCTCGTTGATGAAGATACCCGTGCTTTTAACCATATAATGGATGCATTTAGTTTGCCAAAAGGCAACGATGCTGATAAAACTTTACGAACTGCAGCCATTCAGGATGCAACAAAGTTTGCTATTGAAGTGCCTTTTCGGGTTATGCAGCGTTCTTTCGATTGCATGGAAATTATCAAAGCCATGGCCGAAACTGGCAATCCAAATTCAGTGACCGATGCCGGAGTTGGCGCATTGGCAGCACGTTCAGCGGTTATGGGTGCCTTCCTGAATGTAAAAATTAATGCTTCGGGCCTACACGATAAAGTTTTCGTTGAAAAAGTGCTATCCGATGGAAATCAATTCCAGGAAAAAGCAATGGCAATGGAATCAGAGATTCTTGCTATTGTAAATTCTAAAATTTCCTAAACTACCTGTCGTCCGAATACTTCTGGTGCCAAACAGGATAAGGAATAACCGGTTTGCTTATTGCATCCAGGTATTCAACATCTTCGGGAATAAGTTGCCATTCCGAAGCTTCCACATTCTCCTTAAGTTGTTGGATATGACTTGCACCTACAATAACGCTGCTTATAGATGGCTTGCTTAATATCCAGTTTAGTGCGGTTTGCGCAATGGTTTTATCATAATTTTTCCCGATTCGTTCGAGTTGCTCAACTATTTCAAAACCTTTTTCTTCGTCCACAGGCCAGAATTTCATGCTTGATGCCTGGCGGTTGCTTCGGCGGGCATCGGCAGGAAGGGAAGAATTTCTCCTGAACTTTCCGGTGAAAAAGCCACCAGAAAGTGGGCTCCAGGATAATATTCCTAATTGTTGATCGATACACAACGGAACTAATTCGTGTTCAATGTCGCGCGCACCGATTGAATAATAAAGTTGGGTGGTTACAAACTTTTCAAGGTTCATCTTTTCTGAGATGGCAAGCGCTTTCATGGTTTGCCATGCTGTAAGGTTGGAGCAGCCGATATAGCGGACTTTCCCACTCTGAACCAGATGATCCATGGCCCTTAAGGTTTCTTCCATTGGAGTTCCGGGATCGTAGCTGTGAATCTGGTATAAATCTATAAAATCTGTCCCGAGGCGGCGTAAACTGTCCTCGCAGCTTTTAATAATATGAAACCGTGAAAGCCCGTTGTCGTTAGGTTTATTGCTCATGGCAAAGCGGACTTTTGTCGCTACAATGGCGTCTTTCCGTCGGTTACCAAGGGCTTTTCCTAGTGCAGATTCGGAAATGCCGGCGAAATAAACATCGGCGGTATCGAAGAAATTTATTCCCAGATCAAGCGCTGAGGCAGTTATGAGGTCTGCATCTTTCTGTCCAACTGTTGCCAGTTCATTCTTAACTGTATCACTGCCAAAGGTCATCACACCCAGGCAAATTTCCGAAACTTTAAGGCCTGAATTGCCCAAATATCTGTATCTCATAACCTATAATTCTATAAAAATCCATTCAAAAAAGTGAAAATTATTCCCCACTAAATTAGCTGTTTTCTTAATACTTCTAAAAAGGGTAATTCCTTTAAATCCTATATAAACAGGTGAAATTAGATGTGCTTTAACATAATTTAATAGAAGTTTGACTTATTGCAAATGAACATATGAATCTGTTATGTTGTTGATATACAATAATTGTGTATCTTTGCCAATTATTAGAATGAAGTAAATGGACACAAATATGAGTGTCTGGAGTATGAACCAAAAACCAATGCATGACAAAAGTAAAAGTTGAAAAAATTCTAGTTATTTCTTTTATTGGATTAATTGTTGCATTTTTCGTTGGATTAGGCGGAAACTTTGCACTAAAGGCAGGATTGCCAGCTTCAGTCTCCAAACCTGAAGTAAATTTTGAAAAACGTCTTCACTCACTGGAAGACAACCTGGAAACAGGGAACATTACAAAGCACGAATTTGACAGTCTTTCGGACATTTTACGGATTCAGATAAAACAGAGTGAAGCTCTGTTGGACGAAAGTCACAATCCTGATAAAATTCCGGATTGGGTTATCGGACTTGGGATTAAAGAACCCGAGGGAATGAAGTTTGATCAGGACTTTTCAAACAGTACTTCCATAAGCGATCCATCCGAAGGCTTCAATTCAGTTTCATTAGTTTATACTGGAACGTATGAAAAGGCCATGGAAGAAGCCGCGAAGATAGCAGCAGATACAAAACTTTCGGTTGGAAGCGTTTTTAAAGCTATTGGCAGCCCTGTTAAGCAAGTATCAAACAGCAATAATAAAGCTGTCAGTTATGTGAATTACAGTCTGGAAAAAGCAGACCAGGATTTTCTGATCTCAGTTCAGGTTGAGCCATCAGGGCTTTTAACAATCATGGTTACCGATAACAAGCAGTTGAATGATCGTTTACTGGCTTACGAGCCATTGAATAATAGACAAAATAGTGCTTCAAAACGGAAAAAGCAGTAAGTTTGGGTTTTGAAAAAAATCTGACTCATGTCATCAAATACTTACCGTACAGAAAATGATTCGCTGGGGCCTATGCAGGTTCCGGCGAATGTTTTTTATGGTATTCACTCGCTGCGAGCAAAGGAAAATTTCCCTGATCAAACCCCTTTTCATCTGGAATGGTATAAAGCAATGGGAGACGTAAAACTTGCCTGTTACCAATCGTACCGCAGTTTTTGTTCAGCCGTTTCTGAAAGGAAATCTGAATCTGAACTTCCTTTTTCTCTTTTGGATACACAAGTTGTTGATGCATTGGAGACTGCAGCCCAGGAAGTTTCCACAGGGCAATATTTCTCGTCTTTCATTATTCCTGCGATGAGCGGTGGTGCCGGTACCAGCATCAATATGAATGTAAATGAAATAATTGCCAATGTTGCGTTACAAAAACTGGGTTTCGCGCCAGGAACGTATGAGCGGATTGATCCTATCGAAGCAGCGAATATCTACCAATCAACCAACGATGTAGTGCCTACGGCTCTTAAAGTTGCAATAATGTGCCTGCTTGGCGATCTTGAGACAGCCATAAATTCATTGCGTCAGAAGATCGAAGTAACCGAAGGGAAATATAGAAACGAACTTCGGATTGCCTACACCCAAATGCAGGAAGCGGTTCCATCGTCGTATGGCATGTTATTCAGCACTTACAGCGAGGCATTATCACGCGACTGGTGGCGGGTTTCAAAATGTTTCGAAAGGATAAAAATTGTAAATCTTGGTGGAAGTGCCGTTGGTACAGGAATAGCAGTACCGAAGTTCTTTATTATGGAAGTTGTTCCGGCTTTGCAGAAAATCACGGGTCTTCCGGTTACACGCAGTGAAAACCTTTCGGATGCTACCAATAACCTGGATTCGTTTGTTGAAGTTCATGCAATCCTGAAAGCACATGCCGTTAACCTTGAGAAAATAGTTTCGGATATCCGCCTGCTTGCTTCGGATGCAGCAGGGATTCATGGGGTCAGCATTCCCCAGCGACAAGTTGGCAGTTCAATCATGCCGGGGAAAGTAAATCCTGTGATTCCAGAATTTGTAATCAGCGCCGCACATAAAATATACAGCAACGATATGCTTATCAGTTCGTTGAGTGCCCAGGGATGCTTAGATCTTAATGCATATCTTCCAACTATTGGTCATGCTTTGCTCGAAAGTTTAAAACTGCTTATTGCTGCTGATAAAACAATAGCTGACAACCTAATAACAGGCTTAACGATCGCTTCAGGAACTGGAGCTTCCCGATTATTTAAAAGCCCGGCAATTACAACAGCATTAAGTCCTATAATAGGTTATAGCAAAGCTGTTTTGCTGGCAAAAGAAATGAAGTCTTCGGACTGCGATATTTTTGAAGCAAATAATACGTTGAAGTTGATAGACGAAGAAAAATTAAAAAGCGTTTTAAAGCCGGAGAATCTGTTGAAAACCGGATTCACTTTGAATGATCTGATTTGATGATTCAAACGAAAACAATAGAAGAATAAATGACTTTTCTGGCATTTAACCTTTTACGCCAGGATTTATAAATCGATATTGAAAATGGTAATTGTAATTCAATGTAAGGACAGTGTGGGCCTGGTTGCAGCAATATCAACGGTTTTGGCAAAAGCCGGTTATAATATTGTTTCTATGCGGGAGCATGTTGATCAGGATGAAAATAAGTTTTTTGCCAGGATTGTGGTAGATCATATTGCCGATCAGCGAAGCCTTGAAAATGCTATCGAAAATGTTTTACCGCCAAATGCAATTGTGAAAGTAAATCCTTTACCGGAGAAAAATATCGTTGTGCTGGTTACAAAGGAATACCATTGCCTGAGTGATATTCTTACACGCAACCATTTTAAAACCCTTGGCGCGAATGTTCAATGTGTGATTGGCAATCATCCTGACCTCAGGAATATAACTGAGCGCTTTGAAGTCCCGTTTCATTTGGTAAAGCACGAAAACAAAAGCAAAGAAATATTTGAAGCTGAACTGGAAGCTGTAATACATCAATATAAGCCTGATTACCTGGTATTAGCTAAATTTATGCGCATCCTGTCACAGGCATTTGTAACAACTTTTATGCTGAAAATCATAAATATCCATCACTCGTTTTTACCTGCATTTATCGGTGCAAATCCATACAGGCAGGCATTTACTCGTGGTGTGAAAATAATTGGCGCAACAGCTCATTTCGTAACCAACGACCTGGATGAAGGACCCATTATTACGCAAAAGATAATTCCAGTAAATCATTCGTTTACCCTGTCTGATCTGGTGAGAGCCGGCCGGGAAAATGAAACCGCAGCTCTTGCTAAAGCGATGCAACTGGTTTTTGAAGATCGAGTTTTTGTGTCTGATAATAAGACAGTTGTATTCGAGTAATATATCTGTTTTGAAGATTGAAACCTCTTATCAAAATACTGAAAGTGAAGAAAGGTAAAGAAATACGACCGCATATAGGGATTTTCGGTAAACGCAACAGTGGCAAAAGCTCGCTGATTAATGCTTTGGCTGGTCAGGAAGTGGCGATTGTATCGGATGTTGCCGGAACCACAACCGACCCGGTTTCGAAAAATATGGAGATTGGCGGACTTGGTGCGGTTGTTCTTATTGATACGGCTGGTATTGACGACGAAGGAATGCTGGGCGAAAAACGGATTGCCCGTAGCCGCGAAGTGATTAAAACAATTGATCTGGCTATACTTCTAATTACTGATAACACGTTGGGCGAATTCGAATACGGACTGATCGACGAATTCAACAAATTGGATGTTCCATATTTTGTTGTTCATAATAAATCTGATTTACATAAACTTTCAGTTGATATAATTGCAAAGGTTGAAAAAGAACTTCAAACTATAATTCTCGAATTCAGTACTTTAAAAAAGTCAAGCATAGAACCACTGATAACCCAGATGCGCAATTTCCTGCCTGAAACAGCCTGGAAACCCGGTACTTTGGTTGGTGATCTGATTTCATACGGAGATACAGTATTGCTCATTACTCCAATTGATATTGAAGCACCCGAAGGCCGGCTTATACTTCCACAGGTCCAGGTAATCAGGGATGTACTTGATCACGATGGAATTGTTGCTATTTGCAAAGAGCGTGAAGTTGATGCCTATTTCAAACGAATGGAACCCAAGCCAAAACTGGTAATTACTGACAGCCAGGTATTTCTGAAAGCAGATGCATCTATTCCGAAAGAAATCCCATTAACCAGTTTCAGTATCGTACTTGCCCGTCAGAAAGGCGATTTTCAACATTATATTAAAGGAACGCCTAAAATTGGAGAACTAAAAGACGGAGATAGAATTCTTATCCTGGAATCATGCAGTCATCATGTTTCGTGCGACGATATTGGCCGCGTAAAGATTCCTCGCTGGCTGAGTAATTTTACCGGTAAAAAGCTGGAATATGATACTGTAGCCGGGCTTAATGTGATTCAGCGTGATATCCATGATTATGCGCTTGTGGTTCAATGCGGAGGTTGTATGATCACCCGCCGTCAATTAATAAATCGCTTGAAACCCGCAATTGATGCCGGTGTACCGGTAACCAATTACGGAATGACTATCGCTTATGTGCATGGAATATATGACCGGGCAATTAAACCGTTTATAAATATGGGTGTTGAAAAGGCAGATTATTTGTAAGGAGTAAGGCTGTCAGGCTTTTAGACTCTTAGGAAATAAGGAGAGAGGTTGACAGAATTTCTTTCATTATCCTCTCTTACTGATTTCAACAAGATTTTCCCGTTTCAACACTTCAATATCCTTATCAATGAGTTTTATCAAACCATCCTGCTCAAATCCCTTCAACAGCTTTACAGTGCTTTCGGTTGAAAGTCCGGCAAAATCGGCGATTTCTTTCCGCGAAAGGAATCCGAAAATACTTTCGTTGTTATATTTCATGGTATCGAGGTAAAGCAGAACATCGGCAAGCCTTCCGTGCATTTGCTTGTACATCATGCTTCGGATGGTATCGTAAAGCGAACTGTCATTTTCGTAATACCGGTTAATCAATCCGTAGGCAAAACTGCCGTTGCTTTTGATCAGCCCGGCAATAGCATCTTTTTCGATAAGGCAGGCAAGTGTTTCCTTTAATGCAACTGTTGAATAATCATAGGTATGTTTGCTGAAAGCAGCCGAAAGACCTATAAACTCTCCGCTTCGGATAATCCGCAGGTTGAAATCACGGTTTGTATCGCCGATAACATATTGCCTTACCAATCCTTCAACAACAAATAATACGCTCGATGCAAATGCTCCTTGCTTCGTAAGGCTTTCACCTTTACGGAATTGCACCTGTATTTTGCTATCCTTCACCAATTCGATTTCTTCGGGCAATAAATTTGCAAAACAGGGCGCTTTCAGCCCGCCAAGCACGCAATCGTCAATAGCTGAATATGTTTTCATAGATGTTTTTGTAGATTGTCTTTTGTGAAATGGTACTCATGATAGCTGGAAGACGGAAGACCGAAGTCAGAAGACTTCTAATTATCACAATTTCTTAAACGTCATAACTTATTATTCGATAATTATGGAATAATAAATTTACTTCAAGCTAAATGCTTGTTAATAAGTTTCTTATCACATCTTCTGTCTTCCGTCTTCCGACTTCCGGCCTTTCTGTCTGCAAAAGTAAGAACTATCTCAACAATAAAGCTGTGTAATCTCAACTTCCTGACTATTCATCTTGATCTTAAGTTTCATTTTTGCTAATAAAGTCGGTGTAATTTTGCATCGTAATCAAAACGAACAAATATTATGAAACATACAGTTGACACATCGTGGCAGGGAAATATGAAATTTGATGCTGTTGTAAGCGGTCATCATGTTGTTATGGATGCATTGCCCGTAGTAGGCGGAAACGACGAAGGCGCCCGTCCAAAAGAGCTTATGCTTGCTGCTTTGGCAGGATGCACAGGAATGGATGTGGTTTCAATTCTGAAAAAAATGCGTGTTGAGCCCGAATATTTTAATATCAGGGTTGAAGCCGAAATGACCGAAGAACATCCGAAACATTATACTGCAATGCACATCATTTACGAATTCAGAGGCGAAGGCCTGGAACTTGAAAAACTTCAGAAAGCCGTAAAACTTTCGCAGGATCAGTATTGCGGCGTTTCAACCATGTACAGGAAAGCGATGGAAATAACCTATGAGATTGTAATCCTTTAATAATTTACGAATGATGATTTACGATTTTCTATTAACCATTAACCATCTTCCCCAATCGTACCTCATCGATCGTAACTAATACTAAATCCTAATCCCCAACCCCTAAATCCTTAATAAAATGCTTTACACAAATTTAAAACACATAGAAACTGCTGAAGCTCACCAGAAATTTATCAGCGAAAACGAAAACGTAATGATCTGTTGTGGTCGCATGGGCCCGATGTGTATTCCTGTTTATGGAATTATGGAAGATCTGGAAGGTACATACACAAATGTAGAATTTGCTGATATGGAATTTGACAGTCCTGAATCACATGTGATTCGTAGCGTGCCGGAAGTAAAAAGCTTCATGGGAATTCCTTTTACCATGTACTACAAAAACGGCAAACTGGTAAAAGCAACATCCAGCATTCAATCCATGACACAGGTAAAATCAATACTTGATGCTGAATTCAGCGCTTCAAAATAACCTTATGAATACGAATAATCATTATGACGCAATTGTGATAGGAGCAGGGCCTGCCGGACTAACGGCAGGCATCTACCTGTCGCGTGCCAGGTTGAAGACTCTGATTCTGAGTGAAGGCACCGTTGGTGGACAAATGATCCTTACGCATGAAATCGCAAATTATCCCGGCGTTGATAGCATTAGCGGATACCAGCTTTCGAACATCATGCGGAACCAGGCAAAGAAATTCGGTTGTGATATTAAAAGTAATATTACGGTTGAATCACTGAAACTGGATGGAGACGTTAAAGAAGCTATTCTTGCAGACGGAACCCGATTTACAGCTGATGCGATGATCCTCAGCCCCGGTGGCCGCTCACGTACACTTGGCGTGCCAGGTGAAGATGTATTGAAAGGCAAGGGAATTTCATACTGCGCAACCTGCGATGGTGACTTTTTTACTGATAAAGAAATTGTGGTTGTCGGAGGAGGTAATTCCGCATTGGAAGAAGCCGTTTCACTCACAAAATATGCCAGCAGTGTAACCATAGTTCATCAGTTTGATCATTTCCAGGCTTTTGAATTTGCCATTGAAGAGGCACGAAACCATCCTAAAATCAATTTAATGATGGAATCCAAAATAACTGCTTTTCATGGCGACGAAAAATTAGAAGGTATCGAGATCACTGATTTAAAAAGCGGTTTGAAGCATAATCAACCAATCGACGGAGTTTTTATCTTTATCGGCTATGTTCCCAATACTGAATTCCTGGAAGACAAGCTGGATCTTAACCAATGGAAAGAAATTGTTGTAGATAACGATATGCAAACCAGCATTAAAGGTGTATTTGCTGCAGGCGATTCAATAGTTAAAAAGTACAGGCAGGTTACCACAGCCGTTGCAGACGGAACAATAGCTGCGCTTGCAGCTTCAAAATACATTCACGAACTTTCTCAAAATAAACAAGTCCAACACTCAATCTAATGACAATAACTGTAATAGTTACTTTCCTGCTTTTTGCCGGATTCCTCACATACATGTACTTAACGTACAGGAAGATAAAAAATACTCCTGAGGAAGAAACTCATTCGGCAATTCAACAACTCAGCGATGCAAACTTCCAGGCCCAGGTTAAAAGTGGCGTTACATTGGTCGATTTCTGGGCTTCGTGGTGCATGCCATGTAAAATGATGGCTCCGGTTCTGAATGAAACCGCTGAAGGTCTTGGGAATACAGCAAAAATCGCAAAGCTTGATGTGGATGCTAACCGTGAGTCTTCAGCTAAATATGGCGTGCGGAGTATTCCGACTTTGATTCTGTTTAAAAATGGGAAAGAAGTGAATCGGTTTGTCGGTGTAAAAACTAAGGATTTTCTATTAAAGGAAATCAGTAAAGTGGTCTGATCTTTAAAAAATCAGAATTTGTATCATTAATCCCATTACCAGAAAAATCCCGATGAAAGAAACTTGTGAAAACGATACCAGACCAAAGAATTTTAATGAACTGATCCGTTCTGCCTATTTCTGGAGACCGGCAGCCGGGATTATGCTTGGCGGAATAGCCGGATTTATGTATTACTATTTCGTAGGTTGTACTTCCGGTTCATGCGCCATAACAAGTAATCCAGTATCAAGTGTTCTATTTGGAGGAGTTTTGGGTTTATTTATTACCAACAGAAAATGAAAACATGTTGAAAAAATCGATATCTTTGACTAATTACATTTTACAATGGAAATAAAAGAAATAAATACCAGGTATAGCGAGTTGGCTGAATCCGATTGCTGCCTTTCATGCGGTGGAGCAATCAATTATGCTGAACCGAAAATTGGCGAAGTTTGTGTTGATTTGGGAAGTGGCCGTGGAACGGATGTTTTACGAATGGCTGAATCGGTTGGCAAAATAGGATTTGTTTACGGTATCGATATTTCCGATGGAATGTTGGAAAAAGCCCGCCGTAATGCAGAAAAATTCGGCGTGACCAACGTAAGTTTTGTCCGCAGCGAACTCGAAAAACTTGAGCTTCCGGATAAAGTTGCCGACCTTGTAATTTCAAATTGCACGCTCAACCACGCTGCTGATAAACAGGCTGTGTGGGACGAAATCTTCCGTATCCTGAAAAAAGGTGGCCGTTTCGTGATCAGCGATATTTATGCAACAGCTCCGATTGCTGAGGAATACCGCAATGATCCTGCTGCTGTTGCTGAATGTTGGGCAGGTTCTGTAACCCGCGCCGAATACATGCAACATCTTGAAAAGGCCGGTTTTGCATCTGTCGAAATACTCGAAGAGTCAGCACCTTATGCCAAGGGAAATGCCGAAGTATGCAGTTTTACTATTGCCGGGAAAAAAGCTGCCGGTTGTGGATGTTCCTGCAGTAATTAAGATTTTAGAAACAGATTGAAAGAAATATTAATAAATTACTAAAACAAAAATCATGAAAAGTCTTGTTAAGAAAAAAGTTGAAGTTCAAAAAGTTAACACAAAGAAAGTGGCACAATGCTGCGCTAAAACTTCAAAAACCGTTGTTGGTTGTCACGATTAATAAATTTCGATTGATACAATGGTTTGTGTAAACTACACAAACTTTAATTCAGTAACCTACAGTAAGCTTAGCATTTAATGATTTATTCCAAGCACAATATTTTCTCAAAGATCAAAGAGTCGGATAACTATTTTATTGTTAACCTGCTCAATGGAAGCGCGGATATTTTAAATCCTGCCGAAGGCAGTATGGTTCAGGATTTTCTCGTTGGAAAAACTATCCCTGCTGAGTTCCATGAGAATTTAACGGCCCAGGGATACCTGGTTGATGCAAAAGAGGAAGAACGCCTTTATCGCAGTAAATACCTTGATTTTGTCGATTCACGTGACGATGATGAGATTCAGTTGTTTTTTGTTCCGAACTACAGTTGCAATTTTGCCTGCACGTATTGCTACCAGGATGAATACACAACTACTAAGCAAGGACTTACAAGTGAAGTAATTGACGCTTTTTTTAGCTACGTTAAAACTGAATTTGCCGGTCGCAAAAAGTACCTCACTGTATTTGGAGGCGAGCCTTTGCTGAATTCGCCCAAGCAAAAAGAGATGATTGCTCATCTTCTGTTGCAGGCGAATGATTCCAACCTCGAAGTCTGCTTTGTCACCAACGGCTATTCATTGGTTGATTACATTGATATGCTTAAAACAGCCAGCATCCGCGAAATTCAGGTTACACTGGATGGAAAAGGAAGCGTGCACGATAAGCGCCGTTTTCTTAAAGGTGGCGGTGCTACTTTTGATAAAATTGTTGAAGGAATTGATGCTTGTTTACAAAACGGATTACCTGTAAACCTGCGTATGGTTGTGGATAAGGAAAATATTTCAGGATTGCCGGAAATGGCTCAGTTTGCCATTGATAAAGGCTGGACTAAAAGTGAATTCTTTAAAACACAGCTTGGACGGAATTACGAATTGCACCACTGCCAGGCTACTTCTGAAAAATTGTTCAGCCGGATTTCGTTATACGAAACCATTTATGAACAAGTAAAACAACATCCTTACATTCTCGAGTTTTATAAGCCGGCTTATTCCATTTCGAAATTCCTGGCCGAAAACGGTGAACTTCCTGATCCATTGTACGATGCTTGTCCTGCCTGTAAAACAGAATGGGCATTTGACTATACTGGGCATATATTTTCCTGTACAGCCACTGTTGGCAAGGAAGATGAATCGCTGGGAACATTCTATCCGGAAGTTTCACGCAAAGAAGAAATGATCAGTGCATGGGAAAACCGCGATGTAACTTCTATTCTTGAATGCAGCACCTGCAGTATGCAACTTGCATGTGGCGGAGGTTGCGGCTCGGTGGCCAAAAACAGAACAGGAAGCGTTTGTTCAACCGATTGTCGCCCGGTAAAGGAATTGCTGGAACTGGGATTCTCTGCTTACTTTGAAAAGAAATGAATTCTCTAAACATTAATACAATGACAATAATAAACTCTGTCACGCTGAGCGGAGTCGAAGCGACCTTAAAAATGATTTTAAAATAAGAACTACTCCATACTTTTTAGCCTTTTTATACCAGTATAATCAATAAAAAATGAAAGAAATCACATCATCCGAATTTGAAAACGAAGTACTTGCTGGTGGCAAAGTTGTACTCGATTTTTATTCAACCGAATGCCCGCCTTGCGAAGCTGTTGCCCCTAAATTTGAAGGATTGGCAAAGCTTTATGGCAACGATATCAAGTTTGTAAAAATGTTTCGTCAGGAAAATAAACCATTGGCCGAGAAATTAGGGGTTAAATCCTCGCCAACACTCTTGTTTTTCGATAACGGAATGCAGGTTGGCAATACGCTTTCCGGCGGTATTAAACGCAGCGATATTATTCATGAACTTGATAATATGCTTCCTACTGAAAGAGTGAAAGAAATAAATGCACTTATTAAACCTAGTATTTCTGAATTCGATGTGCTTATTCTGGGTGCCGGTCCGGGAGGGTTAACTGCCGGATTGTACCTCTGCCAGTCGAAAGTGAACACGGTTCTTATTGATATTGCACTTCCGGGCGGACATGTTTCCACTACGCACGAAGTTTCCAATTATCCCGGTTTTATTGATCCGCAGCCCGGATATTTGCTTTCGCATAATATGTCGGAGCAAACCAAACTGTGCGGTACCAGTTACAAAGTGGCTGTTGACGTAACCCAGATAGATCTTGAAAAGAAAGAAGTCGTAATTGATGAATTCGAGACCATCAGGGCTAAAAAAATCATCATTGCAACCGGCACATCACCAAACCTGATGGGCGTTCCCGGCGAGCGCGATCTGAAAGGGAAAGGTATTTCCTATTGTGCTACCTGCGATGCCAAATATTATGGTGAGAAAGAAGTTGTAGTTATCGGCGGCGGTAATTCTGCAGTTGAAGAAGCAGATTTTATCAGCAAGTTTGCCAGCAAGATTACGATGGTTCATCAGTTTGATGCATTTACCGCCAACAAACAGGCGCAGGAGAAATTGTTCGCTAATCCGAAAATCAATGTTCTTTTTCAGCATGAGCCAAGATCATTCAGACGTGAAGGCGATAAAATGATTACCGAAGTGGAGGATCTAAAAACTAAAAAGGTAACAAAACTGGTAAGCGATGGAGTATTCGTCTTTATCGGAATGAAGCCTAATATCGATTTGTTCAGGGATAAACTTGAACTTGATAAATGGGGCTATATTAAAACTAACGAAGACATGCTTACAAGTATGCCAGGAGTGTATGCAGTTGGCGACGTTATCAGTAAAAAATACAGGCAGATAACCACGGCTGTGGCCGATGGAACCATTGCAGCAATTGCAATAGCTAAAGAATTTAATTAAACAGGAAAAAATATCAGACCATGAACGCAAACCAATTAATCATCGAGCAGGTAAGCCCTTTCGACGTGGCAGCCACAGTTGAAAAACTAATTGAAGCCGCAGCTAAAAGAGAATGGCAGAATCCTGCAGTTCACAACCTGCAGCAATCGCTTGCAAAATCGGGAAAAGAAGTACGCCCGGTTCAGGTAGTCGAAATTTGCAAATCCGATTATTCCGGCAAAATGCTCGAGAAGAATGACGAAAGGATTAGTTCAATCCTGATGCCTTGCCGTATCTCGGTTTACGAAAAGGAAGACGGTAAAACCTATGTAGCTCTGCTTAACATGGCCGGAATGACTGCAGGAATGCCTGCTGCAACAGCCGAAGCCATTCATGGAGCATCCGACGAAACTTTCGAGATCGTTAAATCGGTTGTAGGCTCTTTCTAAAACTGATTCATGTGACTAAGCTTGTAAATTTTGATTGAAAATTGAAATAAAAGCGCACAAATCATTACTGAGATTATTCATTTTCTATGCCTGAATTTTGTCCGGGAGGATAGTGTTATGTTTGAAATTTTGCTTCATAAACATAAATATTCGAAGTAGGTACAATGTAGCGTTGCATTGATAACTGGATGTGTTTGTAATTTCCTGAAAACAAATTTAAATTTTTAAAAATCTTTCCTGATGAAGAAAGTTTTAATTCTTGGCGGCGGTTTTGCGGGAGTGCAGGCAGCAATTGATTTACAGAAAAATGGAGCTTTTGATGTTACGCTGGTTTCCGACCGAGACTATTTATATTTATTCCCGATTTCTATATGGGTTCCTGTTCACATAAGGGAATTTGACGATGTGAAAGTTCCGCTGGCTGAAATTCAGAAAAAATATCCTTTCAAAGTTATAATTGATAAAGTAACTGAAATTCATGCTGCAGAGAAGGAAGTCGTTTTTCAGAATCAGACTCTGACTTATGATTACCTGGTTATGGCTTTTGGTGCAGAAAAAATGCAACATAAAGGAATAATTCATACTTTATCAATTTGTGCCAAACCTGAAATGGCTCTTGAAATCCGCAATAAAATCGACGAACTTGTTCAGAAAGGAAGTGGTAAGATTGCTATAGGTTTTGGCGGAAATCCAAAAGATAAATCAGCTGTTCGTGGCGGACCCGCTTTCGAACTGATGTTCAATATTCACAATTATCTGAAAACAAAAAGGCTGAGAGAGAATTTCGAGCTTACCTTTTTTGCACCTATGGACGAGCCCGGAGCTAAAATGGGAAAAGGTGCGTTGGCTATGATGGATAAAATGTTCATCAAATACAATATTGATAAACGCTTCGGGAAAAAGATCAAAGAGTTCGTGATTGATGGGGTAGTTTTCGAAGATGATTCGAAACTGGATTCCGATTTCACCATGTTTATTTCAGCCGGAACCGGACCTGCTTTGCTTCAAAATTCGGACCTGCCATTATCGGAAGCCGGGTTTGTAAAAATTGATAATTATGGTCAGGTTCCAGGATTTTCGAATGTATTTGCAATTGGAGATATTGCTGCACTCGAGGGTCCTGAATGGACCGCAAAACAAGGTCATATCGCAGAACTTATGGCCCGCAACGCAGCATTTAATATTATTGAAACCGAAAAAGGAAGCAGCAAGCGCAAAGGTTACCAGGAGCACCTTAATATTCTGTGCGTAATGGATACCGGTGATGGGGCAGCTTTTATTTTCAGAAACAGCACCAGGGCTTTTGTAATACCGATGCCGGTTGTTGGTCATTGGATGAAAAAGGGCTGGGGAATGTATGCCCGTATGACGAAATTGGGACAGTTTCCAAGATTGCCCGGAATGTAGTTTTAAGTGAATAGACAACCACCATTAAACAATGGCACAAACAGGAACTAACTTTAGTATTTTAGGGCGCCCTAAGAAAGTAAGCCAGCTTCACTCT
>Ga0268283_1000280_pt1 | contig 41351 bp, 37 predicted proteins | sample saktaG_13_FD_190140 | JGI IMG/M metagenome (GOLD analysis project Ga0268283, IMG submission 190140) | Saline water microbial communities from Sakinaw Lake, British Columbia, Canada - sak_2013_06_06_36m | ecosystem: Environmental > Aquatic > Non-marine Saline and Alkaline > Saline ...
CGGAGCCGGAAATGGCGACAATGGGAAACCGGTGCCCGGCGAACTGCTTCCGTGTGAACTGAATCACCTGTTTCCCATCGATTTTGGGCATGATCATATCCACAAACAACAGGTCGACAGGTGATTCGCGCAATCGGGTGATGCCGCCTTTGCCATCATACGCCTTGCTGACCACATAACCTCTTTTTTCAAGAATATCCGAAAGGAATTCAACGAAAAAAAAGTCATTGTCAATAACCAGAGCATGTTTTTGCATATCCTGATTCTCCTTTTTGCCGTTTATCAATAGGGCGATTGACTTCGCTCATGGGTCAGTTAAATATCATATCTGTTGACCAGATAATGCCGGTTTTTCTATTTATAATGGTTGTTGAGGATGCAATTGTTGTTCACAATAGAACCATATGTTTGCTTTTTTCTCAAGAAAATTACAATTCTGACAATTTAATAATCAAAACTGTTTTTTTTCATTTTCTGTAAAAATATTAATTTTGCCAAATTCTCCATCAAACCCCGGATAAATATGAATATTGCCTTCCCTCATTCTTTTAACCGCCTCTTTCAGCATCGGAATCCCGGCCATTTCAATATCCGATAAGTTGATTTTATTCAGGATAGCTAATTCTGATCCCAAAACACGAAGCGCACGTTGATAATGGAACATCACTTTTTTAGATCCGCTGCCAACTTTTAAAATTTCGGAAATAACTTCCTTCAGGGGAATTATTGAATAAAAAGATGATGTGTTTTGAGGTTTTTCTCCCTCTTTTCTGTCACTTAATTCTTCGATCCGGTTCAAAACACCTATAGTAAGCGGTCTGTTACAAACCGGACAATTTCCTCCATAACTCAAAGTCATTTTCGGACTAAAACGAACACTGCAGTTCCGGTGACCGTCAAAATAATATTTTCCCTCTTCGGGATAAAATTCATAAGTTCCTAAAAATGTACAAAAATCTTTGTATTGAAGCGCTTTTTTTATGGCAAAATAAGATAATTCCGTATCAAATATATTGGCTTCTCTTCCTATTTTATCGGGAGAATGAGCATCTGAATTGGACATCAGTGTCATCCCATCCAGAAATGAAACCCGCCAGTTCATGACAGGATTTGAGGAAAGACCGGTTTCAACTGCAAAAACATGACTGCTGAGATCTTCAAAACAGTCTTCAAATGAATCAAAACCTGATTTGGATCCCAGAAGCGAAAACCAGGGAGTCCAGATGTGTGCAGGAACCAGAAAGGCCTGATCACAGGTCACAAGAAGCATTTCAAGGAGGTTTCTGGCATCTATTCCCAATATTGGCCGGCCATCCGAAACAATGTTTCCGATTCGTGACAATTTTTGGTTAAATGACGCAGCAACTGCCAGATCCGGAAAAAAAACCAAATTGTGATTCTTCCGGATTTTTCCTTTTTTATTGTAAATACAACTTATTTCAGAATTCAGCACAAACCTGACGTTGCTGCGACATGAGAGAGGAACCTCTTTATCACAATTTTTTTCAATATTCTTTTTCAGCCGATACAATCCAGGTTCCGCAGGCTCCATTTTTTCGCTGACTTCTTTAAACCATTCCGGATGGGTAATATCGCCTGTGGCAACAACCGTGATTCCTTTTAACTGGGCGGCTACATACAGATGCTCCAGGTCAAGATTTTTGGCTGTTGCCCGGGAAAAATGAGAGTGTATATGAAAATCGGCAATAAATTTCATCTGTTCTTTCAATCTGCTGACTGGCTGTTAAAAAAATATCTGTTATGAACAACAATAAAAAGGATGTTCAATTAAGACGAAGATAGCATCCTTGTTTTGAACAATAAAAAAATCTTTTTTTATTTATAATAATAGATTGTTACAAAATTATAAACACAATGAACAGGGTATTCTCTTTTTCTTCTATCAACTAAAGAAAAGGAATATGCAGAGAAATGATTGAAAACTTCAATAAACCACCTCAAAAAAATTTTAAAACAAGTATGATGCCAACTTGGATATGTTAGGTAAATAGATCTTGTAAGCCCCGAACAAAACGGATAGAATGATTAATTCAAATCAACTACCTTCTATATGGACTGCTATGGGAATTCTTTCTTCAAATGTTTCTATAACGCGTTATCAGGTGATGGGTCAACTGGCAGAACCTTTAATGGAAACCTTGAGCCGGCTTCTTACCCAGAATGCAATTGTTGAAATAGACGATGAGGATATGGATCAATCTGCAGGCTGGACTTCTTTTGAAGATCCGTTTGATCCCAATTTTACCGGATCATCATTTGTGATCGGATCTCAATTTATTTTTTCTTTTCGAATGGATAAAAAAACAATTCCTTCAAAAGTGGTAAACAAAAGGTATCGCCAGGAAATGACAAAAAGGCTGAAGGAGAGCGGTAAGGAATTTTTATCTCGAAATGAAAAAAAACAGATCAAGGAAGATGTCATCCGAGAGCTTTCACTTCGAATACCGGCAACACCGAATGTGTATGATGTTCTCTGGAATTATGAAAAATACAGCCTCTGGTTTTTTTCAACACAAAAATCAGCTAATGAAACATTTGAAATTTTTTTTACCAAATCCTTCAAACTGAACCTTGTTAGACGTTTTCCCTACACCGCTGCTCTGGAATTGCTTACGGATTCCGAGAAAGATATGCTGAACAAACTGACGCCTTCTCATTTTATGGAGTAATTCGTGTTAGATATATCCGTTGCGTATAACCGTTATAAATTTATTGGATATGAATTTCTGACATGGATGTGGTATGTTATCGAACATGATTCTGCCCAGTTGAATCATGTCATCCCGGAAAACATCAATTTTACCATCGGCAATCGGATTATGCTGCAAAACGCCGTTCATGATGCCGTTGAAACCATTACGATCAAGGGGGATGATGCCGGACTGGAAGAAGGAGTTCTGGCCCTTAAAAAAGGGGCTCTGGTTACTGAAATTCATTTGAGGGTTACAGAAGCAGAAAAAGAATGGCAGCTGACCTTGAAAGGTGAAAGTATGAATATCAGCAATCTCAGATTGCCTGAAACCGGTCAGATCGAAAACAGGGATGACGTAGAAGGTGCCGTGCTGGAGAAAATTTTTTTATATGAAAAAATAGTGGGTTGGATGGACGCTGTCTATGATTTTTTTTTGAAAATAAGGTTTTCCCCGGAATGGCATGATGTGATCATTCCTCACATTAAAAAATGGATACTTCAGTAAAAACAGATATGTATTTTATTTAAGCCGTGATCCATATTCATGAAAGGTTTATTCAATGAAATTCACACTGAAGAAATCAAAAATTCTGGATGTGCTGTCAAAAATTCAGGGAATAGCCGGTAAAAAATCAAGCAATGCCATCATATCCTGTGTGCTCATAAAGGCACTTGAGGACGGCCTTAAAATTTATGTCACCGATTATGAAACCGGATTTATCGGCTTTTATCCGGCTGAAGTGGAATCAGAAGGATCAATTGCCATCAATGCCAGAAAATTATATGAGATTGTAAGAGATTTTCCAACTGATGAAATTCTTTTTCATGAAGTGGAAAATTTTTGGGTGGAAATCGGCAATTATAATGTTCAATATCATCTTGTAGGAATGAATCCCGCTTCTTTTCCTGAAGTGCCGGAAATCGAAAATATTCCCTTCATAGAAGTGGAATCGCGTTATTTTAAGAAAATGATTGATAAAACCTCCATGATGACGGCGTCTGTCGAAGACAAACGGCCTCATGTTCTGGGGGTTTGTCTGGAGACGTTTCAAAAAGAAGAAGAAAACTGGATACGAATCATTTCAACCGATGGAAATCGTCTGGCCAAGGTTGATTATCCCTGTATCAATGAATCTGCCTTAATTCTTGATAGAAAAGTTCTGGTTCAGAAAAAAGGATTTAACGAACTTTCCAAAATTATTGTTCCACAAGGGAAGCTGTCCATTGGCATCCTGGACAACAAGCTGTTCATTAAACAGCAGCAGGAAACCGTCAGTATTCAACTCTTGAATGGCACCTTTCCCGATGTCAGCGATATCCTTTTTATCAAAGAAGCCAGACAGATTATTCTTAACAAACTGCTGTTCATGATGATGCTTAAACGCATGTCCATTTTTTCAAATGAGGATTACAAAGGGGTCATCTTTAATTTTAATGACGACAAAATGATTATTACTTCAACCAATCCGGAACTTGGCGAATCCAAGGAAGAGATGTTTATTGGATATCCGGACAGTCCTATTGAAGTTGCATTTAATCCCAGATATTTTGTTGAATCCCTTTCTGTGATCGAAGAGGAGCAGGTCGTAATAAATATTGTCGATGATCAAACTCCCTGTTCAATAGAGGGTGAAAAGGATAAGAGTTATATTTGTGTGATCATGCCCATGAAAATATAGAGAAAGCAGGAAAGGTCGGCTTTTGTTGAGACCTTAAGTTTATAGCTGTTTTAAGGGTAAAAAAGAAGAAAATGGAAAATCAGACATATACTGCGGATAATATTAAAATTCTGGAAGGTTTGGAAGCTGTTCGCAAAAGACCTTCCATGTATATCGGAAATGTGGATATTGAAGGGCTTCATCATCTGGTCTACGAGGTTGTGGATAACAGCATCGATGAAGCCATGGCCGGATATTGCGACGATATCAAGGTTATCATTCACACGGATAACAGTGTCAGTGTTGAAGATAATGGCAGAGGCATTCCGGTCGGAATTCATAAAAAGGAAAATGTTCCGGCTGTAGAAGTCGTTATGACAAAACTACATGCCGGCGGAAAATTTGACGACAGTTCCTATAAGGTTTCCGGGGGACTTCATGGCGTCGGCATTTCTGTTGTCAATGCCTTGTCTGTGTTCATTGAACTGGAAATCTATTCCGAAGGCAAAATTTATTATCAGACTTACGCAAAGGGAAAAAAGACCAGCGAGCTTCAGGTGATGGGGACAACAGACAAACGGGGAACCAAGGTTCATTTTTTCGCTGATCCGGAAATATTTGCCGTTACCACGTTTGATTTTGATATTTTGCTGCGCCGTCTCAGAGAACTGGCTTTTTTGAATAAGGGCATCAAAATTTCCATTGAGGATGAACGCTCGGATGTCAAAAAGGAATTGCAATACAAAGGCGGGCTGATTTCATTTGTGGAGTATCTGAATCGCCGCAATACGCCGCTTCACCCGCCTATTTTTGTAGAAGGAATTAAAAATGAAGTCAGTATCGAAGTCGCCATTCAGTACAACGATACCTATAATGAAAAATTGTTTTCCTTTGCAAATAATATCAACACAATCGAAGGCGGAACACATTTGATTGGATTCAAGGCGGCCCTGACCCGGACCTTGAATCAGTATGCAACCAGCGGCAGTCTGCCCAAAAACCTTCAAGCCAAAATCAGCGGAGATGATGTCCGGGAAGGGTTGACCGCCATTGTCAGCGTCAGAATCAAATCCCCCCAGTTCGAAGGTCAGACAAAAACCAAGCTGGGAAACAGCGAGGTCAAAGGGCTGGTTGAATCACTGGTCAATGAAAAGCTGAACATGTTTCTGGAAGAAAATCCAGCGGTCGGCAAAAAAATTATTGAAAAGGCTGTTGAGGCGTCCAGGGCCAGAGAAGCTGCACGGCGGGCCCGCGATCTTGCCCGCAGCAAGGGTTCTTTGATGGATTCGACACTGCCTGGAAAACTGGCCGAATGCCAGAGCTCCGATCCGCAGCAGAGGGAACTTTTTCTGGTGGAAGGAGATTCAGCCGGTGGTTCCGCCAAGCAGGGCAGAGACCGAAAATTTCAGGCCATTCTCCCCCTTAGGGGTAAAATTTTGAATGTGGAAAAAGCCAGGTTCGACAGGATCATCAAAAGCGAAGAAATCAAGAATATCATTACAGTGCTGGGAACCGGCGTCGGAGAAGAGGACTACAACGCAGATCAGATCCGGTACCATAAAGTTATTATCATGACCGATGCGGATGTGGATGGCGCTCACATTCGAACCCTGCTGCTGACTTTTTTTTACCGCCAGATGCGTGAAATCATTGAAAAAGGGTACCTCTACATTGCCCATCCGCCGCTTTTCAGGGTGGGTAAAGGTAATCAGGCCCTTTATCTGAAAGATGAAAGGGCTTTTGACGAGTATATTCTGAAACGGGTCTGTCATCAAAAAGCGGTTAAAACCAGTGTCAGCGATAATCTGGTTACGGAACATGAATTGTTGATATGGGTAAGCGATCTTTCCGAATATTATTTACTGATGAATAATTTCATGATTCAGGGGTATCCGTTCGAGCTGATGACATGCCTGATCCGGGCCGGTGTTGCGGACAAGGATTTTATCAAGGACCTTCAGCAAATGACAGCGCTGAGAGAGGCGATCATTCAAACCGGCTTTGATGTCACCGAGCCTCTCTGGAACGATGAAAAACATTTATATGAAATGACGGTGTCCAGTCCGGAAGCAGACCAGTTGAAACGGCTGCTGACAGAAAGAAACGAAAAAGATTTTAAGCCCGTTAGAATTGGCAGGGGACTTGTTTTTTCAAAAGATTTTCAAACAAGTCTGCTGATAGGCGGCCGGATTGCTCTCCATGATGCGCCGCCGTTTCAGATTTTTGAAACCGGCAAGGAAAAAGAAGCGATTGTTGCCGAAAACACGCATCAGCTTCTTAATCTGTTGATCGAAGAAGGGAAAAAAGGTCTTGGGGTCCAGCGGTACAAAGGCCTTGGTGAAATGAATCCGGATCAGCTCTGGGAAACCACGATGAATCCTGAAAAACGGGTTCTGCTTCAGGTAAAAATTGAGGATACGGTTGAGACCGATGAAATTTTCACGGTCTTGATGGGCGAAGAAGTTGAACCCCGCAGGGAATTCATTCAAAGCAATGCCCTGCAGGTAACCACTCTGGATATCTGAAACATGACACTAAACATCACGACCATTCAGGCAAGAGATATTCCGGACGCCTGGTTTCAGTGCGTCTATGAGATTATTGACAAGGGGCACCGCTATCAGATCGACCGGGGAAGCTTCCAGGGGCAGGAACGGCTGGAATTTGATTATATCACGGTCCAGATCAAGTATCCGGGAACCCGGCCCCTGATCCCCGATATTCCGGAGGCGCTGTGCATTCCGAACCCGGTTGCGGACGGCTATATTGAAAGCTATCTTCCTTATCTGATGACAGCGGAAAAACAGCCCAACGAAGACTATACTTACGGAGAATATCTTGAGCCTCAGATTGCCGAGGTGATTCGCATGTACCGGCACGACGGGCACGGAACCAATCAGGCTTACATGACAGTGGGAGACCCAAAGGCCCTGTTGTTGACCGATCCACCCTGCCTCCGGGGAATCGACACCCGGGTCCGGTATGGAAAACTTCACTTCATGGTGTATTTCCGGTCCTGGGATCTGTGGAACGGTTTTCCCGCTAATCTGGGGGCCATTCAAATGCTGAAGGAATACATGGCCCAGGAAATCGGGGTTGAGGATGGAGAAATCATTGCCGCCAGCAAAGGGCTTCATCTGTATGACTATATCTGGGAGCTGGCCCGGCTGCGAACCATGAAAACCACGCATGAACCCGTTTAAAAATCAATATTCCCCGGGGTTCTGGGAAAGGGAATGACATCGCGGATATTGGTGATTCCGGTGATCATCATGATCAGCCGCTCGAATCCCATGCCGAAACCGCTGTGCGGCACCGATCCATAACGTCTGGAATCCAAATACCACCAGTAGTTTTCTTTGAGAAGCCCCATTTCATCCATTCTATCTTGCAGCACATCCAGCCGCTCTTCCCGCTGACTGCCGCCGACGATCTCGCCAATACCCGGAACCAGAATATCCATGGCTGCCACGGTCTGCTGATCTGCATTTAACCGCATATAAAACGGCTTTATGGTCTTGGGGTAATCATAGAGAATGACCGGTTTTTTAAAATGGATTTCGGTCAGGTATTTTTCATGTTCGGATTGAAGATCGATGCCATAAGCCACCGGATAATCAAATGAAGCCTTTGATGTTTTCAGAAGTTCCACAGCTTCAGCGTACGGCAACCGGACAAATTCGGATGATAAAATGTGATTCAGAGTCTCCATCAGGGTCTTGTCCACAAAATTTGCGAAAAGCTCGATGTCCTCCCGGCATTCCCGAAGCACATGGCTGATCAGGTAACGGATGAGCTCCTCGCCAATATCCATGTTTCCGGTAAGATCACAGAAAGCCATTTCCGGCTCTATCATCCAGAATTCAGCGGCATGACGCCGGGTATTGGAATTCTCCGCCCGAAACGTCGGGCCGAAGGTATAAACATCCCCCAGCGCCAGAGCAAACATTTCCGCGGATAACTGTCCCGAAACCGTCAGACTGGCTTCTTTGCCGAAAAAATCCCGCGTGGCATCCAAGCCCCTGTCTTTTAAAGCCGGATTTTTGATATCCAGCGTGGTTACCCGGAACATTTCACCGGCGCCTTCACAATCTGAACCGGTGATGATGGGAGAGTGGATGTACCGAAAGCCCCGGTCCCTGAAAAAGGTATGAATGGCATAAGACAGTTCGGAGCGGATGCGAAACACCGCACCATACTTGTTGGTTCTGGGCCGGAGGTGGGCGATGCTCCGAAGATACTCATCGCTGTGACGTTTTTTCTGAAGCGGAAAGGTTTCCGGGGCCAAACCGATGACCGAAATCCGGGTTGCGGTGATTTCCCAGCTCTGGCCTTTGCCCTGTGACGGAACCAGGCTGCCGGTGATGCCGACCGCTGATCCCGTGGTTAACCTTTGAATGTCGTGGTAATTGGGCAGGCTGCTGGGTGCAATGATCTGAATATTTTTCAGGCAGGACCCGTCATTGACTTCTATAAACGAAAAGCCCTTGGAATCCCGGCGGGTTCTGACCCATCCGTTTACCTCAACTTGATCCAGGGGGGTTTTGGATTGGAGCAGGATGTGGATTTTGTTGCGATTCATGGATCACCCTCGTATGTATCATTCAGACACCAAAGATTGTTTTTCGAAAGTATTACCAAATTATCATACAGGAGGTATTGCAAAAAGTCCAAAAATTCACGGATGCCCTTGAAGAGATTGATGGCAGGCGATGATTTCCACAGGGTGCCGGATCGGTTTGCGGCTGTACTGGGACATCTGCATGGCGCATGTGGGGCAGTCGGTTACACCCATATCCGCTCGGGAGGCGTTGAACTGCTCAAGCATGTCCGATCCGATGGCAAGGCTCAGGTCGAAATGATCCGCCGACAGACCCCATGCGCCGGCCATGCCGCAGCAATGGGTGGCGGGAGCTTCGATGACAGCGCCCTGAATGCCTCTTAGCATGAGAATCGAACTGTCGGGCTCCGGCTGAGCCTTTAAATGACAGGGGGCGTGATAAAAAAGGCGCATCCGGGACGGCTCTGTTTGTAGCCGATCGGAATAGCGGTTGATCAGCCGGCTGATATGAATCAATTTTTCCCGGACGGTTTGTACAAAGACGGAATCTTCCAGAAAACGCCATTCCTGCATCAGCGCCAGGCCGCAGGAAGAGCAGGAGACCGCAAGATAATCACAGGATGCGATCAGCCGGCCCCAGCTTGAAAAATTCGCTTCGATTCTTTCCCTTGCCTGCTGGATCATGCCTTTTGCCAGCATGGGGAGCCCGCAGCAGTGCTGCTTCGGGGTCAACACGGTCATTCCCAGTGAGGACAAAACCGAAATGGCGGCTTCGCCGATCGACGGCCGCAGGTAGGCGGCGTAACAGCCGGAAAAATACAGAATTCTCGGTGATCCATATCCGGAGAGTAAATCATTTCGCTCAAAAAGAGATTTTTTGGCGAATGGCGGCAGGCTGCGTCGCGAAGCAATGCCGGTGACCTTTTCTCCCAGGGTTTTAACCGCCGGCGTATCCAGAAAAGGCGTCAGCAGGCGGGTGAATTTCCCCGCGGCCTTTCCGGTCCGCTCGGTGCTGACGATCAGCTTTTCATGAAAGGTGGCACCGAAGCGCGACACGGCTGCGGCGCGGGCCTCCATGGCCAGTTTGGGGATATTGACGCCGGACGGGCATTCGTGAAAACAGCTTCCGCAAGAGATACACCTGGAAATAACCTGTTGAAAGGCCTCATGATAAATCTCGATGCTGCCGAGGCTGCCGCTGATCAGCAGCCTCAGGATATTGGCCTTTGCTCTGGGCGTAGCAGGTTCATCCCGCGTGATTTTATAAACCGGGCACATGCGCGTGGCGGATGTGGTGGTGGTGCATTTGGCGCAGCCGTGGCATTTTTCGACCTCACTTACGAACCCTTCGGGCCACAGCAGGCGCTTGTCCATCAGGGCTGCGGCTTGATATGCCGGTCCATAGCGAAGATCCTGGGCCAACTGGTCCGGATTGTCGGATGTGATGATATCCGGATTCAAACGGTTTTCGGGGTCCAGCAGGTGCTTGATTTCCAGAAACAGCGGAAAAATCTTTGGATATTGGCGCCGGATATAAGCGCTCCGGAGCCTGCCGTCCCCATGTTCTCCGGAAACAGTGCCTCCCAGGGAATTGACCAGAGCAAACACCGAATCGGCGATGGGTTTCAGCTTTTTGACATCGTCCGGGTCTTTCAGGTTCATCAGGGGCCGGGTATGCAGCAGGCCTTTGGCAATGTGCCCGTAAACCACAAAAGAGACCCGGCATTGGTCCAGTATCGAATAGATTCCCCTGAAATAGTCCACCAGTCTGTCGGTTGGCACCGCGGCATCTTCAATCAGCGCCAGGATTTTTTTCTCACCTTTCAGTTTATAGAGAATGGGTACCGCGGCCTTTCGAACGGCCCAGAAGTTTTCCTTTTCTTTGGGAGTGACGGCGATATGGGAATTTTCCGTATATCCGCGGGACGACAGAATTTGTTGTGCCTGATGACAGAGGTCCATGCAGGGCGCGGGGGTCTGCGAATCGAATTCAATGAGAAGGACATTGTCGATGCCGTCCGGAATATGGTTTTTGAGCGAGGAATCGAATTCCCTGGCCAGATTCAGCAGGGATTTATCCATGATCTCAATGCCGGACGGCCCGAGCGGCAGAATTTCCTGAACCGCACGGGCTGAGGAGAGAATGTCGGTGAAAAAAGCCACCACCAGGGCGTCGTAGCCGGGTTTGGGCAGAAGCCGGAACTTCAGCCGGGTGACAACTCCCAGCGAACCTTCCGCGCCGGCAAACAGCCGGGCCAAGTCCAGGCGGCCGTCTCTGACCAGACCCCGTAGATTATACCCTGCGGTGTTGCATCGGATGTCCGGATAAGCGGTCTCGATATCCGCTTGATTTCGGGCATACAGATCGTAAATCCCCTGAAATGGCATGGAAAGCCGCTGGCAAGGGGTGTCCAGGATATCGGAAAGGACAACCACCCGGCCGGTGCCGAGCACCACCTGCGCATCCAGAATGTAATCGGCGACATTGCCGTATTTTACCGAATGCGCGCCGCTGGCGTTGGTGGCAAACATGCCGCCAAACGAGGCGTATTCGCCGCTGGAAGGATCGGGCGGAAAGAAAAGCCCTTTTCCCTTCAGGGCTGCGTCCAGCTCTCCAAGCCGATACCCTGGCTCGCATTCCATCCAGTTGTTTTCGATATCCAGATGCAGGAGGCGGTTCATGTTTTTTGAAAAATCAAGAACAATGCCGCTTCCCAGGGCGGATCCGCACAGACCGCTGCCGGCACCGCGGGGATGGAGTGAAAGCCCGGTTTCGCCGGCAAAGCGAACCGTTTGAACCACGTCTTCAACCGACGCCGGATACACCACGGCCGCCGGTTTGATCCGGTAAATACTCCCGTCCGTAGACAGCAGTCCGGTTCGAACCGGATCCGTGAAGACCTGGCCCGCGATTCTGTCCTGAAGGAATTCAAGCATGAGAACTATCCTTTAACCTTCAAAGCGATACCGGGTTATTAAACTGCATATTCTCAAAATCCGTTTCGCAGCCAGGTTGCGGAAACTGCGACATAGCCGACTGACCCGCTCAGTATAACACGGATGTTTCAGGTAATCAAAAAGCTTCTCTTTTCAGGATATGTGAAAAAAAACTTGTCACATCCTCCTGATCTGAATTAACATCATTCAGATTTTGATAAACGCGTAAAAAGTCAAAAATTCAGACGGCTTTTTAAAAAGTTTGCAATAAGGGGGAGCTCATGAAACTGAAGGACAACGAGGTGGTGCTGAGCGGCAGGGACGGGAAGATCCACATCAAGAGAAACCGGCACGGCATTCCCGAGATAAAGGGAGAAACCCTCGCGGACCTCACCTTCGGCCTTGGCTGGGTGCATGCCTGCGATCGGCAGCTTCAGATGCTTCTGTCGCGGATTCTCCTCCAGGGAAAGGCCGCCGAACATCTCAAGGGAGATCCCACGCTGATTGAAATCGACAAATACATGCGTCGGATGAACTTCCTCCCCGATCCGGAAAGCGAAATCGCCCGGCTCAAGCCGGATCACCGGCGGCAGCTCGATGCCTATGCCGCGGGATGCAATCTATATCTCTCGGAGAACAAGCCCGTTCATGAATTCAGGCTCCTCGGGTATACCCCGGAGCCCTGGCACATAAGGGACAGCATGCTCATCGTGAAGATTTTCGGGTTCTTGGGCCTTGCCGATTCCCAGGGCACCATGGAAAAATTCCTCGTCCAGATGATACAGCACGGCGTGCCGCAGGAAAAATTGAAGGAAATCTTCCCGTACCTCACCGAAGAGATTGATTACGAACTCATTGGAAAAGTGAAGCTCGATCCCCCACTTGTCCCTGAAGCCGTGAAATGGCTCCGCGTGCTGCCGGTGATGACGGCGAGCAACAACTGGGCCGTATCGGGAACACGGACCGCATCGGGGAAACCCATCCTCTGCGGAGACCCCCATCTTGAAGTGAACCGCCTGCCTGCGGTCTGGCAGGAGATTGTGATGCGGCTGCCGGGCAATACCATGACGGGCGTCACGATCCCCGGCGTCCCCGGCCTTATTCTCGGGAGAACAGCTACTATTGCCTGGAGCGCCACCTATGCCTTTATGGACATGCTCGATTACCGGATTGAACACTGCCGTGACGGCAAGTACCGCAGGGCCGACGGCTGGAAGGATTTCAAGGTGCGGCGCGAGGTCGTCAATGTTAAAAAGGGGAAACCGGTCACTCTTGACGTCTATGAAAACGAGCATGGCATCCTCGAAGGCGACCCGACAAAAGAAGGATATTATCTTGTGCTTTCATGGTCTGCCAAAGCCGGGTGCGGAGCCAACGACTTCGATACGATCTTCTCCCTGCCCGGTGCGAAAAATGTTCGTGAAGCGATGGGTCTCTTCAAACAGATTGATGCCGCGGCGATGAACTGGGTTGTGGCGGACAAAGACGGTAACATCGGCTATCAGATGAGCGGGCGGCAGTTCGCGAGGGCGCCGGGGGTGAGCGGCATGCTGCCGCTTCCCGGATGGGAGTCGACGTTTGATCCCGCCGGTTTTGCCGACAAAAACGGACTTCCCTCGCAGTACAATCCGGAAGAAGGCGTTATCGTAACGGCGAACCAGGATCTGAATTACCTCGGCACCTCCCACCCCATTAATCTCCCCATGGGGCGGTACCGGGCGGAAAGGATACGGCAGCGGCTTCTTGAAGGCGGGAAACTGACCGTCAACGATATGAAAGACATGCACTTTGACCTCTACTCCAGACAGGCGGAGCGCTTCATGAAGATCCTGAAGCCCCTTATTCCGGATACGGAAAACGGAATACTTCTCAGGCAATGGGACCTGCGCTACAACCCGGATTCAAAAGGCGCCATGCTTTTCGAGTCGTGTTACCGCTCGCTTTTGAACATCGTCTTCGGCGACCACGGGTTCGGGCGGGAGGTGATACAGTATGCCCTCACGGAAACAAGCGTTTTCCACGACTACTATGAAAACTTCGACAATTTACTGGTGAGGGATACTTCCGCATGGTTCGACGGAAAATCTCGGGAGGATCTTTACCGGCAGGCGATTGCCGAGGGATTGAAGGTACCGGCGGCGCGCTACGGCGAGACGAGAAAATTCATGCTCGCCCACCTGCTCTTCGGCGGCCAGATGCCGCGATTCCTCGGATATGATTACGGGCCGATAGAGCTTCCCGGCTCCTGCGCGACGATACCGCAGGGGCAGATGTTCAAGGTCGCGGGCAGGACGACCACCTTCTGCCCGTCCTACCGGTTCATCTCCGATTTCAGCGAAGAAGGAATTCATACCACGCTGGCGGGAGGCCCCACGGACCGCCGGTTTTCAAAGTGGTACGTCAATGACATGAAAAACTGGCTCGAGGGCAACTACAAAATCCTGAAATAACCGACGGGAGAAACACGCATGTCCTCTTTTACACATATCGACTCACAAGGCCGGGTGCGGATGGTGGATGTATCGGACAAACCACCGACCCTGAGAATTGCCGTGGCGCAGGGAACCATCGCCATGAAGCCCGAAACCTTTGCCATGATTCAGAATCAGACGGCAAAAAAAGGCAATGTTCTGGAAACCGCCCGCATCGCCGGCATCATGGGGGCCAAGCGTACATCGGATTTGATCCCCTTGTGTCATCCCCTGAACATCAAGCATGTTCAGCTCGACTTTTTCCCGGATCTTGAAATGAGCGCCATCCGGATCGAGGCTTCCGTGCGCATCATCGACCAGACGGGGGTCGAAATGGAGGCGCTGACAGCCGTATCCGTTGCGGCCCTGACCATTTACGACATGTGCAAGGCCGCCGACCGGGAAATGACGATATCCGATATCTGCCTTCTGGAAAAGGCCGGCGGAAAAAGCGGCACCTTCACCCGATCCCCATGAATACCCAGGCACTCATCCTTTTTTTTAGTGGCGCCGTTGCCGGCATTGTCGCCGGGTTTCTGGCCGGCTGGTTCTTCTCCCGGGCCAGGCTGAACTTTCGCTATTACAAATCTCTGGTTGAAGACCGCTCGGAAATCGCCTCCCTGATCGTCCAGCCGCTGAAAGACACGCTGGATCGCTATGACCACCACATTCAGGAAATGGAAAGATCCAGGCAAAACGCCTATGGCGGGCTATCCGAACAGATCCGCTCCCTGATCGACACTCAGGCCATTCTACACCAGGAAACCGGCAAACTGGCCAGGGCGCTCCGGGTTCCCCATGTGCGTGGCAGGTGGGGGGAAATGACCCTGAAGCGGGTGGCGGAGATATCCGGCATGGCGGATCACTGTGATTTTGTCGAGCAGAATTCCGTGGCTGCGGAGGAGGGGCTGCTCCGACCGGACATGATCGTCACCCTTTCCGGCCAAAGGCGGATCGTGATAGACGCCAAGGTGTCCCTTTCCGCCTATCTGGAATCCCTGGAAGCGGAAACCGATGCGGAACGAGGGCGGCTGCTTGAAACCCACTCCCGGCAGGTTCAGGCCCATATTCAGAAGCTGGCGGCAAAATCCTATTGGGCTCAGTTTCAGCCGTCTCCGGAATTCGTGGTTCTTTTTATTCCCGGAGAAAATTTTTTCAGCGCCGCCCTTTCCCATGCCCCGGATCTTATTGAAAGGGGCGCGGGGGCAGGGGTGATTCTGGCTACGCCCACCACGCTGATTTCGCTGTTAAAGACCGTCGCCTTCGGATGGCGCCAGGAAGCTGGCGAGGCCAATGCCCGTGAAATTCACCGCATGGGATGTGAACTCTACGAGCGGCTTTGTATCATGGCCGGTCATTTTCACCACCTGGGAAAGGACATCGACCGCTGCGTAGCCACCTATAATCAGTTGGTGGGCTCTTATGAAAAACGGGTGCTGCCCGCATGCAGAAGATTTACGGACCTTGGCGTTTCGGCCAAAGGGAGTGAGAATCTGGCAAATGGGGCCTTGGTGGAAAAAAGACCGGTTCAGATCATTCAGGGAGACGTGGAATGAAGACAAAGGGGGCGGTCAAAAAAAATATCGGACCAGGCATTTTGATGAACTTGTCACGGTTGGCTATGGGGATGGCTCTGCTCCTGTCCGGATGTACTCCCGTCAAGGCCCCGATTGTTGCCGAGACCCCGCCGGCCCTTGTCAGGCTGTCCCCTTCGGCCTACCCGGCCCTGGCCGATGATTTGAATTATGAGGGGCTCAATCGCTGCATTCAAATGAGTCTGTCATATTTGAGAAAACTTCCCCGGGACCGCGCCTTTGTTTTTGGCACGGATTCCTATACTGCAGCCCACCTGAGCCGGTCTCTTGAGGTGTTTCAGGAATTCATTCAAACCGGACATTCCGTGGATCGAATCTCTGAAATGGTGAAAAAGGATTTTCTTGTTTACCGGGCTGCCGGGGTATCCGAAAAAGTGCTCTTTACCGGTTATTACGAGCCGGTATTAAAGGGAAGCCTCACGGAAACGCCCCTTTACCGCTACCCCCTCTACAGCCGGCCCGACGACCTGGTGACGGTTGATTTGTCGGCGTTTTCCGCCAAATATGCGGGAGAAACCATCACCGGCCGGTATACGGGCCAGACTCTTGTTCCCTATTATGACCGCAAATCCATCGAAACCCGGGAATTTTTCAAAGGTCAGGCCCTGGCCTGGGTTGGTGATCCGGTGGATCTGTTTTTCCTGCATATTCAAGGGTCCGGGAAAATACTGCTGGATCAGGGTAAAACCCTGAATGTCCACTACCATGCCACCAATGGGCATCCCTACCGGAGCATCGGTAAAGTCCTGATCGATCAGGGGAAAATTCCCAAGTCGGAAATCTCCATGCAGGCCATTCGCGCCTATTTGAAATCTCATCCCGAGGAACAGGAGTCCATCTTAAGTGCCAATCCCAGCTATGTCTTTTTCAAAACCGAAGCAGACGGTCCCCTGGGAAACCTGAACGTGCCCCTGACCCCAGGCCGCTCCATCGCCGTTGACAAAAAAATCTTTCCACCCGCCGCCCTGATGTACATTCAGACGCAAAAACCCGTCATGACCGAATCGGGACAGCTCGGAGCCTGGGAAGCTTTTGGCAGATTTGCCCTGAATCAGGATACCGGCGGTGCCATTACCGGCCCAGGACGAGCCGATGTTTTCTGGGGAAACGGTCCTTACGCGGAGCTGGCCGCCGGACATCTCCAGCACCGGGGGGAGATGTATTTTCTCATTTTAAAACCCAAAGCACTGCCATAACTGCTTCACCGAGTCCGTTTCACGAGGTACGCGTCATGATTAAAGCAGTCAATACGATTCTCTACTGCAGCAAATGGGACGACACGGTCCGGTTTTACCGGGACCAGCTGAAGCTGCCCGTCAGTTTTTCCACGGACTGGTTTGTGGAGTTTTCCCTGAACGCGATGTCCCGGCTCAGCATTGCCGATGAAAAACGCGCTTCCATCAAAACCTCCCACGGAAAAGGCATCACCCTGTCATGGGAAGTCGATCGGATCGAACGGGCATGGGCTGATGTCCAGAAAAACGGGATAGCGCCGACGTTAATCCGGAAGCACCCGTGGGGCGCCCGTTTTTTCTTTCTCTTTGACCCGGAAGGACATCGGATCGAGTTCTGGGGATCGTAACTATTTTTAATCGCCCTATCATATCGAACAGGAGGCTGAAATAGGAGTGTTGTGACTGCATTCGCTTTTGGGCTGGTTCTTACGGCCGCCTTCATTCACGCCACGTGGAATTATCTTGCCAAACGGGCCGGGGAAGGTGGCGCTGCGTTTGTATGGCTCTTCGCCGCAATCTCTTGCGTTTTTTATGCGCCTGTGGCCCTCTTTATTTTTTTCTGGCAAAAACCGCATATCGGCCTTCTCCAGTTCGCTTTCATGGTTGGCAGCGCCATGATTCACGTCGTTTATTTTCTGGTCCTCCAGAAAGGGTATCGGGTGGCGGATTTATCCCTGGTCTATCCGCTTGCCCGCGGGACCGGGCCCACCCTCTCCACGCTGGCCGCAATCCTGTTTCTGGGGGAGAGGCCAAGCGCCCTGGCGATACTGGGTGCGTTCCTGGTTGCGGCAGGTGTTTTTTTCCTGTCCGGGGGATCGGGCGGTTTCAGGGGGAGTCGTAAGAGGGGGGTGGGATACGGACTGCTCACCGGAGTCATTATTGCCGCATATACCCTCTGGGACAAGTATGCGGTCAGCACCCTGCTGATCCCGCCTCTGCTTCAGGATTACTGCACGAACCTGGGGCGCGTGATCATGCTTGCTCCGGTGGCGCTCCGGAATTGGGGGGCCGTTCAGAAGGAATGGCGGATTCACAGAAAGGAAGCGATCGGAGTGGGGCTTCTCTGCCCGCTGTCTTACATCATGGTCCTGACCGCCCTCGTCTCTGCGCCGGTCAGCTACATTGCCCCGGCGCGGGAGGTGAGCATTTTAATCGCCGCGGTGATGGGATCGAGACTTCTGGCGGAAGGGGATGCCCGCCGGAGGCTGCCGGCTGCTGCGGCCATCGTCGTTGGGGTGATCGCATTGGCGGTTGGATGAATCGTTTCATTGATTTTTAAGCACTGGAATCATAATGGTCACTTTGACTTAAATCAATGCGGTGGAGTAAACATGGGTATAAAGAACCATGCAAAAACCAATTGAAAAGGAATTTGTGCCATGAATCATTTGCTGGAAATGGAGCAGAAGCTTCGCGAGCTGGATGCGGCCATCGCCGAAACCCGAAAGCGGTTGCCGGCCCACTCGGTCAAACCGCCGGTGATGATGGATCTTTTGGACCTGGAAGATCAATATGACGATGTTCTGAATCAGATCCGCCGTTTGTGTATGCCTGGCGAGACAGTTCCTTTCAAGTAGCTTAATCGTTTGTCTTGCGGAAATTTCTCAATGGCGTAGCGCAACATCGTTCTTGGCATCTGCCGGTAATGTGCGCTGAGAAAGGCCTCTTCTCTTTGCATGTCACGCTTGCCGGCTTCCCGTAGCATCCATCCGACGGCCTTGTGAATCAAATCTTCCTTGTCGGTCAGCAGCATCCCGGAGATCCGGAGTGTCTCATCAATCCTGCCCCGCTTGATGAAATGAAACGTCGCAAGAATGGCAATCCTTCTCTGCCAGAGACTGCAAGATCGAGCCAGTTGATAAAGAGGCTCCCGGCTTTTGTCGCTCAAATGTGCGCCAACGATGTGCTCTGCGGAAACATCGACCAGATCCCAGTTATTGATAAACCGTGTGTTGTCGAGATACAGCGTGTAAATCCCGGCACGCCCCGTTTCGTCGGCATTGGCGTACTTGCGCATCAGAATCAGCAGCGCAAGAAACCTGTCCTCGTGATACGCACTGTGGAGCAGTTGTTCGGCAAGTTCAAGCGGGATGTCCGGGTGCGCCCTGGAAAGCCTGCGAAGCACGGGTACGCGAATCCCCCGGAAGCGATCGCCTTCGCCGTATTGGCCGGGACCTGTTTTGAAGAACCTCTGGAGGAATAGCCCGTCTTCAGCGTTCGAAAGACGGACCAATTGGCTTTGTATTGCGTCTATCATGCTTGGGTTCTCGCATTATGGACGGGATCTCAGGCGGTTGTTTTCTCGCGGGACATTTTCTGAATCAGCGTTTTCAGCCGGTTCGAAAATGCTTCGGGCACCGGTTTTTCGTCCGGCGCCAAAGACCGGCACAGGCCGATGGTCTGCCGGAGGGTTTCCAGGCAGGCCTTGCAGGGAATGCACGCCCTGGCATGGTTTTCAATGTCCTTGCAGGTCATCTCGTCCAGCTCATTGTCGAGGTATTCGGACAATTTTGCGAACATGGCCAGACAGTCTCTGCGGTCGTGATCATGTGCCATGGTCATAATAGTCTTTGAGTTTTTCTCTCAGGAAAAGACGCGCGCGATGGAGTCTTACCTTGATGTTTTCGGTTGTCAGGCCCAGAACCTGTGCGGTTTCCGCGGTATTGAACCCCTCCAGGTCCCGCAGCACCAGAACCAATCTGTATTTTTCCGGAAGCGACGCAACCCCTTCTTTGAGGATGGCGGAAAGCTCTTCATTCAGCAGTTGATCCAGCGGAATGGATGCCCATCCCGGTACCTGCACCGGAATCTCGGCGTTCTCATCAGGGGTGAACTCGTCCAGTGACAGCTCTCTTTCCGGCGCATATTTGGATTTTCGTCTCTTCTTCAGGCAGGTGCTGGTGGCAATGCGGTAGAGCCAGTTCTTGAATTTGGTTTCATATCGAAAATCCTTTAGATACTTGAAGACATTGATAAATGTATCCTGAACCATATCTTCGGCATCTTGAACATCCCGGCACATGCGCATGCCGAAATTGTACAATTTTCGTTCATAACGTCGGATCAGTTCCGGAAACAGTTCGGCGTCTCCGGCGTTGATCGCCTGGATCAGCTCAAAATCATCATCCGGTCTGATCTTTGGATTGGGGAAGATCGGCATTCTTTTTCTTGTCTGTCACCTGACAGGCATTTTTCATTCAGGTGGAAACACCAAGCTTTGGCAGGATATAGGCCTGAAGGACAAACCATCCCGCCACAACAGCCAGCAATATCAGTGCTTCTTTCATATCACAACTCCTTTGTGTTAAACAAACAGATTATGTAAAACATTCTACTGGTGTTGAACCTGAAAATGGGATTGAGTTACAGGAAATGATAACGAGAGCTTCGTTGTGAATTGAAGCGAGCCATTAAAAGATAATGCGCTCTGCGTTTTGAACCAGTTTTCCGGCTTCATTTTTCCAGTTTTTTCCGCCGATTTGGATGGCCAGTTCTTCGGTGATATGCCGGGGGATCACATTCAGATTCGTATTTCTGCCAAGTCCCTGGATGCAGGAGGGGCAGTGGGTGAGCAGTTTGATGCCTGAATGGCCTGAATCGCCGATATTTTTGGACAATGCCCGTCGTTTTCGCGCCAGCATGGCGTTTGAAATATCCGGCCGGCTCAGGGAAAGGGTTCCGGCTTCCGAGCAGCAGTGGGAAACCGGGGCGATGCGGTATCCGCAGGCTTCGAGCAGGGCTTCGGCTTGACCGTCCAGGGAATCATGGCAGGGCCGGTGATAGAGACAGGTTTCGCCTGAGTTGATTTTTACGCCGGTTTTCAGCACAAAGCCACAGACATCGTGAATGCCGCAGCCGAAAATTTCCTGCATGTCCATCTGGTGCAGAGCCTCCCGGCAGGTGCCGCAGCTCACCACGCAGGCGTCAAAGGAAAGATACCCCAACATTTCCCGGATCTGGCTGAAGATAATGGCGTTTTGCAATACTTCCCTGCTCTGGGTTGCAGACTTGGCATTCACCTGGGCCGGATATCCGCAGCATAAAAAGGCGGGCGGCAGCACCACGCGGGTTCTCGCCTTTAACAGGATATAAATGGCGGCAATTGAAATGTTTGAAAACAGCCTTTCCGAGCCGCAGCCCGGAAAATAAAACACCGTATAGGCCGCGGGCTCCATGGGTTCGATGCACAGGCTGTGATTCCATCCGGATGCGGGAAGTTCATCCCGGAGCGTTCCTGTGGATAAGGGCGTAACCGGTGAACGCAGGTAGGATAGCCCGGGTAGGTTCTGTCCGAAAGAGGGGCTCGCGGCTATCAGCCACTGTCCCGTGCGCTGAAAGTGGGCTCCCCAGGTGATTGCCTTTCGCATCACCCGGTTGATTGTTCCGGACCGGCTTTCCAGATAGGAAAGCGTCAGCCGCGTAGCCAGAGCCGTGTGCTTGTATCGCAGGTTTTCCAGAATTTCCCGCTCCAGAATGGAGAGCGCTCCGGTGTCGATGCCGACCGGACAGGGCGGGAGGCATTTATGGCAGATGGTGCAGTGGTCCGCGATTTCTTCCAGATAATGCAGGAGCTCGAAGCGGGTCGAATGTGACCGCTGGGCGTCGTAAAGCATGGCTTCAATCAAGGAAACGATGGCCAGGTTTTTGTTACGGGGATGAAAAAAAAGGTTTTCCGCTGGAGAAAACACGCAGCAGTCCGGCTTGCAACGGCCGCAGCGGATGCACCTGGAGATTTTTTCAGCCAGGACTTCCAGGGATCCGTGCTTGAGAATTCTGGCTTCAAGCCCCAGCAGGTTAAAAGACGAGGCAAAGACTTTTTCGGGAATTTCCAGATCATCCAGCTTTCCGGGATTCATGATGTGTTCCGGATCCACCTGTTGTCGATAATCGGCCAGATCCTTCAGTTTCCGGGAATCCAGGTATTTCAACTTGGTGAAGCCGATTCCGTGCTCCCCGCTGACCACGCCTTCCAGCTCGACCGCCCTGGCCATCACCGCGTCCGCGGTTTCCGCAGCCCGGATCATCATGTCCCGGTCATTGGAAAACACCGGAATATTGACATGGACATTACCGTCACCCGCGTGCATGTGGGTGGCGATAATGATCAGTCTGCGGCGAACCTCCGTGTGCTGCTCCCGGATCCGGCTGCAAACGGATGCGTTTCCGTGAAACAGCCCGTCCAGCTCGCCCATCAGATGCTGGAGGTGTTTTTCCTCCCGTAGCGCGTCTTTTCCGGCAAATTCCAGCAGGTCAATGGCCTGCCGGCATAACTCCCGGGCAGGTGCCAGCCGGTCGCTGAGCCACAGTGGGTCTTCCGTGGCTTCCATCTCTTCCAGAACCGCGCCAATCTGCCAGATAACGGTTTTCTGGTTGTAGCGATCCTCCTCGCCGTTAAAAGAATCCACGAACATCGCAAAATCCGCCAGGGCGTGCAGCGGCAGAACGATGTCCTCGTTCAGCTTGAATGCGTGGGTCCGGCTGGCGATCGCTCCCAGGCGTTTTCTGTCCTGCCAGAACTGATGGGCTTCCTCAGCGTCTCTGGCAACAAAGAGGCAGGAGTTGGGATAGGGCTTTAACAACTCTGTCAAACGGTCTTTTCCCTGCGCCACCTGTTCCGCGGTATGTCCGACAATATCAATCAGAAGCACAGCCTTTGGCAGACGGGTTCTCGGGGCCTTGACCTGGTAGGCGATGGCTCGGACATATTCCTCGTCAAAATGCTCCAGCGCCATGAGCGCTTCCCGGCCTTGATTCACAAAGGCTTTTGAAATGTCCACGATCACCCGGCTGGCTTCATCCATGTCTTCCCCGAAAAACTCCAGACAGCAGGTGGTTTTGTGGGGATAGGCCGGATGAAGAATGAATTCCGCGCAGGTAATGATGCCGTCGGTTCCTTCTTTCTGAATGCCCGGAAGGCCGCCAAGGGCTTTGTTCGTAATATCTTTGCCCAGGCCCGGGGTTCGGATGTCGGATGCGTCCAGGGACACCCTGCGCAGCAAATTATCGTGGCTGTCACGGATTTCAAAAAGCACCGTGTCTTCAGGCAGAATTTTGCGAAGCGGGTGATGGAGGCGCCGGACGGTCCACTCGTGCCCCTGGGCCATGGTGATCCGGTACGACAGCAGGTTGTCAATGGCCGTTCCCCAGAGCACGGCGGTTTTTCCGCCGGCGTTTTCCGCGATATTTCCCCCGATGCTCGAGGCCCAGGCGCTGGTGGGGTCAGTGGCAAAAACCAGCCCGTTTCGGGCGGCAAGGGAAATGGCCTGTTCGGTAATCACCCCGGCCTCCAGCCGCATCACCGCCGTTTTTTGGATGGATCCGTCCGGATATGCAATCTCTGTTTCGAAAATCCCGTGAATGCGGTTCAGCTTTTCGACATTCAGCACAATACAGTCGGCGCCGACCGGAACACTTCCGCCGGTCAGACCCGTGCCGCCGCCGCGGGGGATAATCCGCAGTTTGAGTGCTGAGATCGCCTTCAATAAAGGAGAGATCTGGGTGGCTTCGGTCGGATAAGCAACGGCAAGGGGAAGAAAAAGCCGCCAGTCCGTGGCATCCGTGGCATGGCTGATCAGGGAAAAGGGGTCAAAGCACACATTGCCCCTGCCGATGATGGCGCCGAGCGTTCGGTGGATCTGTCTGCGCTTTTCCCGGATACTGAAAAGCGCGATTTCCAGTTCCGCCAGAAAGGATCGGCAGGCGGCAATGATGGCCTGTTCATCCGGATCAACAGTCAGATGGGTATGGACAGCTTCCAGATCGTCTTTGGCCGTGCGCAAAAAATGTTGACGTTTGCGGGAATTGTCGATGAGGTCCTGATAAAGGAAGGGATTTCGGAAAAGAATAAAAATATCCCCGATAAAGCGAAGCAGGAGCCTGAGCAGCTTTCCCTTGACCCGGCGGTAGCGGAGCTTTTCAAGGGCATACCAGGCTTTTTTCCCCAGAAGAAACCGGACGATCTGGCCGTCATCCGCCGAAGTATAATTATAGGGAATTTCCCGGTCCGTCATGATTTGTACCGCGCCGCCTTCATCTGTCCGTCCGGAATGGTGAGGATTTCGCCCCGCTGAATCTGGGGCTGATATGCCGAGCTGATGCGTCTCAGCACGACAATGGGCACTGAAAATGACGAAAGATGTTCATTGGAATCAATAATGGTTGCGGTCAAGAAAATAGAAGGCTTCGGGATTGCTCCCGAAGCCTTGGGGGGCTGCGATTCAGTCAACTTGAAACACGAATTATCTTACGCCGTATTCAGACTTTAATTCCGTCCAGGTAGCGCTGGCCATCAGGCGTTTGAGACCTTCGTTCAACTTGTTCAGAAATTCGGCGTCTTCTTTTCGACAGGCATAAGCGGTTTCATCATCCGGCTGCCCATAGCTTCCGAGAATTTTTATGGGCATTCCTTTTTCTATGAACTCTTCAGCGGATGACAGAGACACTGCGGCAACGTCAATACGGCCTTTCACGACGTCCTCAATCGCCAGAGACGCGGAATCATACTGCTGAATCTGGAATTTCTTTTCTTTATCCTCTATCAATTTGTCTTGAATCCAATTGGCTTCTGAAGTGCCGCGTTGAACGCCCCATTTCACATCTGCTTCCATGGTCTGATTCGGCATAATGGGATTCTCTCTTTTGGCAACCAGAGTCATCACGGTTTTAAAGTAACACGTGGAGAAATTGACCTGCTGTTTACGTTGTTCGTCAACGCTCATTCCGGAAGCAATGAAATCTATTTTACCGGCTTTCAGGGTGGGAATGATGGCATCCCACTGGACTGGCTGGTGTTGGACCTTGAAACCCATTTCTTTGGCAATCCAGTTAATGGCCTTAATGTCAAACCCATCGGGTTCACCCTTGCTGTCAATGAAGCTGAACGGCGGATAATTGGCGTCTATGCCGTTAATATAAATTTTTTCCTCGGCTGCGGCTAAGCCGCTGAACATCATGCCGGCCAGCGCCACTATTGAAAGTCCTTTAAATAATGTTTTTTTCATTCAATTCCTCCAAAATATTTAATAGTCCTCCACACACCTGTGGTCGAGCTGACCACGACAAAAGACGAAGCCCATTCGTTCAGAAAGTCCCGTATCACGGCATCTTCCGCGATGAAGACGTTCGTCATAACCTCAATTCCCAATAACACGGTTCAATTTTGACCTAATTTCTCCTGAATTGTCAATATCTAATCCTTTAGGCTTTTTCTTTGACCTTCATGCGCCGGATCGCCGGCGCCATGATTTCGCCGATAAGAGTCCGGTAATCCATTCCGGCCGCCTCGCCGATAATGCACAAATCCGACCATCCGGGGGTCAGCCCCGGCAGCGGGTTGCATTCAATAAAATGGATACGGTCATTTCTGTCCAGCCTCAGGTCCACCCGCGCCACATCCCGGCATCCCAGAGCCATGAATGCGCATCTGGCCACTTGCTCCAGGTTTTTTTGAAGAGACCGATCGATATTCGCCGGCGCCTGATAAGAAATGGATTCGTTGGAGTCCAGCTTGTGTTCGAACGCATACACCGGAAAGCGGTCTTCTTTGTTGTTGAAGAGTATTTCCATCGGCGGCAGCACCTTGGGCCGGTTTTCTCCCAACAGCCCGACCGTGAATTCTCTTCCGGAAAGATATTCTTCAACCAGAACCGGCTGGTGATATTTTGAAAGCAGTTCGCGGGAGAGCCGTCGAAGAGCTGCCTCGTCCTGTACCACATTCATTCCCATGACCCCTTTTGAACTGCCTTCGGCAATGGGTTTGATGATCACCGGAAAATGAAGGTTTCTGGGAAGCCGCTCTTTTCCCGTACGCATGACGATAAAATCGGCCGTGAAAATTCCGGCCTGGCGCACCATTTTTTTTGCCAGAACCTTGTCCAGGCAGATGGATAAGGCCGCCGGATCAGATCCTACGTAGGGAATATTCAGAAGCTCCAGTATGGCCGGCACCTGGGATTCCCGGTTTCGGCCATGAATGCCTTCGGCAATGTTAAAGACAATATCCAGAGGCATGGAACCGATGATGGACGGCAGCTCCGGCGTAGCTTCAATTTCCACCACCTCATGGCCGTGGGATGAAATGGCGCTGGTGATGGAATCGATCGTGGCCCGGCTGTCAAATTCCGCCTCTCTGTCATCATCATTTGAATCCAGAGGCTTGATGCGCTTCAGGTTGAATGTGAATCCAACCTTCAGGGCCTTTCGCCGGTTTCGGGAACGCACGGACAACTGGATGCCGTAACGCTCCACAGCGCTCTTTATCACGGCATCCAGAACCGCCTCCATGGTGGCGAGGCCGGCAAGCGCAGCAGAAGCATGGACCGTGGCGCCGGGCTCCAGGCTGGGAAGGGCATTGGCCTCAATAAAATACAACTGGCCTTCGGAGGTCAGCCGGTAATCCAGCCGGGCCAGATCGCGAAGGTCCAGGATCTTGCAAACGGTTTGGGACAGACGCAGAAGGTGTTTTGCGGTTTTGGGGGAAAGCATTGCCGGCACCTTGACGGTAACGGCATCGGGCATTTGCTGAAGGCAGTAATCATAAATGACGTGTTTATGATCCGAAACCACCGAAGGGTCAAAGCGGTATTCACCTGGAGCCAGGATTCCCCCGGTTTTTCGGGAGGCTTTTTCCAGAAAGGGGACAATCACATCCTTTCCCTCAATAAACTCCTCGATCAGAACCCCGGCGGGATATCGGATCAACAGTCCCGTCACCCGTTTAAGAAGCTGGTCCGGTGTTTCCACGATGGATTGTTGGTCAATGCCCTTGGAGCTGCTTTCATAATTGGGTTTGATCATCACCGGATAGGTCAGCTCCGGTTGCGTCCAGTTGTGGGCGCTTTCCACAAACACCCAGCGGGGCGTGGGAACGCCGCTGGCTGCAACCAGCATTTTAGTCAGGCATTTGTCCGTGGTCAGGGTGCATACATAGGCATCGGATCCGGTATACGGCATTCCGAGCTGTTCAAACAGCCCTGGATAAAAGGCCTCACGGCTTTTCCCCCCCCTTCCGACCGCCGTATTAAATATCAGGTCCGGATTCAGGGCCTCAAGTCTTGCCACCAGCCGTGATGCCGGCCCCGAAACCTCAACCCGCTCAACCTGATGACCCAGGGTCTTCATCGCTCCGGCAATCGCATCAACGGTTTCCGGCCTGTCAAACGCCGCGTCCTCTTCTCTGTCTGTCAGCTGTAAATTATATGTATAGGCGATTTTCATTAAGGGCGGATCAGCCAAGGCTTTTTTCTTTGGCGATTTCAAAATAGGTGGAGTTGGGAAACTCCGCGGCAATCCGGGCAAAGGTTGCCTTGCTTTTTTCCTTGTTCCCCATTTTTTCGTATACGGAAGCCAGATTGTAAAGGTTGAGATCTTTCAGGGAGGTGTCGGCGGAGGCGGTCAGCATTTCAAAATATTTGACAGCGGATTCATAGTCTTTTTTTCCTTCAAAGGCATACCCCAGGCAGCTTAAAATGAGATTTTTGTAAAAGGGGGTGTTGTTGAAATCATCCAGGGCGGTTTTATACAGGGAGATCGCCTTGTCAAATTCGCCCGCCCGAAAGCAGATATTGGCAAATTCGATTCCGGCAATCTTTCCCATGCGTCTTGCGGAATAGTCATCCAGAATCCGGGTAAACGATTTTTCAACTGCCTGATACGCCTTTACCGGGTCATTGGCTTTCATGGCCGTCTGGTACTGGGCCAGGCTCTCCGTCAGGAGCGTGGACGCGTTGTTTTCGGCATGATGCGAATAGGCCTGAAACCCTGCTATTGCAAAAAGAATCGCTATCACGGCACCGGCAGCAAGGGTAGCCTGCTGTTTATAGGTGGTGAGCCATTGAATCAGTTTTCCGGAAAACGTGATGAATTCATCAGGCTCTTTCAGAAGCTGTTTTCGGGTCAATTTTTGTGCCATGGTACCTCCAAAAAAAAGTAATCAGAAAAATCAGAATTTACACCAGAAGCTTGCGAATGCGTTCCCACCCGTCATGGGGGATGCCCGCGCCAACGACCTGGCAGACTTCATATCCACAGGCCGAGGCCAGTTTGCCGCATTTTTCCAAAGAATACCCATTGACCAGGCCAAACAGGAAACCGGACGCCCACAGGTCTCCGGCGCCGGTAGTGTCAACGGCGTAGCCGTCTCCGACAGGCTCGACCCGATGTGTCTTTCCCTGTTGTGAAATATAACTGCCACGGCTGCCGACCTTCAGGACGGCAATTTCGGCACGGGAGGAAAGACTTTCGATCATGCGTCTTTCGTCGGTATGGCCCGTAAACGCCCGGGCTTCGTCTTCGTTGGCGATCAAAATATCCACAAATTCATCCACAATCCGATCCAGCAGGGCCTTGTTTGATTCAACAACCGTAAAGCTGGAAAGATCCAGCGATATCCGTGCACCGGATCTTTTTGCCAGCGACAGGGACTGGAGCATCAGTGTCGGGTTAAACAGCAGATAGCCTTCGATATGAACCACGGCCGCGCCTTCAAAATGGGTATCGGCAATTTCTTCAGGCTGAATTTCCGAAGAGGCGCCTAGATAAGTCAGCATGGATCGCTGGGCATCCGGTGTGATGATGGAAAGCACCCTGCCGGTGCGGGAAAAGGAATGCAGCAAATGGGGCTCCACTCCGTTCTCAACCAGGCCGGTTTCAAAAAAAACGCCCATGGGTCCGGCCCCCCGTTTTCCGACAAACCGCGAGGCTCCGCCAAGTCTGGCGATGCCGATCATCGTATTGCAGGCAGATCCGCCCGGAACAACGCTGGGAGAAGATTTCAAGCCCGAGAGAACGTCTTCGATAATGGCATTGTCAACCAGTGTCATGCCTCCCTTGATGGCTCCGGATCGATGCAGAAACGCCTCTGTTTCATGGGCGAGGATATCCACCAGGGCGGAACCGATGCCGACAATTACTTTTTTCATATCTTTTCCTTGGTATCAATTTGGATGCAAACTGGAATTACCACACCGTGGATTCGTGAATCCATCCTTTGTCGCCATCCGCATGTTCGACCAGAATCCATTTGCCATTGCGCTTGATGACTTTAAAGGGAATGCCCGGCCCGACGGAAAACAGGACTTTGGCGTCCGGCTTGGGTTCGGAGCGCAGACTGTTTTTATCCTTTGCGGTGATGACCGAGGGCGTATTGCCAACCAGGGATTGATGAACCCATCCTTCATCCCCCTGGAAATCCTTTACCTGATACCAGTCCCCAACTTTTTTGATAACGCTGAGGGGAAAGTATTTTTCGGATTTCCAGAGTACGTCAAAATTATTGCCCGCACCGGATCGAATGTTCGCCTCGGTTGCGGAAACCGAAATGCGCTGTCCAGCTTGAGCTGCTCCGCACAGAAACAGAAACAGAAAAACAAAAACTACGTTAAATAACAGGAATTTGATTTTCATAGCAACCTCACACGCCAAGACGCAGCAGTTTCCCCCCCTGAAAGACCAGAAATGCCATGACCCAGGCAAGAGACGTGCTGTATCCAATACTGAACAACAACCATTTCCAGGATCGAAGCTCTTTGCGAATGGCAACCATCGTAGCAAGACAGGGCAAATAGAGCAAGACAAATACCAGCATGGAAATGGCGGACAGCGGGGTCATGCCGGAGGACAACAGGGCCTCGCGAAGGGCCTCGGAGTCCTTGTCACCCTCGGCAACGTAGAGAATGCTCATCGTGCTGACAACGATTTCCTTGGCGACAAAACCGGAAAGAAGCGCCACGCTTCCCCGCCAGTCAATACCAAGCGGTGAAAAAATCGGCGCAATCATTTTTCCCAAGTGACCCATATAGGAGTTCTCTATTTTTTCTGCTTTCATGATCCGCTTGATGGACTCGATCGAGGCCGTTGTTTCTTTTTCCAGGGCGTCTCGGGAAGCAGGATCGACGGAGCCCTGTCTGTCTTGGGCCGCTTTTAACTGGAGTTGTTGAATCTGGCGAGCATAATCTTTCGAATGGGAGATGTCCCGTGGAAATGCCGAGAGCGCCCAGACGATGACGGAGCCGATGAGGATGATATTTCCCATTTTTTTCAAAAACATCTTGCTGCGTTCCCACATGTGAATCATCACGCTCCTGGCCATGGGTACCCGATAGGGCGGCAGTTCCATCACAAAAGGGGCATCCAGCCCTTTTAAGATCGTGGTTCGCAGCATGCGGCCCGTAATGATGGACAGAACGATTCCCACCAGATAAAGGGAAAAGATGACGGTTCCGGCCCGGTCGGCAAAGAACGTCCCGGCTATGACAAGATAGATGGGCAGCCGGGCCGAGCAGGACATGAACGGGGTGATCAGGATCGTCAGGATACGGTCCTTTTCGCTTTCCAGGGTCCGGGTTGCCATGATGGCCGGCACATTGCATCCAAAACCCATGAGCATCGGGATAAACGATTTTCCGTGCAGCCCGATCATGTGCATGATTTTATCCATCAGAAATGCGGTCCTGGCCATATAGCCGGTGTCTTCAAACAGGGAGATGCAGAAAAACAGGATCAGAATATTGGGAAGGAAAACAACCACGCTCCCGACGCCCGCGATAACGCCGTTAAGAAGCAGATCTTTGAACAGGGAATCGGAAAGATGGAGTTCCAAAGCAGATGACAGCCCGGTCACGCCGTTTTGAATCCATGTTTTGGGGATTTCGCCGACCGTAAACGTCAGTTGAAACATGGCCCAGATAAAAAAGACAAATATTGGAAACCCGATAAACCGGTTGGTCAGCACCCGGTCGATATTCCGGGAAATATCCACCCGCTGCCTGGCGGAGGTGGTAACGGTTTCCTTGACAATGCCGGCGATGAACCCATAGCGTTCATCGGTCATGATAATCTCCGGATCATCGTCAAACCGGTCCATGATGTATTGCCGGACAACCTGTATTTCATCCTGAACCGTCTGCCGGGAATCTCCTGTCAGGATCAGCACCCGGTCCCGGACGATCTTATCGTCCTCGATGAGTTTGATGGCCGTCCATCGGTCGTTGTAGGGAAGCGTGCTGGAAATGCCTTTATGCAAAAAGTCCTGAAGCCTGGAAATGGCGGATTCAATGTCCTGGCTGTATCTGACTTTTCGACCCTCGGGAATGTGATGCGTTTTTTCGGCCAGTTCAATGGCTTTTGTCAACAGCGCATCCATGCCCTCGTTTTTGTTGCCGACCGTAAAGACGATCGGGACATCGAGCAGCTCGGAAAGCTTGTCGGTGTGAATTTTGATGCCCCTGGACTGGGCCATATCGGCCATGTTCAGGGCAAAGAGAACCTTGCAGTCAATCTCCCGGAGCTGGGTAGCCAGATACAGGCTGCGCTCCAGGTTGGAAGCATCGATAATGTCAATGACCACATCCGGATGTTCTTCCAGAATAAAATTTCTGGCGACAATTTCTTCGATGGAAAATGGTGTCAGGCTGTAGGTTCCGGGAAGGTCGATGATTTTGAGCACATACCCGTGGCGGTGGATGACGCCTTCTTTTTTTTCAACCGTTACGCCGGACCAGTTTCCCACTTTCTGGTGGGCGCCGGTCAGATTATTGAAAATTGTCGTTTTACCGGAATTGGGATTGCCGGCAAGGGCGAGGGTCAGTGTTCGGGGGCTCATGCTGGGGATCCTAAGCAGCAGATGGCTGGTGGCGGTTATCGGAAGTTGTCTGCTGTCTGTCGTCTGACGGGATGAGTTCAACGGTGACCTGGGACGCTTCTTCAACCCGAAGCGACAGGTGGTAGCCCATGACGATGATTTCAAGCGGATCCTTGAGAGGGGCGTATTTATCCACGCACACTTGCGTGCCCTTGACGATACCCATTTCGAAGATGCGCCTTCTAAGGGCTCCGCTTCCGCCCACGCGAAGAATCCTGGCGGTCTGTCCTTCCTTGATTTCGCTCAGCAGCATAAATGCCTGTCAGCAGGCTTTCTCCTCTTGAATCGGAAGCACCCTGATTTTTTGCGCCAGCCCGCGTCCGATGACAAATCGTTTAAAATCAACCGCAATAGCCATCTGTCCTTTGCCAAGATTGGTGATCACCTGCAATTCGTCGCCGGTTCTCAACCCCATGGACAGCAGGCGCATTCGCGATTCGGAGCCGCCGGTAAATTCCGTCACCTTTACCCGCTCTCCCTGTTTGGCCAGCGTCAGGGGCATCAATCGGGCGTGATCCTTCATGCACCCGGCGCAGATGCCATACAGCTCCATTTTGTGCTGAAGGGGATGAAATCCGAATTCAGAGGCGATTTTCAACTGGAGAACTTCCAGTTCTTCATTCTGGAACTCGAGGATGGCGTTGCACCGGGTACAGATCATGTGATCGTGGTGATGGCCCAGATGCATGTGTTCATATCGGATATGGCCATCTTCGAACCGGTTTTTTTGCGCAAATCCGAACCGGCACATCAGTTTGAGCGTCTCCATAACAAAGTCGGGAGACAAGGCGTGCCCGTTTTCTTCGATCAGGGAAACCAGTTCTCCAACCGTCACATGATTTTCAGAATTCAAAAAGATCTCGAGCACTTTCAGCCGGTCATCAAAATGATCCACGGCTTCCTGTTTAAAGAGCTTTTTGAATTGTTCCTTTTCCTGACGGTGAAGCTGTATCATCTCAATATTTTCCTGAGTTAAGCATGAAAAATAAGTATCAAACGAAATGCTGTCAATGCGATACGTATCCAGATTACCGGGGGCCGGGAATGTCAAATGTTGAACAGGAACCGCTGGAACAGTTGCGAGTCTGGGCGGAAGCGCCCGCGCTGCCGCTGCTGTTTACGGAGAAATTTGTACTGCTGAGAACGCGCTCAATTTCCTGGCTGTCGCATTTGTTGCATTTCAGTTCGGCCGTATCCTTCGAGCTGGTAAAGAGGATCTCGAAATATTCATTGCATTTCAAACACTTAAATTCATAAATCGGCATATCGAATCTCCAAAAAGTTTTCCGTTTTCTATCTTTCCATAGGGTTACAACTCAATCGACAATCATACCACAAACCGTGCGTCTTTCCCATGAGATTTTTCAATAGAGAGGGTGCCGCCATGTTTTTCCACGATGTCGTGACAGAGGTGCAGCCCCGGTCAAGCGTCTCATGGCGATTCAAGCAGTTCGCGGGCATGTTCCCAGGTTGCAGGGGTAAGGGTTTCACCGCCCAGCATTCGCGCCAGTTCATGAATCCTGTCTTCGGAATTCAGCGCCTGAATGGTTGTGGCGGTCCGACCTTCCTGTATATTCTTGACGATTCTGAAATGATGGTTCCCGAATCTGGCAATCTGCGGCAGATGGGTGATGCAAATGACCTGATGACGCCCGGAAAGATCCAGAAGCTTTTTTCCGACAACCGCTGCCACCCCCCCGCCGATGCCTGAATCCACTTCATCAAAAATGATGGTTTCCACGGCGTCATTATTTGAGAGAATGGCTTTCAGGGCCAGAACCACCCGGGAGAGTTCTCCGCCTGAGGCGATCTGTGAAAGGGGTTTTAATGCTTCGCCCGGATTCGGTGCGATCAGGAAAACCGCCCGGTCCAGTCCGGTTTCGGATAGCGCCTTTCCTTCGCAGGTCAAAAACGGATCTGTGCCGCCATCCGCCGTCGTGCTGCGAAGGGCAATCTGAAACCGGGTATGGGGCATTTTAAGGGCGCCAAGCTCTGTTTCGACGCGTTGAGCCAGGGCAGCGGCTGCCTGAATGCGACGGCTCGACAGGTCCGTTGATGCCCGGCATAACGCTGAATGATGGCTCGCCAACGCGCTTTGGGTCTCCTCCAGTGTCCCGGAAAGGTGTTCGATGTCGAAGATTTCCTTTTCGATTTCTGTCAGCCTGGCCAGCACCGTATCCAGGGAACCCCCGTATTTTCGCTTGATCTTATGCAGAAAATCAATTCTGGCTTCGACAGTTTCAAGCCGGCCTTCATCTGTCTCGATGGTGTGAAGATAAGTTCGCAGGCCTTCGACAATATCCTCGATCCGGAATCCTGCGTCTGCCAGTGCCGTGGAGAAAGTGGCCAGACCCGGATCGATCTGGGCCGCCTTGTCCATTGTTTTTCGAATGGTTGAAAGACGCTCGGAGACGGCGCCGCTTCCCACGTACAGGTTATCGATGCTGTCCTGAACCGCCTGGTAAAGCATTCCGGCATGCTTCAGCCGGTGCCGGTCCTGATCCAGTTCCAAATCTTCCCCGGGTCGGATGCCGGCTTCCGAGATTTCTTTTTTTTGAAAGGAAAGCAGATCAATCCGTTCTGCCTGGCGAAGGGCGGCGGTCTGAAGGTGATGAAGATTCTGAATCAGGGGCTGAATGGCGTGATAACCACCGTGAACTTCATTTCGAAGGGAAAGCAGCCCCCCGAATTGATCCAGAATCAGCAAGTGCTGATCTTCCTTTAACAGTCCCTGGTGGGCATGCTGCCCGGAGATGGACGCCAGGCTTTCGGTGATGACGGTCAGAACCTGAATGGTTGCCAGTCTGCCGTTGACGTAAATGCGGTGTCGATCGGTTGCGGAAATGATCCGCCGGATCAGAAGCCCTTCTGCGGGGTCGTACCCTTGGGACGTCATCACAGCAGCCGTGCGGCTGTCAGGTGAAATGAAAAACAATGCTTCCAGTTCCGCGGTCTCTGCGCCCGATCGAATCATGGCAGCGCCTGCGCGGCTTCCCAGCAGGAGATTGACGGCCTGCAGAATGATGGATTTGCCGGCCCCGGTTTCGCCGCTCAGGATGGTCAATCCTTCGGAAAAGGAGATCTGAAGGTCATCGATAATAGCAAAATTTTTGATGGAAAGTTCTTGAAGCATAAAAATCGCAGAAAAATGTGAAAAATAAAACAGACTGCTTACACGCCTCGCTGCCGGATGGCCTCTTCGATTTGACGTGTCGGATATCCCAGGATGGTGCGTATCGAGCCGGAATATTCGAGCACGGTAAACAGGCTGCCTTTAATTCGATATTCAGAATCCCAATCGAAGCCGGAATCCGCAGATGTTTCATTGATCGAAAACGGCTGTTTTTCGCCGTCAAGGCTCAGGCATCTGGCTCGCCCTTGATCGGGATCCAGAATCCACGAATCTCCGGTTTCCGTGGAAAAGAAAATCAGCCTTCCCAGAGTCAATAACCGTGCTTCTCTCTGATGTGACAACTGGATGATGGTATTGATTTCCTGGCTGAGGGACGGATGCTTCGGTTTCTGGCTGATGGGCTTTGATTGAGGCTTTTTGGTTCTGGACCGCTTTTTTCGCTTTCCCATTTTCCCTCCCGAACTTGAGTACAAAAATTGCATAAATGATGATGAATATTTCACAATCTGGGGCGTAAAGCAATCGGTTGTTTAATGCTTCAGCAATGATGAAAGCAGGCCTCTGATCAAAGACCCTGGTTGACCGGTCGCTTTCAATCGGCTATGAGATAACAAAACAAAGCGAAGATTGCAACGTTTGTTGCAGGATTGAAGACTTCCAATTTGATCGACAGGGAAAGCCAATGAGCAGACTCGATAGTTTTATTCGGCGGATGCTTGCCCAGAGGGCGTGCCTGAACTGGGCGGCCGAAGCCGTTGCCGATATCGCCGGGCCGGTTCTGGAGCTGGGTCTTGGCAATGGTCGCACATATGACCATCTGCGGGAACTCATGCCGGAAAGAGAGATTTATGTTTTTGAACGGGCCATTGGATCGTTTGATCGGGCGCATGCCATGTCTCTTCCACCGGAGAAATTTCTGATTCTCGGAGACATCGAACGCACCCTGGTCTCTGCAGCCACCCGGCTGCCAGCAAAGGCGGCTCTGGCCCACAACGATCTGGGAACCAGCGACGCCAATGCCTATGAAGTGCTGGCATCACGAATGGGTGTGCTGTTGAAACAGTTGATGGCGCCCGAAGGGATCATCGTTTCCAATATCGTCCTGCAGGTCTCGGGACTGATTTCCCTTGACACGCCCCCCGGAGTGAAACCCGGGAGATATTTCATTTACCGGGTTGACCCAGGCTTTCGGTAAACCGCATCTGTGAATCGAAACCGATTGTCTGATTTATCTTTTCTCACACGAATCTGGAAAATACCTCACATGCTGGAAATCGCTGTTTTTCTCTGCGGGGCTGTGGTGATGGTCATCGAGTTGACCGGATCACGGGTGCTTGCGCCCTATCTTGGCACCTCTCTGGTGGTATGGACGAGCCTGATAGGCATTATTCTGGCTTCTCTGAGCATCGGGTACTGGTGGGGAGGACGATTGGCAGACCGGCATCCCGAGGCCCGGCTGCTTGGCAGAATCATTTTTCTTTCGGCCTTTGCCACAGCTTTTATGACCCTCATCAAAACAGTGGTTCTCGGGTTCCTTCAGGCCCACGGTAGCGGACTGCACACCGCTGCCATGTTGGCAACCCTGATCCTGTTTGCTCCGCCTTCAATACTCATCGGCATGGTGTCGCCTTTTGCCGTAAGGCTCAAGCTTGAAGACACGCGGACAAGCGGTCGAACGGCCGGAAAACTCTATGCCATTTCCACCATCGGAAGCATATCGGGTACGTTCCTGGCCGGGTTTGTGCTCATCCCTTGGCTGGGAAGTACAAACATCCTCTTGCTGATGGCCGCGGTTCTGGCCCTGGCCTCGCTGCTGGTGGAGCGCAGCCATAGCCGGATCAAGGCGGCAGCCTGCGCGACCTTTCTGATGATGCTTTTCCTCGTGCTGAGTTATGACAAGAGGATGGCTGCTGCGGGGTTTGTGGACGTTGACACGCCTTATAACCGGGTTCTTGTTTTCAATGGGCCGGAAAATAACACCGGCCGGGTCATGCGGATCATGATCACAGGTCCCTACGCCTGGCAGTCGGCCATGTACCTGGACGACCCTTGCGAACTGGCCCTGCCTTATACCTGCTTCTATCGACTCGCCGAACATTTTGTGCCTGACATGCGCCGGTTGCTGGTGCTGGGCGGCGGCGGGTTTTCTTTTCCGAAATATGCGATGGAAAACTATTCGAACGTTCGAGTGGACGTGGTGGAACTGGACCCGGGCATCACGGAACTGGCCAGGGATTATTTCGGGCTTCGCGATCACCCGCGTCTGAATATCATCGAGGAAGACGCCCGAACCTTTCTCAACCGGAATGCGGAGAAATACGAGGTCATCCTCTGTGATGTGTTCAACTCCCACTACGCCATTCCTTTTCACCTGACCACAGTGGAGGCGGCGCGTCGCATCAGGGCTTCGATGACCCCTGACGGCGTGGTCCTGATCAATCTCCTGTCTGCCATTGAAGGGGATCGGGGGCGTTTTTTCCGCGCCCTGTTTGCAACCTATGCCAGCACCTTTCCCAAAGTCATGGCTTTTGCCGTGGACAATCCGCATGATCCGTCCGGCTGGCAGAACATCATTATCGCTGCATTTGCCTCGGAGGCCGAGCTCCCTGTCCTGAGTCCGGACAGGGAGCTCGCGTCCATGCTCGCCAACAGAATTAAGACACCGGTTGTCATGGATACGCCGCCACTGACCGACGATTTTGCGCCGGTGGACCGCTATATTTCTTCTTCATGGTAGGAAAAGTGGCTGAACGCAAAAAACCCCCCTCAATTCCCTTTTCTCAGGTCTGTTTCAGCTCCTGAATTTTTCCATGTTTTTTAATCCACCTTGGCAAAGGCCTTTGCTTTTGCCTTGCAGACCGGGCAGGTATCGGGAGGTTCGTTTTCACAGGTATATCCGCATACTGAACAGACATAATAATCCTTCATTTTCTGATCGCTCAGGCTATCAATCGCCTTCTGGTAAAGGGCTGCATGAATCTTTTCCACTTCATTGGCATAGGTAAAAGTCCGGACCGCATTTTTATCGCTTTCTGCTTCCGCAGTTTTGATCATTTCGGGATACATGGATTTAAACTCATGGGTTTCACCGGCCAGGGCTTCTTTCAGATTTTCCAGTGTGCTCCGGATGCCTCCCACCGTTTTAAGATGGGTGTGGGCATGGATGGTTTCCGCCTCAGCCGCGGCCCTGAAGAGTCTGGCTGTGCGGGGATATCCCTCTTTATCAGCCTGTTTGGCAAATGCGAGGTATTTTCTGTTGGCCTGGGATTCGCCGGCAAACGCTTCCATCAAGTTTTTCTCTGTCTGACTCATAACATCTCCTTTTTGTTGTTTTTGTTAGATTGTTGTTCCAATTTTTGTTGGCATTGTGGGCAGATTCCAAAGAAATCGAGACGATGGGAAAGAATTTTATAGCCCGTCTCTTCAGCAAGCTCCCCCGACAAGGCATCGAGTGCGGAAAGATCCGGATCTGTTATTGATTTGCATTTTACGCACATGATGTGCGGATGGGGATGAGGATTTTTTCCATCGTACCGGTTGGTTTCATCCCCGAAGCCTATCTCCATGATCTCTCCCAGCTCTTTCAGCAATGAGACCGTCTTGTAAACAGTAGCCAGGCTCGTTGTGGAAAATCGCTTCGTTATTTCGTGATGAATTTGTTCCACGCCGGGATGCTCACAGCTATTTGCCAGTATCTCGACAATGGCGATCCGCTGAGGCGTGAGCCTGAACCCTTTTTCTTTCAGCTTTTCAACCATGTGATCGAGTCTGGACATGCATATATTCATTATTTGACTCCTGTGGTCTTCCGGATTCCCGTGGTCTTTCGAATCAATTCATTAATTCTTTTTGAAGCCATTCTTTCACCGCACCCTCAACGGCATATACGCCTTTGTTGAATGCCACTGATTTTTGAAAAATATCGATAATCTTGTCGGGAAGTTCGAATTCCGCCAGTTCGACCGCTTCTTCCGAATTCCTGCGGATCAGATAGACAATGGGGGTTTTTCCCCAGTTGTTGACCACAAAATAATGGCTGACATCGCTTTTTGAGCGGATAAGATTGATCCCATGCGCCCAGTTATTTCCCCATTCAAGGTATAAAACAACCGCCTCTTCAGGCGTCATCTGCCAGTCGATAGCATTCATCAGTTTCAAATCCTTACGGATATCATTCAGTTTCATCATGCTGCCCTCCTTAACAAATTGTTTTGAGCCGATCACATTTTTTCAGTCTTCACATTTTTAAGGGATAATAACCAACGTTGATCATTACGTCAAGTGAATATTATCTGATAATTATTATTTATAGATAACTATTAATACCAAATTGAAATCAACCTTTCGAAAACTGCCTGAAAAAGAGCAAGATCCGGGTGGAAATATGGATTGGATTCAGCTATAAATACTGGAGAAACAGGAGGGCAGGAAATGAACGAAAAGAATTTTTCGCAGCAGTCCGATGATTACCGGCGGATAGAAAAGGCAATCAGCTATCTGGAGGCCAATTTTAAATCACGGCCCGCTTTGGATCAAATTGCCGAAAGTACGCACTTAAGCAAATTTCATTTCAACAGGCTGTTCAAGCGATGGGCCGGCATCAGCCCCATTCAGTTTTTGCAATTTTTGACGCTTGAACATGCCAAGCAGAAACTTGCCGAATCCAGGAGCCTTTTTGACACCTCACTGGAAGCGGGGCTTTCGGGTCCCGGTCGCCTGCATGATTTGTTCGTTGCGTTTGAGGCGATAACACCCGGGGAATTCAAGCAGATGGGAGCGGGTTTGAAAATGGAGTATGGATTTCATCCCACACCGTTCGGGGCGTGCTTTCTGGTCGTAACCGACAGGGGAATTTCTCATCTCAGTTTTGTTGAAGGGGATGACCGTGCCGTGGCATTAAATCAGCTTCAGCAAAACTGGCCCGAGGCAACGCTTGCTGAAAACCAGAGCAGAACCGGTTCCATGGTGAATCGTATTTTCAGCTTCGATCACCTCCATGAAACCCGTCCTTTTCACTTGCTGCTGAAAGGGACAAATTTTCAAGTATCCGTTTGGCGGGCCCTGTTGACAATCCCCAGTGGAAATGTGGTCTGCTATCAGGATGTTGCTGCCTATATCGGCCGCCCCAAAGCTTTTCGCGCCGTAGCCAATGCCGTTGCCGGCAATCCGATCGGTTACCTGATTCCGTGTCACCGCGTGATCGCAAAATCTGGTCAAATCCATCAATACCGCTGGGGTGCCGCGCGAAAGAAGGCAATTTTAGGTTGGGAGGCCGCTAAAATCAGCTTCTGTTAAAGCATTATCTGAAGCTGAACGGCAAATTATTGAGTTTTTCTATTGATGAAGGGTTTTCAGGTGTAGTAGATGGTTTATTGATGGTTGATTTGCGGGACACCGATACCAGACTGTTGAGACGATTGATAAAAAAATAAACAATTTAACTCAAATCACAGGTTACCCGATGCCACGAAAAAAGAAAACCACGTTCATTCTGGACACCAACGTCATTCTTCATGACAGCGCCTGTATTTATCAATTTGCAGAAAACAATCTCATCATCCCCGTAACGGTTCTTGAAGAACTCGATCAGTTTAAAAAAGGCAGTGAAATACTGAACTTTCATGCCCGTGAATTTATCCGCACGCTGGATCTGCTGTGCGGCGAACAACTGTTCAACGGCGGCGTCCCAATCGGACCGGGTCTGGGAAAAATCAACGTCAAGCTGGACAGGAAATTCCATGAAGATCTCGTTTTAAGCTTTTCAGAATCCAGGCCCGACCATCACGTCCTCAACATCGCCTACCACACCGCCAAAGAAAACCCCTCCCTTCAAGTCATCCTGGTCACCAAGGACGTCAACCTGCGCATCAAGGCAAAATCCATCGGTCTGGTGGCCCAGGATTATAAAAGCGATCAGATAAAGGACATTTCAACGCTTTACACCGGAAAGCGTTTTGTCGAAAACATCCCGGGAAACGTTTTGAATAAACTGTATGAAGCCCCGTTTGAACTGAACCCGTCGGAGCTGCCGCTGGAAAAAGAACCCGTTGCCAACGAGTATTTTATCCTCAGAAACGACAGCAAATCCGCGCTGGCAATGTATGATTCTTCCAGTCTGAAAATCCGCCGGATTGATAAAAATCCGGCTTTCGGCATTATACCGCGAAATGCGGAGCAAACCTTTGCCCTGGATGCCCTGACCAACAACAATATTCAACTGGTGACGCTCAGCGGAAAAGCCGGCACCGGGAAAACGCTTCTGGCACTGGCCGCGGCGCTGCAACGCAAAAAGAATTACCGCCAGATTTTTCTGGCAAGACCGGTCGTTCCGCTCAGCAATAAGGATATCGGCTTTCTTCCGGGGGATATTCAATCCAAGCTGGATCCCTACATGCAGCCTTTGTTTGATA
>Ga0268283_1000282_pt1 | contig 40933 bp, 39 predicted proteins | sample saktaG_13_FD_190140 | JGI IMG/M metagenome (GOLD analysis project Ga0268283, IMG submission 190140) | Saline water microbial communities from Sakinaw Lake, British Columbia, Canada - sak_2013_06_06_36m | ecosystem: Environmental > Aquatic > Non-marine Saline and Alkaline > Saline ...
GAACGAACTGATCAGGTAGTCGCTGTACAAATCTAAAAGAGGGTTTTTCATGGGACACGTTTCCAATAAGCCAGATCAACAGCGGCATTTTATGCCTTTATCAATGCCCGTGCGTAACATCAGTTACCATTAACGGAGCCTTGCCATGAGCAAGACAAACAAGCTTCCGCCAGTTACTCCAGGTGAAATTCTACTTGAAGAGATCCTGAAACCGATGGGAATTTCTCAATATCGACTGGCTAAGGAAATTGGCGTTCCCGCTCAACGAATTAGTGAAATTGTCGCTGGTCGTCGTGCAATTACGGCCGACACTGATTTAAGGTTGTGCCGATTTTTTGGGCTATCCGAAGGATGGTGGCTACGCGGTCAGGCGCGTCATGATACCGAATGCGCCAAGGATGTTCTAGCAGCAACATTGTCCAAAATTAGGCCGTGGACGGAAGTGATCACCAATATCGCCGCCCATTCCTAACCCACGCTCAAGTTTGCCCCTTGCTGAGTATTGCGCCATATGGAAAAGCAAAGAGCATTAGGGCCGCAGGACGCAATGCGAAGCAATTGTACGGACTCTGTCCATCATGCTATTTGCAAAACATACGGCATTGCCATATTATGGAACTAATGTTTACTCTCATCGAATCCCCAATTTTTTCAAAGCGTTGGCCTGACTACTGGTCAGAAGAAGAACGTGGAAAATTTGCTGCTTGGCTTGCGCAGAACCCGGAAGTGGGAGATGTGGTTCCTGGATCAGGCGGGGTTCGCAAAGTCCGCTGGCCGAGCGAAGGTCAAGGAAAACGCGGGGGCGTAAGAGTCATCTACTATAACCAGATTGGCAAAAATTTGATTTGGCTTCTGACCGTCTATGCCAAATCCCACCAAAAGAATGCCCCATCGCATATTCTCAAAGCACTGAAAGAGGAGCTTATAAATGATAATAATGAATGAAAATGATCTGGTTGAGCGCGATCTAAAACGCGATGTGTGGCAAGAAGCCTTAGATGCTGTGAGAAGTATTAAAGCAGGGAATGTCGGCACTATCCACGCAATTGATATTAAACCTTTTCCCGTTGCCGAAGCTAGAAACAAAACCGGGCTTTCCCAAGCAAAGTTCGCGGAGCTTCTCGGCGTATCGGTCAGAACCCTGCAAGATTGGGAGCAAGGCCGAAGGCAACCAAGCCGGGCAGCCGCATCTTTGATTCAAATTGCAAAAAAACGTCCAGACGTGCTCAATGAGATTTTTGGGTAACTTAGGGCCGGGTGTGGTGAGGAACGAACCGCATCATCGGGTTGTATATCTGAAGGGGAAACATATGAAGAAACCATGGCGAACATCCATGAGGCGGCAGAAGGCTGGTTAGCCGTTGCCATCGAACAATTGCCGACAGAAGATCAAGTGCAAATTGCGGAAATTGAATTGTGAAAGTCGTCTCCGGCAAGCATTTATCCAAAGTATTGGAAAGTAGAGGTTGGTAATTAAAGCGTATCCAAGGGAGTCACCACATATACACACAGGCTGGTAATCCAAAAATTCTTACGGTTCCTAACTGCAATTAGAAACTATGCTCTTCCGCCGGGAATCTTCCGCTGCGGACAGCCAGTGCATAGGCGCGTATGGCAGAGGGTATGTCGCCCGCTTCCGCCATGAAATCCTTCACAAAGCGGGGGCGTTTGCCTTCCCCCAAGCCCAGCAGGTCATGCAGCACCAAGACCTGCCCGTCACAACCCACTCCCGCACCGATGCCAATCACGGGAATGTCCAGCGCACTGGCTATTTCATCCCCCAATGCGGCCGGTATGCACTCGACAACCAGCAGGCCGGCACCGGCCTCTTGCAATAGAAGCGCGTCCTCCAGCAGGGCTTGTGCGGCACGATCCTCCCGACCCTGCACTAGGTAACCGCCAAGGTGATTAATGGACTGTGGCAACAGCCCAAGGTGCCCACAAACCGGGATGCCCTGCCCGACTAGGAAGCGCACGATGTCCGCCCGGTTGCGCCCGCCCTCCAGCTTGACCATCTGCGCATGTCCTTCGCGAATCAAGCGCGCGGCGTTTTCGGCTGCCCGTTCCGGCGTCGGATAGGTCATGAAGGGCAAGTCGGCCAGCAACAACGCCCGCTGGGTCCCTCTCGCCACGCAGCGCGTGTGGTAGACCATGTCATCCAGAGACGTGGGCAACGTGGTCTCATGGCCCTGAATCACCATGCCGAGCGAGTCGCCGACCAAGATGACATCCACCCCGGCATTGTCCAGCGTGTGGGCGAAAATTGCGTCATAGGCGGTCAACACGACGATTTTCTCACCGCGTGACTTCATGGCCGCCAATTCAGGCACGGTGATTGCCGGGCTAGTCATGTCCGATTGCCTCCAGGCCACGCCGGGGGCATGCCGAGACCAGATCGCTTAATATCCCCATGCCGGGAATTGCCAGATGGGGCGGGGCGATTTCCGCCAATGGATACAGCACAAATTCGCGTCCGGCGATGCCCGCATGGGGTATGGTCAGCCACTGGTCGGAGATTTGTTCGAGACCGAACATCAATAAATCCAAATCCAAGGTGCGCGGCCCCCAGCGCTGATCGGTGCGGACCCTTCCGTGAGACAACTCGATCATTTGCAAAGCCTTCAACAGATCACGGGGGGCAAGGGAGGTTTCCACCGCCATCACCGCGTTGACAAAATCGGGCTGGTCGACAGGGCCCATCGGCGCACTGCGATAGAGGCTGGAAAAGGCAAGCTCGCGGACTCCAGGCACTGCCGCAATCGCCTTGCGTGCCGAACCTAGCAATTCCAGCGTATTCTCCAGATTGCCGCCCAAGCCAATGTAAGCGATGGCGGACAGGGTGGATTCAGGTGTCATGGGTGACTTTCGGCCTTCTCGGCCCCCGGCGGCGGGTACTTGACCGCTGCACCCCGGTGCGTGATGATGCGCCCTCGCGGGTCATGGCCCGCTGTTCGGCCTCATTGGCACTTTGGAAACGGGTCCACCAATTGGCTAGTTCCGGCTCGGCTTCGCCGGTTTCGGCTCGCAACGCCAGAAAATCGTAAGCCGCGCGAAAACGCGGATGGCCCAGCAGTTTTAACGGCCTAACTCCCTTGGTGCGCTCCAAGCGGGGCTGCAATGTCCATATTTCGCGCATGGTCAGGCTAATCGTCCTAGGGATGGCCACACTGCGGACTTGTCGGTTTAGCACCTCGGATGCCGCCTCTTGGTAAGCGAACACTTCATTGTCACCCGCCTTGATTTTGGCATTGGCAAGAATTCTCACCGGCTCCCAAAGCAGGGCGGCGAACAGGAAAAACGGCGCGACCCCCTTGTTTCCCTGAATCCGCTCGTCGGTGCGTTCCAAAACCTTGGCCAGAAAAACCAGCGGGAAACCTTCGGGCTCCCTTGCCAGGCATTGCTCGGTCTCGGGAAATAACAGCCCGAACAATTTGTAATGGCGCAATTCCTCGAAGGTTTGCACCGAATAGCCTGAAAGCAGGAGTTTGATGACTTCGTCAAACAGGCGGGCCGAGGGAATGCCCTCCAGTAAGCTTGCCAGACGGGGCATCGGCTCGGCGCAACTGGGGTGGATGGTGAAGCCAAGCTTCACCGCGAAGCGCACCGCCCGCAACATTCGCACAGGGTCTTCGCGGAAGCGCTGCTCGGGGTCGCCGATCAGGCGCAGAATGCCCGCCTTGTGATCGTCCATGCCGCAGACGAAATCCACCACGGAAAAATCGCGGATGTTGTAATACAGGGCGTTGACGGTGAAGTCCCGTCGCCAAGCATCCTCCTCAATCGTGCCATAAATGTTGTCGCGCAGGATGCGGCCGTCACGGCCATGCTGCCGGTCGCCCACGCCGTCGTCGTTCAGTGCGCGGAAGGTGGCCACTTCTACGATCTCATTGCCAAAGTGGACATGGGCCAGCCGGAAACGCCTGCCAATCAGGCGGCAATTGCGGAAAACGGCGCGAATCTCATCGGGGTGCGCATCGGTCACCACGTCAAAATCTTTGGGTTCGCGCCCTAGCAGCAGATCGCGCACACAACCTCCCACCAAGTAGGCTTGATAATCTGCTTTGCGCAAGCGATAAAGCACCTTAAGCGCATTGTCGCTGATCAATGTGCGCGAAATGGTATGTTCGGATCGTGCGTAAACCTTGACCGACGGCACGGTTGACCCGGTCGGTTCGGAGGGCGGCGGTTGCCGGGACTGGAACAAATTGTGGACAAAATCGAGGATAGTCAGTGGAGTTTTCTACTCGCTTGGTTAATTTATCTGCAAAATATTAACCTACCCGAACGCCAGTCTCAAATCTACATGATAAATTTATCTGCAACGGGCTGTCGGAAGCAGGCGGAATGGGGGAAAACCAAGCTACCAACCTCACTCCCAAACCGTATCCGGCTGGGCGAGTTTGTCCAGCAATTTCAGATAACGCTGGTGGCGGGCCGGGGCGATTTCGCCTTTTTCCATCGCCTCGCGCACGGCGCAGCCTTTGTCGTTGATATGGCGGCAGTCGTTAAAACGGCAATGGCCGATGTGGGCTTGGAATTCGCGGTAGCCCCAGGCCAAATCTTGACCTTTGATGTCGGCCAGGCCGAACACGGCAACCCCGGGGCTGTCGACCAAGTCGCCGCCCGCAGGCAAATGGTAGAGCGTTGCGGCGGTGGTGGTGTGACGGCCCAGGCCGCTACGTTCGGAGATTTCATTCGTGCGCAAATTCTTCTCCGGCAACAGGGCGTTGGTCAGGGAGGACTTGCCGACACCGGATTGGCCGGCAAGCATTGAGCAGTGTTCGTGCAAGGCTTGTTTCAATTCGACTATGCCGAGTCCTTTGCGGGCGCTGACCGGGTGGACGGGGTAGCCGATGCGGACATAGTCGTTCAGTTCGGCCAGGGCTTGGCCCTCGTTTTCCGCCAAGTCGATTTTGTTGTAGATGATTTCGGCGGGAATGACGCGAAATTCACACACCGCCAGATATTGGTCCACCAACAACCAATCCGGTTGGGGGGCAGGGCTGATGACGACGAACACCCGATCCAGATTGGCGGCCACCACTTTGTTTTTGCCGGCATAAGCTGGGCGGACGAGGACTGAGCTTCGCGCTAGGACCTCCTCCACCCTGCCTTGCAACCCATCCTCACTCGGTGCCCATAATATCCGGTCACCCACCGCCACATCGCCCAAACGACGGCGGGTCTGGCAAAGAATAATGTTTCCGTCCGGCGTTTCCACCGCCAACCCTTGGCCTAAATGGGAAATCACCAGCCCATGCAGCAAGCTGTTGGGGGAAACCGGGCCGGTTTTGGGCTTTTGTGGGGCGTTGCGGCGACCTTTTCCCTTCACATCAAGCCTTGGTTTCGAGATTGGCGATGCGGATTGCCGCCGGCGGATGGCTGTAGTGGAAAGCTGAGTACAACGGGTCGGGAGTGAGGGTGTTGGCGTTGTCGCGGTAAAGCTTGACCAAGGCACTGATGAGATCGCGTGGACGTGCGTAGGTTGCGGCGAAGTCGTCCGCCTCGAACTCAAACTTGCGCTGAAAATAAGCCATCGTCGGTTGCAGAAATAGCGTGAAGGCCGGCGATGCCAGCATAAACAGCAACAAAGCGGTGGAGTTGGATTGCTGGCTCACGCCCAAGCCTTCGTAAAACCAGTTTTGCCCGATCAGCCAACCCAGCAGCCATAAGCTTAAGAGGGTTATGACGGCACTGGCGGCGAGCATTTTCAGCACATGCTTGCGCTTGAAGTGCCCTAATTCATGGGCCAACACGGCCTCCAATTCTTCATGGTTCAGCGAATTGACCAAGGTATCGAAAAAGACTATTCGCTTGTTGTTGCCAATACCGGTGAAATAAGCGTTGCCATGCCCCGAACGGCGGGAGCCGTCCATCACAAATATGCCCTTGCTATGAAAGCCGCAACGGCCTAGCAAGGCTTCGATGCGTTCGCGCAAGCTGGCATCTTCCAATGGCGAGAATTTATTGAATAGCGGCGCGATGAAAGTGGGGAAGGCCCAACTCATCAAGATCGAAAAGCTTTGCAGGATGGCCCAGGCCAATACCCACCACAACGGCCCGACCGCGCCCATGACCCACAAGATCAAGGCCAACAGCGGCCCGCCTATGGCCAGCGTCAAGCCCATTTGCATGAACAGGTCGGTGACAAATTGTTTGGGCGTGTTGCGATTAAAGCCGAAGCGCTCTTCAAGATCGAAGGTCTTGTAAATGCTCATTGGCAAATCAATCAGTTGCATGAGCATCAACGTGGATAGGATGATGGCGACGCCGATCAGCGTGGCAGGCCAGGCAAAGCCCATCCAAAACTCGGCGATCCAGTCGATGCCGCCACCCAACGTGAACAGCAGTAGCACAGCCAGGCTGACGGCACGGTCAATTTCCGCCAGTTTGCCCTTGGCCAGGGTGTAATCGGCGGCCTTCTGGTGGGCATCCAAGGTGATGCTGTCGCGAAAAGCCTCGGGGACTGAGTCGCGGTGAGCCAGGACATGGGTACATTGCCGTCTTGCCAGCCAATATTCCACGGCATAGGAAACGGCGACGGCGATGAGGAAAATAATCGTAAATGCATTCATCAGTAAACCTTGTTGGTATGAAACCTCCCCTTGCGGGGCGTGGGTGTTGTTGGCTGCGCGGCTATGGCATCGTTAACCTTCCTCCTGTTATCCTTATCCGTTCGAGAGGAAGAACAAACCACAAGGCGATAATATGGCTATTGACCCGCAAAACATGATCTGGATCGACTTGGAAATGACCGGACTCGACCCGCAAAACGACTCCATCATCGAAATTGCCACGGTGGTCACCGATAAAAACCTTAATGTGCTGGCAGAAGGCCCGGTGTTGGCGGTGCATCAACCGGAGGCAGTTTTAGCCCGCATGGACGATTGGAACCAAAAACAGCACGGAGGTTCCGGCCTCATTCAACGCGTCAGGGATAGCGTGCTGGATGAGGCAGAAACTGAACAAACAACCTTGGCGTTTATTCGGGCTTGGGTGCCGGTCAGAACATCGCCCCTGTGTGGCAATAGCATATGCCAGGATCGCCGTTTTCTCTACCGTTGCATGCCCAAGCTCGAAGCTTTTTTCCACTACCGCAACTTGGATGTTTCCACGGTCAAGGAATTGGCCTCACGCTGGGCGCCGGAACTGAAGGATTCGTTCAAAAAATCGAATAACCACTTGGCTTTGGATGATATTATGGAATCCATCGCCGAGTTGCGTTTTTACCGCGAGCATTTTTTCAAATACTGAGTTCCCGTGAAATGGAGGGCTTTTTATTGTCTTAAACAACCCAATCGCTTAGTATCCCAACTAATACAGTCAACTTACGCCAGCTTTCAATGTCCGCACATAGCGCCAATAGCTCCATCGAAGATGTCCAAAACAGCGGGGATACCCGCCGGATCGGCATAGACCGGGTCGGCATCAAGTCGATTCGCCATCCCATTCTGTTCCGGCAGCGTGACGGCGGATCGCAAGCGACCGTGGCCGTCTTCGACATGACGGTGAACCTGTCCCATGAGCAAAAAGGGACGCATATGTCACGCTTCGTCGAAATCCTCAACGAGGAACTGGGGGAGTTGGACATCCAAACGTTCCCTCAAGTCATTGCAGACATGACCGCCCGGCTGGAGGCGGATTGCGGTTTCATCGAAACCCGCTTCCCGTTTTTTGTGCGCAAGAAGGCACCGGTCACCGGCGTCCCCAGTTTGTTGGATTACGGGGTCACCCTGACGGGCGAATGGGTTAAAGGCGCGGCCAAGCTTTGGCTCAAGGTTGTGGTTCCGGTCACCAGCCTTTGCCCCTGCTCCAAAAAAATCTCCGACTACGGTGCGCACAACCAGCGTTCCCATGTCACCCTGACGGTTCGGTCTGAGCAACCGCTGTGGGTGGAGGATTTGATTGAACTGATCGAACGGCAGGCATCAAGTCAGATCTACGGTTTGTTAAAGCGCGCCGATGAAAAATATGTCACCGAACGGGCCTACAACAACCCGAAGTTTGTCGAGGACATTGTCCGTGACCTTGCCAACGACCTCAATAAACAAACCGGCTTGCTTTACTACAAACTGGAAACGGAAAATTTTGAATCCATCCATAACCACTCTGCCTATGCCGTGATAGAAAAATCCAAATAGGCGGAGAGGAACAGCATCCCTGATAAGACAGCCGCTTACAGTGGCTCCGTGAGCCGTTTAAAAATTTCAATACGAGGTAATCCATGAAAGCCATACTGATGACTCAGACTGGCGGGGCCAATTTGCTGGAAGCGGCGGATATTCCCGAACCCGCCATTACCGAACCAAACCAAATCAAAGTCCAACTAAAAGCCGCCGGGGTCAATCCGGTTGACACCAAGCTGCGCCAGCGTGGCGTATTTTATCCTAACGCGCTTCCAGCCGTGCTGGGTTGCGATGGTGCCGGGGTGGTGGTGGAAACGGGAAGTGCCGTCAGCAAATTCAAGGTCGGCGACAAGGTCTGGTATTGCCACGGCGGACTCGGCGGGGATCAAGGCAATTACGCCGAGTTCAATGTGCTGGACGGGCGTTGGGCCACGCATATGCCCAAGACCCTCAGTTTTGAGCAGGCCGCAGCGGGGCCTTTGGTGTTGATTACCGCTTGGGGCGCCTTGTACGACCGGGCCAGGCTGCAACAATCCGACACGGTGTTGATCCATGCCGGGGCCGGCGGCGTGGGGCATGTCGCCATACAATTGGCCAGGCTGCATGGGGCAAAAGTCATCGCCACCGTGGGCACCGATAACCATGTCGCATTGGCAAGGTCTTGGGGGGCCGACGAGGTGATCAACTACAACACGCAGAATTTTGTCGATGCCGTCAACGACCTGACCGGAGGCATGGGCGCGGAGGTGGTGCTGGAGTCGGTGGGACAGGAGACTTTTGAGCGCAGCATCCATTGCACCGCCCATTTCGGCACTATCGTCACCCTGCTTGAAATCGGCAACGCCGACTTAAAGGAAGCCCGGATGAGAAATTTGCGCATTGGTTTTGAACTGATGCTGACCCCTCAACTCCGCCAACTTGCCGGCGGGCTGGACCTGCAAGTGGACATGCTAAACCAATGCGGCCGGTGGATCGACCAAGGCAAGTTGAAAATCCACGTCGGCGAAGTCCTGCCGCTGGAGCAAGCCGCCAAGGCCCATGAGATTATCGAGGGTGGACATGCAACCGGCAAGGTGGTGTTGAAAATTGATTGAGGGGTGACCAATCGTCCGTGACACCGGGGTTTTAGTGCCCGACATCGCTGGCTGGAAGCGTGAGCGCATGCCGGTTTTGCCGCAGGATCACCGCTTTGAGATTGTCCCGGATTGGGTTTGTGAGGTTCTGTCGCCAAGCACTCAAAGCAAGGATAGGGTAATCAAAAGGAAGACCTACGCCCGTTACGGCGTGAAGTTTTTATGGTTGATTGATCCTTGGTCTCGGATTCTGGAAAGCTATCACCTAGACGATGGGCATTGGGCCGTAAGCGGTTTGTTTCAGGATCAAGACGAGGTTTCCGCACCTCCCTTTGATGCCGTTGTGATTGCCTTGGGCGATCTTTGCCAGTAGTAGCAGCAATAAGACCGCCTTGGCGGCCGTTTCCGGCGAAACACTGAAAATGCAATGATGAGTGGAGTCTAATACATGACTGATAATACAGAAAATCTGGTGCTTGAAATATTACGACAAATGCGCGGCGACATAAGTACTCTTCGCAACGAAATGCGCGACGGTTTCAACCGCGTCGAGGTTCGGCTCGGCTATGTCGAGCAATCCTTAGCCGGCAATTTGGCGGTAGCGGCTTCCGACCGTGATGAAATTCGCAGTTTGAAGCAACGGATAGAACGTATAGAAAGGCGGTTGGAACTTCAGGGTTGATTTTTGCTAGGTTTTATATAAATCCAGATAAGAAGACCGAGTCGGTCCTTGGTTGCTGGTTCCCAAGCCGGAGCTTGGGTGATCTAGCGTCAGGAGTTACTTTGCCTTACGCTGCTTCTGCGGCTTTCTAGTGATCGCGGCTCCTAGGCCAATCAGCATAAGGGCCAGCGAAGAAGGTTCTGGTATGGAAGACGTTGGGCCGGAAACGTAGTTGACGCTGACATTATCCATCACAGGGCCGTAAGTGGTTCCCCCGTTCTGGTTTGTGCCGAAGAACGTAATTGTTGTGGAAGTTCCTGCTGCTGTGAATTGGTAGGAGAATGGATCAAAGGTTTGGGTTGCAAACGAACCGCTTCGTGTTGTCGTAAAGCTTTGGTTCACCAAAGACCCTGCTGTTACCAACCCCGTGTTGAACTGATTTAAAACAGACGCTACACCAAAACTCAGATCATATACAGCGCCGCTGATGGTTGGAATGGCTGTGGCGATGGAGCTAGATGTCTGGTGAACAAGATCAACTGAATACAAGCCATTCATAGCCCCGTATGTAGGGGTTTTAATCCAATCAACTCCGTCCCCCGGCCCACCAACCGTCCAGCCTGTGATTGTCTTACTTCCTACAGCAAGCCCCATTGCATCAGGCGGTACATTTGCCACAAAATTTCCTAATTCAAAACTACCTGCCCCAGCACCGTAGGTGTCATTGATGATATTGGCATAGGCAGTGACCGGCTGAATGACGCTAAACGCCGCAAAAAGAAATGCCCCTCGGAAGATTCCTTTGGAGTGCGGTGCTAAGATTTTTTGTGACTTGTGACTGTTTCATGATGGTTTGCTATAAATATCAGGGTTTATTGATCTGCATGTCTGTACATCCGATTCCTTCCTGTGAACCGTTTACACTAAGCCTGCCGAAGTGCGAAACTCTTCAACATCCCCAATACTGTATAATAAATCAGAAAAATGTTCCATACGTATAATTACTTACGGATTTGATGTTACACAGCAACGGTTCTGGGTTGCCGTAGGGTGGCCTTCGGGCCGCCAAGCAAGCCCCAAGTTTCACTTTACCCACCGAAGCGGCCTGAAGACCGCCCTACGGGTGCGTAACCGTTCACTCCCCCCTGGGAGCGCGGGCGTCTCGCCCGCTGAAATGGCGGCCAAGATGGCCGCGTTCCCAGGAAAAGGCAGGGGGGAGTGAACGCTTACACGGGTGCTAACTGCGTAACATCAGTTACGGATGTAACGCACGACGAACGCATTTGGCTTGTAATGTTTGCTGGTTCCCAAACTCCAGCTTGGGAACCCTTAACCCTGCAAGCTCTAGCTTGTATTGAGTCGAAAGCGTGAGCGGTCACGTTCCCAAGCTGGATATCTCATCGTTATACACAAGTCGTTGCGGGAGCAGCAGAACCCCGAAGGGGTTCAAGCTATTAGCCGGGGGTTGAGCGAAGCGACACCCCCGGGCGGCAAACCGAATAAAACATCGACCCCGGAGGTGTCGCAGTCTCTTCGGCACGGCCTTAGGATACCACCAGTCTGAACCTAGCATTTGTAGCGTTTTTGGAAGAGCGCCTAGGTTCTTGGGCCGATTGCTGCGACCCCTCCGGGGTCGTGGGTCTTTTTTCCGCATTATCCGGGGGTGTCCGCTTCGCTCAACTCCCGGCTAATGTCTGGCAACCCTCCGGGTTGCAATAGCTCGGCATTTTTGGCCCAGCGGGACTTGTGTATAACGATGAGAGCTGGAGCTTGGGAACGAGCGTTAACTGGTTAACTCAGCGATTGATCTTTGTGGTAGTGCGATAGCTTATGACCAACCAAAACCTTTCCCAACGCGACCACGCCGTCCTCTGGCATCCTTGCACCCAGATGAAGGATCATGAGCTTCAACCGGTCATCCCCATCCGCCGGGGGCAGGGCGTGTGGCTGGAGGATTTCGACGGCAAGCGTTACCTGGACGCCGTCAGTTCGTGGTGGGTGAACCTGTTCGGCCATGCCAATCCGTATATCAATGCCGCATTAAAAAATCAGTTGGAAAAGCTAGAGCACGTCCTCCTTGCCGGCTTCACCCACGAACCCGCCGTCTGCCTGGCCGAGCGTCTCATTGCCTTGGCCCCGCCCGGATTAAGCCGCTGCTTCTATGCCGACAACGGTTCCTCGGCAGTGGAAGTGGCGTTGAAAATGAGCTTCCACTATTGGCTTAATGCTGGCCAGACTGGTAAAACCCGCTTCATCACTCTGGAAAACAGCTACCATGGCGAAACCTTGGGCGCATTGGCGGTGGGCGATGTGGCCCTGTATAAAAGCACCTACGCACCACTATTGATGCAAGTCATTACTGCGCCATCCCCAGATTGTTTTCACCGCGAGCCGGGCGAGTCTTGGGCTGATTATTCAATCCGCCGTTTTGCAGGCATGGAGCGTATTTTGTCCGAACATGCCGGTGAGGTTTGCGCCGTCATCGTCGAGCCTTTGGTGCAGTGCGCCGGTTCCATGCGCATGTACGACCCGGTTTATATAACCCGGCTGCGGGAAGCGTGCGACCGTTACGGTGTCCATCTGATCGCCGATGAAATCGCCGTCGGTTTTGGTCGAACCGGTACGATGTTCGCCTGTGAGCAAGCCGGCATCACGCCTGATTTTCTCTGTCTATCCAAGGGTATCACCGGCGGTTACTTGCCGCTTTCCGCCGTATTGACAAAAGAGGGGGTTTACCAAGCGTTTTATGCCGATTACGTCACTCAAAAGGCATTCCTGCACTCCCATAGCTACACTGGCAATGCTTTGGCCTGCACCGCCGGGCTGGCCACCTTGGACTTGTTTGGGAAGGATGACGTGCTGAACCGCAACCGGGAACTGTCCCGCTTGATGGGCGAGGCCGCAGCGCATTTTGCGGACCATCCCCACGTTGCCGAAGTGCGCCAGACCGGCATGATATTGGCGATTGAAATGGTCAAAAACAAACAAACCCGCGAGCCTTTCGACTGGCGCGAACGTCGCGGCCTCACCGTTTACCGCCATGGCTTGGAACGTGGCGTGCTGCTGCGGCCTTTGGGCAATGTGGTCTATTTCATGCCGCCTTATGTCATTACGCCGGAAGAGATTGATTTCATGGCGAAGGTGGCATGGGAAGGGGTTGATTTGGCGATACAAAATTAAATTCTTCATTTAAGCATAGCAGTGTCTCTAGCCAGAGTGTAAAGTATGGTGTAAAGTCTTGACTGTTTTTTTAACTAACACTTTCTTGATACCGAGGTAATTGTCATGAGTGCTCCGTGGGGTAATGCGCCTATTTTTTATGCTTTGGCGCATGTCCAGTTCAATGCGATTCCTGCGATGGCGAAATATGCCCCCGAAATCGCAGATCGTTTGCGTCGTGCTGGCTACCCCGATGCACAAGAGGATAAACAATCTGTGGCGTCGTTCGACATGACTATCGGCGGAGACCCAGATGCTCAAAAAATGGATCGAAGGGAAGTGTTGCGTTGGCGGCTCTCAAATCGGGAAAAAACTGCCTGCTTCCTGTTGTCACAAGATGCCTTGATCTATCAGACCACGCACTACAGTGGGCGAGATGCCTTCTTCGCCGAACTGCAAAAGGGGCTGGAGGTGGTGCATAAGGTCGTTGGGCTTGATTTTGTAGATCGCATTGGTTTGCGCTATCTAAATTCCGTGTTGCCGGGCGAGGGAGAAACGCTGGATCAATATTTGATCCCTGAAGTCTTAGGATTAAGTGGAAAATTGAAGGATGGATTACAACAGGGTTTGGTTGAGGCAGTTGCGCAATTATCATATGGCATACTCGTGAGTCGTGCATATACTGTTGTATCACAGGGGGGTAATCCTCCTTTGCCACCTGAATTATTGCCCTTGCAGCTTGAGGTTCAGCCGCGTTTCAGCCCACGTAATGGCTTTATAACCGTTCTCGATAACGACTGTTTTATCCAGAAGAGGGACGCATTTTCTTTGTCAAGTATTGTGGCAACACTGCAAAAATTACGTGAAGGCATTGGTCTCGCTTTTGATTGTTCATTTACTCCATTTGCACAGGATCGCTGGAAATGACAAACATAATACTCTCTACAGAGAACCAGTACCCCCGCAGTGGCGATATATCCAAGTCCTATCCACGGTATATCCACACGCATGAATCTCCTATGCAGGAGAAGCTAGATTATTTCAGTGCGCCATTTGAGCTTGTTTCCCGTATTGGTGTTACCGCATTAATCTGTACAAGTCTGGGTTCTGGTGCGATGCATGGCCTGACCCTGACTGAAGATGGATTGCGTGAAGCACTCCGCCGTAACCGTGCCAGCTTAATTCATCATTCGGTCGGGAATAAAGATCGTGCCACAAAGAGTGAAGAAGTTGAAAGTCGCACACTAGCTGAACAACTGCGCGATATTCGCAAGGCGTTTGGTCTGAATGCGAGCGATTTGGCGACCTTGATCGGTGTCTCTCGCCCCACTCTCTACACATGGCTGGATGGTCAAGCACCTAAATCAGCAGAGGCAGTGGAGCACATTTTCAGTCTCTCCAAGGTGGCAGACGACTTCGCCAGCCTTGGCTTGCGCCGACCTGATAACCTAGTCAAGCGCCCTATGTTTGAAAACGGCGCATCGCTTTTTGGCTTGCTCCAGCAGGGCAAGGACATTCACAACCGATTTGAGGCCTTGCGTACCCTAGACGAAAAAGAGGCAACGAGTCGCGGTAAGATTCGTGGGTCTGATCAGTCGATTATTTCGCTGGATGAAGCGGCTTCAGAAAGTGTCCCGGCATATTCGGAGTGAGGATCATTGAATGGATGCAATGATCCGGGTTTGGAAGACCTTGGTGCAAAGAGCTAAACTACTCTTAAATTCATGTATTTTCATGAATTTAAGACAAAATCAACCTATTGAGCCATCATGGAGTCAAGATACACTTTACCGACAAGGTTCCGTGTTATCAAGCGATGTCGCAGTCTGTTGCCTAGGAATAACCAATGGTGATGAATTTGCTGTGGTCGTTTCGCATGATTGCGACATAACTAACGCTGTCATAACGGAGGGAGCCATGAAGGAGCCTTTTGTTGAAGCCATTATTGCCCGAGCCGTTGATCTCATGGATGGCAACTGTTCCCAAGCTAAGAATTCGCGATTGTTGCATATTGAGTTTGCACGGAATAACCAATCCTGCTTCATGGAGTTGGTCGCCACGGAAAAGCGGACAATTGGCAAAATTGCCCTGGTCAACTCAGCCCCTGATAGTTCATTCAGCTTATCTGATAGCAACCGACAGATTCTTCAAAGATGGCTGGCTGCGCGCTATCGGCGTCATGCCTTTCCAGACACCCTTAATCACCGTTTGGGGCTGGCATTTGACAAGAAACTCAAACAGTCTGCTGACGAAATCATGGCTGTATTCATCAATTATGAACCGCGCAATAAGGAGTTACCTGAAAACGAGCCTTATGAATTATGGGTATATGTCGTAGCTGACACCACCAAGTGGGAAAACATCGAGAAAGCCGAGGCTGTAACTCAAAAACTTAAGGAAGGACTGGACAAGCTGAAAGGGCTGGACATCGTCGAATGCAAGGCAGTGGCTGACACTGAATTTACACTGGCCGACACCCGCAGAACAATTGAATTTCGACTGGAACATCTTAGCCTCCGCCGCGAACCGTTCGGCGCAATTGCCGAACACTGAACGAACCCCCATGCGCATTTCCCGATTCTTTCTACCCCAACCGTTAAACTCTGGAGCGACTATTCACCTTGAAGAGGAAAGCGCCCATTATGTCCGCACTGTATTGCGCCTGAAAAAAGGGGCGGATTTGATTGTTTTCAACGGGGAGGGCGGGGAATACCCGGCCACACTGCTTGAAGCCCACAAGGAAGCCGTCAGTGTCCAGTTAGGTGAGTTCAACCCACGCGAAACGGAATCGCCGCTTATCATTTCCTTGGGGCTAGGCATCTCGCGTAGCGAACGCATGGATTTGGCAATCCAAAAAGCGGTGGAATTGGGTGTTTCATCCATCACACCCTTGCTTGCCGAGCGTTGCGTGGTGCAACTGGACGACCCTGCGCGCAAGGGCCAGCGCTTGCGCCACTGGCGCAAAGTCGTCCAAGGCGCTTGCGAACAATGCGGGCGCAACCGCCCCCCCCCGATTTTTGAGCCAGTGAAATTGGAAGACTGGGTTACTTGCCAGACCGGGCTGCGACTGTTCCTAGACCCCGGCGGGACAAAGACATTGCGCGAACTGCCTCAGCCGGAAGGTGCTGTGTGCCTGTTGACAGGGCCGGAGGGCGGATTCAGCGGACACGAACGAAAAATTGCCTTGGCAGCGGATTTTTTCGCCCTGCGGCTGGGTCCTCGTGTCCTGCGCACTGAAACGGCGGCCTTGGCGACCGTTTCGGCCATTCAAACGCTGTGGGGGGATTTGGGGTGATAAAGCAGTTTTGGGGGTTTCCACTTAGACAATTCGATAAGCGTACCGGACAAGGCCGACTGGCTGACTGCCGAAATCCTGCATTGCAGCCTCGAATACGAACCCAAGCATTTGTGGAAAATTGGCTGGATCAACCGGGCCCATCGGGTCAAGGATGATGTCTTGCGCGAGTCGCGGGACTTGCATCTTTACGCTCTGCGGGATGCGTGTGTCCGCGACGATTTTGGCGAAGAAATGATGGGGCGCACATGATTGACCGTTGGCGTACCGCCTTCAAGACTGACCCAAAACAAGCCATCACCGATTTGTTCAGCGGCAGGGCGGGTTTGGGTGCTGGCTTGCGGCTGGACATACCCGAATTGCTTTACCAAGAATTCCCCGACACGCCGGAACTGGCTGGTGAGCGAGAAGCCTTGGATGGTGCTTTGCTAGGCTGGCTGGTGGCGATGCGCAAGGACTATGCGGCCCAAGTCAAGCGGCTAGGGTTTGGCGTTTACAGCCTACGCTTGTGCGATGCGCTGTCTGCTGCGCAATTGCTGGCACTGCCGCGCACGATTTATCACATCCGGCAAACCTTGGGCGCGTGGCTGGATAGTCTGGTCCCTTTGCGGGTGGCCCCGGAGCGTGACCCGGCGCTGGAATGCTGGCGCTTGCTAACCCTGCGCCAAACCGATTCCGCCCATACCGCCGCTTGGCTTAGGCTGGCGGCGGATACGCGCCCGGAATACCTTAGCGTGGCCCTGGCCGGCCTGCAACGGCTACCCAACCAAGGCGATGCCCGCCTCAACCAAGTGTTGATGGTGACGGCCCTGTTGCACCATGCCGCCCGTGATGGGGACGCTAACTCGGCCTTTCGTTTTTTCAGCCAACGTTATTCTGCTTTGCGCGGTTTTTATCCCTTAGGCCCGATCCATTGGCAAACGGTGTTGGACGCTGCGCTCAACGCTTTTGAGAACCACGCTAAACATCAACCAATTGCGCGTGCCTTGATTGAGAACATTCAGGCTGTGCCCAAGCCGAAGCCGCCGCGTAAGCCGCCAGTGGTGGCGGAAAGGATGCGACCATCCGACAGAGTGGCGAATGAGCAGTTATTGCGGGATATTCGACAAGCTAGGCAATCCGGCGATAGCTTGGTTGATCGCTTATGCTCGATGTTGGAACAAAACTACCGCTACGCCGAAGCGACCGGGGACAGCTATTACTTCGTGCATACCCTGAGCAACCACGGTACCCAATTATTGAAACGCTATCGCCTGAGCGCAGCCAGCTTGGTTCGCTTGTCGGGAATGGTAGAGCGTGGCTTGGCTTGGGAGCCGATGGATCCATTTATGTGGATGCTTTGGGCCAATGTTTTCGGCCACCAGCAACAATGGGCGGAGCAAGAATGGGTGTTGCGGGAAACCGCACGGCTGTTCCCAAACAATGAACCCTCGCGGGTGGAACTGGCACGGCTGTTGATAAGGCGCGGCGAACCGGTCGAAGCCGAACATTGGCTACGGGAAGTCACTGAACATAGCCCCAACAACGAACACTCGCGGGTGGAATTGGCACGGCTGTTGATAAGGCGCGGCGAACTGGCCGAGGCCGAGCATTGGCTGCGGGAAGTGACTGAACGTAGCCCCAACGACGAACCCTCGCGGGTGGAACTGGCGCGGCTGTTGATCCGGCAGGGTGTTGACCGTTGGGACGAGGCCGAGCGTTGGCTGCGGGAAGTGGCCGAGTTTAGCCCCAATCATGAACATTCGCGGGTGGAACTTGCGCGGCTATTGATCTGGCGGGGCGTTGACCGTTGGGACGAGGCCGAGCGTTGGCTGCGGGAAGTAACCGAGTTTAGCCACAATCATGAACCCTCGAGGGTGGAGCTGGCACGGCTGTTGATCCGGCGCGGGGAAGACCGTTGGGACGAGGCCGAGCGTTGGCTGCGAGAAGCCACCGAGCGCAACCCGGACAAGGAACCCTCGCGGGTGGAACTGGCGCGGCTGTTAATCCGGCAGGGTGTTGAGCGTTGGGACGAGGCCGAGCGTTGGCTGCGGGAAGTGACCGAGTTTAGCCCCAATAATGAACCCTCGCGGGTGGAACTGGCGCGGCTGTTGATCCGGCGGGGCGTTGACCGTTGGGACGAGGCCGAGCGTTGGCTGCGGGAAGTGACCGAGTTTAGCCCCAATAATGAACCCTCACGGGTGGTGTTGGCGCGGCTGTTGATCCGGCAGGGTGTTGAGCGTTGGGACGAGGCCGAGCGTTGGCTGCGGGAAGTGACCGAGTTTAGCCCCAATCATGGACCCTCGCGGGTGGTGTTGGCGACGCTGTGGGCCAAGCAAGGCAAACATCCTGAAGCCATCGAACTGCTGGAGGCGTTTTTAGCCCGTTATCCGCAAAACCCCAATGCCCTTGGTTTGCTGAATAAGCTTCAGGCCGGGTTTGTCGATCAGTTCGACGAATTCGCTGAGGACGACATGGATTCAGAGGCTTCGCCGCCATTTGATCGCCCCCCTCCTAACCTCCTCCCGGTGGGGGGAGGAACTCATTCAACAGCATCCCCAGCGGCGGGGCTTGCCGGGAACGCATCAGACTGGGCCGAGGGCGAGGTGGCGGAATCCGGTTTGCTGGACGAACTGGCACGCCGGGGAAGTTTGCAGAGCGAGTTTCACCGCGCCCTCGCGGCCAAGGCCGGCAACCCCGACACAGCGTTGATCGACACGGCAGTGGCTAATGGCGATGCCTTGGCCGGCTTGTTCCGCCAGTGGCTATCGCCAGACTCCAGCGCAGAACCGCCGCCCCATGCTTGGGCGTGGCGGGCTTGCCGTTTGTTTCAAACCGCAGCAGCGGAGCAGGATTGGCAACAACTGGAACGGGATTGCAATGAATTCTTGGTGGAAACCCGCTTTCTACACTTGCAAGCCCTACAGCAAGCAGATGAACGGGAGGAACATGCCCGCCGGTTTCACAAGCGCTTCATCGAACCTGCTGGCGCTAAAGGCTTGACACCGTTGGAGCAGTTCATGGCGGAAACCCTGGGCCGCCCGCCTTCACCTGAACTTGCCCTAGCCGTGCTGTCCAGCGCCGCCGTCGGCGCACCGCAATTCCTTTAGGTGATTTCCAATAACGAACCCACCAAAAGAATCGTCCACGAAAAACACGAAAGGCACGAACAAGACATGCTTTTGTTCGTGTTTTTCGTGCCTTTCGTGGACTCTATTTTTTTCCTGCGGATCAGATTCTTGATGGGATGTTCTTTCTCAGGAATCACCTTAGGCACTGGATACCGGCATCCTAACCCGGTATGACGAAGTTCTCGGCACTGGCCGAAGAACCTTGCTAATCGGGATTCCTTATATGCGGTTAAGATGATTTCAGGCATCTTGCCAAGCCGAAGGTAGGAGAGTCTGAATCAGTTCGAGTAGGCAAGCTGCTTGATCGTTTGCCCACGCGGAAAGCTTATGGCTTGTTTGATGTCCGATGTAAGGCGGGCGGCTTGCTTACGTTGGCTTTGTTAGCCGTCCGCCTAGTTTGATTAACGCTGTTTAACTGACGCCATGCCGGTGGGACATTATCGCAAGTTTTGGGTTACTTGCGTAATTCCTGATCCCGGTAATGGGCGTCCACCCAGCAACGCGGAAGTTCTTCGCCAGATGGGAAGAGTAGGTTTGTCTTGGGGAACTTGTCAGCTTCCCCCATCTCTTCGCCATAATGCAACCGACCGACCACGCTGGCATGGGTGGGGTTGAACAGATCATTGAGGCTTAACACCTCGACCAAATGGCCTTCACTTTTTTGTTTGAGAAACATGGCTGTCACTCCTCTTTTACATAAAAGCACGGGTTCACTTTGAACTCCACTTACGCAGCGGATTAGACAATAGTATCGTTCCAAAATTCGCTGCCCATTCCCGTTATAATTGACATTTTTCCGCCTTCGACAGAAAAATTATTTATCATGGAACAACTACCTCAAGAAGGGTTAGCGCTGATTCTGCTAGTGTTCGTACTCGGCATGAAGCATGGCCTGGATGCAGACCATTTGGCCACCATCGACGGGATGACCCGCTATAATGCGCCCGTCAACCCGGCATTGGCCCGCTTCTGTGGCGTTTTATTCTCATTGGGTCATGGTGTCGTGGTCGTGGCTGTCGCCACCATTGCCAGTTGGGCCGTCAAAACCTGGACAGCCCCGGAATGGATGGAAAGCTTCGGTGTTATCACCTCTATTTTTTTCCTGTCCTTGCTCGGTTGCGCCAACCTGCTTGCCGTCCTGCGAACCCCCGCCAATCAGATCGTGCAACCCGTGGGGGTGAAGGGTCGATTTCTCGGCAGTCTGCAAAGGGCTGGCCGCCCCTCCCTCATCGCTTTGGTGGGTGCATTGTTCGCGTTGTCTTTTGACACCATGAGCCAGGCGGCTTTGTTCGCGCTCAGTGCCCGGCAGGAAGGGGAATTCTGGCGCGCGCCGTTGCTGGGAGGGATTTTCATGTTTGGGATGTTAGTGACTGACGGGGTCAATGGTCTTTGGATTTCACGGGTATTACGCCGGGCGGATAGGATGGCCGTCATTGCCTCGCGGGTCATGGGCTTGACCGTCGCCATACTCAGCTTGGCGGTGGCAGCCTTGGGCGCGGCAAAATATTGTTCACCCGCCATTGGCGGTTTGATGGAAGGCTTGGAGATGCAAACCGGCCTGGCCGTTTTTGCCGCCGTGTGCATTGCCCTTGCGGCAGGGATGCTGCTTTCCCATCGGCGGGCGGACAAAGTTGCCTGACCGTAAATCCACCCAATTATGATCGGCTTATACCGCTTTATAACTTGCCGACGACTTGGCCGGCAGTTTTTTCAAGCATTGTGGAGATCACCTTAATGGACAAGAAAGCATCCCGGCTACCGTCTTGGGCGATGTGGGCAATGATGGTTGTATTGATGGTGCTAACGATCCATGTTGTGATCGAAAGCGCAGTCCAACTGTATTTTGCCAACCAGTCCGGGGCTTGGAAGTACCTCTCGGAATTCCGCGAAAAAGCCAGGCAAGCGGGGTTAAGCCTCAGCCAATACGGGCAGAAGGTTGGGCTAGACCCTTATCTGGGTTGGGGCCGGGAAGAGGCCAGGCAACACGAACCCCCGCCAACGGTTGCCAAATCCGGCACGGTTCTATTTGTCGGGGATTCTGTCACCGCCGGTCACGACGTGCGGGCGGGCGAGGAAGACTATCCCTCGCTGCTGGCTGCACAGTGGGGCAAACGCGGGGTCAAAGTGGTCAATCTTGCTGCGCGTGGCTATGGAGTGGATCAAATGTGGCTAAAACTTCTGTTACAGGCAGGAGGCTACCATCCTGATGCCATCGTTTTCGCCTACATACCCCATGACTTGATCCGGCCTGGCAATGACTTTAATTTTGGCCTGCCCAAGCCGAGGTTCCGTTTCCCGGGGCCGCACACCTCGCTTACTTTGGCAGAGGAGATAGGGGAATACCATCGACACTATGATGCCGCCCGCTCCGGTTTCCACTTAAGCGGGTGGTTCGCCGGCCACTATTGGGACAATAAGGAATACTACGCGCCGGCTTTGGCAACGGATTACTTCGCCCGTTTGTATCGCCACATAGGCGAAGGTTTGGCGCAAATATCACAAGAATGGAAAATACCCGTGATCGTGGTCAAACTGACCAATTTCCGCGAGTTTAGCGGGTCTGAGCCGCTCATCCGGCTGGCGGCATCAGGCTTGGTCAACCCGAAGCATCTGGACAAAGCCGATGTGCGCTATCTGGACATGGACGACTGTGTCCTGGCCAAGGCCAAAGCCCGGGGGCTTGAGCTTGAAAAGGAATTCGCCCATCATCCAAGCCCGCCTGGCCACCGCCTGTTGGCCGAATGTTTGGGCGACTTTATGGAGCCTATCGTGCTTAAGGCGATTTTCGATAAATAACTGATGTTACAGCAATGGTTCTGGGTTGTCGTTGGGCGGCCTTCATGCCGCCAAGCAAGCCTCACGTTTCGCTTTACCCACCGAAGCGGCCTGAAGGCCGCCCTACAGGTGAACGACGTATGACGTCATTCAGTATAGCCATTAAGCCGGCTTTCCAACTGTTGCAGGAAAAAGTAAGGGATGCGCTCCTCCAGCCAATAGCGCGGCCGCCCCGGAATGTTTCCCGCAACAAAACCCACATGCCCGCCTGAACGGGCGAGTTCAACATGCACGGCGGGGGAAAGCTCCTCCACTGAGGGTATGACCTGCGGAGTCATGAAAGGGTCGTCAAGCGCATGGATAACCAAAGTAGGCGTGAGAATGTCTTTGAGATACTGCCGGGAACTCGATTTTGCATAATAATCGTGAACATCGCGAAACGGATAGAGCCCGGCAATGACCCTGTCGTCGTACTGCCAAAACGAACGGATGGGGGACAAATCGCCAAGCTTGCGCAGCATGTCCGCTTCCTTGGCATGGCCCATCGTCTGCAAATGCTTGTGTTTCAGATAGATGTATTGCTTTAATTCCCGCAGCAGTCGGTTTCGGTACAGCCTTGAAAACCCCAAGTCCATCCGGCTTGAACATAGGTTCAGCAGCAGCGGCACGGAAACCGCCGCTGCGGCGAACAAATCGACATTCCGCCTGCCTTCCCCCAGCCATTTCAGCAACACATTGCCGCCCAAGGAATAACCCACTGCCGCCAGCGGTGTGTGAGGACAGGCGTTCCTAATGTGTCGGTACAAAAAATCAAGATCGTCGGTGTCGCCAGAATGGTAACAGCGCGCGGTCTGGTTCGGTTGGCCGCTACAGCCGCGAAAATTCAAGGCAACACTGCTAAAACCCTTGCTGTGCAGGGCAACCTGCATGCCGAGTATGTAAGTCGAATTTGATGAGCCCGACAAGCCGTGAATTAGCATGACGACGGGGCGGGACGCATCGCCGCACCAGTCAATGTCGATGAAATCGCCGTCAGAAGTGGTCAGGCGTTCGCGCGTCGTGACCGGACTCGGGGGGCGTCGCAACAAGGCGGGCCAGAGTGTCTGCAAGTGCGGGTTGTTTAGCCACCAAGCCGGCTTGAAGCCGGTTGTGTTGGAAATAGGCATGTGATTCCGTAGACTCATCGCTGAAGAAAAAACCTTTCGCCATACAGATTATCAGCCTTTATCTGCAATGGTTAAGCAATTCGCGCAAAAGGACAAAAAGTTTTTTGAAAAACTATATTGCGTTTCCTTGTGATTGCTGTAATGCTTTCCATCAATGTGGTCGCGCACCTCGTCCGGCAGACAGGGCGCACCCAGAGAAGAAGCGGGGATTTTGTCACGGGTTTTGCACCATCCGGTTCATACACACAATAAAAGAGGGGTAGGTATGTCAAATATAGCTGGCAAGGCTTATGCGATGAATGTGATCACACCGATCAGGCCGTATACGACCTGGGTTAATAAATTCATATTTTGGATCGCAGTAAAAATTCCGGGTACATTGAAAGGTTTGATCACCCTTTCATTGATTCACTACGCCCGTTGGGTAATCATAGGCAAGGATCAGTTCCCGCATTTGGACCCGAAGCAGCCCAAGGAAGAGTTAAATTACACCTACATGATGTTCTTCAGCAACTTCAACGGCAGTTGGGACCAGTATGTCGATTCCTTTACGTTTGCAATTCCTGGCGGGCTAGACTTGTTCTGGAAATGGAATATCCGTTATTCGAAATCGGTTCCGTTGACACCGTTTCATGATTACATCCGTTACAACCAGATCGAAACCATCCACTACTATAACGCTTATCCACTGGCCGCATCGAATGATGTGAAGAGTGCCAAGACCGTCAAAAGTTCGCTTATCAAGTTTGAGCAAGATACGCGGAATGTGAGCGGCGACAATTTTCTGAAGCTCTACAATGGATTGTTGCGCGGCTTGCAACATGATATGGGCGATATGTATCCAACACCTATCGTCAGCATGTCGGCCCACCAAGTGGAAAGACGGCAAAAGTGGCATGAGACGGGCAATCTGCCAGAAGGGGGAGCCGGCCCTACAGGTGGAACGGCGCCGAAAGAGGCACACGGGCATTCTGCTAAAAAGGGGAAATAGTCATGTTAAGTAATATCAGCGGCAACGCCTACGCTTTAACCATTTTATCGCCGATCAAGGATGGATTTACGCAAGACGAAATTGCCTACGCAGACATCGTGAGGGCTCGTTTGCAAGGCTGGAACGCCGAGCATAACAGCCCGATGGCATTGGTGCCGCAAACTTACCTATGCCGCTATTTTGTGCTGGACGATGTCTACTTGGAATCCTTGCCGGGTGGGAGCGCGATAGATACACTCGTCGATTGGCTACCCTTCGTACCCGACACCTTGCGACGCTGGGCATGGCCGAAAGAAGATCACCTGAAATCTCGCTATCTGGTTTTCTCATGCAATTTCCATGGCGGGCCAAAGGCCGATCTCGACGGCTACCTGCGTGGAATGTGGAATGCGATTGGTGATCGCATCAAGGAAATCTGGGGCTATTGCCACGGTTTCGATCAAGTCGATAATGCCGATAAATTTATCGACTACATGAAAAAGTGCCAGCTTACCGCAACCTTGTTTTTCGTCGGTTCCAACGATGATCCGCTGGAAGAGCAATTGAAAGCACTCTATCTGAAGCAGGAATTCGCAAAATTCGCCATCGACAATCAGGGGCTTGATGCCGCCACAGTGAAGACGAACTTTCAGGCTTTCGTCGATCGCGTCAGGCCGTCCGAACTGGACGGGCCGACATGGAAGGCGGGTGCCTATCGGGTGGATGAATTAGTTGAGTTAAAGAAAAATAAGGGGTGATATTGTGACCAAACAATTAGACTTGCTAGATATCCAGGGTAATATTCTTCGTGCCTATGGTCGCTTCGGCTACCCGGTTGCCCGCTACGTATTTCTGAATGTCAGAAATGCGGCCAAAGGCCGGGAGTTTGTCGGCGAGATTACCAAAAAAGTGACGACATCCGTGGAATGGGGGGATGGGCCGGGCAAAATTAAGCAACCCGACAGGACAGTCAATATTGCGTTCACCTACCAAGGGCTGAAGGATCTGGGTGTGCCGATATCTTCGCTGGTTGGTTTCTCGCCGGAATTTGCCAGTGGCATGAAGGGACGCAAGGACATACTGGGCGATGACGGCCCCAGTTCACCAGAACATTGGGATCCGATATGGCGCGGGAACCGGGAGACGCGGGAGAAGGATGTGCATATCTTCATCTCGCTGAATGCGTTGGCCGGCCAAGGTTTGGACTGGTTGACAGTTGCCGAGAAAAACCGTGACGACGCTTATGCATGGTTGTTGGATGAGATCAACAAAACTGAAGGTGGCGTGGTTTTGTTGGACGGCCATCTAGGTGATGACGATGCCAACCTGAACTATCAAGATGTCAGAGTCGTGCTGGACAACAATGGTGTGCCCACGCCCAAAGAACATTTTGGCTACACTGATGGCATCAGCGATCCGGTGTTTGAAGGTGTGCCCTATGATGAGAGGCGCGTCAAGGGCCGAGGCAAACAAATGCCGGGAGGCACATGGGCACCGCTGGCAACCGGGGAATTCTTGCTCGGTCACGTTGATGAGGCCAAAGAATACCCACCCGCACCCGAGCCTATTCTGCTGTCGCGCAACGGCACTTACATGATTTACCGCAAGCTGCATGAAAACGTTGCCACCTTTGACCGCTACCTGGAAGAGCAGGGTTCGAAGTTCCCCGGCGGAAAAGCACTGCTTGCGGCCAAATTTGTCGGTCGCTGGCCTGACACGGGTGTGCCATTGGTCAAAGCCCCGGATGCGGCGAGTAATGCGAAGTTCGGCGCCCAACTACTGTCACTTAATGCAGCTTTGAATGCGGCACAAAAAAAAGGTGACAAGGAGTCCGTAAAGTCCAATGAGCAAGCCATAGACGATATTCTGAGCGACTTTACTTACGACGACGACATGAGCGGTGCCAAGTGTCCGTTTAGCTCGCACATCCGTCGCATCAACCCACGCGCCTCACTCGAAATGATGAACGAAGTGGGTGACAAGCCAGGTTCGTTCAAGGTCAGCAAAGATGCGTTTGACACTCCCGGCGCACTGGCGAATCGGCGTCGCCTGCTCCGTCGCGGCTTGCCTTACGGCGTGGTCAAAGATCGCACTCGCGACGACGGCAATCACGGCATCGTCATTATGATGGTCAATGCCGACATCAATCGCCAGTTTGAGTTCGTGCAGCAGCAGTGGATCAACTACGGCAACGACTTCAAGGCGGGCAACGATAAGGAGATTATCTTGGGCAACCACAGTATGGATGACAATTTTCCGAGCAAGGCCGTGATCGAAGCTGACCCGGACAGCGACCAGCCGCCGTATATCCTATCCAAGATTCCCCGTCTGGTGGTGACCCGGGGCGGTGATTATTTTTTCATACCAAGCATGACCGCATTGAGGATGATTGCCCAGGGTGTGGTTGATCCGACTTAGGCGGTTTTCAAATCAATCACCATTAGGGGCGGGTTACAAACCCGCCCTTGTCGCGTTGCAGGTTGTTGGGTGGGTTTGGTGGAACCCGCCCCTACAATAAAATCGAAGCAAGGGGCATTGATGCGGGCCAATGGTGGCAAAGACCCAAGACCGGCTCGGTTTTTTTCAACCGGGCCAGTATGACCCGTGCGATTCTGGTGGGTTTGGGAACTACCGGTACCGCTCTTCGCGGTACATGCGCAACACAAACTCCCCGGCAGGGGTTTGCAGCATTTCTTTGACGACGCTTTGAAATTCAGGGGGGGCATCTTCAAAAGACGGGAGAGGCCCTTTTTCCCCTGGATAGCCGCCATACCCGAGCGGAAGCACTAGTGGCGCCCCGGATGCTGCAAATGCAATGTCGGCGATGGTCATGCGGTCGCCAAGCAAATAGGGCCGTCCGTCGGATAGGCGTTGGCTCACTTCGGCAAATACCGTTCTGAGGGTGGTCAGGGATTCATCGGCTTTTTGCTGGTTCAATTTAAAAAGCCAAAGCAAGCCGGCGGGCGGGGGGTACAGATATTTGACGCTAAATCGCTCATAGCCCGGCGTGCCAATGCTAAGGGGATCAAACATGATTTTCCAATGCTTGAGTAAATGGAAATAGCTCCAATACACAGTCGCCAAGGCCATGTCGCTGTTGTAACGAGTCCATAACCGGTTGGTTTCCTCCTCTTGCCCTTCGGGTATCAGTTTCTTGTTGTTCGGTGCCAATCCGTCAAAATGATCAATCATTGGCCGCAAACCGTTGATGGTGAGGTTTTTATCCAAGTAAAGCGGAAATGCGTTACCATGATTGAGTTTTACCGTAAATAATAAAAAGGGAAGGGTATGCCGCTCCTCCTGATAATTAATCGCGTAATAATCCAGTAGCCAACGGCTATTTTCACAATCGCCGCTAGGCGGAAAGGTGATTAACCGGGCGGGTGCTTGAACTGTTTCGGTGCTAGCCATTGTGCGGATATCCAGTGCGTGTTGTTGAAGTTTGCCTTTGCAATACCTGCATTTCCCCTAACTAAACCATGGGCTTGGGTTCGTCAATGAGAAGGAGCGAGGTCTGGTGAATGTCTGTCAATCGTCGAATTCGACCACAAGATGCGCCGGGAAAGGCCCTACGCTTTGCATCCTTCCCTCTGATCCGGGTGCGCGACGCAAACCCTTGCGTTTTAAGACGGCCTTGAATATCCGGGGTATCTGCGCCAAGTTGATGTACTGGCCGAAACAGGTATGCAAGCCAAATCCAAAATGCATGTAGTGGTAATTTGGCCGGTCAAGCAGGAACTGGCTAGGGGATTTCAACTGGAGGCAGTCCATCATGGCCGACTGGGTAGATGCCAAGACCTTAGTACCCTTTGGGATTTTGGTGGCCCTCCAAGTGCCTCTTCCAACCACGTAATCCTCGGCGGCGATTCGCAACACACCGAGGCCGAAAGAATTAAAGCGCAACGCTTCAAGCATGTACTTGGCTAGGATTTCATTGTCATCGGCGTGGGCGGCTTGTTGGGCTTGGGCCAGCAGGCTCGGTTGGGACAGCAGATAGTCGAGGACCAGCGTCACACACTTTGAGGTGGTGGGGATGGCACCGATAATCAAGCCGATTAAGTTGTTGCGAATATCAATGTCGCTCATGCCGGCCATGCCTGCGTCCTGCATCTTTAGGCAACGCTCAAGAACATCGTCACGCTGGCCGCGTTTCTGCTTTCTCTCTGCAATGGCGTCATCAAGATAGCTTCGGCACTTGGCCGCCGCCGCCAAGGCTGTTTTCTCAACATCGGGATCGACAGGAAAAAAAAGATATTGAAACATCGAAGCGGCTGCCTCCGCGAATTCCGCTTCATTCCAGCCAGGCGTGCCGAAGTAATCGCCTACAAGACGGGTGGCGGCCACTTTGCCCAAGTCGTGGGGAATGTCGATCCTTCCGTTGAAGGATGCCATGATGCCTTCCGCACAATTATCGACGAATGGGGCAATCTTTTCCGCTATATCCTCCCGTCTTGCAGCCAGTCGCATGTTGGAAACATCACGGGTATAACGTGGGGTATTTTGCATCCCTAGGAAAAAGTTATCGCCTGCGGTGATTTTTTCCATCTTCTCCTCGTAGGTTACCAGGAAAGCCGCATCATTCGACAAGACATCCTGGACATGATCGAATCGGGTCACCACTGCGTTGCCTTGGAAGACCAAAACCGGTTTCACCCATCTGAGGATGCCTAAAACCAAATTGGTGTGGTCGAAGGCCCATGCCTTCAACTTCTCAGTGAAGGAATTTTGCGTATCAGAAGCCATTTGCATCTCCCATGATTTTATTTTGGAAAACCGTCCAATGAATCTGGACTGGTTGATTGTGAAGTGGTTTATGGACTCAATCACCCGGAGTCGATCCACTACAGAATAGGGATGACCGTCCGCAATCATTGGGCCAAGCGATCCACGCCTATGGAGGGTGGCCATAGACATGGCTAAACAAACACCATTGTATTATAGTTAGAGTCACCCGCAAATCAAATCCCCGAAACCAACGAATATACGTTAGGCCTTGAGTGAAAATACAACGAGAAAACTTGATATGAAAGCAAAACAACTAGCCCAAGAAACCATGCCGATTGAAGACCCCGGACATGAATGGCCGGAATCAATGTCGCCGTTCCGCAAAGTCGCGACGATCAGGATTTTACAGCAGGAATTTGATAGCGATAAACAGAAGGAATTTGGGGAGAATTTATCCTTCACGCCTTGGCATGCGCTGCCCGAACATCGGCCACTGGGTGGCGTCAACCGGGCGCGTAAGGTGGTATATCGGGCTATTTCGCTGTTCCGGCACGAATACAATAAAACACCAAGGGTTGAGCCTGCCAGTTGGGAGATTTGATTTAAAGACGATCAATGCGCTTCCTCCACGCCTCCGACCTGCACATCGACAGCCCCCTGCGCGGTCTCGACCGTTACGACGGCGCTCCGGTAAACCGGCTACGCACGGCAACCCGGGCCGCGCTTGAACGTTTAGTCGACCGGGCGCTGGGCGACCCGGTCGATTTCCTCCTGCTGGCCGGTGACATCTATGACCGCGACTGGCAAGATTTCCACACCGGTCTGTTCTTCCGCGAACAAATGGTGCGCTTGAACCGCGCGGGCATCCGTGTCTTCGCCGTACAGGGAAACCACGATGCCCAAGGCGTGATTTCGCGCCAATTGCCACTGCCCGACAATGTCCATGTATTTTCCAGCAGGGTTGCGGAAACCCGGCGCATTGATGAACTGTCGGTGGCGATTCACGGGAGGAGCTTCCCCAATCGTGCCGTCGAAGAAGACCTAGTGCCCGCTTACCCCGACCCCGTGCCGGGTTTCTTTAACATTGGCCTGTTGCACACTAGCCTGAATGGCCGGCCTGGCCACGACACCTACGCACCCACCGATCTCGCCACCCTGACAGCCAAGGGTTATGACTATTGGGCGCTGGGACATGTCCATGCGCGGGAGATAGTGTCGGAGCAACCGCGCATTGTGTTTTCCGGCAACCTTCAGGGACGGCATGCCAACGAAACCGGTGCCAAGGGCTGCGAAAGGGTGTCGGTGGAGGCCGGGCGGGTTGAATCTGAGTTTCTGCCAATGGACGTGGTGCGCTGGAGCCACCTGACTGTGAGCCTTGACGGAATTGACCGGCTTGAGGCTGTCAATGAAGCCTTCCAGTCAGCGTTGGCACCGGCATTGATTGGCGCGGCCGACCGGCTTCATGCCGTGCGCGTCACCTTGACCGGCATGACCGGATTGCATCGGCATGAAGCCGGGCAACCAGGCACCTTGGCGGCGACGGTGCAAGCGGCGGCTCAAGATGTGGTGGAAGCAGAAATATGGATCGAACAAGTGCGCATCGACCTGACCGCGCCGCTGGATCGGATGCAGTCGGCCCAGCGCCAAGACGCGGTAGGCGAGCTAACCCGTTTGGTTGATGGCTTGGTGGGCAACCATGAATCCATGCAGGGCTGGGCGCAATCGGCGCTGGGCGATGTCCTGTCGGCCATGCCCACGGAAGTGAGCGCCGGCGAAACCCCCAGGCTGGACAATTTCGCTGACTTGCGGGCCTTGCTGCTGGATGCGGAAGCCACAGTGCTTGCACGTTTGGCGGACGGGTGAGGGTTTTGTTTATTTTCTTCAGTCTATGAAATTATTAAAGTTGTTGTTACAGGCATTCGGACCCTTTACCGAAACAACGCTCGATTTTGCCAGTGGCCCGGCCAACCTGCACATAATCTATGGGCCCAACGAAGCGGGAAAATCCTCGGCGCTCCGGGCGATGACGGATTTGCGTTTCGGGATTCCAGCCCGCAGCCCGGACGATTTCATCCACCCGTTCAATCAACTGCGCATCGGCGGCGTATTTATGGACGGGCAAGGCGAAACCTTGGGTTTGACCCGCCGCAAAGGCCGTGGGGCCACCTTGACTCAATTCAATATGGCCACCGGACTGCCCGATCCCAGTCTTCCGGTCACCCGCGAACTCGAATTGGCGTTGACCGGCGGTTTGGAGCGAAGCGAGTTCGGGGCGATGTTCGGGCTCGACCATTTCCGGCTGCGCGAGGGCGGCGACTTGCTGTTAAAGGGCGAAGGCGAGCTTGGCTTGGCATTGTTCGAAGCCAGCGCCGGTACGCTGGGGATTGCGGCTATCTTGGCCGGTCTCGATGCCGATGCCAAAAAGCTCTACAACCCCCATGGCGCGGCCAAAAGCTCCACCATCAATGAGGCACGCAGGCAACTGGACGAGCAACGGCAAATCCTTCGTCAGGCACAAACCAAGCCTAACGACTGGCAAGCCTTGCAGCGTGACCACGAATCCGCAAAGTCGGCGCTGGCCGATCTTGATGGTGCATTGGAGACCCAGCGCCGTCGTGAAAATGAATTGACCGAATTGCGTACCGTCGAACCCTTGCTTAGGGAGCACGACCGGTTGCTGGCTGAATTGCAAGACTACGCCGATATTCCCTATTTGCCGGAAAACGCCCGCGAGGAGCGTTTGTCGGCCGAACAAGACTTGCACCGTATCCGGCTGGAAATCCAAGATGCCAGCCACGAATTGGGCCAATGCGCGGAAAAACTAGCCATCCTTGCCATCGAACCGGCCTTGCTGGATCATGGCGAGGCCATCGAACGCCTGGCCACAGGTGTCGAATCAGTGGCGCGCAGCCGCTTGGAAATAAGGCAACAACAAGTCGCCATCGAAAAAATGCAGGGCGACATTGCCGCCGCGTCCACCCGAATCGGACTCGCCTCCGGGGAATTGGAGCCGGTATTGCCCTCCGCCGGCGAACGTGTCAGCCTTGATCGTCATCTCCAGGAACTCGGCAAACTTGCCGAGCGGTTGGACGGTTATCGACAACGGGCCGAAAAGGTGGAACGGGCATTGCGCCAGCACTTCGAGGAAACTCCTGTCTTACCTGATCGTCCGGGCTACGCAGCATTGGCACTGGCATTACGCCATGCCCAAGGTTTGGGCGATGTGGCAAGGAAAAAATCCGAGTTGAGCCGGCAGCTTAGAAGCTTGGAAAGTCAGATGGCCCAGTCATTGTCGGACCTAGGCATTGCATCTGTGGATGCACTGCGAGGCATAAGCCCCTTGTTGGACAACGAGATCGCCGATACTCGGCAGAGGTTGGCCGATATTGACAAAGCAATACACACAATGCGGGGGGAGGAAAACCTAATCCGTCGGGATTTGGGTGCGCAGCGCTTGCGCAGACGGCAATTCCAAGCGGAAGGCGAGGTTGTCACCGCAGAAACCTTGCGCCTTGCCCGTGCCCGGCGCGACCAACACTGGCAACAAATCCGCCAAGCCTATGTGGAAAGGCAAACTTCCATTGCCGAACCGGAAGGTTCCTTGGCAGATGTCTTCGAGACTGAGCAAACCGAAGCAGACCGGCAGGCGGACATGCTGAGGGCCGATGCCAAACGGGCGGCCGGATTCGAGGAATGTTCCGCCCGCATTGAGGACATGGAAAAACGTCAGCCGGACATTGCCAACGATCTGCTCAGTTTGGCCACCCGTGCCGAAGCCATCCATGCCGGTTGGTCGCAACGTCTAGCGCAAGCCGGTTTGCCTATGCTTCAAGCCAATTCGCTGCGGGAATGGCAGGGTCTGCGGCTGGATGCATTGGCTCTCCATGACCGGTTGTCGGCGGCACAGGCGGAATTCGATTTGGTCGAAACCGAATCCCTGTCGGTGGCAACTGTGTTGGTCGCCGCATTGAAGGCGGTAGGATGCAAGCCTGCGGAAGGGGGCGAGGCCACGGGTTTGCCAGCCTTAATCGAACAAGCCGCAATTTTGGGGAAATCTGCCACCGAGGCCCATGCGAAGCACGAAGAACGCATCAAATCCCTCCGCTTCCAACAAATGGAACAGGAAGAAGTCGGCAAACGCATCGCCGAAACCGAAACCGGTTTACGGCTTCACCAAGACGGATTGAGGGAATGGCATTCCCGGCTGTTGTTAAAGCCAGACAGTCCGCCCGTGGCGGTCAAGGCCAGACTCGAAGAACTGGATGTCTTAGAGCGCCAACTGGCACAATTGAATGATGCGCTGCTGCACCAAGCCCAACGACAGTCCGTCATCGACGATCACGAATCCCAAGCCATCCGATTGGCCGGCTTGCTGGGCGAGCCAACTCCCGGACTGGTGGAAGACTTCAGCGACAGGCTGCGCAAGCGCTTAAACCTGTCCAAAGAACAAGACCAACAGCGCAAGAGCTTGCTTCGCGACCAGGCGCGGGCTGCGGAAAAACTCAAGCGGGCTCAAGCGGCCTTGGAGTCCAACACCGCACTGCTGGCACAGCTATGCAAGGCCGCAGGCATCGAGTCGACCGGATCGTTGCCCGAACGGGAACAAGCGGCGTCACAGAAACGCCAGGCTCGCAATGACCTCGCCCGGTTGCGGCAGCAATTGGCACAGGCATCGGCCCGGGGGGAACAGTCATTGCGGCAAAGTCTGGCTGGTTTGGATGCCGTCGCCGTCAACAGCGAACACGAGCGCTGTAAAGCCGGGATTGTCCGGTTGGAGCAAGGGCAGATTTTGGCACGACAGAAAGAAGAGCAGACTCGCCGGGCATTGGAAGCCGTCGACGCTTCCGACAACGCAGCCAAGGCAAGGGAATCCATGGAATCCGCCGCCGCCCGCTGGCGGGTGGCCTTGCGGCCTTGGGCGCGATTGCGATTGGCCCATGCGCTGCTGGCGGAGGCGCTGAATCGCTTCCGCGAACGCGCCCAAGCGCCGATGGTCGCCTCCGCCTCCGCCTATTTTTGCTTGATGACTGACGGCCGCTACGAAAAACTGGTGGCGGAAGAGGAGGATGGCAAGCCAGTGCTGCGGGCATTGCGGGCGGACGGGGTAAGAATCGGCATTAATGCCATGAGCGAGGGCACGGCGGATCAGCTTTATCTGGCCCTGCGTCTGGCTGCGCTGGAACTGCGCAGAAGTTCACATCCACTGCTGCCTCTTGTGCTGGATGATGTCCTCGTCACCTCCGACGACCAACGTGCGACAAACATTTTGCGGGCATTGGCACACTTTGCGGAAGGTGGGCAGGTAATGCTGCTTACCCATCACCGGCACCTTATCGAATTGGCGAAGGGGGAACTGGACGGGCAAGCCTTGGCCATCCATTATTTATGAGGTCACACGTAGGGGCGGGTTTGGAACCCGCCCCTAATGCGATTGGGTTGAAAATCGAATGAAAGCCTCATGGCCTTTTCTTATTATTCTTATGAACAGTCGAATCTTCCGTTTCCTGGGGCATTGTCTGGCCTATGGTGAATTTGGCGACGGCCCCGGCTTTACTTTTTGGCGGCGTGAAAGGCTTGCCATTGAACTCGATCCTCGTTGCGGGGGCGTTGCCCAAGACGACAAGGAAGGGTGCCTGCCCCGTGAAACTTTGGTCGGTGCCGGCTGGTATCTTTTTGTAGACAAGGCGGCGACCGGCATGGTCGCGGATACCCACCCAGGCAGTGGCAGAAAGGTGGATGGCAATCGTGTCTGGCCCAAGGCTTTCAGGCGGGCTTGACGCGGCAGGACTCCCCGCCGCTTGCGAACTTGCATTGGCTGTCTTTTCATCCCCGGCCTTGGTGGATTCAGGCTTTGGCGTATCCACAAGTTCATTTGTGCCAGTCGCAATCGCAGGCAAGGGTTTCTCCGCAAATTTGGCAGACTCGGCATTATCGCCCGGCTGGCTGCCCTGCCCATTGGGCAGGCTTTCCGACGACCCCTCGGGGGTTTTATTCCCATCCGCCGTTGGCGTGGATGACAGCGGCAGGGAGCCTGTCTCCACCCCCCACTGCGCTGCCGGCATCCACACTGAAAACAAATATCTGCTGCCAGCCCACGCAGCCACCGACAAAACACCAACAACTAGCAGCAGATAAAGACCCCAAGGCGGTTTTGCAGTTTCTGAGTTTTGCTGTGGCGTTTGGAGGTGGGCTTGATCCGGGAGAATAGCCCGGCTATAGGATTCGACCAAGGGTTCGGTTGGCAGACTTAACAACCGCCCGTAATTGCGGAGATAGCCCTTCACGAACACTGGCTGGAACTGGCCGAAATTGTTTTCTTCCAGCGCAATGATGACGCGGGGTGAGAGATGCAAACTGGCGGCAACGGATTGAATCGACAGATTGCCCGCTTCTCGCGCCCTGCGGAGTTGCCTGCCCACATCCACAAGGTGTTCGGTCGGTTCTTGGGGGTTCCCCTCGCTAAATTTAGACACGTTTTACTCCAACAGATAATAAACTATTCAAGACAGTATTTTCGAATGCCTGCATCAATTTCACTTGGGCAATCCCACACCCGACCGCCAAGACAATCGCTGCAACAACGCATTTCATGCTAGCCACACCTCGCCGCTAAAAATTAAGGGCATCTGCGGCCAAGATCGCCCTTGGCCTTCACTTGATGATAACGGGCAGTTTACATGATTTTGTTGCCGCTGACTCTTCAAAGCTTAAGTCAACAGCAATAATAACTTTGACTTTTTGCCATCCAATGCAATGGAAGTGCAATGAACCACCCGGTAAATGGTATACTTCCAAAAAAACAGACGAATGCAATCAGTTGATTAACATGAAATACCTGACAGAATGCCCAGAACGGAAATCACTCAACGATGATATTCATGCCAGACCTTATCTGGAACTGAATCCACCGGAACAGATTTCTTACCTTGCCTTGTTAGTGAGCCGGGAAGAACGCTTACGCGAGCCGGCGCACTTGCGATTGCTCTGCGAGCAGTTCGGCTTGCCGCAGCCAGTCAATTTGGACAGCAAAGATATTTTAATCGATTTTGGCAAATTCCGCCTGAAGATGGAGGTGCACGCGGAATATACCCATTACAAAATCATACAACAGTCAAAACCTAAAGACCCGTTCGCCAGACCGCCTATACTATCGGTACCCGGGGAATGGCTTGGCGGGTTGCCGGGAAAAGTATTGGTCGGCATCCATGTTGCCATTCTTGATGAGTCAAGTTCAAAACTAAATCTTGCCCCGGAAAACCTGCCCCGCTATTTTGACGGCAATCGCTTGATTGGCGGCAACATTGCTGGCGGAAACGGGGCTGCTTATAGTGATTTCTTGATTCATGAGGATGGATTTAGCCGTCTTCTTATCGTCAACCGTCAGTTTGCCCCCGGCCAGGCGGGGCGGTGTTTGCAGCGGTTATTGGAAATCGAAACCTACCGCATGCTGGCCTTGCTCGGCTTGCCGAAGGCGAGGGCCATTTTGCCTGAATTGCCCAATGCCGACCACCAGTTGGTCAGATTGACGGCTTCCCTGGATGAGGATGACGGGCAATCCGACGAAACCTTGCTGGACGAACTGACCCGGCTCGCCGCCACCATCGAAAACAAAGTGTCTGCGACCTATGCCCGCTTCAACGCCACCCGCAGTTACGCTTCCCTCGTCACGATTAGGCTGGAACAACTGCGCGAATCCAAAATAGAAGGCATACCCACCTTCACCGAGTTTTTGGAGCGCCGTTTGAACCCCGCCATCAGTACATGCAATTCGGTTGACCATTGGCTGCACCAGTTGGCCCAACGCATCTCCAATATCAACCAGTTATTGCTTACCAGGATTGATGTCCGGCGCAAGCAGCAAAACCAAGATATATTAGAGTCCTTAAACCGACGTGCAAAAATGCAACTGCGTTTGCAACAGGCCATTGAGGGAGTGTCGGTGATGGCAATCACCTATACCGCCGTGAGTTTGATTGGCGTACTGCTCGGCGGGGTCAAGTCGATAGGCATCCATATCAACTCTGACTTGGCCATGGCATTGGTCATCCCCATCATTGGATATTTTGTTTATCTCGGCGCGGTTCATCTTAATGAAACCATAGAAAAGGAAGACAAGGGGCAAAATGGTTAGGACATTTACGGGAATGCCCTTACCCGAAGGGTTTTTTTTTCGAAAATCGCCTTAGCCCGTTAACACACCTCGTCACTGACCGGATTGGTGAGTTTGCCGATATTTTCAATCTCAACAGTCACCGTATCGCCCTCCTTTAGCCAAACGGGTGGGGTGCGCGCCATGCCGACGCCGTGCGGCGTGCCGGTCAGAATCACGGTGCCCGGCAGCAGCGTCGTGCTGCCGCTCAAGAATGCAATCAGCGCCGGCACGTCGAAAATCATGTCGCTGGTGTTCCAATCTTGCATGGTCTGTCCATTCAGGACGGTCTTGATGCTCAGATTGTTCGGATTGGGAATCTCATCAGCCGTAACCAGCACCGGGCCAAGCGGGCAGAACGTGTCGAACGTCTTGCCACGGCACCACTGGCCGCCTCCCCCGGACTTCTGCCAATCGCGGGCGCTGACATCATTGGCGCAGGTGTAGCCCAGCACATGGGCGAGGGCGTTCTCCCGGCTCACATTCTTGGCTGCCTTGCCGATGACCACCGCCAGTTCGCACTCATAGTCGACCTTGTCGCTCTTCAAGTGCGTAGGCAGGAAGATAGGTTCCCCCGGATGCTGAATGACGTTCGGCAGCTTCATGAACACCACAGGATGCTGCGGAATGGCCGCCTTCGTCTCTTCCGCATGAAACGTGTAGTTCAAGCCGATGCACACAATCGCCACCGGCTGAATCGGAGCGAGCAACCTTGACACCTTGACTTGGCGATCCGTCACTTGATACTCACCAAACAGATTGCCTTCGATTGCCAGCGCTGAACCGTCCGGCTGTTGCGAGGCGTGTCCGCCATCACCCTGCGCATCAATGTAACGGATTATCTTCATTGTAAATATTGCCAAAAAGGGGTTGGGGAGTGTGCCTGGGGGTTTACCGGACACCTGAGCATGAAAAATACGCAGGCAGAGGCGGATTGTCAATCAATTTGGACAACCCGCGTCAATAGCTTACTCTGGAAGCTTGTAGCCTTTGTCTTGAAATAATTTCACACAAGCATCGACCACAGGCCCGTCGAACAGAATGCCCCGTTGCGCGACGATTTCCCCAAGCGCCGCCTTGACGCCAAGGGCGGGCCGGTAAGTGCTGTGGGACGACATGGCTTCGACCACATCGGCGACGGCGAGAATTTTCGATTCCAGCAACATTTGATTGCCTTTCAAGCCTTGTGGATAGCCCGTGCCGTTGACGCGCTCGTGATGCTGCAAAATAATCTGCGCAATGGGCCAAGGGTATTCTATGTCTTTAACCATCTCGAAGCCAAAGCTTGAGTGTTCCTGTATCAGGGAGAACTCTTTGGAGGTCAAGCCTCTTGGTTTGCTGAATAATTCGGACGGAATGCGAATCTTGCCGACATCATGAAATGTGGCTGCCAGGTGCAGGCCATGAATACGATCTTCCGTTAGCCCCAACTGACCGGCAATCTCCCTGCAGAGGCTTGCAACCCGGCGTTGATGCCCTCCGACATGGGTGCCGCGCAGGTCGATCATGGAAGCGATGGCTTGGATCGACTGTTCCAGGCTGTTGCGCAGTGCGGCTTCGTTCTTTCTGTAGGTGGCGAGTGTGCGCAGAGTGACGATGCCATAAGCCAGATCGTCAGCCAGTTCTTGCAGCAGCGCCCGTTCTTCGACTGGCCAAGTCTCAATCGACGAACCGTACACCGTGACACACCCCAACAAACCACTGGCGTGGCGAAGCGGCAGTGCGATTGCCGAATGATATCCGCGCGTCAATGCCTCGACCCTCCATGGGATCATGCTGGGATCGTTGGCGATATCTTCGACGAATTGCAATTCGCCCGACCTGATCGCGTTGCCGGTCGGCCCCAATCCTTTCTCGGTGTAGCCCCAAGTGACTTCCGCAACTTTCAAATAACCTTCTTCGTAACCATAGTGGGCCATCGGTTGCACCCGACTTCCCCCTGATGCGTCGGCATAACCCACCCATGCCATGCGATAGCCCCCGGTCTCCACGATGACTCGGCAGATTGAGTTGAGCAGATCCAATTCGTCCGGTGTGTTTATCAAAACTGTCGTGGTGTCGCTGATGACTTTTAACGCACGGGCGGTGATTCTCAGTGCTTTTTCCGCCAAATCCTGCGCAGTGATATTGCGTATCGTGCACTGAATGACAGCAACGCCATCGTAGTTTGACAAAAAACAGGCAAATTCGACGGAAATTTGCTGTCCATCCTTGGTTTTCAATGGAAGGTTGTCATAACGGATGTGGCCCTTCTTCTGCAAATCGACAAAAGCTTCCTTGCCGAGTTCGGTATTCTCAAACACACCCACTTCCCAAACCCGCTTTCCTAGAAACTCTTCACGGGTATAGCCCAGCAAGTCAACCATAAAAGGGTTGACATCCTCGATTTGCGAAGTCCATGCATTAAGCAAGAGGATGCCATCTTGGGCAGTTTCAAAAAGCTGACGGTAGCGCCGGTTCAAATCGGCTGCCGAAAGCGGCATACTGTTTTGTGTCATATCGTGCCTATTGCCATTGCCCACGGAAATCCTCCAACGGGAAGTGAAGCCTGAATTGAATTCCCCCACCATTTGGGGTAGCTCAAGGATACTCCGAAGTATCGGACGATGAAACCTTGTGACCGCAGGAAACACCCTCCCGCCTTGTTTTAGGGCGTCAAGAACTTCGCGTCGAGGTCAACACTTACATAACGGCAAGTTACCGTCCATGGCACTGGATTCCTGCATCCCTGCTGGAATGACGGCATTTTCGGTTTGGCGGGACTTGTGTATAACGACGAGAGCACCCGCTTGGGTATGGGGTTCCGCCGACCCCATGCCCAAGCGGGTGCTTGGGGTTCCCAGTAGGTCGGCAACCCTTTGCCGACATGGGTGCTGCGCGAAGCCTGCCAGTAGCATGCGCAATGGCAGCGGCAAGGGCATCCCGCCGTGACGGTCGCGGTCAATTTGTCCTCGCTACAGTTCCGCCAAAGAAATTTTCGAGGCGTTGGGCAAATAAGCGCAGGCCGTACTGGTTTGATCCCGGCTTTCCTTGGAATTTAAAGTAGATACATTTTCAGCCTAGTTTGAAGCGATGTGGTGTAAAATCGGACAGCTAGGTTCATAGGCAGCCCGCCACAAAAACACGGGTGACCAGACTCATTTATTTTTTTTACTATCAGCGGAGAAATTATCCATGGCGGAATTAGCCGAATATGTTGAAGGCCTTCCCAATATCTGCGGCCAGGAAGCCGAAATAGAAGCGACCCTGCAACCACGGGCCACCACGATTTACGCACACGAAACCCAGATCCCCTTTGACCGGATCAACAGTGCTTGCGCGATTGCCCTGCACATGCACCAACCGCTGATTCCGGCTGGCGGATGGGAACTGCGCACCGCCGGCATCATCAGCAATCTTCAATACATGATGGAAAACCAGGGGATCGGCGACAATCACAATGCCGGGGGTTTCCACTGGTGCTATAAGCGGATCGGCGAATTTGTGCCGCAATTGATCCACGAAGGCAAGCAACCCCGCGTGATGTTGGAATACTCGGGAACCCTGTTCCATGGGCTTAGGAAAATGGGTCTGCACGATGTTTTTGATGTTTTGAAAAACGTCACTTGCAACCACCAATACCGCCACGCCGTGGAATGGCTCGGCGCACCTTGGGGCCATGCGGTCGCGCCGTCCACGCCGGCGCAAGATTTCCGTCTCCACGTCAAGGCTTTCCAGCATCATT
>Ga0268283_1000283_pt1 | contig 40861 bp, 40 predicted proteins | sample saktaG_13_FD_190140 | JGI IMG/M metagenome (GOLD analysis project Ga0268283, IMG submission 190140) | Saline water microbial communities from Sakinaw Lake, British Columbia, Canada - sak_2013_06_06_36m | ecosystem: Environmental > Aquatic > Non-marine Saline and Alkaline > Saline ...
TAGCCGCTGCCATTGAACCCCATGTTGAAGTTCATGCCGCCGTTGCCACCGCCATTGCCCAACCAGTCATTGCCCCAACCACCACCACCGGGACCGCCGCCCCAAGGACCGCCACCCCACCATGCAGTGGCAGGTGCAGAGATAACACCAAAGAGTGCAGCGATTGCAAGTGTTTTTGTTACTTTTTTCATTTACTTCTCCAAAAATGTGATTCTAAAACCTACCAAGCTAAAATTTCAGAAGACCCCACACAGTTCCTGTGAAACTCGCCTGAGATCCACGATTTTTAATCAACTGGACTATTCTACACTATTTCTCAACACCCTTTGCAAGTCCCTTTAGGGGTAGCCATTGCTTCCTGCAATGGGTTCAAATTGAACCTTGGCCTATTCCCAATGGGTTTTCCCTAACGAACCCTCGGGTCCAAACTACCAGAGGAGTAACTCTTGGTCATGTCTTCCAAGGAAAGGGCTTTAATCTTAGAAGCTTGGCCACTCGTTCCAAAAGCCTCATAGCGCATCTTGCAAATGCCCTTCATGGCCTTGGTAGCTACCTTGAGGTATTTGCGCGGATCGAACTCTTTAGGATTCTCGGCGAGGAACCTACGAATGGCACCTGTGGAGGACATTCTCAAGTCGGTGTCGATATTGACCTTTCGAACCCCGTGTTTGATACCTTCCACGATCTCTTCGACTGGCACACCGTAGGTTTGTCCCATGTTGCCACCATAGGTGTTAATGATTTGCAGCCAATCCTGTGGTACCGAAGAAGAACCGTGCATCACGAGATGGGTATCTGGAATCCGAGCGTGGATCTCTTTAATTCGCTTAATGGCCAAAATGTCGCCAGTGGGCGGGCGAGTAAACTTGTAAGCACCGTGTGAAGTGCCAATGGCAATGGCCAGTGCATCCACTTTGGTATCACGGACAAACTTGGCGGCTTCTTCTGGATCGGTCAGAAGTTGAGAATGTTCTAACACGCCTTCGGCACCCACGCCATCTTCTTTTCCAGCAGTGCCAGTCTCCAGAGAACCCAAGCACCCAAGCTCGCCTTCCACGGATACGCCACAAGCATGCGAAAGATCTACGACCGAACGGGTAACCTTGGTATTGTACTCATACGAAGAAGGGGTTTTCATGTCTTCCAAAAGGGAACCATCCATCATGACGGACGAGAATCCGAGTTGGATCGAACGAAAACAGATACTTGGAGACCCACCATGGTCTTGGTGCATACAAACAGGAAGGTGTGGCCACTGTTCAATAGAGGCTTCGATTAAGTGGCGCAAAAATGGTGCACCTGCGTAGCTTCGAGCACCCGCAGAAGCTTGGACGATGACAGGGCTATCGGTTTCATCCGCTGCTTCCATGATCGCATGCATTTGCTCCATATTATTGACATTAAAGGCGGGCACCCCGTAGCCATGTTCGGCCGCGTGGTCAAGCAGTTGCCGTAAGGAAATAAGGGACATGCTGATCTCCTGAGGTTAAAAAAACTAGGCTTCGTGTGAACGCAATATGCTTACACGCATAATTTTTAAGGTATTGGTACCGCCTTGCACACCGACGAGGTCACCTTTGGTGAGAAGAACCAAATCACCGTCTCGGATAACACCACGTCTTAGTAACTCCTGTACTGCTTCCGAGTTTACTCGAGGGTGATCCATGCTAGAAATATTAAATTGGATTGGACAAACCCCGCGGTAAAGCGCCAACTTTCGTTGGGTTTCCACATGAGGCGTCAGAGCATAAATTGGGATGTCAGAACCGATCCGAGACATCCATAAAGGGGTAGACCCTGATTCGGTCAAAGCAATGATGACTCGGACACCCAAATGGTTTGCCGTGTACATCGTCGCCATGGCAATCGTTTCGTCGATCCGAGAAAACTTCTGATCTAGGCGGTAGTCAGCAGCCTTAGCCGTTCGTTGCCGCTCCGCGCCAAGACAGATTCGATCCATGGCTGCCACCGCTTTATCCGGATATTTTCCAGAAGCCGTCTCGGCAGAAAGCATGACCGCATCTGTACCATCTAAAACAGCATTGGCAACATCAAACACTTCGGCTCGGGTCGGAATCGGGTTATAAATCATTGACTCCATCATCTGGGTAGCCGTGATTACTAACTTATCCATGTCCCTAGCAAGGCGAATGATTCGTTTTTGCACCGCAGGCAGTTCTGCATCACCAATCTCGACCCCTAGATCTCCACGTGCGATCATGATTGCATCAGAAGCATCGATGATTTCATCAATGGCAGAAAGGGCTTCTGCTCGTTCAATTTTAGCAATGATGCTACCATGCCCACCCGAGGCCTGAAGCAATGCCCTAGCTTCTTCTATGTCTTCTGCTGATCTAGGAAAGGAAACTGCTAAGTAGTCGGCATGTAACTCCGCAGCCGTCACAATGTCTGCTCGATCCTTAGCGGTGAGAGCAGGGGCAGAAAGGCCGCCTCCCTGACGATTAATCCCTTTGTTGTTAGAAAGCATGCCCCCGACAACCACTCGAGTTTGAATCGCTTCCCCTTCAACTTTCTCTACCCCAAGTATGATTCGCCCATCATCCAACACCAAAGTATCGCCAACACGAACGTCTTGCACCATTTCTTTGTAGGCAAGTCCTACCCTTTCTACGGTACCGGCATTGGGTGCAAGAGTAGTATCCAGGGTAAAGGGATCTCCTTCCCTTAAATCAACCTGCCCTTCTGTAAATCGTTCGATCCGGAGTTTGGGACCTTGTAAATCGACGAGGACACCGATTTCACGGTTTTGGGATTGGGCAGCCGCACGAGCACGCTCAACCATTTCGGCTCGATCTGCATCGCACCCGTGTGAAAAATTAACGCGTACCACGTCGACCCCAGCCCGGATCATTCGATCCAAGGCTTCTGGGTGGCTCACAGCAGGCCCGAGGGTAGCTACAATCTTGGTTCGCCTAAACACGCTCTGTGCCTAACCGCTTGTGCGATCTTCTAGGATGGCCACTGCAGGTAACTTTTTACCCTCTAGGAATTCCAAGAAGGCACCACCCGCGGTAGAAATGTAAGATACTTTGTCGTAAATATTGTACTTCTGAATAGCGGCGATTGTATCTCCACCACCTGCCAAGGTAAAGGCTTTCGTGGTTGCAATGGCTTTCGCGATCGCTTGAGTACCACCACCAAATTGATCAAATTCGAAAACACCTACCGGCCCATTCCAAATCACAGTGCCTGCTTCCTGAATGATTTTTACCAGTGTTGCGGCAGTCTTGGGGCCAATATCAAAAATGCTTTCATCGTCGGCCACTTCGGTGGCTCGCTTGAGTATGGCAGGTTCCTCTGCCCGAAACTCTTTTCCTACTACGACATCTTCGGCAATCGGAATGATTGCACCACGAGCGGCCATTTTGGCCAACAGTGCAGAGGCTATCGGAACAAGGTCATTTTCGCAGAGAGACTTTCCCACATTCGCGCCAGTTGCCTTTAAGAAAGTATTGGCAATGCCGCCACCTACTACCAGCTGGTCTACCTTTTCTGCCAAAGACTCTAATACAGTCAATTTAGTAGAAACTTTAGAGCCACCTACGATGGCTACCATGGGTCTTGCAGGATTGGCCAATGCTTTTTCTAAGGCTTCTAACTCTTCTGTGAGGAGAATACCCGCACAGGCCACGGGTGCAAATTTAGCCACTCCATGGGTAGAGGCTTGGGCACGGTGCGCAGTACCAAAGGCATCCATGACGAAGACATCACAGAGAGCAGCATATTTTTGCGCGGTGGCGTCTACGTTTTTCTTTTCGCCTTTGTTAAAACGCACGTTCTCGAGTAAAACTAACTCACCCTCGGTGACTTCAAAAGCACCTTCTACCCAATTTTGAACAAGGCGGACTGGTCGACTCAACTTGTCAGACAAATCTTCTGCAACAGGTCTTAGCGAGTTCTCTTCTGAGTATTCACCTTCCACGGGACGTCCTAGGTGAGAAGTCACCATGACCCGTGCCCCTGCCTTCATTGCGTATTCGATGGTACGCAATGAAGCCCGGATTCTCGCGTCGGAGGTAACCTTGCCATTCTTTATGGGTACGTTAAGGTCAGCACGGATCAAAACACGTTTTCCGTCCAAATTTAGATCAGTAATTTTCAGTACTGCCATGGTCGCTTCTTCGAGTGCGCCATCCTTGGCGCGGGGCTTACTTCGCTGCCATCAATGCAAGGGTAGTATCCAACATTCGGTTTGAGAAACCCCACTCGTTGTCATACCAGGAGAGAACTTTAACCAACGTGCCTCCCACGACCCGTGTCTGGCTAGAGTCGTAGTTAGAAGAAGCTGGCGTGTGGTTGAAATCAGAAGAGACCAAGGGCTGGTCGATGTATTCTAAAATTCCTTTCAAAGCCCCTTCAGAAGCAGCCTTCATGATCTGATTGACTTCGTCCTTAGAAGTTATCCGTGCTGCCGTGAAGGTTAGGTCTACCACGGAAACATTGATCGTCGGAACTCGCATAGCAAAGCCATCCAATTTGCCGTTGAGCTCTGGCAAGACCAGTCCCACCGCGGAAGCTGCACCGGTTTTGGTTGGTATCATGTTCTGTGCAGCAGATCGTGCACGATACAAATCTGTGTGGTACACATCCGTCAAAACCTGGTCATTGGTGTACGAATGGATAGTGGTCATTAGACCCTGAACCACGCCAATGGCATCATTCAAAGGTTTGACCAAGGGAGCAAGACAATTCGTAGTGCAAGAAGCATTAGAAATGACTTGGTGCTCAGCCTTGAGTATGTGGTGATTTACGCCATAGACCACGGTTGCGTCGCACTCATTCTTGTCGGCTGGCGCAGAGATGATGACCTTTTTAGCACCGGCGGTGATGTGAGACATGCACCTGCTCTTCGTTCGGAAGATACCAGTGCATTCCATGACCACATCTATCCCTAGCTCTGCCCACGGAAGTTTCGTTGGATCCCGCTCTGAAAAAGAACGGATACGATCTCCATTGACAACTAAATCCCCACCATCTAAGACCACCGTGCCCTTGAATTTGCCGTGAGCGGTGTCATGACGTGTCAAATGGGCATTGATTTCGGCATTGCCTAAATCATTGATGGCGACAATCTGAATCTCTTGGGTGCGACCTGATTCGTAAAGGGCACGTAAAATGTTACGGCCAATGCGACCATACCCGTTGATGGCAACCTTGATAGCCATTTCGTATTTCTCTCCAGATTAGTGGGAACTGATCAAATCTAGGACTGCGTTGGTAACCTTCTCTACTGTGAATCCAAAGGTCTTAAATAAAACGCTTGCAGGAGCAGATTCTCCAAAACGGTCGATGCCGATGACTTTTCCGTTGATGCCTACGTATTTGTACCAACCATCACTGACTCCTGCTTCTACAGCCACGCGCACCGTCACAGAAGCTGGTAAGACAGACTCACGATAGGCCACATCCTGAGCATCAAAAACCGTAGTAGAGGGCATCGAAACGACCCGAACGGCATGACCCTGTTGGGCAAGTACCTTTTGAGCTTCCGTGGCCAATTCTACTTCGGAGCCGGTAGCAATCAAAATTGCCTTTGGAGTGCCTTCGCAATCTGACAACACGTATCCCCCGCGGCGAACATTGTCTAATACCTCAGAAGATCGCGGTTGATGGCGCAAGTTTTGCCGAGAAAAGATTAAACAACTTGGGCCTACGCGGTGTTGGATCGCTTCTTTCCAGGCCACTGCTGATTCTACTGCATCGCAAGGTCGCCACACTTGCATGCCAGGAATTAACCGCAAGGTTGCAATCTGTTCGACAGGCTGGTGGGTAGGACCATCTTCCCCAAGACCAATAGAGTCGTGGGTATAAACAAAAATGCTTTGCACCTTCATTAACGCTGCCATTCGGAGCGCATTCCTTGCGTACTCCGAAAACATGAGGAAGGTTGCACCGTAAGGAAGGAAGCCACCGTGCAACGCTGCTCCATTCATGATGGCCGACATTCCGAATTCTCGGACGCCGTAATACATATAATTGCCATCCGAAACTGCTTTGCTAACTCCTTTAGATCCTTTCCAAAGGGTAAGGTTAGAGCTGGCCAGATCAGCAGATCCCCCCAAAAACTCAGGCAAAAGAGGGCCATACCCATTCAACGCGTTCTGAGAGGCTTTTCGAGAAGCAATGGTTTCAGCCTTGGCGACTACAGATGCAATAAAAGCACTGGCTTTTTGTTCAAAATCGGCAGGCAACGCACCACGAACTACGCGACGTTCAAATTCTTCAGCTAGAGCAGGGTGCTCGGCACGGTAGGAAGCAAAACGAGTTTTCCACTCTTCCTCTAACGATTGACCTTTTTCTCTGGCATCAAAACCTTGGTACACCTCTTGTGGGATTTCAAAAGGAGGGTGAGTCCAACCTAGATTTTTTCTCGTCGCTTCGATCTCGGTTTCGCCTAATGGCGCGCCGTGGCAATCATGACTACCACAAAGGTTTGGAGCACCATAGCCAATGACGGTTTTGCAACAAATGAGCGATGGTTTGTCTTCTACCGAACGAGCTTCCCGGACTGCTCGTAGGATAGCTTCCGAGTCGTGACCATCTACCCCGGGCACTACATGCCACCCGTAAGATTGGAAACGTTTTGGGGTGTCATCAGTAAACCAGCCCTCTACATGCCCATCAATGGAAATTCCATTGTCATCGTAGAAAACGACCAATTTGCCAAGCCCAAGAGTGCCTGCCAATGAACAAGCCTCGTGCGAGATGCCTTCCATGAGGCAACCATCCCCTAAGAAAACATAGGTATGGTGGTCTACGATGTTATGTCCAGGTTGATTAAATTGTCTTGCCAAAACTTTTTCTGCAATGGCCATGCCCACGGCATTGGCAATGCCTTGTCCGAGGGGACCTGTGGTGGTTTCTACCCCGGGGGCGTATCCGTATTCGGGGTGTCCTGGAGTTTTAGAGTGTAGTTGTCGAAAAGAACGTAAATCTTCTAGGGAAAGGTCATACCCAGAGAGGTGTAACAAACTATAAATGAGCATAGAACCGTGACCGTTAGAGAGTACGAAACGGTCGCGGTTGACCCAACGTGGGTTGGCTGGGTTGTGGTGTAAAAAATCATTCCAAAGTACTTCGGCGATGTCGGCCATGCCCATGGGAGCACCTGGGTGACCAGATTTAGCCTTTTGGATAGCATCCATAGACAAGACGCGAATGGCATTAGCAAACGTTTTACGAGACGACACAAGCATCTCCTGGGTGGGAAACTTAGCTCAGGCATGGTACCCTAAATTCCTTACACTATAAAGTAGATTTAGGGCACCATTCGAGATAAGGGATACCCTCCTGAGTGGGAAGGAACAACGCTGTTATCCACCCGAAACCATTTTTGAAGCCATGAGTTCAAAGAAGATATTAGCTTTTACGAAGATGCACGGATTAGGCAATGACTTTGTAGTCATTGATGCTTTTCGGCATTCTGTTTTTCTCGATTCAGCACAAGTTCGTTTCCTTGCCGATCGACATTTTGGGGTAGGTTGTGATCAAGTCCTATTGGTTGAGAAACCGACTCGACCTGACGTTGATTTTCGTTACCGAATTTACAATGCGGATGGAGGAGAAGTAGAACAATGCGGAAATGGCGCGCGGTGTTTTGCGCGCTTTGTTCGAGAAGAAGGACTGTCGGAAAAGAACCCCGTAGTAGTAGAAACCGCTGCCGGTACCATTGAATTGTTTTTAGAATCCAATGGGCAAGTAACTGTTGACATGGGTCGACCTAGATTTTTGCCCTCCGAAATTCCGCTTCTAGCAGATACCGAGTCTGAATCGTATCCCATCCAAGTTTCCGAGCAAACATTTAGGTGCGGTGCCGTCTCTTTTGGTAACCCACATTGTGTTCTACAAGTTCAAGATGTGGCCACGAGTTCTGTTTCTTACCTTGGACCTCTGCTGGAGTCTCATCCACGCTTTCCAAAGCGAGTGAACGTAGGTTTTATGGAAGTGGTAGATCGGACACATATTCGCTTGCGAGTGTACGAACGTGGCGCGGGAGAAACACTTGCTTGTGGCACGGGGGCTTGTGCTGCAGTGGCTGTTGGAATTCGACAAGGCTTACTAGATCGACGTGTTTTTGTGGATCTTCTTGGTGGACGTCTAACGCTATGGTGGCCAGAAGAATCTTCTTCGGTCAAAATGACTGGCCCTGCTATTCGCGTTTTTCAAGGAACGATTGTGATAGAATCTGAGGTGTTTTAACTTCAAATTACTAGGAGTTCTGCAGGCAATGGCCGAGAAGCGATCTGGGGGTGTTCCAAAAAAACGCATCGGCACTGCCTTGGTTCTCATGCCGCCCGTTGTGTTGGCTGTGTTGGCTGTGCCCACATTAGGGGTTGCTTTACTGATGGGAGGTGTAGTACTGGTTGCCGCCTGGGAATGGGGCGGTTTGGTAGGTATGTCCCAACCAATGTATGTTGCCATCACTGCTGCCATGTTGGTTGGGGTATTACATTTCTTTTTGCAAGATACTGGTGGTTGCCAAACATTGCTCCTCTCTGGGTTAGCGTTTTGGTGCATGGCCCTGTATGTGGTTCTACGCTATCCTAAACTTCCAGCCTGGTGGAAGTCTTATCCTGCGCAAGTGATCTCTGGGTGGTGGGTGTTAGTTTCCGGTTGGGGTGCTCTTGTTGCTCTCCACGGAGGTTTTGTTTCTAGTGCAGATGATGCTCCAAAGCATACTCTATTCTTACTTACCATGATCTGGATAGCAGACAGTGCTGCCTATTTCTCAGGACGACGTTGGGGGAAAAGGCGTTTAGCCCCCAGAGTGAGTCCGGCTAAAACCTGGGAAGGATGTTGGGGTGCTGCAGTTTCGACACTCTTAATGGCTCTTCTCGGAAGTTGGTGTTTTGGATTAGGGATTGAGGATTCGGGTCTGTTTGTCATTTTGTGTATGGTGACCCTTATGGCCTCGGTGCTGGGAGACCTACTGGAAAGTGTGATCAAACGGATCCATGGTGCCAAAGACAGCGGTACCTTATTGCCAGGTCATGGCGGAATGTTAGATCGGATCGATAGTTTGACTGCTGCTGCTCCAGTGTTTGTTTTGGGTTTAGATTGGCTCGGGAGATGGTCATGAAAAATGCTCCCGAAGGCGTCACTGTACTTGGATCAACAGGTTCGATCGGGATCAATACCTTAGATGTCTTAGCACGGCACCCAAAGCGGTTCCGAGTAGTGGCGTTGGCAGCGAATCGATCCGTAGACCTATTATTGTCACAATGTCAAAAATTCAAGCCATGTTACGCAGTGTTAGCAGATCCAAAAGTAGCCGAAATTTTTTCCAATCGGGTAAAACAGATCCTGCCAGATCTGATTGTGTTATCGGGGGAGGAAGGACTGGCCACAGTAGCTTCTTTACCGGAAGTAGATCAGGTCATGGCTGCGATAGTGGGCGCAGCTGGTTTGCGTTCTACCCTGGCGGCGGTGCGTGCTGGAAAACGAGTTTTGCTGGCCAATAAAGAATCTTTAGTGATGGCAGGTAGCCTATTTTTGAAGGAAACAGAACTGCACCATGCTACGATTCTTCCAATCGACAGCGAACACAATGCCGTGTTTCAGTGTTTACCAAATCAAAATGCTGTTGGCGTTCGCCGTATTTTGTTGACCGCGTCTGGAGGTCCTTTTCGGACTTGGCCAGCCGAGTCTCTTTCAGAAGTAACTCCGGAACAAGCTATTGCGCATCCAAATTGGGTCATGGGGCGAAAAATTTCAGTAGATTCTGCGACGATGATGAATAAAGGACTCGAAGTTATCGAAGCACATTGGCTCTTTGGGGTAGCACCAGAGTTTATTGAGGTATTGATCCATCCGCAAAGTATCGTCCACTCCATGGTGGAGTATGAGGACCGCTCGGTATTGGCTCAACTCGGCAATCCTGACATGCGTATTCCAATTACCCACGCACTGGCGTGGCCAGATCGCATGTCATTCGAAGCACCAAACCTTGACTTTTTTACAATGAAATCTCTTACTTTCGAACCTGTCGATTTGAATCGGTTTCCCTGTTTGAGTTTGGCTTACCAAGCACTTCAGTGCGGTGGTTCAGCACCTACGATCCTAAACGCGGCGAACGAAGTAGCGGTACAGTCTTTTTTGGACCGTAGGATTCGTTTTACTGATATTGTTCATTTAGTAGAATCGGTACTCTCTACTGTGTCTGCCAGTGATACGGTGGATCTTCCTGCTGTTTTTGAAGCGGATCGATCCGCACGAGAAAAGGCAGTTTTCTGGATAAACTCCCTAGGAAAAGGAATATGACCTTTTCTGCACTTGAATCCTTTGGATCTTCTTTGGTCGCTTTCCTCGTGACACTGGGTATTTTGGTAATCGTACATGAGTTTGGACACTTTTGGGTAGCCAAAAAACTTGGGATTAAGGTACTTCGGTTTTCCGTGGGGTTTGGAAAGCCGATCTGGTCGCGCAAAGCGGGTGTGGATCAGACTGAGTATGCTTTGGGGTTTATCCCCCTCGGTGGATACGTGAGTTTTTTAGACGACCGAGAAGGATCGGTAGAGCCCTCTGAAGCACACCGTGCTTTTAATCGGCAGGGCATTTGGAGGATCCCCGTCGTATTGGCAGGTCCTTTTGCAAACTTATTGCTCGCAGTACTTGCTTATTGGTTGATGTTTCTTATTGGCATTTCTGGATTGCGGCCGATCCTCGGCACTGTGGACCCAGCGACCCCAGTGGGCAGGGCAGGATTCTCCGAAGGAGAAGAAATCTTTTCAGTAGAGGAGGTTCCCACGCCTACTTGGGACGCGGTGTCTTTTGCGCTCCTACGAGAAGCGGTCGATCAAGAGATTGTCCGAGTAGAAACTGTTGACCCAAAAGGCGAACATCACCATAGGGTATTGAGTGGCCAGGTGATTACGCAATCCGAGGGTAATTTACATCAAACTGGATTTCGTCCAGGAAGTCCCCTTTTAGAACCAATATTAGAAGTGGTAGAAGCCGGAGGCCCAGCGGCTAAAGCCGGATTTGTTTTGGGAGATCGTATTCTTCGTTCAGAGGGTCTGGCTATAGATTTTTGGAATCAATGGGTAGAGGTAGTACGCTCCCACCCGGGTCAAACACTTCATGTCGAGATAGAACGTGCAGGAGAACGCAAGATCTTATCTGTAACACCGATTTTAAAAGGTGATAGTGGCTATGTCGGTGTTTCGGTAAAGGTACCCAATGGGTATCGAGATTCAATGCGTGCTGAATTTCGCTATCCATTTTGGGAAGCACTGGGAGTGGCTTCGACGAAAGTGTGGGACATGTCGGTACTCACCCTAAAAATGCTTCTAAAAGTAGCAGAAGGACAGGCTTCCATGGGAGACATCTCTGGTCCGATTAGCATTGCTCAATTCGCAGGTAAGGCCGCGTCTATCGGACTGGCACCTTTTTTGGCGTTTTTAGGTCTGATTAGTCTAAACCTTGGAGTGATCAATTTACTGCCAATTCCGGTGTTAGATGGTGGACATGTGGTGCACTACCTCGTGGAGGCGATTTTGGGGAAACCCTTGCCAAACAAGGTCGTTTTTTGGGGACAAAAAATCGGGGAAGTCATCCTCTTTGGTATGATGTATCTCGCCTTGTTCAATGATTTTCAACGTTTGTTCTGATACTAAATTCAATCATGCACGTGGTACGAAAGGGTTTTTTGTGGTTATTTCTGAATGGGCTGGTGCTGTCCTCGTGGGCAGCTTCCCCTTTCGTTATTCGAGACATTCGAATTGAAGGGTTGCAGCGGATTGCGCCTGGAACCGTTTTTAGTTATCTCACCCTAAAGGTCGGAGATAAAGTAGACGAAGAGTCTTCTACGGCTTCTCTTCGGGCACTGTTCAAGGCTGGTTTTTTTCAGGATGTTCGTTTAGAACGAGATGGGGATGTTCTCGTGGTTGTGGTAATCGAACGACCTGCAGTCGCCAAAGTTGAATTCTCGGGGAACCGAGAAATAGAGACTGATAAACTTAAACCAGCACTCAAAGAGATTGGATTGGCTGAAGGAAGAGTATTTAATCGGTCTCTTTTATCGCGCGTAGAGCAAGAGCTAAAGCGTCAATATTTTAGCCGTGGCAAATATGGGGTCAAGATTCAAACTACTGCAACTCCTCTTAAGCGGAATCGAGTAGCTATTAACATTATTATTCAAGAGGGTCTCGTTGCTCGCATTCATCAGATTGCCTTGGTAGGCAACCAAGCTTTCAATGATGCAATACTTCTCAAACAAATGGAGCTGGACACGGGAGGATTCTGGTCTTGGCTCACTCAAGACAATCAGTATGCCAAACCTAAACTCTCTGCCGACCTAGAAACACTGCGTTCTTGGTACATGGATCGTGGTTATCTGAATTTTACCATTGATTCGACACAAGTTTCTCTTACGCCAGATAAAAAAGACGTCTATATCACCATTAACCTAACAGAAGGTGACGTGTACACTATCAAGAACATCAAATTTGAAGGAAATTTGATGGTACCGGAGGAAACCCTTCGTACACTACTTCAATTAGAAATAGGGGAAACCTTTTCTCGGCGAAAAGTAACGGATGCTGTTACCGCTATTTCGGACCGTCTAGGGGAGATTGGGTATGCTTTTGCCAATGTAAACCCAATACCAGAGTTAGATAAAAATAATCGTGAGGTTTCCTTAACTTTTTCTGTAGATCCTGGAAAAAGAGTTTATGTACGCCGTATCAATTTTGTTGGAAACACAAAAACTGCAGATGATGTTTTGCGAAGGGAAATGCGCCAAATGGAAGGTGCACCAGTGGATACCAGCAAATTAAAGCGATCTAAGGTTCGTTTAGATCGTCTTGGCTTTTTTGAAGATGTGAATCTCGCGACACCGCCAGTCCAAGGAACGCAAGATTTAATGGACGCAAACTTTACTGTGGTTGAACGTCCTTCTGGAAACCTCATGGCAGGCGTCGGATATGGGCAAACACAAGGAGTGATTCTGAGTGCCAGTGTCAGTCAAGATAATTTCTTAGGGACTGGAAATCAAATGACTGCCGTGTTCAATAATAGCCAAATTACGCGCGTTTATAGTATTTCCTACACGAATCCGTATTGGACACCAGATGGTATTAGTCGTACGAGCAATTTGTATAAGCGATCTACGGATGCTGCCCAAGCTAATTTAGCAGCGTACACTGCTAACAGTTATGGAGGTATGGTTTCTTTTGGCGTGCCTATTAACGAGTTTGATGGGGTTCGGTTTGGTATTGGGTACGATCGGTATGAGATCAGTCAAACCAGTAGCACACCCGCTATTTATCAGCAGTACCTAGCAGAAAATGGGAGCACCTTTAGTGATCCTAAAATTAACGCATCCTGGGCGCACGACACTCGGAATCGAGCTATTTTTCCGGACAAAGGGATTTGGCAATACGTCTTTTGTGAAGCTACTACACCAGGTAGTACTTTAAATTATTATAAATTAGAATATCGTCAACATTGGTATCAACCTATTTCCGATAAGTTTACTTTTTTAGCTCGTGGTGAAGTTGGATATGGTTCTGGTTTTGGAAAAAACCAAAGTTCATTGCCCTTTTTTGACCGATTTTATGCAGGTGGAATTACCTCTGTTCGTGGATTCCGAGATAACACGCTTGGGCCCAAAGTGAATGAGCCAAACAGCGTGTCTAATGGTCGTCCGTTGGGAGGGGATTTGCGTCTTGTGGGAGGTGCAGATATTTTATTTCCGGCTCCTTTTGCAAAAGATAATAAACAGTTGCGATTAAGTGGTTTCGTTGATTTTGGAAATGTGTACGGAATTGATGAAAAGTTTGATTCTGGACAAATGCGTTATACCACGGGCGTCTCTGCTAATTGGTATTCTCCGTTGGGGCCATTAGTATTTAGTTTTGCAAGACCACTGAACGCTCAACCAGGGGATCAAACTCAATTCTTCCAATTCACCATTGGTACTGCGTTTTAACTTTTAATAAATGGAGAATAAATTGAACACCTATTGGAAACACCTTATTTCGTTGTCTGTCTGTGCAGGTTTTTTCTTTTCGATGCCTTCGGTGTATGCTGACACCAAAATTGGTTTCGTGAATATGGCTAAAATTGAGGAAGAAGCTCCTCAATTAGAGGCACTTCGTAAGAAGTTTGAACGAGAATTTTCTCCTCGGGAAAAAGAGTTGGTTAGCAGCCAGCGCGAATTGAAAAAGCTTGAAGACCAGCTAGAGCGTGACGGATCCACGATGAGTGATAATCAACGTGGCAAGATCGAACGAGATGTATTGAGTCGTCGAAGGGACCTCAAGCGCGCTACTGATGAATTTCGGGAAGATTTAACCATTCGTCGCAACGAGGAATTGGCCAATTTGAATCGCCAGGTAGGAGACGTCATTCGAGATTTAGCACGTGCAGAGAAGTATGATTTAATCTTTACTGCAGGAGTGGTTTACGCTGGTGACCGAGTAGATGTTACTGCTAGAGTTCTCGAAGAACTAAAAGCAATGAAGTAAGATAGCTGAAAATACGGGGGCACAATGGATTGGACATTGGGTGAATTAGCGCATTGCCTTGGTGCCGAGTTGACAGGAAACCCTGAAATCTTTATTCGGCGAGTCGCCACCTTGACTAATGCACGTGTTGGAGATATCAGTTTTTTAACCAATCCGCGCTATCGACATCAGTTGGCAAACACTCGCGCATCCGCAGTGATTCTCGGCCCAGATGATTTAGACAAGTGTGCAGTAGCTGCTTTGGTGAGTGACAATCCTTACCTTTCCTTTGCTAAAGCAGTGGCTGCACTGAATCCGGAATCAATGCCTGCCCCAGGGGTTCATTCATCCGCGGTCGTTGATTTTAGTGCCGAAGTAGACAAAAGTGCTTGGATCGGTCCCCTTTCCGTCATAGAAGCCCATGCCAAAATTGGTCCCGGAGTCATGGTTGGGCCAAGATGCACAGTGGGTGAAAACAGTGTTATTGGCACAAACAGTCGACTTATCTCGAATGTAACCGTATGCCGTGGTGTGAAAATCGGCGCAAGAGTGATTCTGCACCCAGGTGCAGTGATAGGCAGTGATGGATTTGGTTTGGCTCGGGATGGAGAACGTTGGTTTAAGATTCCACAAGTAGGTAGCGTGGTTCTTGGTAACGACGTGGAAATCGGTGCCAATACTACAATAGACCGTGGGGTACTCGAAGATACTATTCTCGAAGAAGACGTACGTATTGATAACCAAGTCCAAATTGCCCACAACTGTTACATTGGTGCTCACACTGCAATCGCAGGATGTGTTGGTATTGCAGGCAGTGCGAAAATTGGTCGGAATTGCACAGTGGCAGGCGCAGCCGGAATCTCAGGACACTTAGAGGTTTGTGACAATGTCCACATTACTGCCATGAGCATGGTAGTTCAGCCCATTACGAAGCCCGGAGTGTATTCTTCGAATTTACCTGCAGAACCTAACAGCCAGTGGCGAAAAAATGTGGCTCGATTTCATCAATTAGATACGTTGGCGCGGCGGGTTCGTGATTTAGAACAACAGTTAATCGATCTGCGAGAAAAACTCAATGACAGATAACGATTTGAAAACATTAGATATTCACCAAGTGCTCAGACATTTGCCACATCGGTATCCTTTTTTGTTGGTAGATCGCGTTTTGGATTACACACCAAACAAATCGTTGCGCGCGATTAAGAATGTCACCATCAATGAGCCGTTCTTCCAAGGACACTTTCCTTTCCGACCTGTGATGCCTGGTGTGCTAATTCTGGAGTCATTGGCCCAAGCAACTGGTATTCTTGCTTTCCTTTCGACCGGGTCCCTTCCAAGCGAGCGATCTTTGTACTATTTTGTAGGAGTAGACAATGCGCGCTTTAAGCTTCCAGTAGAGCCTGGGGATCAAATGGTTCTCGAAGTAGAGGTGTTGCGTACTATGCGTGGAGTGTGGAAATTTCGAGGAGAAGCCAAGGTTGATGGCAAAGTAGCCGCTAGTGCAGAAATGATGTGCGCTGAACGTGAAATTGAACCAGTGATTCCCGTTGCAAAAGGATCGGGGGAGGGATGATTGATTCTCGTGCAGTCATAGACCCTGAAGCAGTTTTAGCACCGGATGTAGTCGTGGGTCCTTATGCCATTGTCGGCCCAAATGTAGAAATTGGAGCTGGCACAAAAATTGGGCCCCACGCTGTCCTTCGGGGTCCGACTCGCATTGGAAAAAACAACCACATTTATCAATTCACCTCCATTGGTGAAGATCCTCAGGATAAGAAATACCAAGGAGAACCAACAGAGCTTCACATTGGCGACGGAAACACCATCCGAGAGTATTGCACCTTGAATCGTGGTACGGCACAGGGCGGGGGAATAACTCGGATTGGCAATGATAATTGGATCATGGCGTATGTGCACATTGCGCATGATTGCCAGGTGGGAGACCACACCATTTTTGCCAATGCTGCTTCCCTCGCAGGCCACGTTTGTGTAGGAGATTGGGCTATTCTGGGCGGATTCACGTTAGTACATCAGTTTTGTACGTTAGGCACTCATTGTTTCACGGCATTTGGAAGCGTCGTTGGCCAAGATGTCCCTCCCTACGTGTTAGTTTCTGGTCACATGGCCAAACCACACGGTTTGAACACTGAAGGACTTCGTCGGCGGGGTTTTTCTCCTGAAGCTCTTCGAAGCCTTCGACAGGCTTACAAAATTTTATATCGATCTGGTTTGTCACTCGAACAGGCCATTTCACAGATCCAAGAAATGGCCGAAGAGTATCCAGAGATTAGTCCGCTCGTCGACATGTTGTCAAAAGCAACTCGAGGCATTGTGAGGTAATACGAAAGATCGCTACCAAGACTACGGAGATGGTACCGTCACTGATATAGTGACTGGGTTACGTTGGAAACGTTGTGTAGAAGGCATGGTTTGGGACAGGGATAATTGCGCTTGTGTCGGAAAACCTAGAGAATTCTCGTGGGAAGATCTCCCGAACTCCTCTGAATGGCGGGTGCCCACGCTAGAAGAGGCCAAAACGCTGTTGTATTGCAGCAATACCAAGGAATGGGGCAAAGCCTGCAAAGCGTCCTCAAACGATTATTTTCAAAATCCGACCATCGACCAAGGAATCTTTCCAAACACACCAGATTGGATGTGGACTGTAACGGAATACGAATTTGATCCGGAATATGTGTGGTTTATTGGATTTTATGGAGGGGGTGCTTATTACGGCTCCCGTGATGATAGCGTTCCGGTGCGGCTTGTTTGTTTTGGAGCTTAGCTTTTCTGTGCGACCATCGGAAAACCCAATGCCTCTCGCCTCGCGTAATAGCGTTGGGCAACTCCCCGCGCCAAAGTACGAACACGCAAAATATAACGTTGTCGTTCTGTAACTGAGATAGCCCGACGAGCATCAAGCAAATTAAAAGTATGTGAAGTTTTAAGCATTTGTTCGTAAGCGGGCAACGGCAAATCGGCGTCCAGTAGCCTCTTTGAAGCAACCTCACACACATCGAACCAGTGGAGTAGGGCAGCCACGTCGGCATGCTCAAAATTGTAGGCAGACATTTCTACCTCGTTCTGGTGAAAAACATCTCCGTAGGTGATTTTTCCAGAGGGGCCTTCCGTCCAAATCAAATCATAAACACTTTCTACACCCTGGAGATACATAGCAATACGCTCTAGGCCATACGTAATCTCACCAGTGACCGGAAAACAATCCAAGCCCCCTACTTGTTGAAAATAGGTAAATTGGGTTACTTCCATGCCATTAAGCCAAATCTCCCAACCTAAACCCCATGCACCCAGAGTAGGAGATTCCCAGTTATCTTCCACAAACCGAATATCGTGGACGAGTGGATCAATTCCCAACATTTTAAGACTATCCAAATACAGCTCTTGGATATTTTCAGGAGAAGGTTTGAGTACGACTTGAAATTGGTAATAGTGTTGGAGTCGATTTGGATTTTCTCCGTACCGACCATCCGTAGGTCTTCTCGACGGTTGAACGTAAGCAGCACTCCACGGCTCTGGGCCAATCGCACGTAGGAAAGTAGCGGGGTGAAAAGTGCCTGCACCTACTTCCATGTCGTAAGGCTGCAAAAGGACACAACCCCGCAGTGCCCAATAGTTCTGCAGAGCGAGGATAAGTCCTTGAAAAGTACGCGGAGAATTCGAATCAACCAAAATCTAATTCCAGACGGGACAGCACTCAAATCAAGTGCTGTTAAACTAGGAATACCGATGGGCGGATTTGAACCGCCACGGCTTACGCCACTGCCACCTCAAGACAGCGAGTCTACCAATTCCTCCACACCGGCACGAAACTTATTTTAGCTCTAATTCTTAGGAGATTCTACCACAGTTTCAGGTTCAGGTTTTTGGTCGGGAGACTTCTGACTTTCAGGAGTCTTTGCCTCCTCTACTACAGGAGCCACAGGAGTAGAAAGCTCTTGAACAGGTGCTACCACTGGAGCAACAGGTTCAGTGGAAGGCTGCGGAACGACCACTGGTTCTAGCGGTTCTTGTGTAGGTGCTGCTTCCACTTTAGGAGTCGCTACTGGAGGAGTCGCTACTGGTTCTGGAACTGTCTGAACAGGTTCTTGCTGAACTGGCGAGGCAGGAGTAGTTGGCACTGGCACCACCATTGTCGGAGCAGATTCCTTCGCAGGTTCCACCGTAGGTTCCACCGTAGGTTCTGCTCCACTAGGAGTAACCACGACTTGTGGCACCGACTGAGCAGGAATCACTTCAGGTGGAGTAGAGGGAACGGGCAACTGAGCACTGGGCAAGTCTGTTTGTTCTGGAGTTTTTGGAGCAGGAGACACAGGAGCCGCTGGTACTGCCAAATCAGTCACACTGGCTCTGGGATGCAAGTGACCACTCATGTACGCCAAACTCAAACTAGTGCTAAAAAAGATTGCAGCCAAAGCAGCCGTGGCACGCGTTAAAAAAGAAGCATTTCCCTGCGCGCCAAAAAGGGTTTGGGAAGCACCGCTACCAAAAGCAGCACCCGCGTCCGCACCTCTTCCGTGCTGGAGGAGCACTAAACCAATCAATGCCACTGAAGTGGCAATGTGAATAAACATTAAAATCGTGCGCATTGCGTACTCAATTCGTAACTACGGTTAGGTTGCTTTGCAGATGGCAAGAAACTCATTCGCTTGTAGGGAGGCACCACCGATTAAGCCCCCATCAATGTCCGGCATTGAAAACAATTCTGCTGAATTGGAAGCCTTTACGCTACCACCGTACAGAATTGAGATTTGGTCAGAGATTTTTGGATCTTTAGCTGCGATCCTAGATCGGATAAAAGCATGTACCTCTTGTGCTTGTGCTGGCGTGGCAGTGCGACCAGTGCCGATTGCCCACACTGGCTCATAGGCAATGATGCTTTGGCCAAGCGCGGCTACACCTTCTAACTCAAGAACCGCGTCTAGTTGACGAGCAACGACCTCTTGGGTTTTGCCAGACTCCCTTTCTTCCAAAAGTTCGCCCACACAAAAAATAGGAATCAAACCCGCTGCGCGCGCTGCTGCAAATTTTTTGGCAACCAACGCGTCCCCTTCTCCGTAAAGTGTGCGACGTTCTGAATGGCCGATGATCACATACTGACAGCCACTCTCGAGGAGCATCGAAACTGAAACCTCGCCCGTGAAAGCACCAGATTTCTCTGCTGAACAGTTCTGAGCACCTAACCCAACGGCACTACGTGAGATCTGATTATTTACTTCGTCCAGTAAGACAAAAGGCGGGCACAAAATTACTTTTGTTTTCGAAACCAGCGGAAGTCCATCCAAGACCGAGGCAACCAACCGACGTGCCTCAGTACGAGTCCCGTTCATCTTCCAGTTGCCTGCTACGATCGATCTACGCATTTTCCGCTCTCTGAGACATGATCCACACGCCTTTGGACATTATACCCATTCAAGAGTTAGGGTGCAACTGACAGTCGCGATGCCTCAAGACCGCGCTGGAGATCATTTCTTAGGTCTTGAATATCTTCTAAACCTACTGAAACACGTACTAATCCTTCTTGAATCCCAGCCAAAGTGCGTGCCTCTGGTGTTAGGCGTCCATGAGTGGTGCTGGCAGGGTGGGTGATCGTGCTTTTGGTGTCTCCTAAGTTAGCAGTAATAGAAAGGAGACGAACCGCATCTATGAAACGCCATGCAGCTTCCCTTCCTCCTTCTAATTCAAAAGAGAGAATGGCACCAAAAGCAGATTGTTGCCGACTGGCCAGAACATGTTGCGGGTGGGAAGGCAATCCCGGGTAATGTACGCGAAGAACTCCAGGTTGTTCTACTAACCATTCTGCAAGTTGTAAACAAGCACTACAGTGCGCAGCCATTCGCAGCTTCAATGTTTCTAGTCCCTTTAGAAAAACCCAAGCATTAAAGGGACTCATGGTAGGCCCTGCGGTTCTTAGAAAAGAGTACACACTCTCTCCGACCAGAGTACGACTGCCTACTACCGCACCACCGAGGCAACGACCCTGTCCATCTAAATACTTAGTAGCAGAATGAATGACCAAATCTGCACCCATGGACAATGGTCTTTGGAGGGCAGGAGTGCAAAAAGCATTGTCCACTGCTAACCATGCGCCATTGGCGTGGGCTAAATCTGCCAATGAGGCAATATCGGCAAGTTCGCAAAGTGGATTAGAAGGGGTTTCTAAGAACAGTAAACGAGTGTTAGGACGTAATGCCGATTTCCAAGCGTTTAGATCAGCAATGGGTACAAAGGTGGTTTCTACTCCAAAACGACTCAAGAAATTAGAGAAAAGCAAAACAGTGGTGCCAAAGATACTTCGCGAGGCAACAATGTGGTCTCCAGAACGAAGTAGGCCCATACAAACGGAGAGGATGGCTGCCATTCCGGAAGCGGTTGCTACGCAGGCTTCTCCCCCTTCTAATAGTGCTAACCGTTCTTCAAAGGTACGTACCGTGGGGTTGGTAAATCGAGAGTAAATGTTGCCTGGTGTTTTTCCAGAAAAACGAGCTGCAGCCTCTGCTGCGTTGGCAAAAACGTAACTAGAAGTGGCAAAAATGGGTTCGGATTGCTCGCCTTCGGAAGTACGAGACTGTCCACCGCGGACTGCGTGGGTGGAAAAGTTAAATTCTGGGGAATCTACAATGGAACCTAATTTCTCTGTAGTCACAAGACAGCCTTATTATTTATGACCGTTCCAAGGAACTCACTCTTCGGAGCAGAGAGGATACCAGCGGTGCCGGGAAGAGGAATCGAACCTCCGACCTACTGATTACGAATCAGTTGCTCTACCGACTGAGCTATCCCGGCAAATTCAGGCACACCTCGTCATTCTATTCTGCTAATCTGCGAATGGCAACAGCTACTTCTTTTTCTCCTCGTCTGCACGTTGCAAGTCACGTTGTACGCTGGCAAAACTTCGGATCCAAGGTTTTCCAGTACTTTTTGCTGAGATTTGTTTTAGGGCATCTTGGGCTTGTCGAACGGTTGTATACACCCCATACAGTGCCACATATAGCTCATAACCAGACCGCCAAGAACGCACGATGGCTACATCTCCTGATAGGTTCCATTTCCGCAGAGACTGCCTAAGTTGCGATTCATTCTCACTTACCATGACTTGTAAGGTGTAATCTTTGAGATTGCGGTTTAACAACCATTCTTTAGACCTAACCGAGTCTGTATACAAGGGTGTAGCAGGTGCTGTTGGGTGTTGTCCAGCAGCGGGCGTGGGTGCAGCAGGCACCGGAGTAGCATGTTGAGGACTGGTTGGGGTCACCGGCTTGGGAGTGGCAACAGGTTGTTTAGGAATTTCCGGCACCACGGATTCTGCTTGAGGAGTTGGCGTGGGATTCTTAGGCGTTTCGTGCGGCGGAGCTTCTTGAGGCAGCGGTTGGATAGGAACTGGCGGCGAGGATTCAGGAGTTGCAGTAGGAGGTACCTTGCCTCGGGTTTGGGGATCTGTGCTCTCTGTTGGTAAAACAGGCACAGGCTCTGGAAGCAACTCACGAGGAGTTTCCCGCGAGACCTGATGCAAAGACGACATTGCAACGGCCATTTGTGGAGGTTGAGGAGTAGGTGAGTCTTCCCAAAACAATAAAACCGCTAACAGAATCGAAAAACCCGCGGAAATACCCAACCAAAGTCGAACAGAATGAACCCCATTAGGTTTTGGTGTTGTTTTGGAACGTTTTTTAGTAACCGTCCAAGCACCCTGTGCTAAACGAATGATGCCACTAGGCCATCCCCCGCTTTCTTGGTGCACGCGTTGAATAGAAGCAGGCTCGAGTATGGGATGTGGAAGCAAAATACCGGCTGCTTCGAGCCGGGTATACACAAACCGAGAAGTTTCTTCTTCCGAAAAAGGTCGTAAGGGAACATGGGTTATTTCATTCGAAAGGCCGAGGGCAGTAATCCGGGTACTGAGTCCCGGAATGCCTGCAAATACTATTTTAGATTGTGCTCCCAAAGAAGACATCAATTTGCGCAGTACTGAATCTCCGAGAAGGTCAGCATCGTCTATTAGAAAGATAGAATCAGTAGCACCAGGTAAGCTAGAACGTGTATGGGTGAACTGTTCCTGCGCATCTTCGAGCAGAGGAGCAAGCTCCAGCCCCATGTTAGAACCTAGAAAAGCGGTGGGCTGAACCAGTACCATCCGATCTAATAAAGCTCGCAATAAAGTAGTTTTGCCCGCTCCTGTTAGACCAGTAAGCAGCACGACCGACTTGCGATAACACAATACAGAGTAGATCAGATCCAGTTGTTGCATCCGGGAAATTTCTGGAAAGAAATCCCCTGTACCTGCGGATGCCGAACTGGCGGGGGGGGATAGCTTTTTTGGGTCGGCCATACAGGACAGTTTTTAGTGCAAGCAAGTGAAGGTCACATCAACCTTTTTCCAGTGTAATCCGAAATTTTTGCAAATACTACCCAAGAGCATGTCCAAGAATCCTCTGGAGGAGTTAGAGAGGTAACCGAGCTACCACTTCTGCTTCGTTAAAAGAAGAAACTAAAAGATCTGAGTGAATATAACGGCGAGCAGCATCTACCAAAGCACTTCCAAGTACATTTAATAGAGCACTTTGTAATTCTGGATCACCAGTAGCGGCAATTCGGACCTGTGTATCATAGGAAAGACTTTCTTTTAGGTTGGAAATCAGCGAAAGCGTTAAATCCCGCTCTCCAAACTCTACGATGGCGATTTGTTTCTCAGAAGCTAATAGAACACTTACTAACTGGCTAAATACTTCTCTCGTTTGTACACGCACTCGATCGTGAATAGCACGTATTTGAGACAACAACCGGTCTAATAATCCAAGTTGGATAGAAGTCAACTGACTTAATCGGGTTTCTAGTCCATTTCGGAGTGTGGTTTGTTGCATCGCTCCTACTTTTGCACTACGCAATTCACTTTCGAGGCGAGTGGCCTCCGCCGTGTAGTATTCTTCACGATGCGGATCTTTTGCCAAATTGGACTGACTGGCTTGTAACGTTTTTTCGATTTGTTTCAGAACTAATTCTATTTTTTCTCTAAGTTGATCAAAAACTCCCTTAAAGTTTTCTAAAATCAACACACGATTTGACTTTACTTGCTCTAAACGAATTTCTAATTGTCGTGCTAATAGTGCGATTTCTCGATCGAGACGTATTTCGGCACGAATAATTTCTCCTCCAAGATAAGGAGCAATTGATCCATTTTGAGCCAATGCAAGATACAAACTCGGTCGATACCGTTCTACTTCTTGTTCGGCAATGCCACGCAACCTTGCAATGTTGGCACGTGGACCACTGTTTAATTCGGCTAAAAGTGTGGCAATCTTGGTTTCGATTTGTTGTGCTACTTGTGCGCTTTGGTTTGTGCGAATGTCATTGTTGACTGTCTCCATAAAGGCACTCAAACCTTCATCTAAAAGTCGAGCAGCCTGAATACCTGTTTGAACCAAAGCGTTCAAAGGTTCTAATACTCCTCGTCCACGCAGCCTGCCTTGCGTATCTAAAATACTTTGTTGAGTTACAAAATCAGGTACTTCATGGAAAGATTCAGTAAAGACTTCCACAAATGATCGAGTGATCTCTAGGTCATCTGCCTCCATAAGCCGATTTTGGACGCCAAAAGTCAAAAGACTTGGGTAATGACGAATAAATGTGCGGACTTTTTCTCGTGCACGACTGGCTTGTTCGACCAGAGGAGCTTGCGAGGTTTTTTCCTGGCAAGCCTGTTGAATAACTATTAGTAGCCCGCTGATCTTGCTTACTACTGAACGTTCTTGGGCTTCCAGCTCATCCCACAAAGCTCCCAACATCCAGGCGCGCAACGATTCTGAAATCCAAGTACGTCCATTTGGAATCTGATAATCAAGCACATACAAGAATTTCCAAACCGTGTCTGTACCACACAAACGAGGCAACTTCGCCTGTTCCAGAAGGCGATCTACCAACCGTGCAATCTCCCCGCTGGCCAGATCTGCCAAGGCCAACGGAGCATCTGTTACTGCACGCGATTCAAAATGTGAAGCAATACTATCCAGTAAAGTTCGGATTTCTTGGAGATCCAGAACCAATGCGGTCATACGAAAGCGCGGACGGCCAAGTACACGATGACGCCTACTAGTCCTGCACCAACGGTTAATGCCACGCGCATAGATTTGGATCCTGCTGATTCCGATTTTTCGAGTGCCTCACGGGCGAGTTGTTCTGCAGAAAAAGTATTCTTAGAGAGAATCTTTTCAACGGTTTCCTGCGTAATTTTTTCCGACGCCTGTCGTGCCACTTGTTTTGCAACATTTTCTGCTGCGCTTTGGACAGCCTGCGCCATGGAAGCCCGAAAGTCCTCACTTTTGAGAAAGTTAGTGATGGCATGATCTACTTTGTTCGGCGTCTCTCGTGCTAGGTTTGCTTGAACATCTTGTTTAGCATGCGATGCTACCTCTACGAGTGCAGTTGGTAAGGCCGAGTGCAAAGCAGCTGCTACTGCAGAAGTGGCTTGTTGTTGTACGATTGCATGGACTATCTTCGCAGCAGATTCCTGCAGAATCGGGGTAGCCAACGCTGGCAAAGTAGCCGCAGCTAAGGCACGTAACCTTTCTGGCACTTGGGTCCGCACGGCTTCGGCCGCAGTTTGGGTTGCTGCTTGTTTAGCGTCTTCTACGCCTTTTCGAATTGCATTGTCTATGATGGCTTGAATTAGGGTAGGTGTTACCTCTTGAACTACCGAAAGCACAATTTGACGTATATTGCCCTCTATTCCCTGAACCTCGGCGCGTAAAACCTTGATCTTGGCTTCCAGGAGAGTTTCTACGGTCTCGCGTACTGTGCGCATAACCTCTTCTGTACCGAGTCCCCCTCCCGCAGATGGCTTGGATAAATCGGCAAAAACTTTTAAGATGCCTTCACTTGTAGGTGGTTTTGGCAAAAACCCAGTGGCACCTTTTTCGGAGGCTTTTGCTTGATCTTCCTCGCTATCGTCAGAGGAGCACATGATGACCGGCAATTTGGCAAAAGCCGATTGGGCACGAATGGCATCCAAAGTTTGGTAACCATTCATCCCTTTCATATTGATGTCTAAAAAGACTATGTCTGGAACGGGATGTTTCGCCAAAAACTCTAGTGCTTCTTCTCCAGAATGAACAATCTCCGGAGTAACCCCATGTTTTTTTAACAATTCACTAAACTGGTAACAAACCAATTTGGAATCGTCCACAACTAGTGCTCGACGAATATCCATCATAGATTCCCATTTTGAAGCTATCAACCAATGTTATGCTACCAAATCAACATGGCGCATAACAACCTTTTCAGAACAAAATCGTCAACTTTCTCTGATTTCTACTCTGACTCTTGGCGCAATGTGGCAAAGTAGCTCATAGGGGATCGTACCTGCCACAGTAGAAATCTCTTCTACAGATAGACCCTTTCCCCATAAGGTAACAGGATCTCCTACTTTTGCTTCCGGATACCCTTTTAAGTCTACACACAACATATCCATAGAAACTCGTCCTACTAAAGGCACGCGATGCCCTCTGACTAAAACTGGAGTACCAGAAGGCGCGTGGCGCGGGTAACCATCGGCGTATCCTGCCGCGATTGTCCCTATTGTAGTATCGGTAGGACTTTTCCAAACACCTCCATATCCAACCGTTTCACCACGCTTCACATTACGGATCGCAATTATTTTCGAGCCAAAGTGCATTACTGGACGCAACCCAAGTGAATCGGTACTCTCCCCTAGAAATGGCGAGACTCCATACAACATCAATCCTGGGCGCACCCAATCGCCATGCGCTTCTGGCACACTTAAGATGGCTGCGGAATTGGCTAAACAGTGTTCTCCTGGCAGTCCCGCCACGGACTCCTGAAAGGATTTCAACTGGTGCGCAGTCATTGGCGAATTGCGGGTATCCGCACAGGCAAAATGTGTCATCCACCCTGTCGGTTGCATAACCCAAGGACAAGATTGCAACCTTCTCCAAGCGTCTCCAACCTCTTCGGGAGGGAGGCCTAATCGATGCATTCCGCTGTCTATTTTGAGCCAAACCGAAATGGGTATCGGTAAATGAGCAGACTCGAGAGCCTCAATTTGCCAACGGTGGTGGATCACTACAGACAATCCAAGGCTCGCAGCAACAAGATATTCGCTTGCTTCAAATACACCTTCTAAAAGGGTAATAGGTTTATTCGTCAACTTTCGCAGTGCTTCCGCTTCTGGGACACATGCTACCCCGAAACCATTAGATTCTTGAAAGACATCAGCCAACCCAGCCAACCTATGTCCATAGGCATTGGCTTTCAGAATTGCCATGACTTTTTTACCAGGAGCTGCTATGCGAACTCGCTTTAGGTTATGGCGAAACGCGCTTTGGTCAATGATTATTACGGTGGGTCGGGTCACGAGGGCAAAAAATTCTCAAATCGTGCGTATTTTCCAAGGAAAGCTAAACGCACCATGCCTATGGGTCCATTTCTATGTTTTCCGATGATGATCTCTGCAGTGCCTTTATCTAAACTGTCCTCATTGTAGACTTCATCTCGGTAGATAAACAGGATTAAGTCCGCATCCTGTTCTAATCCACCAGAATCACGCAAATCGGACATGATAGGGCGTTTGTTGGGTCGTTGTTCTAAACCACGATTTAATTGAGAGAGCACCAAAACAGGGATTTGGAGTTCTCGTGCAAGAATTTTTAATCCGCGGGACAGTTCTGCTACTTGGGTCGCACGATTTTCCTTTCCGTCTACTTGCATAAGCTGCAAATAATCAATCACTACTAAGTCAAGACCTTTTTCTCTTTTTAGCTTGCGACATCGAGCACGTAACTCCGCATGAGTCATTGCAGGAGTATCATCTATGAACAAATGAGTCTCCGAAAGGATGGTAATTGCAGAGGCAAGTCGTCCCCAATCTTCCTCCTCCAACCTTCCGGTGCGCATCCTCTGTTGATCGATTCTACCTAGAGAAGACAACATTCGGACTGCGAGTTGTTCTCCTGACATTTCCATGCTAAACACGGCCACGGTTTTTCTTTCTTGAGTAATGGCATGTTCAGCAATCCCCATTGCTAAAGCAGTCTTTCCCATAGAGGGCCGACCTGCAACGATGATCAAGTCAGAAGGTTGTAATCCAGTGGTGATGTCGTCTAGGTCAACAAATCCGGTAGAAATACCAGTAATGGGGTTACTTCTTTGGAACAGCTGTTCAGTCCGATCCATGACCTGAACTGCCAATTCGTGAATACTCTTGAATCCGGAACTGTTGTTACTATCCCGTTCTGCAATGGCGAATATTTGTTGTTCTGCAAAATCAATAAGAGAAGTAACTTCTCGATTATTTGGAGAGTTTGCAGAATCAACAATCGCCCCTCCGGCCGAGATGAGCGCACGTAAAGTAGCGTATTTTCGAACGATGTTGGCGTAAAATCGGATGTTAGCTGCACTTGGTGTATCATTGGAGATAGTAGCAAGGTAGGCGAAGCCGCCTGCATCAACGAGACGATCCCCCATCCAGTCCGAGATGGTCAGGATATCAAAAGGGGATTCTTGATTTGCGAGTTCAAAAATACTTCGAAAGATAAGCTGATGGTCTCGTTGATAGAAGTCCGTTTCCACGAGCCGATCGGCCACTTGATCCCAAGTGGTGTTATCAATCATTAAGGCACCAAGCACTGCCCGTTCAGCTTCCCCCGAGTGTGGCGGTTCGCTCACAGATATTCAAACGTGGAAACCCCTGACTTCCGTCGGGGGTTCTTGAGTTTCTAAATTACTTAGCAGAAAAACTATTCTTCTGCAACCACAGAAATTTTGATTTTCGTATTCACTTCGGTGTGCAGGTGAAGCTCAACGGGATGTTCACCCACTGTGCGCAGTGGCCCATTGGGCAATCGGACTTCCGACTTATTGATAGGAACTCCCGCTTCAGTGATTGCATTGGCAATATTAGCGGCACCTACTGATCCGAATAAACGTCCTTCATTCCCAGCGCGTTGCCGAACAATGATAGGACCTAGTGAAAGGATAAAATCCCCTCGGCGTTGAGCCTTGGCAAAAAGATCTAATCCTGCTCGTTCTAGCTCTGCTCGCTTGGCTTCAAATGCGGCCAAGTTACTAGCAGTAGCGACTACTGCTTTTCCCGTTGGGATTAGAAAATTCCGGGCATAGCCTGGTTTGACTCGGACGCGAGCTCCCAAAGTACCCAAATTCTTCATTTTTTCAAGCAAAATCACTTCCATCTTCGAAACCTCTATTTTTGAACCGAATCGCTAGGCGTCGCGCCGAATCCTACGACGTAGATCGACCCAAGTATCCGCTAACCCAGTTGCTGCGAGGAGCGTCATCATCTGGCGCGGAAACAAGAGTATGAGGAGGTAAACCCCTAGCAGCCATCCGATGTGATCCCCAAAATTGGTGTTGAGTCCGTGCACAACTGCCAGACCGGTCATGAAAAAGGCCGCCATCATGACAAATACCAAATCTACTCCGAAAGGCTCTAGGGAAGCAGGACCCACTTGGGTAAGTGCCATGATCCCCAACGCTGCCAATCCTAACGTAGGATGCAAACGCAAGACTAAAAATTCTTGCTTAAATCCCCCTGGATTGTAGAGTATGGCCTGCCACCAGCGCGCTAGGAGCAAGTTACCTACCAAGCTCATAAGTAAGCCTGCGGCAACCAAGCCTGTCATGACTCGAGAAATATCTTCAATGATGCGAACTAACTCTGGGCCAGGCTCCGGGCCAATGCGTGTAAATGCTTCCATTAAAAACACTCGCCACCAAGAGGCAAGGTCCCCTACCCACCAATGAGTAACGGCTACTCCTGTTACTATCAAACAAAGTGCCACAGTCACTGCCAGTGGCATGGAGACGGTGGATCTCAGGATAGTCCCGAGCAACCAAACCGGTGCCCATAGCACCAAACACATCGTGATTGCCAGACTCACCGTACCCAAAAGGGTCACAGACAAGACTGCCAAACCCGCGGTAGCTGCTCCCATGATGGCCATACCATAGCTCGGCCCTAAGCGAAGCGTTACCAACCCCAAAGCTGCCCCACTCAAAAACGAGATAGGTGAGGTAACGGGTGGGAGTACCATGGCCGCTATAGCAGTCACCACCACCACCATAGCAGCAGACTGCGGGGAGCGCATGACGAACTCTAAAAAAGCCTTGATGCCTTCCATGTGCCTAACGAACATTCGCCACTGGTTTTATTACCTACCGAATCCTAGTGGTGGTCAGTATAGGGTAATAAAGCGAGAAATCTAGCGCGTTGGATTGCGGTAGTCAACTGACGTTGATAGCGAACCTTAGTACCTGTGATGCGGCTCGGAACAATTTTTCCAGTTTCGGTGACATAACCCTTCAGGGTAACGAGGTCTTTATAGTCGATCTCTTTTACACCTTCTGCAGTAAAGCGGCAGTATTTTTTTCTTCGGAAAAAACGCGACACGATGGCTCTCTTTTTAATCACTAGGCTGGGACTGGAACAGCGGCGGGTGCCCGGCTTTCACGGCGCACATCACTCTCAGACTTTTCCTCACGAGGTTTGAGGAGGTGAGAAGGAGTGACCACGGCAGCTTTGCATTGCAAAATGAGGTTACGCAGCACCGCATCATTAAATCGGAAGGAGCTTTTGAGTTCATCCAGTGCATCCTGCCCACACTCAATGTTCATGAGTACGTAGTGTGCTTTGTGAATCTTCTCGATCGGATAGGCAAGCTGGCGTCGCCCCCAATCCTCTAGCCGGTGGATCGTTCCTCCCCGAGTTTCGATGATCTGACGGTACCGATCGATCATCGCTGGCACCTGTTCACTCTGATCGGGATGGACCAGAAACACGATTTCATAATGACGCATAACACTCCTCAAAAGTTTTCTTCCAAACCCAATTCAGTAACGTGAGGTATTCACCAGCTCTTCATAGAGAAGGTTCAGCGAAGTTTCTTTGTTTTCTACCACGCACACCACATTTCCAACACAACAAACCGAATTTTCAGCACCATGTACCATCCAGCCACGTGGTGGAGTCCAACCCTGCATTTGTGTAAAAACAGACAGTTGATCTAGGTTGCCATGGAGCATACTTAGATAATCGCAGGCGAACTTGGCAAGACGCTCCATTTCTGAATCAGGCAGCATCCCTACCCCTTCTGATATTTCGCCATCACCCTGAAAACGGCAAGAGGCCAAAACACCGTCCAGTGCTAGGAGATTACGGATCATCTAGCATTCCCGAGAGCGGTAAACGCCATTTCGTAATTAGCAGAACGATTGTCTAAAACCACGCCAAAATGACCGCGAGAAACCACAGACCACTCTAGGCCAATAACACTGATACCTTCCACAGGATAAAAACCCTGTGCGCCAGTCAACTGCTCCCATCCACGGGCCTGCATGGTAGCAATAGCAGTGTTGGCTACACACAAGTGACTGATCATTTCTATGATAGCTACTGGAAGCTCAAGCTCCGCGGTGCAGAGATACTCTCTGACTTCGCCGCGCTCGTTAAATTCAAAGACAGTAATTGCTCCTGGAAGACGTAAAAGAGAATCAAGACTCGACATCTTCCGTTCCTTCTGGTGATTCTACTAAGAATGGTTGGGAGTCGCCTGCCATGCGAGCCAATACTTGGCTTAAAGGAGCAGTCCCCTGCTCTAAAAAACAAAACCGATGCCCCACAACACATACACTAAAGTGCGCACCTTGGACGATCCAACCCCGAACTGGAGACAGACCACCCGATCCTCCTAGTTCATTCAGGATTGCTACTTGCATTTGAATCGCTTGGGTATTGGCACGACACATGATCGAAGCTAGATGGGCTTGCTGTGGGCCCAACATACCCGCATGTCTAAAAGCATCACCACGCGGGCTAAACTCTCCGACTGCGATCACACCAGGTGTAGACAACAAACTACTATGCAAGATATCGTCTGCCTTTCAAAATGGCCGAATGGACTTCTTTTCCATTCGAACCGTATGTGTTATTCTGGCATAAATGTGTTTCGAAAAGCAATAGTTCCGCACTCCACTCACCGAAGAGACTAGTCCACACACTGCATGGCCAAAGAAGACAACATTGAAATGGAGGGCACCGTCGTCGAAACCCTTCCGAATACCGTGTTCCGAGTTCAGCTCGAAAATGGACACGTAGTCACTGCCCACATCTCAGGCAGGATGCGAAAACACTACATCCGGATCTTGACAGGCGACAAAGTGACTGTCCAACTTACTCCCTACGATCTCACGAAAGGCCGCATTACTTTTCGTGCTCGTTAGAGATCCTCCATGCCCTCTTAATTTTTTACCTCGTCAGCGGATGAGGTTTGCCTTGTCGTAGGCAATACAAATTGGTAGGATAAACTGTTTTCTACCACTTCTCCAGGGTTGAATTGCGATGTTTGGACGAGTACGCGGGCTGTTCTCTAACGATCTTTCCATTGACCTGGGGACTGCTAATACACTGATTTACGTGCGTGGCAAGGGGATCGTGCTCAACGAGCCATCCGTAGTAGCCATTCGACAGGGCGCAGGCCACAACGGCCCTCGTGCGATCGCAGCCGTCGGAATCGAAGCGAAGCGGATGCTTGGGCGGACTCCAGGCAACATTACTGCCATTCGCCCCATGAAGGATGGCGTCATCGCCGATTTCACGGTAACGGAAAAGATGCTTCAGCACTTTATCCGAAAAGTCCATGAAAGCAGGTTTTTCCGGCCAAGTCCTCGAGTGTTGATTTGCGTGCCATGCGGTTCTACTCAGGTGGAACGTCGTGCGATTCGCGAATCTGCTGCGGGTGCAGGCGCACGCGAGGTGTATTTGATCGAAGAACCAATGGCAGCTGCGATTGGTGCAGAACTTCCAGTGTCAGAGCCAACAGGTTCCTTAGTACTCGATATTGGTGGTGGAACAACTGAAGTAGCCATTATTTCTCTCAATGGCATCGTCTATTCTTCTTCGGTTCGGATTGGTGGTGATCGTTTTGATGAATCGATCATTAATTATGTACGTAGAAACTACGGATGCCTCATTGGGGAGGCCACTGCCGAGCGCATCAAACACGAAATCGGTTCCGCTTTTCCGAGCAGTGAACTACGTGAAATCGAAGTTCGGGGGCGTAATCTGGCACAAGGAGTGCCTAGGAGTTTTACGCTAAACAACAATGAAATTTTAGAATCTTTGCAGGAACCATTGGCCGGAATCGTGGAAGCAGTAAAAAGTGCTTTGGAGCAGACTCCTCCAGAATTGGGTGCCGACGTCGCAGAACATGGCATGGTACTCACCGGTGGTGGTGCTTTACTGCGCGATTTTGATCGCTTATTACGGGAAGAAACCGGATTACCAGTAATTGTTGCAGAAGATCCTATGACTTGCGTAGCTCGGGGTGGCGGCCGTGCACTGGAAATAATGGACGAGCAGGGTTGGGATGTGTTTGCCGTGAATTAGGGTTTTTTACTCATTCTTCAATCGAGGATGGTTAAGCCCCTATTTCTACAAGGTCCTTCTTCTACCGTTCGTTTTTTGTTACTTGGGATTCTTTCGGTAGCACTAATGATCACGGATTATCGTACTGACAGTCTAGCAGGGCTGCGTGCGTTTTTGCTCACCATGGTTTATCCAGTCCAATTTTTTGTTGACCTCCCAGTAGCAGCAGCGTGTTGGGCTACGGAGACTCTTTCCTCAAGACGAGCACTTTTAGAAGAAAATGCAAGCCTTAAAGTTCAACATGTCCTACTCAAAGCTCAACTTCAGAGGTTTATTGCCCTTGAAACCGAAAATATGCGGCTGCGGGCTTTGTTGGAATCTTCCTTTCGAATTGGGGAACGTGTCCTTGTTGCCGAATTACTGGCCGTAGATCTTGATCCTTTTGCGCGGAAAATCGTAATCGATAAGGGATCCTTACATGGTGTCTTTCCGGGACAACCTCTCCTAGATGCCAATGGTGTCATCGGTCAAGTAGTCCATGTAGCCCCAATAACGAGCACTGCGGTTTTAATTACCGATCCGAGTCATGCACTTCCCGTCCAAGTAGATCGAAATGGTTTGCGCGCCATTGCGGTAGGTAGCTCCGTAGCCAATCGACTCGAATTGCCCTACATTTTGAACACAGCAGACATTCGAGAGGGGGATGTCCTGGTCACTTCTGGAATGGGTGGAAGATTTCCAGTGGGGTATCCGGCAGGTCGTATTCTCTCAGTAGAACGGGATCCAAGTCAGCCATTTGCCCAAGTTCGCGCGGAGCCCAGCGCAGATCCCGAGAGAAGTCGACAAGTGCTATTACTTTGGCCAAAAGAGGGCAACTCGGATTCCTCGACGATTCCTCCCCCTCCCATTACACCCCCTCAAAAGGTGATCACTGAAATCCCTGTGGCAACTGCGCCTACTGTTCCGGTTCCTACACCTCCGACTCCTCCTACGCCGCGACCTCCTAATACACCACCTTTAGCCAATGGAAACCGTCGGCCGTGAGCGGCGATTCTCGCACGGTGTGGGTTGTTTGGAGCACGTTGGTCGTGGCTTTTATGTTGACTTTGTTGCCATTGCCGACTTGGGCGGCTCCCTATCATCCTGATTGGGTATTGTCGGTTTTAATTTACTGGGCAATGGCGTTGCCTCATCGAGTAGGAGTAGGTATTGCTTGGCTTTCCGGGTTATTGCTAGACGTATTGGAGGAAAATCTATTAGGCGAAAATGCCTTGAGCCTAGCATTGGCTGTGTACGTGGTCTCGAAATTACATCAACGTTTACGACTATTTCCACGTTGGCAACAGGCAATGTTGGTTTTGGTATTGGTTTTTTTACGTAAGTTGGTTGCTTTGTGGATACGAGGGGTCACCGGTCACGCACCAAGCGGAGGTCGTTACTGGTTATCAGTATTAACTACGCCGCTTATATGGCCGTGGATCTTTTTTATACTTCGTGATTTGCGTCGTCGACTCGCGGTGAACTGATGGTTGCAGTCTTAGGGTGGTAGGCATAGAATAAAAGCCAAGAAGTGGAAGATAAAAATTACTTACGCGCCCATAGCTCAGATGGATAGAGTATTGGCCTTCGAAGCCAAGTGTCAGAGGTTCGAATCCTCTTGGGCGCGCCATTTTTCACTGCAAACTGCATTTTTTGCGCCCATAGCTCAGATGGATAGAGTGTTGGCCTCCGAAGCCAAAGGTCAGAGGTTCGAATCCTCTTGGGCGCGCCACGTTGGCCATCATGATTTTTTTGCCTCGTTCATTACTACAGCTGACCCTTTTCGGGTTTGGTTTGGTGGCCTTGCCTCCTATCGGGGGCCTGGTGTATACCGCTGTGCATCTTCAACAACTGTCGATCCAGAGCCAATCGGCTGTCTTTCGGGCCATGACGGCTACTCGCGCCAGTTCCGCTTTGGTAGAAGAAGTCACCGACATGGAACGAGTGGTGCGCCAATATCAAGTAGTAGGAGATATCCCACTATTAGATCTTTATCGCCGCACTCATGAAGCATTCTCCCGTACTTCTGAAGAGTTGGCAGCTTTGCCACTTGACGAAGTGCAACGCCATCGCTTAGTACATCTCACAAAGTTGGCTAGTGAAGTTCGGAATCACCTCTCCGACACCCGCCCCGAACCAGAATTGTTGCCAAATGCCGTTCGCGACCTAACTGACCTTTCTACGCTTTCAAAAGCAGTGCTCACTGACAGCAAAGCCTTGATTGAACGTGAAGTCGAAATCATGGAACACACCACAGCCAAGGCACAATATTTCTTGTATTGGCAAGCTGTCGCACTCGGCCCTGCAGCACTGCTCCTCGCTGCTCTATTTGTAATCTTGATCAATCGGCCAATTCAACAAGTGGACATGGCATTACGTCGGTTAGGAGATGGCGAGTTTGCAACTACGGTCGTCGTACAAGGCCCCCGAGATCTACGAGAACTAGGAGAACGCCTTAATTGGCTTCGCAAACGCTTAGTAGAACTGGAAGAAGAAAAAACTAAGTTTTTGCATCAGGTCTCACACGAGCTCAAAACACCACTTACTGCTTTGCGAGAGGGCACTAATTTATTGGCAGAGGGTGTCGTAGGGGAATTGTCTCCTGCACAAAGTGAGATCGTCGCCATTTTGAAAACCAATGCTGCCAATTTACACCGACTTATTGAGGATCTACTTAACTTCAGTCTGGCGCGTTCGGAGCATGGTGCGTTATTGGCTACGCCGGTCTTTTTGGATGCTTTAATTCAAGAAGTTGCTGCAGATCACCGTCCAGCCATGATTGCCAAAGCTCTTACACCCCGACTAACCCTTGCGCGGGTCACCTTGCGCGGAGATGCCAAAAAATTGCGTGTCGTGGTGGATAACCTACTCTCCAATGCAGTTAAGTTTTCGCCAGAAGGGGGATCACTGGTTTTGAGACTTGAGCAAAGAGAAGCACAGGTCATATTAGAAGTAGAAGATGCTGGCCCCGGAATCACGGACGAAGAGCGTGAAAAAGTGTTTCGAGCTTTTTACCAAGGCCGACGGGCGCGCGGTGGTCATCTCAAAGGGACCGGCATTGGTTTATCCATTGCTCAAGAGTATGTACATGCACACAAGGGACAAATCGCAGTAGTTTCTCCTCGAGAACTATCAGGTGCTTGCCTCCAGGTGATTTTGCCAACTGCTGGAGGTACTGTGTGATTGCTTTTTTGGTTTGGGTAATCACGGGATTCTTACCTTTGATGCTTTTTGCAGAGGAACCGACTACTGAAGAGTTCTCTATTGAATCTACAGAAGTTCGACCAGAAAATACACCGACTTTGACCTCTGAAGAAACAATGATCTTACGAGGTCTTGGCACGTTTTCCAGTTCAGAAGGAAAAGAAACTATTTCTTTGCCTAAAATTCGGAATGTTTGGACAGTCCCACGTTTGGCTGCTCAGTGGATAGAAAGTAATCAACCCGGAGAAGTAACCCGCGCTATTTATTTACTCGAAGCCTTTTTGCGCCAGATTCCAAAACGTGCTCGAGAAGCTCGAAGATCTGCTGAACTTTTGCTTTCTCTTGCGCGGGAACGGGAACGTAGGATGCAAGTCGAAGCAGATCTATTGGCGTGCGAGTCACTTAGCATAGAGTCCCTAAAAACTCCTGATACCGCAATACATGTTTTACAAAAAGAATTGGAAGAAGCCCGCGAGGGCCGCGAAACGGCTCGCCGAGAAGTTGCAGAGTTGCGGCGCAAGCTCCGCGATTTGACCTCTATTGAGAAGAGTATGGATGAACGGAAAAGCCACTAATCTGCACAAATCTCGACTACTAGTAGTTGACGATGATCCAGACCTTCTTCGTTTACTTGCTATCCGTCTCAATGCTGCGGGCTACGAGGTGGGCACAGCAGCGGGAGGAGAACAAGCATTGGCAATGCTGCCTACTTTTCGTCCTCAAGTCTTGCTTACGGATTTACGAATGGATGGCATGGATGGCATTGCATTATTTGACACGGTCAGCCGCAGACACCCGACCTTACCAGTCATCATTCTCACAGCACATGGGACCATTCCAGAAGCAGTAGAAGCCACTCGACGTGGCATTTTTGGATTTTTGACAAAACCTTTTGATCCAAAATTATTGCTAGAACAAATCGAATCCGCGGTGAGACTGCGAGCTTTAGAGTCTCCCAAGGATAGCGGCGATTGGCGATCGGAAATCTTAACTCGTAGTCATGCCATGGAAGAAGTACTCTCGCAAGCACGTCGAGTCGCGGAAGGAGATGCCAGTGTATTCATTCATGGAGAAAGTGGTACAGGAAAGGAACTATTGGCGAAGGCTATTCACCTTGCAGGTCGACGGGCACGAGGTCCTTTCTCGGCACTCAACTGTGCTGCCATGCCAGAACACTTGCTTGAATCTGAATTATTTGGACATGTAAAAGGTGCTTTTACTGGTGCGGTGACTGCCCACAAAGGATTATTTGTGGCCGCTGCGGGGGGTACCCTGTTTTTAGACGAGGCAGGGGATATGCCTTTGTCTTTTCAAGCTAAATTGCTTCGTGTTTTGCAGGAAAGGCAGGTTCGTCCCGTGGGGGCAACACAAAACGTGCCCGTAGACGTTCGGATTCTATGCGCTAGCCACCGAGATTTAGAAATAGAAACCAAGGAAGGGCGTTTTCGCGAAGACCTCTACTATCGGCTTTGTGTGGTCACTTTGCGTTTGCCTTCCCTAGCAGAGCGTCCAGAAGATATTTTGCTCTTAGCAGATCATTTTTTAGACATTTTGGCTAAGCGTTATGGCCGAGAGGAGTTGTGTTTTGCTCCAGAAGCATTAGAACTTTTGGTGCAAGCCCCTTGGCCTGGAAACGTGCGACAGTTATTCAACGTCATTGAACAATCGGTTGCGCTGTCGAGTGGCCCGGTGATCCCTCCCGTATTAGTAGGTCGTGCATTGCGTGGTGAACCCCAAGAAATTCCTTCCCTGGAGGAAGCTAAAACCGATTTTGAGAGGGATTACTTGATTCGTCTCCTTCGGCTGACACAAGGCAATGTGACCCATGCTGCCCGATTGGCAAAACGCAACCGAACTGAGTTTTACCGAATCTTGCATCGACACCATTTGGATCCCGCTCAATTCAAGGTAGAAACCTGATGAGCCTTGCACCGTGGTTGTTTCAAGCGGCGGTTGAAATTGATCTAGCTTGTGGCTGCAAAATTCTGGTATAGCCCGACTGCCCTACAGCGGGCAGCGATGGTTGTCCATTCGGGAGGACTCGTCGCATATCCAACAGAGGCCGTGTATGGTTTGGGTTGCAATCCAAAAAACCAAAAAGCCGTAGAACAGTTATTAGCCCTTAAAGGCCGTGCTAGATCAAAAGGTCTAATTCTGATTGCTTCAGAATATGAACAACTAGTGTCTTATTTAGCACCAATAGAAAAAGAGATTTTAGAACGATGTTTCGCTACTTGGCCTGGGCCGGTGACTTGGATTTTGCCTGCTAACCCGAACATACCCTTTTGGCTCACTGGCGGGCGTAACACACTCGCAGTCCGAGTGACCGCCCATCCGTTGTCTTCCGCTTTGTGCAGCGCAGTGGGACACCCACTGGTTTCGACCAGTGCCAATCTTTCAGGACATCTCCCCCTAAAAACCCCGTTGGCTGTTCGACGAGTTTTTGGTGACCGGATTGGACTAGTTTTGCATGGCACTCTCGGTGGAGCAGATCGTCCTACCATGATCCGAGACGCACGAACAGGAGTTACTTTGCGTTAATCAACACCTGGGGCGAAGAACGGGGATCGAACCCGCGACAACTGGAGCCACAATCCAGTGCTCTACCAACTGAGCTACCTCCGCCATAAAACCATCTGGGCACGAAGACAGTGCGCGCCCGGCAGGATTCGAACCTGCTACCCTCGGCTTAGAAGGCCGATGCTCTATCCGATTGAGCTACGGGCGCAGATTATACTTTCGCTAAAAATCAAAAAAATGGTCGGGGTAGAGGGATTTGAACCCCCGACACCCTGCTCCCAAAGCAGGTGCGCTACCAGACTGCGCTATACCCCGTTGTGAAAATTATCCCACAACTAAAACTAAAAAACAACCAGATTTTACACTTCCCATTCTTCCACGGGAGAGCTGGGCTGGTGTTTCTCAAGAACGAGCCTCTCGCCTTCCGAAGAATCTTCTGCGTAGATCAATTTGATAAACTCGGTAGCGGGCAGGTCACGACGTAAGGCTTTGGCGTGAGAAGACGCTTCTTGGTATTTAGAAAAAGCTTCTACGAGGGAGGCAGAAGACCGATCCTGCTTTACTCTAAAGACATAATAAGGCACTTTCTTTCTCTCAAGCCGAAAAAAACGAATCCATTCTAGCAGATTCGAAGTGTTCAATCATGAAATTTCAGAAGCACGTACTTGAATTGGAGAAAAACCTTCACTCTGGACAACTTCTGCCTTGTGTTCTCGGACTAATTCCAAAATAGCAAGCAGTGTAACGACTATGCCTCCCCTGCCTTCCTCAGTACGTAACAGCGCAAAGAAAGGAGTAAACCTTGAATGCTCTAACACTTTTAGGAGCGATGACATCTTTTCTTGCACTGACAAAGGCTCTTTGATGATGTGATGTGTTTCAAACTGCGCCGATCGAGCTGACACAACCTGCCAAGCATTCAACAAATCCTTGAGGGAAACTTCAAGTTTTGCTCGTGGCCGGATGACCTCGGGCAGCCAAACATGTGCTTCGAACAAATCACGCCCTATCCTCGGAAGGCGATCCAGATTTTCCGCGGCATGCTTGAATCGTTCGTATTCTTGCAGTTGTTGAATCAATCGAGTGCGTGGATCTTCTTGTGGGCTTTCTTCGACTGGTTGTGGAAGCAAGAGACGGGATTTGATCTCACACAACCACGCTGCCATGGCTAGGTATTCTGCTGCTAAATCCAAAAAATTTTCTTGCAGAGTTTCAATGTACTCTAGGTATTGTTGAGTAATTTCCGCGATCGGGATTTCTAAGATATCGAAATTCTGATGACAAATTAGGTAAAGCAAAAGATCCAGAGGGCCTTCAAACGGCGTAAGCACGACTTCCAAAGCGTCTGGCGGGATGTAAAGTCCCCTTGGGAGGTTTTCCCAAGACTCGCCATGTACTCGTGCTCGAGCAGTCAAAAAATCAACCCCATGGCACGCCGCACTTCACCCAGCGTTTCCTGGGCTACGCTCCTTGCCTTTGCACACCCTTCTTCAACAATATCTTTTACCCAAGTACCTTTGTCTAAACACTCTTGTGCCTGTTCCCTAAAATGCGAGGTTTCAGCAATGACGGCCTCGATGATGGGACGTTTGCAGTCTAAGCAACCGATACCTGCACTCCGACAACCCTGCTGAGCCCATGCCAGTACCTCTTCTCCCGAGTACACCTCATGAAAACCCCACACGGGACATTTTGCTGGGTCGCCTGGATCTTTGCGCCTCACTCTAGCCGGGTCCGTGGGCATAGCGCGCAATTTCTTTTGAATAGAATCTGGTGGTTCACGTAAAGAAAGGGTATTGCCGTAGGACTTCGACATCTTTTGTCCGTCTAAGCCGGGCATCTTAGAAGCAGGGGTAAGCAATGCAGCAGGCTCGGTCAAGATTGGCTGTTTTTCCTTGGCGTAAAGATGATTGAATCGACGGGCAACCTCACGTGTTAGTTCGACGTGGGCCACTTGGTCTTCCCCCACGGGCACATGCTGTGCTTGATAGATTAAGATGTCTGCAGATTGCAGCAGGGGATATCCCAAAAAACCATAAGTAGCTAAATCCTTACCTTTTAACTTTTCCCGCTGGTCTTTGTAGCTAGGCACTCGTTCTAGCCAACTGACAGGGGTCACCATTGACAACAAAAGGTGTAACTCTGCATGTTCTGGCACCCTAGATTGAATGAACAAAGTAGCAGAGGAAGGGTCTACGCCTGTGGCTAACCAGTCTACGACCAT
>Ga0268283_1000284_pt1 | contig 40846 bp, 40 predicted proteins | sample saktaG_13_FD_190140 | JGI IMG/M metagenome (GOLD analysis project Ga0268283, IMG submission 190140) | Saline water microbial communities from Sakinaw Lake, British Columbia, Canada - sak_2013_06_06_36m | ecosystem: Environmental > Aquatic > Non-marine Saline and Alkaline > Saline ...
AACAACTGGTTTGTGATTGAAAACGGTTTAATCTCAGTGGTTTTCATTTTTTGTTGATCTTGCGTAAAGCCTAATTGTAAAGACGTATTCCAGTTTGACGATAAATCATATTGTCCATGTAATTGTGTTACCCATGTTTCATCTGAAAGTTTGCCCTGCATATCATCAACCCAACCAAAGGTTTTATCGGGTAACAATCCTGGCGCATCGATGTCTTGTTTCGATTTCACAAAATACAGCGATGCGTCTAATTCACCCTTTTCAAAATTTTTGTTCCATTTTCCTGACGCATGATTCATTTCATATTCATCACGTTCGATACCGTTTTGGGCTTCACTAATACCGCTGAAAACATCACTTCTTCCCACAATCGCTGAAAAATTACCGATTTCAGATGTAAAACCCGCTCCTGCTGATTCACGCAATGTGTCATAACTGCCGCCTTCAACATGCAGAAAATTATCGTTTTCTTGCAGCTGTCGAGTTTTCAAATGAATAGCACCGCCTAATGTTTGACTGCCACTAAAATTGCCATCAAAACTGCGTGAGAATTTGACGCTTTCTAATTCATTTATCGAATAGCGTTGCAGAGAATAAACCCCCACAAAATCACTAAATAATGGCACGCCATCTAATGTGAGCATTCCTTGACCGCCAGCACCACGAAAACTCAGATTTGAAGCCATTTGTCCACTACCCTGATTGATTGTGATGCTTGGCTCTTGACGCAATATGCCGTTTAAATCAGGCAATTCCACTTCGTGTAAATCGTCGTGATTATTTTCGCTGACATTTGATGTGATAACCATTGACGGTAATTCTGAAGCGGGTTCAGCATGAATACTGAGCGGCATTAGCGTGAAAATAAGGTAAAGATTATATTTTTTCATTTGTAGTTAAATAAAATTTTATGGGGCTTTTCTCAATTGTTCGTACATTTTAACGCAATCTGACATTCGCCTGACAATTGGGTGTTAAAGTTTGGCAGACCTTAATTTTGAGGTTTTTTTTTGAGAAGTTTATGAAAAAAATTATTACACCGATTTTATTTGGATTGTTGCTTGCGGCTTCTGGCGCGAATGCGGGTGTTGTATCAAACACTCAGTCGTCTGTTTTAGGAAAATATGATAAAAGCGAAATTCAATTTGAAAGTAAAGAGCCTGCTCAATACAATTGTGGGTTGCGACGTTGCAGGGGCAGAGTATGTGTGCCAATGCCTTGTTAAATAAAACAATAAACAACCGCCCGCTAAAAGCTGGTGGGTTTGAGTTCTTAAATGTTAAAGGCGTTTAGCGTCAATTAACATTAAGAGCTTCGGCAAGATAATCTTTTCTTGCTTTACTTTATCAATACACCCTCTACAAAGGAATTTATTTATGTCTAATTTTAAACAAACAGTCATTGTATTGACGTTATCATTATTGCCAATGTTATCGCTTGCAGAAGAAGCTATTTTAAGTATGACTGCTGATGAACTTGTTACTGCTGAACATGGAAATAAAGCGCGATTCATGCGCGATATAGTAGGAAAGACGGTAAAAGTAACAGGACGAGTCAAAGTTATCCAAGAGAAGTATTTTACACTTGAAGCGAGTGGCAGCCTCTCTGGATGGGATGTTTTTACAAGTGATAAAAATATTTTGGCTGACCTTAATGTCGGGCAAATGGTTACAATGACCTGTCCTGTTACTGACACGGTATTTATCGGTGGTAATTCAAAATGTGATTAACATGTTCGACAGATTCAAGTCGTAAGTGCAATGGGTAAAGTGGCTTGAATCTGTCATCACGAATAGCGTTAGCACATAAATGAATCAACACTTTTAGAAAATCCTAATGTTAGGAAATTTAAAATGAAAAAATTAGTTTTAGCTTCAAAGTCGGATTATAACAACGGGAAAAATTCTGTGAAAAAACTTGCCTTAACTACACTATTCCTCTGTTTTTCTACCGTTTCTCAAGCAGCAACAGTACAGTGTTCATTTCTGAGCGAAACAAAGTTGAACACTCAAGGGCAATGGCTCAGTACAGAGATGGATTTGATGAAACTTATGGAAATGTTCGGCGATGGTTTGAAAATGAAATTAGAGGATACTCTGCTTAAGAAATTGGACTTAAAAACACCCTTTTATGTTGGCGAAGTGTCACGGGGTAAAGTTTATCTTAAGGGGGGAGATATGGGGATTGAGGGCAAGCTAACCAATGTTCAAAGTGGCGTAATCACCATCTATGATGGTTCTTGTCAAGTTTCCTTTGGCGGGTAAAGTTACTCTGACTTGAAGGATGTAACCAAATCGACACCTTCTTAAATTAACACTAAAAAGGGCGGATTCAAGTAATAAGTGCAACGGATAGCTTTTTACATTGCACAAGTGACTTGAATCCGCCGTTTAAATCTGTAACACCAATCAACTAAGGATAAAAAAATGGCACTAATCAATTGCCCTGAATGCCAAACAGAAGTTAGCGATACCGCGCTCAAATGCCAGAAGTGTGGAGTTCAGCTAAGAAAACCCAAAAGAGGGGTCTTTGGAAAACTAATAAAATGGAGTTTTATCGGCTTTAATATATTGATGACCGCTTGGCTTGTTGGTGGCATGGGAACAGCAACCAAAGGTATGGAGGCAATGTCAGAAGCTGAAAAAGCAGGTACTGCAATTGGCACAGGTCTTGGTGCAGCAATGATTTTCGCTATTTGGGTTTTCGGGGACATCATTCTTGGGGCGTTTGTGTTATTTACTCGTCCAAAATCATAAAACACCTAACAACCACGTCTAAAATGAGTTTTGTTCGGTAGATTTAAGTCATTAGTGCAACGGGTAAAGAAACTTGAATCTGCCAGACATCATTTTGCCAGATGTTGAAAACATTCAAAAATAATAACGTTATTGAGATTTAAAATGAAAAAATTAGTTTTGGGCTTGGTTTTATTTACACCGTCAGTTTTTGTTTCAGCGAATGATTGCTATGACTCGTGGTATCAACGAAATTTGATTTTTGCAGAACGGGGATATTGTTTTGAATCGAATCTTGGAAAAGAGGTTTTTAAAGGATTCCAATGTTCAACGCATAGTCCGAAATTCTCAGCAGACGAAAAGAAAATAATTGAGCAAATCAAGGCAAAAGAGCGTCAATTGAATTGCAATATCAATACAGCCTTAACAAAAACAAACGATTCAAATATCTCAAGCTCATCCGCCGAAGTTGCAGCTGAAAATAAAGTAAACAATGCTGAAGATAAGACGACAGCTGTACATTCAGCTGACTTGACCATGACTGCTGATGAACTTGTTGCTGCTGAACATGGAAATAAAGCGCGATTCATGCGCGATATAGTAGGAAAGACGGTAAAAGTAACAGGACGAGTCAAAGTTATCCAGGAAAAATACTTTACACTTGAAGCGAGTGGCAGCCTCTCTGGATGGGATGTTTTTACAAGTAATAAAAATACTTTGGCTGACCTTAATGTGGGGCAAATGGTTACAATGACCTGTCCTGTTACTGACACGGTATTTATCGGCGGTAATTCAAAATGTGATTGACATGTTTGGCAGATTCAAATCATCAGTGCAATGTGTCAAGAACCTTGAATCTGCCAGACATCATTAACTTTCGATTTAAATTCTGCCGTGATACCCTAAATTATATTTTAATATAATTTAAAGGAAGTCTATTCATGTACTCTACAAATCTACGCAAAGTCGGCGGCTCAGTGATGTTGGCGGTTCCGCCTGCTCTTCTTGATATTCTCCATTTGCAAATTGGCGCGACAGTTGGCATTGCTATTGAAGGTGAACGGTTAATCATTCAGGCTCAAAATCGCCCAAAATACACCTTAGAAGAATTGTTGGCACAATGTGATGAAACCATTGAAATCAGCACCGAAGAACGTGAATGGCTTGATATGAAACCTGTTGGCGCGGAGTTGTTGTAATGGAACGTGGTGATATTTATCTTGTTTCGCTTGACCCAACGTGTGGATATGAACAACAAGGGACACGTCCTGTTTTAGTGGTTTCGCCTTTTGCGTTTAACCGATTAACCAAATTGCCGATTGTTGTTCCAATTACCAATGGCGGCAATTTTGCACGAACAGCAGGATTTGCAGTATCGCTGGCTAATTCTGGAACCAATACGACAGGCATTATTCGTTGTGATCAACCTCGTGCTTTGGATTTAAATTCTCGCAATGCGCGTAAATTAGAAAGTGTTCCAACCTCGATTATTGCTGAAGTATTAGCAAAACTTGCACCTATTTTTGAATGAAAACAAAACCAAAGCCAATAATAAAAAATGAAAATCCTACTCATAGAAGATGATTCTATATTAAACGAAACTATCACTGATTATCTGAAGCTAAAAGGCAATGAAGTCATAGATTTAGAAGACGGTGCAGATGCCATTAACGTTATCGATAAGTCCAATTTTGATTTATATATTATCGATATTAACATTCCACATGTTAATGGATTGGAAATTGTGAAATATATCCGAAATAAGGATATAGCAACCCCAATTATTATGATAACTGCGTCAATGGAGTTTGAGAGTTTTAAGTTAGCTTATAAAAATGGTTGTGATGATTACATTAAAAAACCGTTTTATTTAGAAGAATTAAACATAAGAATTGGTAAATTACTCGGTAAATTACAGGACAAAAATACGCTGGTAAACATATCCGACGCAGTAACTTATAATTCAGAATACGAAGAACTAAATGTTAATGGTGTTGCTAAACGATTAAGAAAAAAAGAAAAGCGGCTTCTCAATTTATTTTTGAATAATATCAATAAAACGTTAACGACTGAAAAAATTGAAAACTATGTTTGGGAAAATGAAATTAAAGATTCTTATCCTTTAAGACAATTGATAAATGACTTGAGAAAACATTTTGATAATGGTGAAAATTTTATTTTTGCGAATCGAGGAATAGGATACAAATTTGAAATTAAAAATTAAGCTAAATTTTTACATCGCATCATTTTTTTTATTAGTAATCATGGTGGTAGTTATTGGCGACGCGATTAAATTTCAAAATTATCGAAATACGCTGATCCAAAATTATTCGAATAAATATATTCATGTTACCCAGCAAATCAGAGAAGATTACCGACTCCTTTTTGATAGATTACAATATGAATTTAATCAACATGAATCGGAAAATATCTCAAAATTAAATCAACTGTATAAAATCTATAAAAGAGATGGCACGCATTTTAATGTTGATAAAGCGGCTGAAGAATTAAACAAAGGTGTCCACTTTGGAAGTTATCAAGTTTTTTTAATCAATAAAGACTACATTATCGAAGATGCCTCTTATAAAACGGATATAGGTCTTGACTTTGGTAACATGATGGAGATAAGAGTGCTGATGAATTCCATTTTTACTAAAAAAACGGCTATTGACATCTCTCCCATCATAATTGACTTAATTACTCCATCATCTATGTGGTTTAAGCGGTATTTACTAAAATTATCAAGTGATGAAAAATATGTTCTGCAAATTGCATTCGCCTTAGATTTTTTAAGAGAATTTAAAGAAAACCACGACTTAATCAAAAATGTTGGACTAATTGAACTTTATCTTGGCAACGATTCTCTCCAGAAACTTGAATTTGATAAAACAAATTACAGCAAAAAATTTTTGCAACAGGCGGGTTGGGAAGCGACAAAGAATCTTCTATTTCAGTTATATAATGATTTGTCTATCAAGAATAAACGATTGGACGCTCTAATAAAATTAGATATTAACGATCTTAGAAATATTGAATCACATATCCATGAAGCCATTGATGAAGTATTTAGTAATGATAATCTTCTTAGCGCACTTAATTTGTCACAGCATCACTTTGCCATCTACGCTATAACAGATGGGCTGTTTAACAAATCGACTGGAACAAAACTCCTAGTAAAAACAACCTATCCAACAGAATCGTTAGAAAGTGATATACAAAAAACACTTATCCAAGCGGTCACTCAATTCCTATTCATATTAAGCATTTTAGTTGTAATTTATCTGTTCATTATAAGAAAGCTCTCAAATCCGCTTTTGAAAATTATTGATAATATAAAAAATAATCAATACTCTGATATTAGCAATATAAAAATTGAAGAAATGGCTGTTTTAAATGAAAGTTATAACGATTTGCATAATAGATTAAATAAAGAAATTGAACGCAATAGATTAAATAAAGAAATTGAACGCAGTGCCAATATCTTAAAAGATAAGAATCAGTTTATTGCTGACACGGTTCATCAATTAAGAACGCCATTAACAAACATTATGATGAATGGTGAAATGATTAAACAATTTCAAACCGATAAATCTCTATCGTCCTATATTGATAGAATTGATTCATCTATCAATATGCTTTCAAATTTTTATGAAGATTTAGCTTATGTTGCGTCAGCTGATACGATTGAATACTCACCGATAAATATCAATCTGAGTGATTTTTTGAAGAAACGAATTGAGTTTTTTTCAACTATTTCAAAGGTCAGTCATAAAGAGATTCAAGCAACGATTGAAGAAGATATTTTTACGCATATCAATCACATCGAATTAGAGCGAATTATTGATAATAACATTTCAAATGGAATGAAATACGCCATTAAAAACAAACCCATCACCATCAGTCTTTTACAATCAAATGACGTAGCAATACTTGCTATTAAAACGTATGGAAGCCAAATTAAGGATAAAAATAAAATCTTTGAAAAAAATTTCAGAGAAGATGAAGCCAAAAGAGGTTTAGGATTAGGATTGAATATGGTTAAAAATATCTGTGAAAAATATCATATTTCCTATAACGTGGCCTATGAAGATGGGCAAAATATTTTCACCTATGTTTTTCAGTCATCAATGCTCAATGTTCATGTTCATCGGGTGTAATAATTCCGTGTTTTATGTTCAAAAGCTCAATAGCGATTTCACTTAAAATGGATAGGTTAACGATGATACGGATGATTTTGTAAAATACTCCACGCCCGATAAATCTGTTCCGCGACGACAATTCTTACCAGCGGATGTGGAAAGGTGAGATTCGACAAACACCAGGATTCTCGCGCACTTTGTTTCACGGCATCTGCTAAACCTTCTGGGCCACCGACCAATAACGAAACGTGTTGTCCGTTACCTTGCCAACGTTGCATTGCGTCGGACAACTCGACCGTCGTCCATAATTTTCCGCCTAAATCTAACGTCACCAAATGACTGTGTGACGGAATCGCCGCCAACATTCGCTCGCCTTCGTCTTTGACAATTCGTGCCACGTCACTATTTTTGCCGCGTTTCCCCGCTGGAATTTCTTTCAACACCAATTCACACTCGCGCGGCAAGCGTTTAGCGTATTCGTCGTAACCTTGTTGAACCCAATTAGGCATTTTTGTTCCGACGGTAATTAAATGAATTTGCATGAGTTTCGCTAATTTCGCTAAAAGGTGAAAGGTTCAAGGTGCAAGCAAAGCGTTAATCCAACTATAATAACCACCTTACTTCTCTTTTTTAATTTTTAGGATTTTAACACATGAATTCAAACGAATGGTTTACCGAACAAATGTTGTCAACTGGCACGGCGTTTTCGCTCAAAATTAACGAAAAGCTGCACGAAGAACAATCAGAGTTTCAGAAACTGGAAATTTACGACACAGAAACGTTTGGTAAATTGATGGTGATTGACGGTTGCACGATGGTTTCAACGCGCGATAATTTCTTTTATCACGAAATGATTAGTCACCCCGCGTTGTTTTTACACCCGAATCCAAAACGTGTTTGGATTATTGGCGGCGGCGATTGCGGCACGTTGCGCGAAGTGTTAAAACATAAAAACGTGGAAGAAGCCGTCCAAATTGACATCGATGAGCGCGTCACCCGTTTGGCGGAAATTTATTTCCCCGAATTGTGCGAATCCAACGGCGATGTTCGTGCAGATTTGAAATTCATCGACGGCATTCAATGGCTGAAAGATGCTGCGCCCAATTCGGTCGATTTAATTATTGTTGATAGCACCGATCCAGTTGGTGTGGCGGAAGGTTTATTCGGCGAAGCGTTTTACCGTGATTGCGTGGCGTGCTTGGCGGAAGACGGCATGTTGGTTCAACAAAGTGAATCGGCGTTATTGCATTTACAGTTAATCAAAGACATGCGTGGCGCGATGCAAACGGCTGGTTTCGGTCATCAACAAACGTTATTTTTCCCGCAATGTATTTATCCGTCTGGTTGGTGGAGCGCGACAATTGCCAGCAAAACGGCACTAACTTTCCGTGCTGACGAGTGCGCGAACAAAGAGTTTGAAACGGTTTATTACAACCTCGACATTCATCACGCGGCAATGGCGCAACCTGAATTTTTCAAAAAAGCGTTTGCGTAGTTTGACCTTTTTCCACCATTTTCTGAGAGATTATTATGTTTGATACTAAAACCATTGATGAAATGGCAAATAAATTAGCAGGCGTTATTCCGCCTGCGTTGCACACGATTAAAGACGATTTAGAAAAAACCTTTCGGGCTGTTTTACAAAGCGCGTTGGGCAAAATGGATTTAGTGACTCGTGAAGAATTTGAAGTGCAAAAATTAGTGTTAGCCAAAACGCGCACGAATTTGGAAGCTCTTGAAAAACGTGTTGAAGCATTGGAAGCCTCCGTCGCGCCAAACCAAGATTGAGTTTACTAACATGGGTTTAGCCGTCATTTACAGTCGCGGTCGTTCTGGCATTGACGCGCCCTTAGTGACCGTTGAAGTTCACGTTGCGAATGGTTTGCCCGCGTTAAATATCGTGGGTTTGCCTGAAACGGCGGTGAAAGAAAGCAAAGATCGCGTGCGTGGCGCGATTCAAAATTGCCGTTTCGATTTCCCCGCGCAACGGATTACGGTGAATCTTGCGCCTGCTGATTTACCGAAAGAAGGCGGGCGTTTCGATTTGGCGATTGCGTTGGGAATTTTGGCGGCAAGCGGTCAGATTTCAACCAAGGATTTGGATAAATATGAATGCGTGGGTGAATTGTCGTTGGGCGGTGAATTGCGTCCGATTACAGGTGTTTTGCCCGTTGCGATTCGTGCGCGAGATTGCAAACGGCAGCTGATTTTGCCCAAAGAAAATACGGCAGAAGCGGCATTAGTCAAAAACGTGGAAATTCTACCCGCCGCGCATTTGCTGGAAGTGTGCGCTCATTTGAATGGACGAACGCAAATTCAAACGACGTATCAGCAACCGCAACCGACGGAAATTCAGCACGAGTTGGATTTTTCGGACGTTCACGGGCAATATCACGTTAAACGCGCGTTTGAAATTGCGGCGGCGGGCGCACACAATTTGTTAATGTTGGGGCCACCTGGAACGGGGAAATCCATGTTGGCGGCACGATTGCCAACGATTTTGCCATTTTTAACCGAAGAACAAGCGCAAGAAACGGCGGCAATTGCGTCGATTAGCGATCAAGGTTTGGACGTGGCGAATTGGTTGCGTCCGCCTTATCGTGCGCCGCATCATTCGGCTTCAGCTGCGGCATTAGTCGGTGGCGGCAGTAATCCACGACCAGGTGAAATTTCGTTGTCGCATTACGGCACGTTGTTTCTGGATGAATTACCAGAATTTGATCGCAAAGTGTTGGAAGTATTGCGTGAACCGTTAGAAACGGGACATATCACGATTTCTCGCGCGGCGCGACAAGTGGATTTTCCAGCGCGTTTTCAGTTGATTGCGGCAATGAATCCGTGTCCCTGCGGGTATTTGGGCGATGCGTCGGGGCGTTGTCATTGCAGTTCGGAACAAGTGGGGCGTTATCGGGCGAAAATTTCAGGGCCACTTTTAGACAGAATTGACATGCACTTGGAAGTGCCGCGTGTGTCGCACGATGTGTTGCGACGTGGTTCGCCAGACGGTGAAGAAAGTAGTGCGACGATTCGAGTGCGAGTAGTTGCGGCACGAAATCTTGCCATTGCTCGCAGCGGCAAAGCGAATTCAGCATTAAGCGCGAAAGAAGTAAAACAATGGTGCGAAGTGTCGGATTCAAGTCATCGATTGTTAGATCAAGCGATGGAACGGTTTGGTTTATCGAATCGCGCCTATCATCGCATTTTAAAATTGGCGCGAACGATTGCGGATTTAGCGAATTCGCCAGACATTGAAATTCAACATTTAAGCGAAGCGATTGGCTATCGCAAATTAGACCGAAGCAAATAAAACTATCGCTAAAAAACGTCAAAGTCATCCAAAATTTGACGTTTTGCTTGCAAAAAGCGACTTTGTCGCTATAATACGCAGGGTAAGTTTTGAGGTGGACTGGCTGAGCGGTCGAAAGCAACGGTCTTGAAAACCGTCGAACCGAAAGGTTCCTGGGGTTCGAATCCCTAGTCCATCGCCAAAAACTTATTTCCCCAAAGATGGTAGTGTTACACTTTTGTTGATGTGCATTTGCGGAAAACCGAATTCGAATCTATTGATAATGTGTTCTTCGGCAACGGAGGATAAGCTACAAGCCGCACAACCATCGGTGTAAAACGTATTAATTACAAAATGGTCTTAATTACCCATCTTTTTAGCCCCCTCTTTATGTCTACCGAATACATGCGCTAATACCTTTCCGCTATGGTGATTTATCGCTTGTAAAATCCAATGTTGTTTGGATTTTACCCACAAAACTCCACATTTCATCGCCATCCGCCACACGGAAGATTGTCACTTCTATTTTTTCTGTCGGTGAGACAATCTAAATAAGCTAAATCGACTTGGCTCAAATGTCCTTGCCTTGATACGTTTAATAACAGTATTGGTATTACACGAGAAATATCCCTATTTTACAATATCGTCCCAATCGCATTCTTGACACTTCACATTAATTGTCGCCATAAAATAATTTTTTTGCATAAAAACTGCGGATATCTTAAATTTGACGAATACTTATTCACAACATAAAGTGCAACACAGCCAATATGGGGGGAGTTTAAACAAACGTCATCAAAGTTCCACGAGATTTTTATCAATGCTACACGATGTTCGACTTTTTGTTGAATTGAAATCATGACCCGATTTCCTGTAAAGTTGTTTTTGCCAAAGCAACTAAATTCAAGAGGAGGGTCATGCCAGTCGAAAATTTTATCACACCGTTAATTGCTGTGTAGACGAAGCGTTACAGGATGTCGTAAAAGTCCCGCTAAGAAAACGAGGATTTGCCCCGAAACTCAGTGATGGCGAGGTTATTACCATGGAGCTGGTGGGTGAATTTATGGGAAAAGACCAAGACAAAAGCATCTGGCGATATTTTCGCAATCATTGGTATGATTGGTTTCCAAACCTAAGGTTCACGCTCTACTTTTGTCAAACAAAGTACGGCATTATATGAAGAGGCGAGTGCATCATCACTTGGTTGTAAAAAAGGTCGGCGCATAGCAAATGTTTTAAAGACGAGGCGAATTACAGCTATTGCGCTTCAAAGAAGCTCGATTATTATGGCTTTGAGGGCTACATTGTGATTAGCTTTGATGGGGGTGATTTGTGATTATACGTTTGCGGCAGCCAATATCGACGAACGGGATGTCCTTTAGGATATGACCAACGAAATTCACGGATTATTGATGGGCGATAAAGGCTTTATTCGCCCGTTATTAATAAATTTCCCCGCCGCAATTTAGAAAAGCGAAAGCTGTAAATTTGCGTACAACTTTGAGTATTCCTTCCCCTGAGCTTTCACATAATTTTATATAACAGTTTCATTACCATGCTTACCAACGGTACTCGCAAAGTAACCATCACTCCAAAATCCCCCCAAATTGCTTTTTTACATGAGGACATTTTTTGAAAATTTCTCTAGCCGTCAGACTTTTTATTAGCGTGACAATTTTTGTCACTCTGTATGTTGGTACGGATTGCACCAAAAAATGAACATGGTCTTCATCCGTAGCAATTTCTAAAAACTGAATTTGGTATTTCTTTTCGACTTCCAAACAAATTGATTTCGATACATCGTCTACTTTCTCATCGAAAATAGCTCGTCTGTATTTTGCAGGGAAAACTAAGTGATATATCAAAACGCTAACATTATGACTTTTATGTATATACTGGCTCATGACCCATTGTACGCCGCAAGCGGCGGGGAATTAACCCCAGCCCTTTCAAGGTGTTTTTTACGGATTACCGGAAAGCAGCTTGAGCGTAGACACATGAGGTATTTTTTATCGAGTTTTACGTTCACTTTTGGTTTTTTCACGCCCCGTTTCTTTTTCTTCAGTTTGGCTAAATTACAAGTACGCGCTAAATTGACCCGTAATACCGCCATCTGAGCAATAGTCGCTTTTTGGAAAATAGACCAATCCTGATAATCAACCGCGATAACCATCCCGCTATAAATAGCGCGAATATCGCTGGCGATGCAGTATTCGGAAACTTCTTCTTGGATGTCGGTTTCAGGGTGTGCCACTTGTAATGCAGCCCTCACCACCGCATATAAATTAAACGCCACCAATGCCAAAGCGAATCCAAAAAGTGCCGCTTTTGGATAGCCCAACCTGTTGATTTCATAATGAAAATATCATTCCAAACGTTGGGAAAGCCGTTTTAATTCCCCAACGTTCCACGGTAAATTATGGCATCTGCCGCTTCTTTTTCAAGATTGCACAAAATGCGGATTTCATCGTCCCCATTACGGTTTTTTTGTTTCAGCTCAACCATGATGCGCCGTGCCGTATAGGTAATATCGGTAGCAGATTTGAACATGACTTGTTGCTCGTAAATATCACCTGTTGCGCCCGTGACAATCGACACGCCAGCCCCTTCGGCGGTGGTTTGCATGGATTGTAAAATACGTTTCAAATCGGCAATCGCAAAACCTTCTTCTAAAATTAACCCGCAACTTAAATATAACGGTTTCGCGCCACTCATTGCCAAATCGTTCAACGTGCCGCCGACCGCTAATTTGCCAATATCGCCACCGGCAAAAAATACCGGGTTAATCACATACGAATCGGTGGTGAACGCAAGTTTTTGGTCGCCAATCGGAAACACAGCGCAATCTTGTTTTTGTTGCAGCAACGGATTATTAAAAATCGGCTGAACGGTGGAATCTAAAAGTTGCTGCATCAACCGTCCGCCGCCGCCGTGCGCCAAAACAATTTGTTCATAATGCAACGGTGTCGGGCAATTGAGCGTGAAATTAGTCATAAAAATTCTCATGTTGAAAAGTCGTAAAAGTGAAATTACCTTAAACGCCGTCCTATTTTAAAACAACTGATTTTATTCCACACAAAGATTAAATTACATTCACACATTTCGCATAATTGAAATTGCTAAAAATTTACCTTCGGCAATGAATGACACCGAAATTGCAAAAATAACCGGATTAGCCGTTTCAACAATAGAACAAACTACGCAACAAGGTTTAAACTGCGTTCAACCTTTTTTAAACTGGAAACCACCATGAACTTACCCAATTACAACCCCGATTTCGTCAGTGAACAAGAATATCTGGAAAATGAAAAAGTCTGCGACGTGAAACACGAGTATTTCAACGGTGAAATTTTTGCGATGTCGGGCGCGAGTAAAAATCACCAACGTTTAACGGGAAATGTTTTTGCTGAGTTTCGTCAGCATTTAAAAGGCACATTGTGTGAAGCGTTTAGTTCTGACATCAAAGTTCGCGCCGACAAAGGCAAAAAATACTTTTATCCTGACGTGTTAGTCGTGTGTCAAAATGATGATGAAAACGAGTATTACACCGAATCGCCGCGTATTATTGTCGAAGTGTTGTCTAATTCCACGCGCAAGTTTGATAAAAATCTAAAACGGCAAATCTATCAAAACATTCCGAGTTTGGAAGAATACGTTTTAATTGAACAAGACCGTGTCGAAATTGAAGTTTGTCGAAAGTCCGCAAACTGGCAACCAACGTATTATTTTATTGACGACGACATTACCTTTGAATCCATTGGTTTAACGTTGCCTGTGTTAGAGCTTTATCAGCGAGTGGACAATCAAGAAATGCGCGATTTTTTGAAAACACTCGAAGAAACTAAGAACGAAATTTAACTCAACGGGACACGAAAATGGCAATAACCAGCTACGAAGCAGAAAGCAATGATTCAACAGCAACCGCTAATGCAGTAGCGTTAGGTACTTCGATAACGGGGCAGCTATTAAATTCTAGTGATGCCGATTATTACAAATTTACCGTTTCAGCGGGTGACTCGGTGAGTTTAGTGTTTGACGTACCAGAAGGGCAGAACGCTTGGCTCGGCTATAACTATTTTCAGTTGGGACTGTATAACGCTAACGGTGTATTACTTAACCACTTTGAAACTGGTAAAGACAAAACTTATCAAATTTCAACGCCAACGGCTGGCGATTATTATGTAGCTATCAGTAGCAGTGATAGCTACATTAGCGATTCTTACAATCTAACGGCTAGCTACACCGCAGGGTCTACAGAGACCGTGAGTGACAACCCAATCATCGCGACCCCCGTTCCAATCCAACATCCACCAACTGGCAAAATTCAAATCAACGGCAACGCGATTCAAGATGAAATGTTGTCAATTCAAAACACGTTAAAAGACGAAGACGGTTTAGGCGCGTTCAGTTATGCGTGGTTACGAAATGGCAAAGCAATTAGCGGCGCAACACAATCGAGTTACACACTTTCAGAAAATGACATTGGCACAGCTATAAGCGTAAAAGTGAGTTACACCGACGGTTTGAATAAGCTGGAAAGTGTCACGAGTGATGCGACGACGTTAATTGAACCAAAACCCGAAGAAATTTTGCCGCCAACTTATGCGTTAACCGTTGATAAAACCAGTGTGAATGAAGGCGACACGGTGACGTTTCAACTCGTAACTGAACATGTAGATGCTGACACAGAAATTCCGTTTAACTTTGGCGGTTCGATTTCGGATGCGGATGTTTTAGGTGGTTTGAAAACAACCAGTTTTGTCGTCGATGCAAATGGCAAAGCGTCGTTGGCTGTGAAGTTTTTGGCGGATAAATTTACCGAAACTACAGAAAATTTAACATTAACGTTAAACAGCGGCGAAAGCCAAAGCGTTGCGGTCAACGATACCAGCCTCACGCCCGTTGCCGTTCAACATCCACACACTGGCACAGTTGCCTTTTACGGTACGGCAATTCAAGGCGAAATACTTTCGATTCAAAGCACATTAAGCGACGAAGACGGTTTAGGGACTTTGAGTTATCAATGGTTAAGCAATGGCGTTGAAATAAACGGCAAAATCCAATCAACGTACACCTTGACGCAAAGCGATGTTGGCAAAGAAATCAGCGTCAAAGCCAGTTACACCGACGGTTTGGGCAACTTTGAAAAAGTTAGTAGCACACCAATTTTTGTACAAGCCGCCACGCCAACGTATTCATTGAGCGTCGATAAATTCAATGTGAACGAAGGCGACACGGTGAATTTGAGTTTGCAAACCACCAACGTTCCCGCGAATACAGCGGTCAACGTGAATGTCAGTGGCAGCGCAACAGCAGCGGATTTGAACGGTGGTTATATTCCAAATTCGTTTTTTGTTGGTGCGGATGGCAAAGCAACAATTCCGCTGAGTTTTTTGAAAGACAAAATTACGGAAGGCACCGAAAATTTAACGTTCACCTTATCGAATGATTCGTCAAAATTCGTGACCATTAACGTCAATGACCCGATGAATAATCCACCGACTGGCAATGTTTTAATTAACGGTGACGCGAAAGTCGGACAAACATTGACCGTTCAAAACAATGTGCAGGATTTAGACGGTGTGGGCGCGTTTAATTTTCAATGGTTCAGCAATGGCGCAATCATCAACGGCAAAACGCAACCGAATTACACGCCCATCAACGACGACGTGAACAAAAATATCAGCGTACAAGTCAGTTACACCGACGGTTTGGGCAACTTTGAAAAAGTTAGTAGCTCGCCGATTTTTGTACAAGCCGCCACGCCAACGTATGCGTTGAGCGTCGATAGAGTGAATGTGAACGAAGGCGAAAGCGTGTATTTCAAAATCACCACGACCAACGTACCTATCGAAAGCAACATCGATTTCCCGTTAACGTTTAGCGGTAGCATTTCCAGCGCAGATGTAGATAACCAAATGCTGTTGCCACGCCTTTTGTGGATTGACAAAAATAGCACTGGTACCATCGCCGTGTCGTTTTCAAATGATAAATTAACTGAAGGTAAAGAAAATTTAATCGCCACGTTGATTAACGATGCCAGTAAAAGCGTGACGGTAAATGTAAACGACACCAGTATTACAGAAATCGTCAACAACCCACCGACCGGCAACGTAGTTATTCAAGGTATCGCAAAAGTCGGCACAAAATTATCGTTGCTCAATACGCTAGACGATGCGGATGGGCTGGGCGCGTTCAGTTATCAATGGTTGAGCAATGGCGTAGCGATTAAAAATGCCACAAAAGAAACATACAATCCGAGCAAAACCGATATTGGCAAAAAAATCAGCGTCACCGTCAGTTACACCGATGATTTGGACAACGCCGAATTTCAAACCAGTGGCGAAACGGCGGCGATTAAAGCCAGCATTGTGATTAACGGATTCACGAAAATCGGCGATGCCAACAAAAACAAACTCATCGGCGCGGAAAAAAATGATTTATTGTCCGGCATGGCGGGTGCGGATACGTTATTGGGCAACGCCGGTGATGACCAATTAAACGGTGGTGCAGGTAATGATTTACTCGACGGCGGCAACGGCAACGACGAATTAACCGGCGACGACGGCAACGACACTTTACTCGGCGGCAGCGGTAATGATTCGCTCGACGGCGGCAAAGGGGACGACAAATTAACGGGTGATGCTGGCAACGATACGCTCAACGGCGGTGTGGGCGCAGACAAGTTAGACGGCGGCGCGGGCAATGATTATTACATCGTCGATAATTTAAAAGACACTGTCACCGAAACCGATGCCAACGTAAAGTTGGGCGGCAACGATTCTGTTGAAACTGTTTTGTCGTACACGTTAGGCAAAAATGTCGAAAACTTAATGCTCGCGGGAATCATCAATAACAACGGCACCGGCAACGAATTGAATAATCAAATCACCGGTAATGTCGGCGATAATTTCTTGAAAGGCATGGCAGGAAATGACCAATTAGTGGGCGGCAGCGGCGCAGATACGTTGGACGGCGGACTCGGTATGGACACGTTAAGCGGCGGCACGGATGATGACACTTATTACATGAACAACACCGAAGACAAAATTATCGAAGCCAAAAATGGCGGTGAAGATCAAATTATTGCCAGCGTAGATTTTGACTTGAACACCAGCCCCAACGTGGAAATACTGATTTTATCGGGTGCGAAGGCGATTAACGGCACCGGCAACGAGTTGAATAATTTGTTGCAAGAAATCGACGGCGGAAAAATCGCCAATGTGTTTGACGGTCAAACAGGCGACGATACGATTAACGGTGCCGGCGGTAACGATACCTTGGAAGGCGGCGCGGGCAATGATGTTATCGACGGTGGCAACGGCAACGATGTCGCGATTTTCAGTGGCGCGAAAGATGATTATCAAATCATGTCTAATGCAGATGCCACAGAATTTGTGGTCAGTTATCAAGGTAATGACGATTCGATTTTAGATGGCGAAGACATTTTAACGAACGTTGAAAATTTACAATTTTCCGATGGCAACGAAATCTACAGCATTGCTGATTTGATTTTGACCGGTGTAATAAGTTGATTTTGAAGTGGGTTTGTCAGGCGTTGGATTCGCCAGCGCGAAAATCAACGGACGCGCCGCCATCGTTTTCACCATGTCAGGTTTCAAAACGCCTGCCGCCGATAATCCTAAAAATATATCGGCATCAACAATAATTTCCGCCAAGGTTCGCGCATTGGTATCTTGAGCAAAACGGATTTTGTCTTTGTCCATCAATTCAACGCGACCTTGATAAACCACGCCTTCAATGTCGGTGACAAAAATGTTGTGAATTGGAAAACCCATTTCAACCAGCAAATTCAAACACGCTAACGCCGCCGCGCCTGCGCCTGAAACTACTAATTTGCACTGGTGCAAATCTTTTTTAACAATTTTTAAGCCGTTCAATAATGCCGCCGCGACAATAATGGCGGTGCCGTGTTGGTCATCGTGAAACACGGGGATTTTCATGCGTTCGCTTAATTTGCGTTCGATATAAAAACATTCTGGCGATTTAATGTCTTCTAAATTGATGCCGCCAAATGTCGGCTCTAACGCGGCGATAATGTCGCACAATTTGTCGGGATCGGTTTCCGCAATTTCTAAATCGAAAACATCAATTCCCGCGAATTTTTTAAACAAAACCGCTTTGCCTTCCATCACGGGTTTTGCCGCGAGTGGCCCAATGTTTCCTAACCCTAAAACCGCCGTTCCGTTTGTAATGACCGCCACCAAATTACTTTTTATCGTGTATTTATAAACGTTGTTTGCATCAGCAACGATTTCATCACACGCCACCGCCACGCCTGGTGAATACGCTAACGCCAAATCGCGTTGATTCGATAAATGTTTGCTGGGAATAACGCTGATTTTGCCTGCAATAGGAAATTGATGATATTCCAGCGCGGCTTCACGAAAAGGCAAATGTTTGTTTGATGTCATTATTTTCAGGGTGATTGTGTTGATTTTTCAAAGTCGGGCAAGCAGTTCTGCTTTTTTTGTGTTGAATTCGTTTTCAGTCAAAATGGCTTTGTCTTTTAAAATGGCTAATTTTTCAATCGCGCTAAAAATATCCGTTTCTTGAGAAAATGAAGGAAGCGAATCCGCGACAACAGGCGACGTTATTTGAGAATTAGGCGTTTGCACCGCAACATTATTGATGGAAATAACAGGCAACGATTTAATATCGACCAGCCCATATTGACTGGTGAAAGTCAGCGAAGCGTCGCCCGATTGTTGCTGAGAAAAACCACCAATTTGATGATCCAATGTATCGTAAAGCGTTATATCGCCATTCAATTGAATCGCTAATCGGCGAATACTCGCAAAATACGCATAACGAATGTTATTTTGCGCTCCCGTGCTATTTGGAAATTGTAAACCAATCGACGACCACCAATTTTGCGAATCGCCAGGCACAAACAAACTCACGGCATTCGTCGAATTAAAATTATTTTGTTCTTGATTGCCTTGGCGTTGTGATTGAAAACTACCCGTTTGAATCAAATTCGGTTCGTTCGCAATCAAATTCGCTAATTCCTGACACAAATTCCCAACGCTGTTTTTTAAACCATTGTTAAACATATCGCCCAACATAATCATGCCGCCGCGCATCCATTGACCTGAGCCGCCAAATTCTGGGTGACTAAATTGCGCCATCGAGCCGTTGCCGTTAATCACAGATAGCAACAAACTGAACACCGCGTCCGAGCTAAAATTATAGCGTTGCGCGAGTTGGTTAATAATTTGTTGCCCTTCGGGGGTGAGTTGTTTCATAAAAATTCCAATTTGATTAAACGCTAAACGTTGCGTTCTGGCACGCCGCAATAAAGCTGGCGCGGTCTGCCGATACGTTGATTCGGGTCAGAAATCATTTCGTCCCATTGAGAAATCCACCCAATTGAACGCGCCATTGCAAAAATTGCCGTGAACATATTGGTCGGAATGCCCAACGCGCGTAACAAAATGCCGGAATAAAAATCGATTTTCGGATACATTTCACGACTGACAAAATAGGCATCTTCTAAAACAATGCGCTCAATTTCCAACGCAGTTTGGAATAAAAGATCGTCCAATAAATTGAGTTCGCCCAATACTTCAAAACACAATTCCCGCATTATTTTGGCTCGCGGATCGTATTTTTTATAAACTTGATGACCCACGCCCGACAATTTGAACGCATCATCTTTATCTTTTACTTTGGCGATATAAACTGAAACATTGGAAGGCGTGCCAATTTTTTGGAACATATTTAACACCGCTTCATTCGCGCCACCGTGTGCCGAACCCCATAAACACGCGATTCCTGCCGTGATACACGCATACGGATTTGCGCCACTCGAACCCGCTAAACGTACCGTTGACGTTGACGCATTTTGTTCATGATCCGCGTGCAAAATTAAGAATTTTTCTAACGCCCGCACTAAAACAGGATTTGCCACAAACTCTTCACAAGGCGTTGCCAACAACATTCGCATGAAATTTTCGACGTAACTCAATTTATTTTGCGGCTGCATGAACGGCAAACCGACGCTGTATTTGTAACACATCGCCACAATCGTCGGCATTTTTGCAATTAACCGAATCGCATTTAATTCACGGTCTTCGGCAGATTGAATGTCTAACGCTTCGTGATAAAACGCCGACAACGCGCCCACAACGCCAACCATAACCGCCATCGGATGAGCATCTCGGCGAAAACCTTTGAAAAAATTGATAAGTTGGTCATGAACTAAGGTTTGCGAGGTGATTTTTTCTCAAAAGCCTGCAACTGTTCGGGCGAAGGCAATTCACCATAAAGCAGCACAAAACTTACTTCTAAAAAGCTGCAATGCTCCACCAATTGTTCAATCGAATAACCGCGATAAAACAACGCGCCCGCTTGATCATCCACAAACGTAATTTTTGACGAGCAACTGGCGGTTGAATTAAATCCTGGATCGTACGCAAACATGCCCGTTTGACTGTACAAATTTTTAATATCCAGCACGTTAGAACCCGTCGTACCTTCTAAAACGGGAAGCTCACATAAAATTTTTGAATTTTCTTGTAACGTGAATACTCGTTTTTCAGTCATAAAATTGCACTCAATAATGGTTGGTTGAAACGCCTTCTTCCTGTCCCGCTGCAAACGTCAATGAAGCCACGTTTTCTTTGGTGAAAAAGCCTTGGAAATCGCCAAAACGTTGCACATATTCAATAATTAACGATGAAAAATCTGATGCCGAAGAAAAAATTTGTTTCAAACCTTCTTCGCGTGAACCAACTGTTTCAAGCAAAAAGCCTTTGCCTTGCGCCGCAATCGCATCTACCACCACGTCGATATTTTCTTTACCGTTCACGTTGCCGTCTTTTACGTCAACCGCGATGTGATGTAAACGTGGACCGTAATTTCTCACAAATGTTTCGGTTGGACTGGGCAATTTATCCAAATGATTCACGCAGTACGGATGATTATTCGCCGTGAAAACTTTGGCTGGACTTTTCGATTCTGGGTCTAAACGGACATTTTTTGTCACATTCGTTGAGGAGTTTTGCTCGTGAATATCGTAACTTCCCCAATAATAATAACTGGATAACGCCAAGTATTCCAAAATCGCGGCTTCACGATTTTGGCTATAAACGCGCGTCGCCAAATGGTCAATCGGCAAGATTAAATCTTTGATTCCCAAGCGTTCTTGCATTTCTTTACCGCGATCATTTGCCGCTTGTGCCGTCGGTAAAATCGAACACTTTCCATGTTGATAAACACGAATGCCATTTTCAGGACGTTCCATGTAACCGACCACATTTTGCGTGTACGGCGACGGTTTAGAAATACTAACATTCAGCGGCAAATCCAATTCGGCTAATTGACCAATCGGGAAAAAACGAAACTCACGTTGTTGTTGCAATGCCACGACTTCATGACGATTTGAGGTTAATAAAATTTCACCTAAATAACGACTGTGTGAACGTTTCGCGCCGACAGGATACAAATCATTTAGACTTCTGAAAATATCATTGTGATTGGCGTGTTTCACCTCGCGCAACAAAATATCAGGCGAATTCATGTCAATGCGTAAAACGTGCGTGAAATGTTTTTCGCTGTCGAGCGTGACCAAGTATTCATACGGAGTCATCAACGCTAATTCGGTAATGTATTCGACCGAATTGCCCGGCTCAACGCTAATCATCAGGGCTTCAATGCCGCCAATCATGTCAGTTAAACCGCTGCTGTCACGTTCGGTTAATAATCGCTGCACATATTCTTCAAAAAAATCTGAGTTAAATCTATCGCCAAAACGCGGCATTTTTGTCGAACAAATCATAAAATTTCCTAACAGTTTATTAAGGTTTCCAACGCAAATCTAACGTCATTGGGAAACGTGGATTAAGGATTTCGGGTTGAATAAACATTGCGCCCGCGCTGTGTCCATGACTCCAAAAACGTGAGCAACGACGCGCTTCGGCTTCATTCGCGTTAATCGGGAACGTGTCGTAATTTCGTCCGCCTGGGTGGTCAACGTGATAAGTACAACCACCAATCGAACGCCCATTCCAACTATCGAAAATATCAAAAATGACTGGCGCGTGTCTGCCGATGGTTGGGTGCAATGAAGACGGTGGCGACCACGCTTTGAAACGTACCGCCGCGACAAATTCACCTGGAACGCCCGTCGGATGCAATGGCACAATGCGCCCGTTGCAAATCACTTGATGACGATTGCCAATCATTCCCGTGACTTTCACTTGCAAACGTTCAACCGATGAATCCACATAACGCGACATTCCCGAACCGCTGACTTCTTCGCCCAAAACGTGCCACGGCTCAATCGCTTGACGTAATTCCAATTGCACGCCTTCATAAACCACGCTGCCATAACGCGGAAAACGAAACTCCATAAATGGCGCAAACCAATCTTCTTGAATCGCATAACCTGAGTTTTGCAAATCGCGGCAAATATCACGCATATCTTGTTCAATAAAATATGGCAACATAAAACGATCGTGCAACGCGGTATCCCAATAAACGAGTTTGCCTTGAAGAGGATTTTTCCAAAATTTCGCCACCAACGCGCGCAACAATAACGATTGCAACAAACTCATTTGATAATGCGGTGGCATTTCAAAGGCGCGTAATTCCAATAAACCTAAACGCCCCGTCGCTGAATCAGGCGAATACAATTTATCAATGCAAAATTCAGCGCGATGCGTGTTGCCCGTGACATCAATCAGTAAATTCCGAAGCAATCTATCGACCAGCCACGGCTGATTACTTTCAACGCCCGATTGCAGTTTTTCACTCATTTGTTGAAACGCAATTTCGAGTTCGTACAAATTATCATCACGCGCTTCATCGACGCGCGGAGCTTGACTGGTTGGCCCGATAAATTGTCCCGAAAATAAATACGACAACGCGGGATGTTGCTGCCAATACGTCACCAAACTTTTTAACAAATCGGGACGATGTAAAAATGGACTATCAGCAGGCGTTGCGCCACCTAACGTAATGTGATTTCCGCCACCCGTTCCCGTGTGACGACCATCGAGCATGAATTTTTCCGCGCCTAAACGAGTGACTCGCGCCATCTCATACAACGCTTTTGTGCGCTGTTCGAGCATTTCCCAACTTGACGACGGATGGATGTTTACTTCTATCACGCCTGGATCGGGTGTCACCGAAAACGACAATAAACGTGAATCGCGCGGCGGCGGATAACCTTCTAAACGCACGGGCTGATTCAATTTAGTCGCGCAACCTTCAATCGCCGCGACCAAATCTAACCACGATTCCAAATACATCAGCGGCGGCATAAAGACATATAAAAACCCATCACGCACTTCTAACACCAACGCGGTGTGAATCACTTCTTTGGAAGAAGGATTTTGGTTATAAATCGTGTCGATTGGCAACGTGAACGCACTTGATTTGTGCAATGGATAATCGGACAAGGTCGAACGGGCATCGAACGGATCACGATCCGGTTCTCGTTCCACTTCGTCAGGTGTCACCCACGGCAAACTACTCAGCGGTAAACGTAATCCTGCGGGCGAATCACCCGACAATAAATACAAACGGTCATGTCTTAACGGCCAAAGACTGGATTGCCAATTAACGTTTGTTTCACCCACCGCTTTTAACGGCAAAACATAAGCCGCAATTGAACTCATCCCGTCGCGTAATTGTTTTGCTAAATTACTGCGAATATCCGCGCGTTTTAAATCATGCGTTTGCGGGTCAATGTTATTCGGCAAACGACTTTCTTCATCGAGCGCAATCCACGGATCTTCATAAGCAGGCATTCCACAATTCGCGTTTAAACCTAATCGTTGCGCGAGTTGTAGCGCGAAACGTTGCATGGTGGAAGGCGATAAATCGGCGGGTTTGTCTGCAATCAACGTTTTATCGCGCCAAATCGGCATTTTATCCACGCGCCAAAATACATTTAATGCCCAACGCGGCAACGGTTCACCTGGATACCATTTGCCTTGACCAAAATGCGTGACTTCGCCCGAAGTGAATTCTTCCTGCATACGTTTCATTAAAACATTCGCAAGTTCCCATTTTTGTTGACCCAACGCTTCGGTATTCCATTGTGCGCCGTCCATATTATCAATCGATACAAATGTCGGTTCGCCACCTTGTGTTAAACGCACATCGCCCGCTTGTAATTCTGCGTCAACCTGTTGTCCTAACGCGCAAATGGTTTGCCATTGCGTATCGGTGAAAGGTTTGGTGACACGCGGATCTTCGTGCATTCGCGTGATGGTCATTTCCACATCGAGCGTGGATTCACACACACTCGTCATGCCACTTATTGGCGCGGCAGATGTTGGTGTGGCTGAAACCGCCAGCGGAATATGTCCTTCTCCCGTTAATAATCCTGAGGTTGCGTCTAAACCGACCCAACCCGCGCCAGGAATATAGGCTTCGCACCAAGCGTGTAAATCTGTGAAATCTTCGGTTGCACCTGCGGGGCCATCAAGTGGTTTTTCGTCGGCAACTAATTGAATCAAATAACCCGACACAAAACGCGCAGCAATTCCCAAATGTCGCAAAATTTGCACCAGCAACCACGCGCTGTCGCGGCATGAACCTGATTTTTTTTCTAAGGTTTCTTCGCACGTTTGTACGCCGACTTCCATGCGGATTAAATACGACACTTCTAAATAGACTTTTTGATTTATATAAACCAAAAAGTCAGTCATGTTGATACCTGTGGGAATGCCTTTTTTGAATTCAGCCAGCCATTTTTTGAGAAAAACACCCGCTTTTTCAGTTTCTAAAAACGGTTCTAATCCGACTTTCAACGTATCAGGATAAGTGAACGGAAAATGATTCGCCCAATCTTCAACAAAAAATTCAAACGGATTGATTACCGTCATGTCGGCAAGCAAATCAACAGTAATATCCATTTCTCGCGTCGGTTCAGTGAACGTCACTCGCGCAATAAAATTGCCGTAAGAATCTTGTTGCCAATGAATGAAATGCTTTTCAGGTTTGACGCTTAACGAATACGCTAAAATGGGCGTTCTACTGTGAGCCGCTGGGCGCAAACGAATTTCATGCGGCGTAGCGACAACGGGGCGATCAAACACATAATGTGATTTATGATGCAAAGCAACGCGAATAGTCATAAGGGTCAACTCGTAAAAATTTTATGTTGAAAAATGACGAAACCGAATTCTTAACTTAACCAGTTTGGATTGGGTAAGGACGCAAAAACTCCGCGTAAACCTTCGCCCCAATTGTGGCTAATTTGTGAAAAATACGGATCGTCTTGGGTAATATGTTGGAAATCTAACTGCAAACTGTTGTATTTGTAACACACCAAATCAATCGGAAATCCAACCGATAAATTGCTACGCATCGTCGAATCAAACGACACCAGCATACATTTCACTGCGTCATTGAGCGGCGTATCAGGTTTGATGACGCGGTCAATAATCGGTTTGCCGTATTTGGTTTCACCGATTTGAAAATACGGATTCTCTTCGCTGACTTCGATGAAATTCCCTTCGGCATAAACCAAAAATAAACGCATTCGCTCATTTTTAATTTGTCCACCGACAATGAAATTCACGCCAGAATCGATATTTTTTTGCGCTAAAAAAACCGCGTCACGTTCTCGCACTTCGCGTAAACAATCGCCAAGTAATTGCGCGACATCGAACATCGAATCCGCATTTAAAACGTTACGGCGTTCGGGGTGGCGCGTGTTTTGTTCGACTAAATTGATTGTCGTTTGAGTAATCGAAAGATTACCCGAACTTAAAATGACAATGGCGCGATCGTTGGCATTAAAAAAGTGACGCATTTTTTTAAAACTGGATATTTGATCGATTCCCGCGTTGGTTCTCGAGTCGGAAGCGAATACCATTCCAGCATTCAGCTTCAAGGCTACACAATAAGTCATAGTTATAATTATTTTAAGTTTGTTGTTGCGATTGCCCCGCGCGGCGAATAGGTAACGTTTCAAATCGATCTTGACGCGCTAAATACGCATCACGAATGTTTTGGCTTAGTGAATACGTTTGACCCAAAAAATGGGTCAGATATTCATGGAGACCTCGTTCAAAAATGTTTTCAATACGACCAAAATGCAGCGCAGCATGTAGTTCGCCAGCACTTCGAAGTGCTTCTTTGCCTGCTGAACCGTTAATTTCGAGTAAAGCGTCCTCAACTTCATCCATGCAGGCGTGTAACGAACGTGGCATATCGTCCCTTAAAATCAGTAATTCAGCAACTCGCAACGGTGAAATGACATCGCGGTAAATTTTGCGATACGCTTCAAATGCGCTCACGGATTTCAACAACGAACCCCATTGGTAATAATCAACTGAACTGCCGACATTTTCTTTTTCGGTCAGTAAAATGTGATATTTCACGTCAAGTAATCGCGCGGTATTATCAGCACGCTCCAAAAAGGTGCCTAACTTAATGAAACTCAATGCAATATCTTTGATAATCGTGCCTAACGTCACGCCCCGAAATAAATGCGAGCGATCTTTTACCCAATCAAAAAAATCAGGAAATTTTTCATAATCGTAATCCATTTGCTCTGACAAACGCTTCAATTCTAACCACGTCGCGTTGATGATTTCCCACATTTCAGAGGTAATCGCACTGCGAGCAGTTCGCGCATTTTCACGCGCCATTTTTAAACAAGTGTAAATACTCGATGGATTATCAGGGTCAAGAGCCATGTAATGCGTGACGGCACTCGCTCGCGCTAAACCGTGTTTGTCTTCATAACCTGCCGCGCAACCTGTGATATTTAACGGCGCGTACCACAAATTGGCTTCTGTTTCTTCCACGTCGCGCGGCAATAAAGATGTGCGATGTGCCACGTCTAAAACTCGCGCGATATTTTCAGCGCGTTCAATGTGACGCGCCATCCAAAATAAATTGTCTGCTGTGCGAGATAGCATTTTTAGTTCTCCAAAACCCAAGTATCTTTTGTGCCGCCGCCTTGTGACGAATTCACAACCAATGAACCTTCGCTGAGTGCGACGCGCGTTAATCCGCCCGCCACTAAACGAATGTCTTTGCCAGACAAAACAAAAGGACGTAAATCAACATGACGCGGTGCAACGCCTGATTCGACTAAGGTTGGACACGTTGATAACGCTAACGTGGGTTGTGCGATAAAGTTTGCGGGGTCTTTTAAAATGCGTTGTTTGTAGGTTTCAATTTCGGCTTTTGAGCTTGTTGGACCTACGAGCATTCCGTAACCGCCTGAACCTTGAACTTCTTTAACAACTAATTCGGGCAAGTTCGCTAACGCATATTTCAAATCGTCTTTTTCACTTAATCGCCACGTTGGAACGTTTGATAATAATGGCGTTTCACCCAAGTAAAATTTAATCATGTCAGGCACATAAAAATAGGTGGATTTATCATCAGCAACACCAGTTCCTACGCCGTTTGTCAGCGAAACATTGCCGCTGCAATACGCATCTAACAAACCAGGCACACCCAATGTGGAATCAGGACGAAATACCAGCGGATCGAGAAAATCATCATCAACGCGACGATAAATCACATGAACTTGTTGCGGGCCATCGGTGGTGTGCATATAAACTTTTTGTTGATGAACGAATAAATCTTGTCCTTCAACGAGTTCGACACCCATTTGGCTCGCTAAAAAAGCGTGTTCAAAATACGCGCTATTGTAAGAACCTGGTGTCATGACGACAATCGTTGGATTACTGACGTTTGCAGGTGCGGATTCACGCAACGTATCCAGCAACATTTGCGGATAATGTTCGACCGGTTCAACGGCGTGACTGGCAAATAATTCAGGGAATAAGCGCATCATCGTGTTCCGATTTTCCAACATGTACGACACGCCCGACGGTGTCCGCAAATTGTCTTCTAATACATAAAAATCGTTTTCAGCCACACGCACCAAATCAATGCCCGCGATTTGTGCATAAACCTGATTCGGCAAATCCACACCTTGCATTTCAGGGCGATACAACGCATTTCCAAGCACTTGTTTTTTGCTAATTACGCCAGCTTTAATGATTTCTTGCTCGTGATAAATATCATGCAAAAAAGCATTGAGCGCACGCACTCGTTGTTTGATGCCGAGTTCAAGACGAGTCCATTCGGTTCTGCTAAAAATACGCGGCACAATATCAAACGGAATCAATCGCTCAGAACCCCCGACGATTCGCCATAAACCGCAAACGTGATACCCAATCGGCGAAATAATAATTCGGCTTCCGCGCTTTTGCGTTCTAAGGTGCCGGTGGATAAATTACTTTGCCAATGTTGGTAATGTTGGTAAATATCACGAATTTTTCCATCATCAATACGCATTTCATCGAAATAATTGGTTGCTTTAATGTCCATGTTTTACCCAGAAAAATTTAACTTTTTTTAGGTAGTCGCAAACGATATGCCAGTGTATTTTCGTACTTCGCAAAAACCGTATAATTTATATAGAAATAACATTAACTAATTGATTTTAATGGAAAGTGTTATTTTGATTTTTATTAAAATGTTGAAGGTAGATTACTTTACAAGGTAGCAATCTATTTTTAAAAATGGAATCCAGGCTAATGATTTGCACCAAAAAAAACATTCTGATTTTTATTGCACCATTTTGGATAGTTCATACAAAACGATGCAGGTTATATTTTTTAATGAGTTAGCGATATTGGAACGACAAACAAAAAACGCCATGTTCTCTTTACGCCGCAAGCGGAGGGGAATAAACCCGAAAAATTCAATTCAATAAAAAAGTCGAGCCTCGCGTAGATAATGCCGAATCTTAACCTGTTTTGACTTTCTAAATTCAAATCTATCACCGTTTTAACTTGCTAACCCCCCGCTATTCTGCTAAAAATGCGCGGTTTTAAATCTTGTCCTTTTCTAGGAGTAGTAATTCATGACCAATAATGTCACAGCCCACGCATCCCCGTTTAGTTTTGCATCATATAAAGAAATTGATGGTGAAGAATACATGAATGAATTGCAATTGAAGCACTTTGAAAACATTCTAAATTTTTGGAAAAAAGAATTGATGCACGAAGTCGATCGTACTGTTCTACATATGCAAGACGATGCGTCGAATTTTCCCGATCCCAACGATCGCGCCACACAAGAATCTGAATTTAGCTTGGAATTACGCACCCGCGACCGTGAACGTCGATTGATTAAAAAAATCGAGGATGCACTTAAAGATATATCTTCCGGTGATTATGGTTTTTGTGAAACCTGTGGCATTGAAATCGGCATTCGTCGTTTGGAAGCCAGACCCACAGCGACATTGTGCATCGATTGTAAAACGCTCGACGAAATTCGTGAAAGACAAATGGGCTAATGCTCATCTCGCATTATGTTGGTCGGTTTGCGCCTTCGCCAACCGGTCATCTTCATTTGGGTTCGGTTTATACCGCGTTAGCGAGTTTTTTAGAGGCTCGCGCCCATCAAGGTTTGTGGCGATTACGATTTGATGATTTAGATACGCCGCGCAATGTCGCTGGTGCCGTCGATAGTATTTTGAAAACGTTGGACGCATTAGGTTTGCATTGGGACGGCGTGGTAGATTATCAAAGTCAGCATCTTGAAGAATATCACGCCGTGTTAGCTGACTTAATGGCACGCAAAAAAATTTACCGTTGTCGCTGTTCGCGTAAAGATTTAACCGATATTTACGCGCAGACGTGTCGCCATCAATCGATTTTCTCCGATGTTCCGCATTCGTTACGGCTTAAAACTGTCGAACGCCAAATTGTTTTTGACGATGGTTTACAAGGCAGCATTTCACAAAATTTAGCGACGCAACACGGTGATTTTATTTTGAAACGCAAAGACAATATCATCGCGTATCAATTCGCCGTTGTTCTCGATGACGCGCGACAAGCGGTTAATCATGTCGTGCGCGGCATGGATTTACTCGACGCAACGCCGAAAAAAATTTATTTACAGCACATTTTAAATCTTCCCACGCCCCATTATTTACACGTTCCTATTTTAGTTGATGTTGACGGTTTTAAACTCAGCAAACAAACGCTCGCGACCGCTGTTGATTTAACTGCGCCGAATCGGGTGTTATTTCAATTACTCGATTGGCTGCGGCAACATCCGCCGATGGAATTACAAAACGAAAACGTGGATGAAATTTTAAAATGGGCGATTGAAAACTGGAATGTGGCGCGATTGAAAGGCGTGAAACAGATTTCAATTTAAAATTCATATCCTTTTTTTAGATACCAGCATCGAAAAATAGCATTTTCTTTTTTTAGCGGTTTTATCTACGATGCACCGAATAGTTAGATTTCAAACAGTTTTCACGAGGATTTTATGGATTTGAGTTTATTGGGCGGTTATATTGTTTCAGGTTTATTAGTTGGCGTTTTAGTCGGTTTAACAGGGGTCGGTGGCGGCTCGTTAATGACTCCGCTGTTGGTTTTTTTATTCGGCTTTAAACCTGCCACCGCCGTCGGAACAGATTTACTTTTTGCCGCGTTGACCAAAACCAACGGTGTGTGGGTACATCACACGAAACACAGTTCCGTCGATTGGCGCATTGTTCGCTGGTTATCATTGGGAAGTTTGCCATTAGCGGTAGCGACGTTATTTGTGTTAAAGCACTTTGCCCAAATCGGTAAAGAAACCACCGGCATCATTACGCTGACGTTAGGCGTGGCGTTATTGCTAACGGCATTTTCTATTTTGGTGCGTAGTATTTTGATTCGGCGTGACGCAAAAAATAACACCGACATGGTGATTGAAATTGACGACGAAACTGAAATTGCATTGGTCGAAAATGAAAAAATCGACGAAATTAAACGCGGTCGTTTTGATCGTTGGCAAATACCCGCTACTGTTTTAACGGGCGCGGTGTTGGGCATTTTAGTGACGCTCACGTCGGTTGGCGCAGGGGCGTTAGGCACGGTGGTTTTATTATTTTTATATCCCAAAATGTTGACGGTGAAAGTGGTCGGCACGGATTTAGCCCACGCCATTCCGTTGACCGCCGTCGCGGGTTTTGGACATTGGATGTTGGGCAACGTTGATTTTGTTTTATTGGGTAGCTTGCTGATTGGTTCGTTACCTGGCATTTGGGTTGGCAGTCATTTGAGTGCAAAATTACCTGAAAAAATGTTGCGTCCCATTTTAGCGATTTTGTTGTTGGTGATTGGTCTTAAATTTGTATTGAATTGATTTTTTTATGGAGTGTTTTAATTATGGCAACGATTACGTTTCAAACCCACGAGATACAAACGAGTGGCGATTTACCCGCAATCGGTAGCGATGCGCCCGATTTTTCATTGGCGAATATCGAATTAGACAATGTGACGCTGGCGAATTATGCCGGCAAACGCAAAATTTTAAACATCGTCCCCAGTTTGGACACGCCGACGTGTGCGGCTTCGGCTCGAAAGTTTAATCAAAAAGCGTCGAATTTAGAAAATAGCGTGATGTTAATTGTGTCGGCAGATTTGCCGTTTGCTCAATGTCGCTTTTGTGAAATTGAAGGCTTGGACGATGTGCAAACGTTATCGACGTTTCGTAGCACGTTTGCCACGGATTACGGCGTACAAATTATTGATAGCGCGTTGGCTGGTTTAACGGCGCGAGCGATTGTGGTGATTGATGAGCGGAACAAAATTATTTACACCCAACTCGTGTCAGAACTTGCTCACGAGCCGGATTACGAGGCGGTTTTTACGGCGTTAAAATTACTTTAAATTTGTCGTCAATTATTTTTCGTCGTTTAGAAATTCGTGAATCCGCGCCAATATGATTGCGGTCTGTTGAAAATCTAATTCATCTAACCAGTGTGACAACGCGGAGGTTTCTTGATGTAAACCCAAATTAAGAAAATGCGGTTTGAGCTGATCAAAAATTTCAAGCGCATCAAAATTATTAATTTTCAATGCCGTATCAAACCGCCGTAGTTCATTCTGAAATTCGTCAGCATTTAAATTCTTGACGGTTTCAGTGCGCGGTTCAGGCAATAATGGCAACGTCATTGCAGCCTCGATAGCCGCTGTCAGTGCGACGGTTGACGTGTGAACTAATTGATTTAAATCTACAAATTGCAGATTGATCAATGCCCTTTCTAACGCATCCATCGCCACTTTTAAATCGTTTGCGCCCAATGTGCCAGCAACACCTTTGAGTGAGTGTGCTAATAGTGTGGCTTGTGTGTAATTTTCCGTATCAATCCACTGCGCTAGTTGCTTTGCCGCATCAGCGTAATGATTGCGAAAACTCAATAATAATTGGTGTAACAGTGTGGCATTTTGATTACTAAATTTTAACGCTTGCACTAAATCAAACGGCGGCAGCGTACTTGGTAATAAATTAGGGTGGGCGTTTTCGTGAACCGTGACAGGGTCGGAAATGACGAGAGGATCGATTTTTAGCCAGCGATTAAGCATTCCGACCAGTTTGTCTAATTCAATCGGTTTGGTTAGATGGTCATTCATTCCCGCTGCTAAACTTTTTTCTCTATCACCTTGCATGGCGTGTGCGGTCATTGCCACAATCGGCAACTCGTCCGCCGATTTTTCAAGCCGAATCCGCTTCGTTGCCGTTAAACCATCCATAATCGGCATTTGAATATCCATCAAAACAAAATCAAACGTTTTAGCCAATGCTTGCTCCATGCCTTCTTCGCCATTATTGGCAATTTGAACTTGCAAGTTCATGGATGTTAATAATTCCAAGGCAATTTGCTGATTGATTTCATTGTCTTCCACCAATAAAATTCGTTGCCCGTGATAGTTTAGATTGTGATAGTTAATGGGAATCTTTTTTGGCGGTGGTGCAATTTGACTGTCCGCGAGTATGAGCGGCACCGTAAACGTGAACGTACTGCCCACGCCATAAACACTATCTATGTTAATTTCACCGCCCATCAAGGTTGCCAATTGCTTACAAATAGTCAGTCCTAAACCCGAACCACCATATTGGCGCGTGGTCGATGAATCGGCTTGCGAGAACGGTTGAAATAAACGCTGGATTTGTTCCTCCGTCATACCAATTCCAGTGTCGCGGATTGAAAAACAAAATTCCACGATGTTGTCTTCCCTATTTTTTGACGACACCGTCATCACGACTTCGCCTTGCTTGGTAAATTTGACCGCGTTGTTAATCAAATTGACCAAAATTTGTCCTAAACGCAGTGAATCCCCAATCAATTGGCGCGGCGTGTCAGGCGACACCACAAAAGACAAGGGTAAATCTTTTTGATCGGCTTTAATTCTGAGTATATCCAGCGAATCCGATAACATATTATCAAGTGAAAATTTGGTGTATTCCAATTCTAGTTTCCCCGCTTCTATTTTAGAAAAGTCCAAAATATCGTTAATAATCATGAGCAACGTTTGGGTTGCTCCGCCAATTTTATCAATGTAATTGCGTTGGTTGTCGTTTAAATTAGTACGTTGTACCAAATACGTCATGCCGGTAATTGCGTTCATCGGCGTGCGAATTTCATGACTCATATTGGCTAAAAATTCCGATTTAGATTGGTTTGCCGCATCTGCCGCTTCTAATAATTTTTTTAAATCTAAGGTTTGCTCATGAACTTTATCTTCTAAATGAATCAACGTGTGCGACAACGCTTGTTCGGCATCGTCTCGTTTTTGAAAACTTAAATTTAACTGAGTCATCATCTCATTGAACGCATCAACCAATTTGCCAAATTCGTCATTTGAGCTTTTTGGGGCTTGGCTATTATAAATTTTCGATTTGGTTACATAATGAATAAAAGCGGCAAGGTTAATAATGGGGCGTGACACAATCTGTTGTAGTTGCGATGACAAATAGAAGGCAAGAAATAACGTGGCACCAAACCCGCCGAAACTAATAAAAAAGTAACTGATTAGTTTTTCATCCAACGTGGTAAAACTCGATTGCAGCACTAAATGCCCCAGCATTTCGCCATTTAAATAAACCGGTTGAATGATTTGCACAAAATGATTGGCTTCGTGTATATGCGGTTGGTTAGTGAATTCCTTCAGATTCAACGTGGGATTATTGCGATAGGTTGCGTGACGATAATCCTGCAATAATTGCATTTGCATATCGTACAAACCGGCATACATAACGTCTGGATTGTATTTCAGTGTTCCCAACGTTTTGCGTACGGCGTTATCGTCCATAAAAGCTAACGATGCTAAACTATTTTCAGTAATAATTTCAGCTTGTGTTTGTAAATTATGAATAAGGTCTTTTTTTGCAAAAGTCATTTCGTAAAAAAACAATATGATGCTAAACGTGAGCAGGGCGATACTGCTACTTAATACGGAAATGAAAATTAACTTGGCTTTGATTGACCAACTTTTAAAGGTCATGGGGTGGGCTGCTTGGATAAAGCGAGTAATTGAGAGCTGATTTTTAAACCCACCCGAATCGCCTCTGCATTATCGATAAAGAAACGAATTTTCTGATTATCGTCAAACAAATAAATAATCGTGCCGAGGGGTGCAAGGTGTTTTTGCGTACTGACCGACAAAATCGGTTTTTGGTGAATTTTTGCCAGTACATTCATCGGCGCGGTATGTGGAAAATAAACCAATTGGCAACTGTTTAGATTAGATTGCTCGTCAATGGACTGAACTTCAATGAGTGACGAGCCTAGTGTTTTATCACGATAGGATTCTTTGAGTGTTTCGCTAAACGCCTCATCGTCATAAACGCAATAACGAAAAACAGAGGGTTTTACTGCCCATTCGGTGAATTGAGTGAAACGATATAAATAGGCAATTTTTATTTTGTTTTCGCGTTCGACAGAATCCTCTTCGGCAAAAATCGCCATCGCATAAGACGATATTCCCACGAATAAAATTAGTCCGTGCAGAATACGTCGAATGGGAAACAGTATTTTTTTGAAATTAAACATCTTGGTTAGTACGACAAACCAACGGTCAAATAAAGTCGGCGTGTTTCCTGTGGTAAACGTGGCAAACCACCACTCAGTGCATTGCCATCTGGTAAAGGAATGACCGCAAAATTATCGTTCATATTCACGTTGTAATACGTTGTATCAAGTAAATTCGTCGCGCCCAAATCAATGCTAAATTCCGCCGATTGCAAAGGTAATGCGTAATGCACATTTGAATCAAAAATCGTTGCACCGTGCATTCTTTCGCCTTTATAAAGTGTGTTTGATTCATGCGTTCTCACTTTATCAAACCAACGTCCCGTCAATCTAAACGTAAATTTATCGAGCGAATACATAAGATTACTTTTAATCATATTTTCGGGCGCATTCGTGATGCCAACCATTTGAGTTAACTTTTCCGCATTTTGCTGACCCAGCGTGTAGACATAATTTAAATCTGCGCTGATGCCATTTTCAAAATGTTGTGAATCGCCCACTTGCAGCCCGTACGTTTCAGACGTGGCTAAATTGTCATTGGTATTCGGTTTGCCTGTAAAAACATTATTGACCACCCGCACAATATCTGTGCCTTGCGTGTAAAAACCTGATAATTTAAACGCATTATTTTTGAACGGCTCGGCATTGAAACCTAATTCACCAGTCATCATGCGTTCAGGTTTTAAATTTAAATTCGCACGATGATAAATAGGATCGGCTGGCGTATTCCACGATTCATAAATCAAATACGGGGAGGGCGCAATATAAGACGTTCCCCACGCACCGAAGAAACGTAACGCTTTAAACGCTTGCCACGAAAACCCGACACGCGGATTCACACTTGGCGTGTAACGCGAATCAGCATCCATTCGCACCGAACCATTTAACGCTAATTTATCCGTCAAATCGTAATTCACTTGGCTATAAACCGCATAATTTTCGTAACTGGTATTTTTAATTAACGAACTCGCATCCGTGCTATTTTTAGGCGTTGAATTCATAAAACTCAGTTCAATTCCGCTTAACCAGTTAATGTCGCCTTTTAAATAAGCAACGGTTTCAGAAAAACGCATCGCATCGCCTGTCCATGTAATTGGCGCACTTGCACCCCACGCGCGATAACTTGAACCCGATTCTAATTCGGTGCTTTCATAACTCAAACTCGATTTGGCTTGCCAAAACGGATTGATTTCCAAGTTGTAAGTCGCGTTTGCCATTTGATTGATGGTTGCAAAAAAAGCTTTGCCCGAATAATCGTAGCTAATTGGTGCGGCGGGATTAAACGAAGGGCTGGTATTTGCGTTGTTATAAACGCGGTAATAACTGAGCGTCAAATTTTTGTAATTACCTTTGAAATGGATATTGTTATTTTGTTCGGTCAAATCCACTTTATCGAGTTTGCCGTAAATTTCGGGATAATTTTGTTTTAAATCTTCTGACGCACTGCGATGAAAACTGCCCGACAAAGCAACGTTAATGTCTTCGTTAATTTTTGTCCCCGCCGCCACTTGAACTTCACCTGTATCTTGCGTGCCGCCTGTTGCTTTGACTTTTACGCCGTGAATTTCATCGCCTGTGTCGGTCACTAAATTGATGGTGCCGAGCATGGCATCGCCACCGTAAATCGATGACGAACTGCCTAAACTAATTTCAACTTGTTTCACGTCAATCAACGGCATGGTGTGAAAAAATGCGGTTGGTTCGCCCGTCGGAGCTTTCACTTTATTGCCATCAACCAAAACGGTAATTTTATCGTTGGCGAAAATGCCGCGAATATAAATTTCAACACCTGCTTTTTCAGTGGACGCTAAATTCGCGACGTGAATATCGGGGATATTTTTCAAAATGTCGGTTAAAAAATGGTAGCCTTTACGACTAATTTCATCTTGTGAAATGACGTACGCCGTGACGGGTAATTTATTCAGCGACATTGGCATTTTAGTAATGGACGTAACTTTTACGTCCATTAAATCTTCAAGCGACACGTCGCTAAATTCGCTTTCAGCGTGTGCTGTTTGAGCAAAAATTAAAAACCAGAATAACAATTTGATTGTGTTCATTTTTGTTTGTGACTCGTTATTGGGTAAAATGAAACAAGGTGCAAGGTGCAAGGTGCAAGGTGCAAGGTGCAAGGTGCAAGGTGCAAGGTGCAAGGTGCAAGGTGCAAGGTGCAAGGTGCAAGGTGCAAGGTGCAAGGTGCAAGGTGCAAGGTGCAAGGTGCAAGTTTAGACATTTTGTTTACCGATTTTTTCGCCAAGTTTCACCACCTTGCCCGCCGTAAAATCAGCGTTCCAGTTCATTTTATCTTTTTCAAATAACACAATAATTGTTGAACCCATGTTAAATCGTCCCATTTCTTCGCCTATTTTTAAAATGGGTGCGTCGGTTTCATATTTCCACGTCCGCACGGTTTTAATGGTCGGCGGGGTAACGACACCGTGCCAAACCGTTTCAATGCTCGATACAAAAATTGCACCAACTAACACCAATGCCATTTGTCCGATTTCGGTGTCAAAAATAGCGACGACGCGCTCATTTCGGGCAAACAAACGCGGCACCGCTTCGGTTGTCGCCGCATTCACGCTAAACAATCGCCCTGGAATATGCACCATTTCGCGCAACGTGCCGGTTACTGGCATGTGCAAACGGTGATAATCTTTGGGCGATAAATAAATCGTGGTAAATTCACCGTCATTAAATTTTTCGGCACGTTGTGCGTCGCCGCCCAGTAAATCGGTGGCGGTGAATGATTTGCCTTTGGCTTGAAAAATATCGCCGTGCGTAATTTTTCCCGCTTGACTGACTGCGCCATCTGCTGGACTGGCAATTGCGCCACGTTCAGTGGTGAGCGGGCGCAATTCAGGCTTCAATTCGCGAGTAAAAAATTCGTTGAAACTTTTAAATGAATTCAAATCGGGCGTAACGGCTTCGTCCATATTCACGCCGTAACGTTGAATGATTTGGCGCGTAAAAAAGTTTTTCCACTGCACATTTTCACAATGGGTGAATTTACTCACCATTTGTGACAGTAGATGGTGTGGCAAAATAGTTTGTGATAATTCCACAAGCGTGTTTTTAACGTTCATAATTTTTCTAGAATGGTTTTGTTACTAAGACCGTACGCAAAAGCAATGACTTCGGCGACCGCCAGATAAAGATCTTGAGGAATTTCGTCCCCTAATGGAATTTTGGAGAGTATCGTTACTAATTCCGGATCTTTATAAAGCGGGATGTCGTGTTCGTCGGCGATTTTTAAAATTTGCTCCGCCGCTAAATGTGCGCCTTTCGCCGTGACAGTGGGCGCGTTATCTTTTTCATAATCGTATTTAAGCGCGACGACAAAATTAGGCGGCAACATAATTATGGTAACGTGATGACTTCTGGCGCAATCCAGTTCGGATGACGATGTTCAACAATAACGTTCGTGTAAATTCCACCGCGCACATAAAATTCGGCGCGAACGCGCATAAATTTGGGTGAAATAGCACGAACGAGGTCGTCTAAAATCTGGTTGGTAATCGCTTCATGAAACGCGCCTTCTTCGCGAAATGACCACATGTAAAGTTTGAGTGATTTCAATTCAACGCATAATTCAGCGGGAACGTATTCAATTTTGATGGTCGCAAAATCGGGCTGTCCTGTTTTAGGACACAAACAAGTAAATTCTGGAATATCAAACCGAATGGTGAAATCACGGTGGGTTTGTGGATTCGGGAACGTTTCTAAATCTTTGGATGGTTTTGTTGTCATAGAATTTTTAAGCCTTATCGTTAATAATAGGACGTTTATTTTAATGCAAGTGATGTGATATTCATATTTATACGGTGAAGTGAATACAAACATGTGAAAATCTATAATTATTGTCGTGGATGTGCGGCGTGAATATACAATAAATTTGGCGGAAGGTTAATGGACAAGGAATTATTAAGAATTGCAATTATTGCAACGGGATTAATTATTATTGTAGTTATGGTGATTTCGGGGTATCTCAGAGATAAAAAAGCGAAAGAAGATAGTGATGACGACGACGAGTTTTATGATGATGACGAATTTGAAGAGGAATTTGAAAGAGACGAGGATGTTGAAAACGAATTTATTGCGCCCGTAAAAAAACCGTCGATGACGCAAACGCTGAAAAATGCGTATGCTGAAAAAATTCAACAGCGTCAGCAAGTGCCATCCCATAATCATGCGGCTGAAAAAATTACACCTGAATTTGATGAACCTGAAAAATTGCATGAAAAGCCAGCTCAACGTCCATCAGTGGCACCGTCGATTATTCATTTTAGTGTGATTACGAAAGGGGATGAAGATTTTAACGGCGTGGATATTTTTAATGCGCTAGAAGAATTGGGCTTGAAATACGGTAGCACGAAGATTTTTGAACGTATTGATGAGCATCGATTTGTACGTTTTAGCGTGGCGTGCATAATAGAACCAGGAACTTTCCCAAGCGAAGACAAAGAAATTGAATTGTTTTATTGTCCAGGTGTGTCGTTTTATATGCAGCTTGATGGACTGGATGATTGTGTGGCGGTGTTTGATGATTATGTTTCGACGATTGTATTATTCGCGCAACGCATGGATGGCGTGGTATTGGATCATCGTCGTCAAGTTCTCACGCAAGAAATGGTGGCGGCGATTCGCAAGAGTTTGGAGCAATTTCCGTTATGAAAACACTTTCACACCGCTTTTGTGTTGCGCCGATGTTGGATTGGACGGATAAACATTGCCGTTATTTTCACCGGTTGTTGTCGAAAAATGCGCTGCTTTATACCGAAATGGTGACGACTGGCGCGTTGATTCATGGCAATGCAGAACGATTTTTGGCATTTAACACTAAAGAACATCCCGTTGCATTCCAATTGGGCGGCAGCAATCCACGCGATTTGGCAATTTGTGCGCGAATGGTAGAGGAAGCGGGCTATGACGAAGTGAATTTGAACGTGGGTTGTCCCAGTGATCGGGTTCAAAACGGCGGATTTGGTGCTTATTTAATGGCGCATCCTCAATTGGTGGGTGATTGTGTGGCGGCAATGCAAGCGGTTGTGAATATCCCCGTCACAGTAAAATCACGGATTGGCATTGATGAACGGGATTCGTATGAAGAATTGACGCAATTTATTGATACGGTTTCGCAAGCGGGTTGTAAAACGTTTATTATTCACGCGCGAAAAGCATGGTTGAAAGGGTTGTCACCAAAGGAAAATCGGGAAGTTCCGCCGTTGCGTTATGACGTGGTGTTTCAATTAAAAAAAGATTTTCCGGAGCTTGAAATTGTTATCAATGGTGGGATTACAACATTGGAACAATCGGTTGAGTTATTGGAACACGTTGATGGCGTGATGTTGGGTCGCGAGATTTATCAGAACCCGTATTTATTGGCAGCGGTGGATGGTCTTTTGTTTGGCGATGATTCGCTAATTCTTCGGCGCGAACAGGTTTTATTCGAACTTTTTCCTTATATTCAGGCACAATTGCAGCAGCCAAGCGTGCGATTGCATAGCATGGCTCGGCATGTACTGGGTCTGTTTTATGGTGAATATGGCGCAAGATTGTGGCGGAGATATTTGAGTGAAAACGCTTGTAAATCAGAATGTAATGAACAAATTCTGCTGTCTGCATTTGAGCTGACCCAAAAAGAAATTTAAAATATTTGTAAAAAGTTTTTGACAAACGCTGAAAAATCTCTATAATTATAAAACTTAGCTCCAGACAAGCAGCTTGAGAAGCTCTTTAAAAACTAAATCAAAATAATTTGTGTGGGTGCTTGTGTCGCTAGATATGATTATATAAATAATCGACACAAGAACGAAACACAGTAATTCAAAAGCAATTTTAAATTATGTTAGTGAATTCT